>JAAUYH010140953.1_pt1 | contig 28680 bp, 26 predicted proteins | sample 7278061 | NCBI WGS metagenome assembly JAAUYH01 (sample SAMN14350203, study PRJNA611818) | marine sediment metagenome | isolation source: surface marine sediment (0.6m) | place: French Polynesia: Moorea | collected 2018-08
GATCTTTCCAGCCATAGTAGCCATATGAACACCCGAACCGGAATAGCCGGAAATGTTCACCACACCATCGTTGCGGAACTCGAAATGCGGCAGCCGGTTCAGCGTAATGGCAAGTGTGCCACCCCAAGCATAATCAATCCGAACATCTTTCAAATGCGGAAAAATTTGCAGCATCGGCTTGGTAACCGTAGCCTTGATATCCCTCGGGAACTTATAGGTGTAATTTTCACCACCACCGAACAGCAGCCGGTTGTCTTCTGAAATGCGGAAATAGTTCACCACAAAACGGGAATCATGCACGCATTCGCCATCGCGGATTAATGCCTTGCAGGCTGCATCATCCAAAGGTTCCGTCGCGACAATAAAATTGTTGATCGGCATCACCCGGTCAGCGACCTGATTATCGAGATCACCGAGATACCCATTGGCAGCAAGGATGACATGATCAGCTGCAATCTCAGCCCTAACTGTCTTCACCTTGCACGGGTTTCCGCCGGTAAACGACATTACCCGACTGAGTTCGAATATTTCTGCACCAGCGGCTATTGCTGCTTCTGCCAGTCCACGTGCATAATTGAGCGGATGTAAATGACCCGCATGGGTGTCCAGCACTCCGCCGGAATAATCAGGCGAACCCACTTTCTCACTCATTTCTTCAGGAGAAAGATAGCGCATGGTTTCATAACCATATTTCTCGCGCATATGCTCGACTTCGATCGGGCCATATTTGTCATAACGTTTCTTATGATAAGCCTCGATAGAACCAGATTTATAGGCGCACTCGATCTTGTGTTTTTCGATGAGATCACGAACAAGGTCTGCCGCACCAACGCCGATCTGAAAGGCTTCCTTGGCAAGCGTATCGCCTACCAGCGGTTCCAACTCCTCCTGGCCAATGCGTTGTCCTGACCCAACCTGTCCGCCATTGCGGCCGGAAGCCCCCCATCCTACGCGCTGCGCATCCAGTACACAAACCTTGTATCCAAGTTCTGACAAATGCAGTGCGGACGACAGGCCAGAAAAACCTGCACCGATGATACAAACATCATATTTCAGCGAACCTGCCGCTTGCGGTTGTTTTTCAAACGGATTGGCAGACGCCGCATACCAACTGGGTGCATGCTGTCCGAGCGTGTCATTAATGTCGAGGAGCGATTGTCCCATCACGCCTAAACGTTGAGCAGCAGATGCTCACGCTCCCACGGGCTGATCACCTTCATGAACTCGTCATGCTCTGCTTGTTTTATGGCAGCAAAAATATCGACAAATTCAGGACCGAGAACACGCTTTAGATCATAATCCGCCTTCAGGGAATCAACTGCGCCCAACAGGCTGAACGGGAGATCGCGACTCCGATGGACAAATTCCACAGCAGCTTCTTTGCGAGGGCGGATTTTCTTGGTCATGCCCAGATATCCTGTCGCAAGAGATGCAGCAATTGCCAAATACGGGTTGGAATCTGCGCCAATCACGCGATTTTCTACACGGCGGGCTGCCGGGGAAGATCGTGGCGCTCGCAGACCAGCGGAACGGTTGTCATAGGCCCATTCAAGGTTCACTGGCGCTGACCAGTTCGGAACAAGACGGCGATAGGAATTCACATATGGAGCCGCAAACGCGCAGGCGTTGTACATATAAGTCTGTTGGCCACCGATAAAATAATAAAACAAGTTGGAAGGCGAGCCATCCTTGTTTGAAAATACATTCTTGCCGGTTTTCGCACTGACAACACTCTGGTGAATGTGCATTGCGCTGCCGGGCTGATCTTCCATGGGCTTCGCCATAAACGTCGCGTGAATGCCACATTTGAGTGCGGCTTCACGGATCAGGCGCTTGTACAGGAACACCTCGTCAGCAAGCTTGATTGGATCCCCGTGCATCAGGTTGATTTCCAACTGCGCAGCACCTGACTCTTGGATGATCGTGTCGATTTCCAAGTTCTGAGCCTCGGCATAATCGTAGATATGCTCGATCATGCGCTCATGCTCATCCACTGCCGAAAGAGAATAAGCCTGATTGGAGAGGCTTTGGCGACCAGAACGTCCGACCGGTGGTTCGAGTTGCTGGTCGGGATCCGTGTTTGGCTTTGTCAGGTAAAACTCTATCTCCGGTGAAACAACGGGAACCCAGCCCTTCTTGCGATACAGGTTTACGACCTTTTTCAGAACCTGCCTCGGCGCATAGCTTATCGGATCGCCATTGCGATCAAAGGCATCATGGATGATCTGGATTGAGGGATCACTCGCCCATGGAACAGCACGCGCAGTTGAGATATCGGGTTGCAAGTAAATATCGGCATCCACATCATACCCTTCGGACTCCAGTTCCGGATATTCGCCCGTAATCGTTGCCATGAAGAGGGAGATCGGCAGGCGAATTTCTGATTCCTTGATGTATTTGGAAGCAGGCATAACCTTGCCGCGCGCAACACCCGCCATGTCCGGTGTCACACATTCAACCTCATCAACCCGATGTTTTCTGATCCAATCGTTGAGCTCGGAAAGGGTATCGTTTTCCAGTTCCGGTGAGATATTCAAGCCTATCTCTGGCTTCAGCTTAGACATGTTACCTCTGTCTTATACAGTCCTCAGGCACCAGCCGAGATCGCGGTCCGGCACCTCAATGTGGAAATTCTCTTCCTCGGCATATTTCGCCCGCAAGTACATATCCACAAACTCGTTACCAAACCATTCTCTGAAAAAGTCCGATTTGTCAAAGGCCATCAAGGCTTCACGCCAACGAGTTGGCAGTTGAACGCCCTTATGGGGTGCTTCGCCTTCAATCGTTTCCGGCCCCGGATTGCATTTGTTCGTAACACCATGATGGACCCCGGCCAGAACAGACGCCGTGAGCAAATACGGGTTCACATCCGCGCCTGCAATGCGATGCTCTACACGTTTGTCCTTGTCTCCGGAAATTGGAATTCGAAGTGAGACCAAACGATGGTTTCGACCCCAGTTCGCCGCATTGGGAGACCACCCGGCCTTTTGGTACCTGCGATAGGAATTGGCATGGGGCGCACAAGCGGCCATGGACTGCCCCATGGTTTCCATCAAACCGCCAATCGCATGAATGAGTTTACCCTCGTCCTGGCCAAAGATGTTATTACCATCCTTGTCCAGAACACTCACATGGATATGGCAACCACTGCCGCCGCTGGTTGCAAGGGGCATGGCCATGAAACTTGCCAATTGACCATTGGCTATCGCCACATTGCGTATGGCCTGTTTCAACATGATGAAATCGCGACAGTGCGCAGCTATATCGGCCGAATGATCGAGGTTCATCTCAAACTGGCTATCGCCATATTCACACAGAACAGACGTTAGCGGGATCTGCTGAGCTGCTGCCACATCTTTGACCTGGTTCAGAAAACCTTGTACGTCGCGCAAAGGCTCTAGCGCATAAACCTGCGGCCCTTCAAAGGCCGGCCAGCCGTTTTCTGGCTTGAGCGGTTCAGGCGGGTTCTTGCTTGGGTCGAGAAGGTAGAACTCGCCTTCCAATGCAACCACGGGAAACATGCCATCTTCGTTCAACCGTTTGATTACGCTTTCCAACACCGTGACCGGGTCAAGCGCGCTATCATTTCCTTCTGCATCTGTTGCGCGCAACATGACCTGAGCGGTCGGAACTTTCGCCCAGGGCACCGGCCTCAATGAACCCTCGATAACCCGATAGGTAATATCGGGATCCCCCATTAATGGTGGCTGGAGCAGCTCCTGTGGCGTTTCTCCACGAACATCACAGAACATCAATGATACGGGCAGGTTTGCGCCTTTTTCATAGAGCTTTTGCAAACCATCTCCGGGAAACTGCTTGCCACGCAAAATCCCATTTGAATCTGCAATCAACACATCAATAGATTGCGGAGGCGGATTATTTTCAAAATAGCTTTTGATGTCAGGATGCATGACGCAATCAGGAAACCTGTTCCCAAGTTTCATCCAAGGTCTTGCGCACTTTAACAACAAGTTCTTCAAGCTCATCGTCCGTGATGATCAACGGTGGCGACATCACCATGGAATCGCGAACCGCCCGCATTACCAGACCATTCTTGAAAGAAATATCACGACACAGGGTCCCAACCTCACCAACATTTTCAAAGCGTTTGCGAGATGGCTTTTCCGGCACCAGTTCAATTGCCGCGAGTAGTCCGCGAGTTCTGACTTCCCCGACAATCGGATGATCCGCCAAAGTAGCGAGCTTTTTGGCAAACAAGGGAGCCGTATGTTCACGGGTTCGGGTGATCAGATCTTCGCGCTCGATTATCTCAATGTTTTTGAGCGCTGCAGCGCAACAGGCGGGATGACCGGAATAGGTATATCCATGAACAAATTCACCAGCTGTTTCAAACATTTCCTGAGCTCTTGCCTCAGAAAAAGCCACTGCACCAATGGGCAGATAGGCCGATGACAACCCTTTCGCCATGGAGATCATGTCTGGTTCAATGTCGTAGTGAATTGAACCGAACCACTCGCCCGTGCGACCAAAACCACAAATTACTTCATCGGCGACAAGAAGAATTTCGCGTTCCTTGCAGATACGCTTGATCTCGGGCCAGTAAGATTCTGGCGGGATGATCACACCTCCCGCACCTTGAATTGGTTCGGCCATGAATGCTGCGACGCGATCTTCACCCAGCCGGTCAATTTCCGCTTCCAGAGCGCGGGCACGCATAAGCCCAAACTCTTCCGGATCCATGTCACCGCCTTCATCAAACCAGTAAGGCTGATCAATTTGCACAATATCGGGAATGTGTGGCGCGCCCTGATCATGCATGGCACCCATGCCACCCAGTGCCACACCGGCAAACGTGGAACCGTGATAGGCATTCTTGCGAGTGATCATAACCGTTTTTTCAGGCTTGCCCTTTGCTGCCCAATAGGTTCGAGCGATCCGCAACACGGTATCATTTGAATCAGAACCGGAGGTATTGAAGAATATCCGGTTCAAATCGCCCGGCGTAATGGAGGCAATTTTTTCAGCCAAAGCTGCAACAGGTGCATGAGTCGATTTGAAAAACGTGTTGTAATACGGAAGTTCCTTCATCTGTGCTGCAGCAGCATCAGATATCTCATCCCGGCCATACCCCACATTCACGCACCACAGTCCAGCCATTCCATCCAGTACTTTATTGCCGTTGGAATCCCAGATATGGCTACCCTTTGCAGAAATTATGAGGCGCAAATCATCCATACCCAAATCGGCAGTATCCATGAATGGATGCCAGTGATGCGCCAAATCAGCTTTCTTGATCGTTTCCGCGTCCGGAAAATTTGGTTTTTCACCCATTGTGGTGTGCTCCAGTAAAATCTGGCTGCACGTTCCCCCAATTCCTTTGAAATCGCAACAGGATTTTTGAATGCCATCAGTAGAATTGCTGTCTTGCAAAAAAAATTGGACAGACTAGAGTTTGGCCCGGAGAAATATAAAAACCGTCCCTGGGACGATAACGGTGAGGAAAACCATGAAACTAAAAACCATTCTGATGGCGACGGCCGCAGTGGCAATTGCATCTCCTGCAGCTGCCGAAGGCACACTGAACATTTACAACTGGTCTGACTATATCGCTGAAGACACAATCCAGAAATTTGAAGAAAAAACCGGCATCAAGGTCACCTATGACGTGTTCGATTCAAACGAAGTTCTGGAAGCAAAACTGCTCGCTGGTTCTTCCGGTTATGATTTGGTGGTTCCATCAGCTTCATTCATGGCTCGCCAAATTCAGGCAGGCGTTTTCCAGAAACTGGACAAATCAAAACTGCCAAACATCAAAAACCTCGATTCCGCCATTATGGGCAATGTGGCCGAATTCGATCCGGGTAACGAACATGGTGTTGTTTACATGTGGGGCACTACCGGCATCGGCTACAATGAAGAGAAGATTGCAGAGCGTTTGGGCGACAGTGCACCGACAGACAGCTGGGCGCTGGTTTTCGATGAAGGCAATGCCGCCAAGCTCGCTGACTGCGGAATTTCCATGCTGGATGCGCCAACCGAAATCATTCCGGCAGCCATGAATTATCTCGGCCTGGATCCAAAGTCGAAGAACGCTGAAGATTTCAAAAAAGCTGCTGATCTGCTCGCCAAAGTTAAACCGCATGTGCGCTACTTCCACTCGTCACAATACATCAATGACCTCGCAAATGGCGACGTATGCGTGTCTGTTGGCTGGTCGGGCGATATATTCCAGGCTCGCGACCGCGCTGACGAAGCAGAGAATGGCAATACAATCTCTTATGTTATTCCAAAGGAAGGCGCACTTTCCTGGTTCGACATGATGGTGATCCCGGCTGATGCGGCGAATGTTGAGAACGCGCACAAGTTTCTCGACTTCCTGATGGATGCACAAATCACAGCCGACATTACCAACTATGTTTGGTATGCGTCTGCCAACATACCAGCACTTGAGTTGATCGAGCAGGAAATACTTGATGATCCAGGCATCTTCCCTCCCGACGATGTAAAAGAGAAACTCTGGGTTGCACCGGTTTATGAAGCTCGTGCTGACCGAGCCATTAACCGGGAATGGACACGGGTAAAAACCGGACAATAGTCCTTATGAATATCCGGGTGGGGGTCATCTCCCGCCCTTTGTCTTTGAAAGTGACATTATGAGTGATCTGGGCGGGGGCAACGATCCCGATACCTATCTCAGCATCAAACAAGTTTCCAAACATTTCGCCGAGGTTAAAGCGGTTGATGACGTCTCGCTGAATATTCGTCAGGGCGAATTCTTTTGTTTGCTCGGCGGGTCCGGTTCCGGCAAATCCACATTGCTACGCATGATCGCCGGACTCGAAACAGCAACTTCTGGCCACATTGAAATTGAAGGGCAAGACGTTACAGATGTCCCGCCCTGGAACAGACCGGTCAACATGATGTTCCAGTCCTACGCATTGTTTCCGCACATGAATGTAGAAAAAAACATTGCTTACGGGCTTAAACAGGACAAGTGGCCTCAACCAAAGATCAAAGCACGCGTGGAAGAGCTTTTGGAGCTGGTTCAGTTGAGCGGTTATGGCAACCGCAAACCGCACCAGCTATCCGGTGGGCAGCGACAACGTGTGGCACTCGCCCGTGCCCTGGCACGAAAACCTAAAGTACTACTTTTGGACGAACCCTTGTCAGCGCTGGACAAAAAACTGCGTGAAGATACCCAGCGTCAACTATTGGCGATCCAGCAGGAAATCGGCACGACGTTCATCATGGTAACCCATGACCAAGAGGAAGCCATGTCGATTGCAACCCGTATCGGGGTCATGGATCAGGGTAAACTTGTGCAGGTTGATACACCCCGCGAAATGTATGAGCGACCCAAAAACAGATTTATTGCCGGTTTTATCGGTCAAGTGAATCTCTTTGAAGCGATAGTGGAAGGTTCTGGTAAAACGCAGAAAATCATCAGCGCTGATACTGGTGGTGAGCTGAAGGCAATTGACCAGTCAGAGCTGGAGACAGGACAAGCCGTCTGGATTGCGGTCAGGCCAGAACGCGTTCTGTTGAAAACAAAACCAAAAGGCAAGGCGGCCAAAGCTGCGAACAAGGCAAATGGAACGCTTTCCGACATCATGTATTTGGGCGGTGTCACACATATCACAATTACTCTCGACAGCGGCAAAACCGTCAGGACCATGATTTCCGAGCATTGGGATGAGGACGAAGCCAAGTTAAACATCGGTGATGCGGTAGAAATTTCCTTCGAACAACGTGCTGCTGTGTTGTTGGAGTCGTAATGGCGCAGCGTCTGAAGCGATATCTGGTCATTCTGCCGCCTTTCGCTTGGCTATTGCTGTTCTTTCTGATCCCCTTCTTCGTGGTATTTCAAGTCTCCCTTGCAGACTTGCGTTTGCAACGACCTCCGTTTTCGCCGATTTTTGATTGGGATGGATGGTGGCCGACCAATTTTACGGGTGACCTGGAGAATTACTGGTTCCTCCTAGAGGACAGTCTTTATATCAATTCATATCTGAATTCGCTTAAAACTGCATTCTTCTCCTCACTGGTTTGCCTCGCCGTCGGATATCCGATCGCCTATGTAATTGCGAGAGCCACACCCAACTGGCGAAACACGCTATTGCTTCTCGTGATTTTGCCCTTCTGGACTTCGAGCTTGTTGCGGATTTATGCGCTGATCGGGATGTACTCGACGAATGGTTTCATCAACACGAGCTTGCTCAATATCGGCATCATTTCTGAACCCCTGCAATTGATGAACACGGATTTTGCGGTCTACTCTGCAATTGTTATCACATATTTGCCGCTGATGATCCTGCCTCTTTATTCGACCCTGCAAAAACTGGATGAGGATTTGCTGGAAGCAAGCAGCGATCTTGGCGCTTCACCGTTCCAGTCTTTTTGGCAAGTTACCCTGCCTCTTTCTGCTCCCGGTATTGTCGCTGGTTGTCTGCTGGTCTTCATTCCTGCGGTTGGCGAATATGTAATCCCGGCACTGATGGGCGGACCCGGGCAATTGATGATCGGCAAGACCCTGTGGACCGAATATTTCAACAATCGTGACTGGCCGCTTGCTTCGTCAGTAGCCATGATAATGTTGGCAGTGTTGGTCATTCCCATGATGTGGCTTCGCAACGCACAAAGTGCAAGGGACTAAGATGAGCAAGCGTAACCCAGTCATTCTGGCACTTGCCGCTTTCGGATATGCAATCCTGTATATTCCGATCCTGATCATGATCATTTACTCGTTCAACTCTTCCCGGTTGGTAACTGTCTGGGCGGGTTGGTCGACCAAATGGTATGGCGAATTGTTGAAGGACGGGCAAATTGCCGATGCTGCATGGATAAGTCTTGTGGTTGCCTTTTGGGCGGCAACCATTGGTATAATTTTCGGAATTATGATCGGGTATGCGCTTGCCAGAATGAGACGGTTCAAGGGGCGATTGATTCTGAGTGGCATGGCGACCGCACCGATCGTTATGCCGGAAGTTGTGACGGGCCTCTCGCTGCTATTGCTGTTTATTTCCATGGAGCAGATCATTGGTTGGCCAGCGGGGCGAGGCCTTACTACAGTTATCATCGCCCACGCAACGTTTGCAATGGCGTTTGTTGCCGTTGTGGTACAAGGCCGCCTCTCAGATTTTGATGTGTCGATCGAAGAAGCTGCTATGGATTTGGGTGCGCGGCAGCCGTGGATATTCTTCACTATCACGCTTCCGGTCATCATGCCTGCTGTAATTGCAGGATGGCTTCTCGCTTTCACGCTTTCGTTTGACGATCTTGTAATCGCAAGCTTCGTTTCAGGTCCCGGATCAACCACCCTGCCAATGCTTGTTTTTTCAAAAGTACGCCTTGGCGTTACACCGGAAATCAATGCACTGGCAACTGTCATTGTTGCTGTGGTCGCCATTGGAGTTGTGCTTGCAAACTTGTTCACTTTGCGCAATCAAGGCTCAGATAATAACAAATAATCAGGAGTTGGGGCATGCGCAAAGCGGCTTTACCAGACGATCGCTATCCCGCGGTTTCAGATCTGCGAAAACGTGCTTACAAGAGGATGCCCTTTTTTGCCTGGGAGTATCTCGATAGCGGAACCGGTGAAGAAGCGGCAATGCACAGAAACACGGATGCGCTTGGCAGGATCACCATCATGCCGCATTTCATGAAAGGCATGATTGAACCCGATATCTCAACCGAGCTTTTCGGCAAGACGTTCAGCGCACCAATCGGCATTGCTCCAATTGGGTATACCAGCCTGATGTGGCCCGGCGGCGAGCAGATTTTGGCAAAAACCGCCAAGGAAAAGAATATTGTCCATTGTCTCAGTACTATGGCAGCGGACACAATGGAAAACTGCGGTCCCATTTCAGGAGACAATGGCTGGTTTCAACTTTATCCGCCAAAAGATCCGAAAATTCGCGAAGACATGATCAAACGCGCGAAGGATAGCGGGTATCACACCCTGGTTGTAACCTGTGATGTCCCCGCGCCGTCCATGCGTGAACGCCAAAGACGCGCAGGCATTTCAATTCCGCCCAAAATGACGCCAACCATATTATATCGGGTCCTCAAGCGCCCTGAATGGGCATTGCGTACGCTTAAGCGCGGTCGTCCAACTTTTGCGAACATGGTGAAGTATGTGGGCAATGGTGATGGCATGAATTTCAACAATATCGTCGACTTTGTTGGTTCCGAAATGGGGGCATGTCTTGATTGGGATTACCTCAAAGAAGTCCGCAAACTCTGGGATGGTCCGTTGGTTCTGAAGGGCGTTCTATCTGTTGAGGATGCTATGCAAGCTGTGAAAATCGGATGCGATGGCGTTTGGGTTTCGAACCATGGCGGCCGTCAATTTGAGGCAGCACCTGCAGCCATTGATACACTCGCAGACATCAAAAAGGCCGTTGGCAACAAGGCCAAGATCATTTTCTGCAGTGGTGTTCGCAATGCCAATGACATTCTCAGAGCAATAGCCCTTGGTGCTGATTTTGTTTTCATGGGTCGGCCTTTCATCTACGGCATCGGCGCATTGGCTGAAAAAGGCGGTGACCATGTTTCTGATCTCTTGCAGGCCGACTTGATCAACAACATGCATCAACTCGGAATTGAAACGCTTGAAGACGTGCGGAAACGCGAAGTTAGGGTCGACAATCAGGTTGTTGCGCTGCCGAAATAGTCTTCAAGAAATTTGAGATAAACCGAAGTCAGAACATCAAGATCAGCAAGTGGTGTGCATTCATCAACCATGTGCATGGTTTGCCCGACAAGACCAAACTCCACGACCGGACAATAGTCTTTGATAAAGCGGGCATCCGATGTGCCGCCGCCGGTTGAAAGTTCAGGCGTCTTTCCGGTGACCGCTCCAACTGAACCAGAGAGCGTTCCGACAAGTTTTTCGTCGTTGGTTAGAAATACGTGGGAGACTCGGCCCACCCATTCGACGTCGAATTTGATTGCTGTATCTTTCCCCTGACGAATTTTCCCGGCAGACGCACCTTTCTCAAAACGCCGAATGATTTCCTGTTTCACCGTATCGCCGGTCCATGTGTCATTGAACCGGATGTTGAAGGAAGCAGTCGCAGTGGCCGGAATGACATTGGTGGCTTTATTCCCAACATCGACGGACGTTACTTCAAGATTGGTGGGTTGGAAAAACTCCGTTCCCTGATCAAATGGCGTGCCTAGCAAGACGTTTAACAAATCAGTTAGTCCACGAACCGGATTGTCTGCCAGATGTGGGTAAGCAGCATGCCCCTGCACACCTTGAATGGTCAACTTTCCCGACAAAGACCCACGGCGTCCATTTTTGATCACATCACCTATTGCTTCAGGGTTTGACGGTTCCCCAACAATACAGGCATCCCATGTCTCACCTTTTTCAGCTGCCCATTTCAGCAGCTTGTCGGTGCCATTAATCGAAGGCCCTTCCTCGTCACCGGTGATCAAAAACGAAATTGAACCGCCAAAATTGCCATTGGAAAGGAATTTTTCAACCGCACCAAGAAAACAGGCGATACCACCTTTCATGTCAACGGCACCGCGGCCAAACATGGCCCCATCCCGCACTTCACCAGCAAAGGGTCCCGATGACCAATCTGTTTCTTCGCCAACGGGCACCACATCAGTATGCCCTGCGAACATGATGTGGGGAGAATTTTCTCCAATTCTTGCATAGAGGTTTTCTACATCAGGCGTATTTTCATCTGAGAAAGTTACCCGATCGACAGAGAATCCGAGCTTAACAAGCTCACTCTCGAGGTAAGCAAGCGCACCACCTTCCACCGGTGTGACGGATGGACAACGAATGAGTTCTCGCAAAATTTCTGCTGATCTTGAAAGGCTCTGTGACATGGCTCGTGTTTAAACGAAAATTCGCAGACGTAGAAGCCTGTTTTTCCCAGCTACCTCGAGATCAGGCGGCGGTCTTTTCTTTCCTGAAATGCGCAAGTGCAAATCCAAACAGTCCTACGCGATGACGGTTTTTCTCGTAATGCGCATCAATCAAGCGGTAAAGCTGATGGGTCGCCCAAATCGCGAACACCGACGTTACCAAGCCACCAATGACATCAGCTACATAATGGTTGCCCATCAATGGTGTCGCCAAAATAATAATTGCATTCCAAATCAGCGAAACGACAAAGAACCATCCCGTTCCACGCGCCATCCACACTAGAAGTGCAGAAAGGATAGTATGAAAGGATGGCATGCCAACAACGCCGATTGACCCTTCGATGTTAAGGGTAGGATTATCACCAAATCGCAACTCGTTGATCAGATCCGTCACAGCCATATTCATGACGGGTCCAATCTGCTCCATCACTTCTTTCTCAATTACGCCAGGCCGATAAATACTGTCGATCGGAAACAATCCACCACTGAAACCACACACAAAACCACTTACCAGGATCGCTGTGAAAAACTGATGAACTTGAATGGGCTTACGGAAAAACATACCAACCAAGAAAAGGCTGATCACTGAAATCTGCATGGAAGACTGATAGGCAATGTTCAGAAAGCCCATTAGCTCCGGTTGTGTTGCAGCCCAATTGCCGACGGCGCCCCAGTCAATTCCGATAGCATTGTCAAAGGCCAGTAATGTGTCGTCGATTTTCGGGCGATCCATACGGAGTGCCACATAAGAAAACAGCAAGGCAGGTTTAAGGTACATGCCAAATGAAAAGAGCCCCAAAGCTGTGTGGGCAATGTTTTCTTCCTTGCGAACGTAAGTGTAAAACCAGGCAAATGCACCGGATACCGCACAAACGAGAAAAGTTGCCTTGAACATCCCTAGACTGGGAAGTTCAAATCCCAGAAGCGCTGCGGTTATTAGCGTTCCAAAAAACATCAGCGCAACGATCAAACAATTGTACTGAAAGTAGCGGTAGTCCATTGCCATCCTAAGCCCAATTCATCACCCGGCTTTGGCTTAGCGCACAATGTTTAATAAATGACGAAACTCAAGGGGCTAGATAACGAAGAAACCGTCTACGAGAATGGCGGTGGCCCGTACTCATTGATTTCCTGTTTTGATGGCATGACGGCAAGATACAAAAAGAACACTAGGTTAATTCCGCTAAAAATCGCAAGAATCGATAGTGCGCCCGGCAAACTGAGATCGTGTAATCTCTTCACAGACAAAGCAAGGCTTGACCAGAATGAAACCAAGAGAAAAACGATCAATACGAGAAACCAGAATGCGATTTGATCCGGTTTTCCCGCATTATCAGCCCGAACCATTTGTATCACGGCAAACAGTTGCGGGAACACAAGAAAGAGAATTCCCAAAATGAATGACTGACGCGCAATCCTTCCTCTGAAGCTGAAGAACAGCCATGAAAGGGTTGGTTCAATTTTCGACATTGTTCAGCCTTCGTTTAGTGGATCCGGACCAAACTTGTTTGGACCACTTTTTCCCTTCACAAATCCCAGCACTGCGTAAACTGCCAGTAATATAAGAATCGATGCTATACCGGCAGGACTTGACGCAGACATCTCATCTCCTGACATAATATTCGCCATGAAATAGAGGGGAACAATAATCACCAGCCAAAATGCTGAGAGACTTAAATCATGTAGCCGTCTCGTGGTCGTAGAGATCAGTATTAGTGCGTAAACAAAAAATACCAAGATCGACAGAACGATTGCGGTGTTTCGGTTAACTGACGCTAGCGCAATAATGATCATAAACAGCACCGCAGCCAGCATTCCTGCTTTAGTCGTAATTATCCAATACCGGGATCTGGGCAATCTTCCTCTTAGGCTGAAATATTGCTCCAGATATGGCATCAGTTAGTCTCTCAGCAACTCGTTGATCCCGGTCTTAGAACGGGTGCGCTCATCGACGGTTTTCACAATCACAGCGCAATAAAGGCTCGGGCCTGGCTCACCATTCGGCAGATCTTTGCCCGGCATGGTGCCCGCAACCACAACCGAGTAAGGAGGCACTTCACCGTATGAGATTTCGCCTGTTGCCCGGTTGACGATTTTTGTCGACTGACCAATGAACACACCCATGCCCAGCACGGACCCTTCGCGCACAATGCAGCCTTCTACCACTTCTGAACGTGCGCCGATGAAGCAATTGTCTTCAATGATGGTTGGACCCGCCTGAAGAGGCTCCAGAACGCCACCGATACCAACGCCGCCTGAAAGGTGAACATTTTTACCAATCTGCGCACAAGAACCCACGGTTGCCCAGGTGTCCACCATTGTGCCCTCGTCCACGTAAGCTCCGAGGTTCACAAAAGACGGCATAAGAACGACATTTTTGCCGATATGTGCCGAATGCCTTACCACGCAATTAGGAACCGCACGGAAACCAGCTGCCCTCCACTGGTTTTCATCCCAGCCTTCAAACTTTGAAGGCACCTTGTCCCACCAGCCTGATGTTCCCGGACCGCCCGGAATAGGTGCCATGTCGTTCAATCGGAATGACAGAAGCACCGCCTTCTTCAACCACTGGTTCACAATCCAATTGCCATCCGTACCCCGCTCAGCCACACGGGCAGAACCACTGTCCAACATGTTTAGGGCTTCGCCAACGGCATCCCGCACTTCGCCCTGCGTAGACGTGTTGATTTCATCGCGGTTGTCAAAAGCGGTTTCGATAGTGGCTTCAAGGGACATGGGATACTCCAGATCAGGGTTCGTCACAGAACCGATTAAACGTTTGCGAGTGGTCTATGGCATAGGATATGAAACGTCAATTGAGCAGGTGATTCTGAGGAGAATTCAATCATGGCGAACTGGTTCCGCGAGCGTTACGGCGCATTGGTAAAGTCATTTGAGGATGTAAAAAAATCACACGAAGTCCCTGATACGCCACAAACAAGAGCGCCTGCCTATCGCCTCGCTTTCGATGACAATGACTTTCTAACCAGCGAAGCATTGCGTCCGGTCCGATTGCAACTGGAACTGCTCAAGCCAGAGTTGATTTTGCAAGAGCAAGGCATTGAATCGACCGTTATTCTATTCGGTGGTGCCCGCATCCCGGAACCCGGAGGCGAAGCATGGGCTGCGAAAAACGAGACCCAGAAAAAGAACCTGGAAGCCAATGCCAAATTCTATGAAGAAGCGCGGGAATTTGCCCGCATCTGCTCGAGATATTCCAAGACCACCGACTACAAGGAAATGGTGGTCACCACAGGCGGCGGCCCCGGTGTGATGGAGGCAGGAAATCGCGGTGCGCAGGATGAAGGTGCCCCCACCATTGGCCTCAATATTGTTCTGCCGCACGAGCAGGCACCCAATGAGTATGTGACGCCAGAACTTTGCTTCAACTTCCACTATTTTGCGATCCGCAAGATGCATTTTCTGATGCGCGCAAAGGCTGTGGCGGTGTTCCCAGGTGGCTTTGGCACGATGGATGAGATGTTTGAAACCCTGACGCTTATTCAGACTGACCGGATGGAACCTGTTCCCTTCCTGCTGTTCGGCAAGGACTTTTGGGGCAAGGTGATCAACCTTGAGGAACTCGCCAATCAAGGTACTATATCGCCTGACGACATTGATCTGTTCCAGATTGTCGACACCGCTCAAGAGGGCTGGGAGATCATTAAAGAACATCATTCTTTGTAGTTACGAATTCGCCGCTCGGCTCTTGGTCACTTGAACCATTTCATCCGTTTCTCGTCATCCCGGACGCAACCGCGATCCGGGATCCACTGCCGCCTCGGAGGATTCCTAATGCAGTTATGTTTTGTCCTGGTAACAATAATAGATCCCGGCTCACTGTAGTGACCGGGATGACGAAGTGTAGGCGTGGGTGATTATTCACTCGAGCTTTGAAGCACAGTGTTATGTCATTTTTGTTTCCCGCTTCGGGCAAAGCCCTTGCGCGGCTCTTGTTTGATCTCCCTGCGCGGCAGCAGAAGCAAATGCGACTAGCATTTGTGCCGCTGCGTGAGCCGCCGCCCGACAGACGAACGAAGTCTCGTCGAGAGGGGCGCGCTTGCCGGATGGCAAGCAAGAAGTAATTAATCACACAACTGCAGGACCCGAATACCGTGATAATCCGTTTGGTGTGCGGACCTTTCGGGTCCTGCGCGGAGATTTGATGTTATCAATCAGGCTTCTTTGAACACACTGCCAGCCGATACCTCTTGGCTCTCATTTCTTTGGCGAACAATTAAAAAAAATTGCTTCGCGCCCCGATCATCAAAACACGATTGTGTTTCATGCTACCAGAAAGAAAAGGAACCGTAAGCCGCCCACTGGTTTCCGATACATGCCCTTTCAGGTCATGTACCTTCTCCTATGGCCACCACCGCTCCGCTGCTTGTGAAGCACCAAGCCGCTGGCGTACGTCCGGTGGTTGCGCATTTCACAAGTCCACAAAGTGTACATTAAGATTTTAGGGTGGGGAAAAGTTTTTTCGAATGGTTAGTTTGAGCCCAAAACGACCAATATTTACACTTGCAGAGACTCCTGATTTCGCTATTTGTTGGAGAATGAAAAGAATAATTGGCAAGAAGATATATATTTTAAATTCTCGATTTCACAATATTTTCATAACTATATTCTTGTGTATTTGGTTAAGTGGAATGGTATTTGCCGCTGCTGGCCTTATGTGCCGAAGCGATCGGAATGAAGCGCAGACGAAGCTTTTGTTCTGTAATACTTCTCTGATTATTTCAGCTTGGATGAAGGTATTTCCACTATTTCAGGCAAAAGGCTCACTTATTTATCTTGAACGGGGCATTGCATTAGTTCAAATTGGTCAGGAACAACAAGCGCTTAACGCGTTTGAACGTGCTCTTCATGATGCAAGGGCTAAAAAAGGCAGTTGGGAAAATAGGCTACATAAGCGTGTCTCTGAACTTAAGGACCGTCGAGTAATTGAACTATGGTCATTAATTAAACTGCAAAATGACTAGAATTTCGAATTTTGATAGCATCTATGAAGGTTAGTCATTCAGCGATGCCGCTCACAAAACCTCTTTGCTTTACACGTTTTCAAATTCTCGTGGCCACCTACCCTACCAATAACCAAAAATACAAAAAGAGCTTCATTGGAGCTTGATAATCTAATGGCAGCGAAGTCCGTAATGCAGACATCTGAGTATACTTGCTCTCGACGTGTTTGCTTCGCAAAACGTCTGTCGCTGATAGATCTGGTATTGTTGGTGGTATTCGACGCTTTTCCTTCTAGGAAATGCTCTGTAAATGGCGCACTCGGGAAGATTCGAACTCCCGACCCCTTGATTCGTAGTCAAGTACTCTATCCAGCTGAGCTACGAGTGCTAACCAAACGCACAATGTGCATTGCAGGACGCTTTCCTAGTCTTTGATTATAGCAAAAGCAAGAGTTTTTACCAGAAAATTGGCTTTTTGATTTGCATGGTTTGCAAATTGTTTTGTGCAACGCTTTCAGCGTCGCCTACTCAGCACCATTGTGTGGCATGAAGATCTTAAAAATCGTACCGTCCGCATCAGTTTTCTCGATGTCAATGGTCCCGCCATGTGCCCGAACCAGTTCGGCAGCGATCGTCATGCCAAGCCCTGTTCCACCTGCCTTGGTGGATGCCTGAAATGCATTGAACAGTTTGGGTTGAATGTGTTCCGGGATGCCGGGGCCGGTGTCTTTTACACGGATAGCCGTGCCCTCATCAGATTGCTCGGCAGAAACGCATAACAAATGCTCACGATCTTCATCATGCATATCCCGCATCGCCTGATGCGCATTTCTGCACAAATTCATCAAAACGCGGAAAACCTGTTCCGGGTCACCGTTGATTTCTAGCATATCGTCAATATTGGCTTGCCACCTGATTTCACTTCCCTGATCAAGACCAAGCGCTTCGCGAACGTCCTCAGCAACGGAGCGAAGAAGCAGGTTCCTGCGCTCCGGCGGGGCCTCTACCGCCTTGCCATAATCAATAACCGACTTGGTATAATCCACCGCGCGGTCAATGGTCCTGATCAGTTTTGGCGCGAAGCGCTGAACTGTCGGATCAGGCAAGGACGTGAGACGGTCCGAAAATAGTTGGGCGGAAGCCAGAATGTTGCGTAGATCATGGTTGATTTTGGCAACCGCCAATCCAAGGTCCGCCAGATGTTGTTTTTGTTTGAGCGTTTTCCGAAGGTCGGTTTGCAAAAATGTGAGACGACTCTCAGCAACACCGATTTCATCACCCCGACCTGATGGCTGATAAATCAGAGCCGCGTTTTCAGGCTCCTTCGAGAACGCATCCATGTTGGATGAAATACGAATGATTGGCAAAACGATCAATCGATACAGAGCGAGATAGACAAGCGCTGCAGCAAACACAGATATAAGGAGTGACAGAAACAGGATATTGCGCGCATATTTCCATAAGGCCGCCTGGATATATTTCATTTCCTGAACGAGTTCGATTTCACCGCCGATGGAACGGGTCGCATCAAATACCCGGTATTGCGCATCAGACGGCATGTACAACATGCCCATTGCGCTTGTTATGGAAGAGAAAGGCGTGGCATTCGCCAAATCAATGTGCTCCACGATTTCTGTCAACGTGCCGGATGTTGCAAGGAGTTGAGAGCGCCCTTCCAATCGAAATGCAATTGTGTTCGCTTGTGCGGTTTCAAGCAGCTTCATTGCAGCATCGTCGCTGAGCCGCTCGTTTGCAATATCTAGATAAACGATGCTTGCAGCTTCGGCGTTATCAAGGTGCGTTCGTAGCCATGTATTTCTGAAGTTTGCCATCGAAGGCACAAAAATGAGGATTTCCGCAATCATGATAAAAATGATTGTCAGAAGTAGAAGCTTGACAGACAGGCCGCGCTTGACCCCATCGAAGTGATTAACTTCTGGTTGCTGTTCTTTCTTTTGTTCTGTTCCTCCTCCCTGCGCCATCTAGCCGAACTTTCTGAGAAACCCGATAACAGATCTGATGAACGGTTTTCGGGTAAGCGGTGCAAAGCTGCTGACAGCTGCCCGTTTGCCGATTTCGGTCATCGTTGGATAGGGAGATATATATCCCGCGACGTCTTTCAGTTTCAGTTTCTGCTTAACAGCAAGTGCCCACATATTGATCATTTCTCCGGCATTGGCGCCGAGAATTGAGGCACCCACAATGACACCCTTTTTGTTAGTGATCAGTTTGATATGACCGGTTGTTTTGCGCTCTGCAATGGCGCGGTCATTCTCGTGATAGGGCCAGCGATGGACGGTGACGCCACCAAATTTCTCACGCGCCTGTTTCTCGCCAAGGCCGACATGTCCAAGCTCTGGCTCAGTATAGGTGACCCAAGGGACAATTGTTTCATCCGGAACCGCTTTCATGCGGAACAGGATACCACGAATAACAAGACCTGCATGGTAACCAGCCACATGGGTGAACTGCAGACCACCGGTCACGTCTCCAATGGCGTAGACCTTTTTGTTGGTAGTTCTGAGATCGGACTTCACTGAAATCCCACGTGGGCTGTATTCGATTCCAGCTTTGTCCAGCCCAAGGCCTTCAACATTGGGCGCCCTTCCCGTAGCAACCAGCAAATGCGTGCCATCGACTGTAATTTCTTCATCGCCTGATTTGCAGGTTACCCGAACGCCGGTTTTCCCTTTTTTGTCAATTGACGACACCATGGTTTCTTCAAGAATCTCAATTCCTTCGGCACGTAGTTTCTCAAGCAGAATGCCCGTTAATTCAGGATCGTCTTTACCAAGCGCTTTCAACCCTTCGATGACTGTCACATTGCATCCCAGGCGCTTATGCGCTTGCGCCATTTCCATACCAATAGGACCACCACCGATCACAATCAGTTTGCTGATCTTTTTGGTATTTTCAAAGAGGCTTTCATTGGTGAAATAGTCTACCGTATCCAGCCCCGGTATCGGCGGCACGAATGCAGAAGACCCGGTCGCAATTACAAACCTGCGTGCACGAATTTCATATTCCCCAGCCACCACAGTTTTGGCATCTTTGAACACACCACCGGCTTCAATCACCTTGACGCCTAGTGCCGTGAAACGCTCTACGGAATCATTCGGTTCAATCGTTGCAATCACATCATGAATGTGGTCATGCACCTTCCGGAAATTGACCTCAGGCTCGGCCGGTTTGATGCCAAACTTGGCTGACTGTCTGAAGGTTTCTGCAGTCTTGCTTGCTGCAAGAATAGCCTTTGAAGGAACACAGCCATAATTGAGGCAGTCACCCCCCATCTTGCCTTTTTCAATCAGCACCACTTCCACACCAAAGGCAGCAGCTGCGGCGGCCACACTAAGTCCGCCGGAACCGGCACCTATGACACAAATATCGGGAGTGAGAATGTTTGACATATGAAACTCTTGCTCGGAAATTCAGTTCGCGGACCTGCCGCGAACCTTCTTAATAACAAATGGAAGAAATGATAGGACAGCAAGGAAGGCCAAAGCCAATAACAACTCGGTTGTGACCAAGGCACCAATTTCAATCGAACAGGTTCCTGCATCAGCACATCCCGGGTTTGCCGCTTCTTGTTCGGCAATCACACTATCAAGACCCGCACCCAAATAGGCAAAAGCGAATGTGCCAGGAATGATGCCAATAAAGGTCGCGATCGCATACGGAACCAGTTTCATGTTCAAAAGTGCCGGGACAATATTAACTGCCCAAAACGGGAAAGCGGGAATAAGCCGCAAGGTCAGGAGATATTGGAACGCATCCTTCTGAAATCCCTCCATCATCTTCGTCATGAACGATCCTGCACGTTCCTTGAGAACATTGCCCAAGGAACTCCGCGCGATCAAAAAGATGATCATGGCACCCAACGTGGCTGCGGTAACGGTTGCGAGGCCGGCTACAAACCAGCCAAAGATAAGCCCGGACGTAATGCTGAGTGCAGATGCGCCAGGAAACGATATGGCGACCAATACCGTGTAAACTGCCATATAGATTAACAATGCAGACACATAATTGTTCGAAACAAATGTATTGATGTTTCCACGCTGCTCAATAAGGTTTGACAGCGAGATGTAATCCTTCAACCCGGAAAAATATCCGGCAACAAGCACTCCGCACACCAAAACGAGCGGCAACCATTGTTTTATCGCTGATTTTTTTTCTGGAGCCTGCGAATTTTCTATAGTCATTTTAGAAATTTGTGGATTGGTTCAAACAATTCAAGAAAGCCCTAAAGCAATATTGGTCTCAATGCTATCGCGATATCTGACATTTCCGTGTTTCAAAGTTTACTGTTCGATAGGCAATTGCCATTCGAAACCACTTGTTTCCTTGACTTGATCCATGACTAAATCTATAAGCCGATCAACTTGGGCGACGCCTGTTGAAATATGGGCGGCGTTGCGGTTGGCAAATTGCAAGTAAACAGACTTGTTTGTCGCTGAAAACGTTAAACGCCTGATCCGATTAAAACAGATTTTCTAGGGTCCCGACCATCTTTGTCGGGTATGATACGATGAAGCGTACGTTCCAACCAAGCAACCTTGTTCGCAAGCGCCGTCACGGGTTCCGTTCACGCATGGCAACCAAAGGTGGCCGCCGCGTACTGACAGCACGTCGTGCAAAGGGGCGCAAACGCCTGTCTGCATAGGCTAGCGCATTTAGGGTCGCTCCTTGGCATCACAAAAAGCTGGCGACAACGATAAAACACTTACAGTCACTTCGTTGAAAAAACGGCGTGACTTTTTGCGTTTGCGCAAGGCACCCACCTACCGCAGCAAGCTTTTCACGGTATCAGGCAGAATGGATGCAGCAACTTCCGGTGATACTCGCATCGGTTATACAGTCACAACAAAACTGGGAAATGCAGTTGTTCGAAACCGGATCAAGCGACGTTTGCGCGCTGCGACAAGATCGGTATTGCCTGAAAAGGGCTTGCGTGGTTTCGACTATGTTGTTATCGCCCGCAGGGCTGTACTTCGTGCCGAATATACAGACCTGATCAATGAATTTTCATGCGCCCTTGACCATATCCATAAGAACAGGTCAAAAGGCTGACAGAAACCAGACCGGAATGCCAATCCGGACATATCGACAAGTACAAGGGTTCCTCCATGGAGAACAATAATCGCAACACCGTTTTGGCCGTCGTCCTGTCGATCGCAGTTCTGCTTGTATGGCAATTCTTTTATATTGGACCAAAAATTGAAGAAGAGCGCAGAGCGGCGGAAATCGCTCAGCAACGCGAAGCTGCACAAACTGAGAATGCAGCAAGCGAAGATGTTACACTTCCGCAATCAGATGACAATGCATCTGCTCCCCAGTCTGGAAACAATGGCCAGGTCACAACGCGCGAAGAAGCGCTTTCAGCGAATCCCCGCGTGACAATCAATTCCGAATTGCTTTCAGGCTCAATCAACCTCAAAGGTGCGCGGTTTGACGAGTTGAAGCTCAACCAGTACCGCGAGACCATCGACGACAACAGCCCACTGATCGAGTTGCTGCATCCAAGCGGCACGCGGGATGCCTATTTTGCCGAATTTGGGTTTACACCCAACAAGGATTTGGGCGATTTGCCGGGACCAAAAACGGTTTGGAATGCATCCAGCGACACGTTGAGGGGTGGCGGAAGCATCACGCTTGATTGGAGCAACCCGCAGGGCATTAAGTTCGAACGTACGATTGCGCTTGATGAGCAATATATGTTCACCGTCACTGACACGGTAATCAACAACACCGGGTCAGATATCCAAATTACACCTTATGGACGTATCGCGCGGTTCACCAAGCCTCAGACCGAGAATATCTTCGTCTTGCATGAAGGTCTGATCGGCTTCTTTGGCGAAGAGGGACTGCAGGAAATCGACTATACAGATGTTGAAGAAGCCTCACAAATCGACAGCGGTCGCGTCGATGGTGGCTGGATTGGCATCACCGACAAATATTGGGCTACCGCGCTCATCCCGCAAAGCACGTTTAAGCCAAGATTTGCCTATTTCGACAATGGCATCCCGCTTTATCAGGCCGACTACATTGGCGAACAACAAAACATCGCTGCTGGCGCGTCCGTTGATATCGAACAACGTCTTTTTGCAGGGGCAAAAAAGTCAGACATCATCGACGGATATGAAGCTGACCTGAACATTCTAAAGTTTGAGTTGATGATTGACTGGGGCTGGTTCCACTTCATCACCAAGCCGCTATTCTGGTTGCTCAATCAGATCTTCGCGATTTTCGGTAATTTCGGTGTCGCCATTCTGATTGCAACTGTCATTATCAAACTGATCTTCCTGCCACTTGCCAATATGTCATACGCATCCATGGCGAAGATGAAAAAGGTTCAACCTGAGATGATGCAAATCCGGGAACGTTTTGGTGATGACCGGATGAAGCAACAGCAGGAAATCATGGCGCTTTACAAGAAAGAGAAGATCAACCCGGCTGCCGGTTGCTGGCCGATCCTGATTCAGATTCCTGTATTTTTCGCGCTGTACAAGGTGTTGTATGTAACCATCGAAATGCGTCAGGCTCCTTTCTTTGGCTGGGTGCAGGATCTGGCAGCTCCTGATCCGACATCGATCTTTAACCTGTTTGGACTTTTGCCGTTTGAAGTGGGAGGTTTCCTATTAGTTGGTATTTGGCCGATCATCATGGGCGTCACCATGTTCGTCCAGATGCAGATGAACCCAGCCCCGCCGGACCCAACGCAAGCCATGCTATTCAAATGGATGCCGTTGTTATTCACTTTCTTGCTGGCGACGTTCCCCGCTGGTCTTGTTGTCTACTGGGCGTGGAACAACTTCCTTTCAATCCTGCAACAGGGCTTCATCATGAAGCGTCATGGCACCAAAATAGAGTTGATCGACAATCTGAAAGCGATGTTCTCCCGCAAACCCAAAGAGAACTAATGTCTGACGAGGCCGAAATCAGCAAAGCCGCTCTTGAGCAAGGGCGGCTTTTGTTTGCGCGCAAATGGGAATTCATCAAGGGTGTCCCTTCAATGAAGTTTCTGCCACCTGAAGGACCAGTGGAGATATCCTTTGCGGGCCGGTCGAATGTGGGTAAATCTTCCTTGATCAATGCGCTGGTCAATCAGAAAGGACTGGCACGGACATCGAACACGCCGGGACGCACACAAGAACTCAACTATTTTATTCCTGAAGGAAGTGCAGACATCCCTGATCTGGCGATTGTTGACATGCCCGGCTATGGCTATGCTAAAGCGCCAAAATCCCAAGTCGAGGCTTGGACGCGATTGGTGTTCAGCTATTTACGCGGACGTTCCACCCTGCGGCGCGTTTTTGTGTTGATAGACAGTCGCCACGGCATCAAGAAAAACGATGAAGAAGTACTGGACCTTCTCGACAAGGCGGCGGTGTCATACCAGATCGTTCTAACCAAATCGGACAAGATAAAGCCGCCAGCGCTAGAAAAGCTGGAAGAAGAAACGCTCGCGAAGATCGCCAAACGGGCGGCAGCGTTCCCGACCTTGATTGCTACATCCTCTGAGAAGAACAAGGGGATTGCTGAGCTCCGTGCAGAGATTGCAACTCTGATTTGAGATTGCCGAGCGAAATCTTCTCAGTTATGAGAAAGTCCAACACTTCAATGGATTAATCATGGCAGACAAAGACGCATCCAAGGGCCTCGCAGAGGCAGAAATCCTCTCCCAAGCTCTTCCCTACATGCAGCGATATGCTGGCCGCACCGTTGTCATCAAATATGGTGGGCATGCCATGGGGGATGAAGATCTCGGAAAAGCCTTTTGCCGTGACGTGGCCCTGCTGAAGCAATCTGGTGTCCACCCGGTGATCGTCCATGGCGGCGGGCCACAAATTGGTGACATGCTGAAGCGTCTCAATATTGAATCCGAGTTCAAGGACGGATTGCGGGTAACTGACGCACAAACGGTTGAAGTGGTGGAGATGGTTCTTGCAGGCTCCATCAACAAGCAGATTGTTGCTTCCATCAATGCAGAAGGCGCGCGCGCAATCGGACTTTGCGGCAAGGATGGCGGCATGGTGCTGGTTGAAAAAGCGCGCAAGACCAAGGTCGATGAAAACTCAAACATTGAACGCATCATTGATTTGGGTTTTGTAGGCGAACCGAAGGAAGTCGATTCAACGGTTCTGGATCTCGTGATTGAAGCCGGCCTTATTCCAGTCGTCGCGCCTGTGTGTTTTGGCAAAGACGGGAAGACTTACAATGTCAACGCAGACACGTTTGCCGGTGCGCTTGCGCGTGCGCTTGATGCAAAACGCCTCTTGTTCCTGACCGATGTCGAGGGTGTGTTAGACAATGACAAGGCTCTGATCAAGGAACTCTCAGAAGCAGAGGCGCGCTCCCTGATCGCAGATGGCACCATCAATGGCGGCATGATCCCGAAAGTCGAAACCTGCATCGAAGCCCTTGGTGACGATATGGAAGGTGTTGAAGGCGTGGTGATTGTTAACGGAAAGAAACCTCATGCGGTTCTGCTCGAACTCTTTACCGAGCACGGTGCCGGTACGCTGATTACGCTTTAGCGGCGACTAGCCCATTAGGAACAAAAGCATGATCCCGGCTGTGATCAACACACAGCCAATGATTTCAGGCGTATTTATTTTCTCCTTGAAGAAAAACACAGAGGACGCGAAGGTAAACAGCATCTCGACCTGGGCCACCACCTTAACGAGTGCTGCCTGCTGCAGCGTAAATGCAGTAAACCAGCCGAATGACGCGGTTGCACCGACGAAACCTACCAACAAGGCTGGCCTCCAGGCTTTCGCAATCTGAGCCAATTGCTCGCGCTCTTTTGCGATAATCCAGGCAAGCATGATGATGGTTTGCAGAATAATTGCATAAGACAGTGTCATTGCCCCACGCATGAAGGAAAGATCGTGTTCAACCGAAAGTGCAGCCTCACGATACCCCACCGCGGCAAGACCAAACAAAGTCCCTGACCCCAGGCCCAACAAGGCCGGTGGGCTTGCCAGCGATGTGACTAGGGTTTTCAAAGTGATCTCGGTTCGCGCCACTGAAATCAACATTACACCTGCAATGCTGACGGCGATCGCCATAATGCCTCCGACCGAGATTTTTTCGCCAATCAGAACAAGTGCAAACAGCGCTGTTTGTGCAGGCTCGGTCCGTGAATAAGCGGTGCCGACGGTGAAGTTTCGATAGGAAAAGGTCTGCAACAGCAGAAACGTGGCAATGATTTGAGCAACGCCAGCGATGGCAGCCCATGTCCAGAAACCATCGCGAACGGAAGGCACATCACCCCCAGTCCAATTAAGAAAAATACCGAAATACAAAAGCGCGAAGGGTATCCCGAACCCAAATCGAACAAATGTTGCACCGGTCGTACTCATCCGGCCTTTGAGATATTTTTGCACTGCAGAGCGAATGTTTTGAAAAAACGCTGCAGCAATTGTGATGATGACCCAGAGCTCCATATAGCTCTCGTGCATCAGCACTCGCAAAAGGTCAAGAATCGTGGCAAAGGCAGCGCATGGAACATTTCAAGACAATCGATACTTGGGTCTTTGACCTTGATAATACGCTTTATCCCCGCCACTGCGATCTTTTCTCTCAGATTGACGTGTTGATGACAGGATATGTCTCCAACCTAACCGGGCTGGAACGAACGGAGGCCAGGAAACTACAGAAAGACCTGTATCGAGATTATGGCACTACTTTGCGTGGCCTTATGGAAACACACGGTATTGACCCGCATGACTTCCTGGGTGAAGTTCACAATATCGACTATTCGCCCTTACCCAAAAATCCGAAGCTTGCGGAGATGTTGTCGGCACTGCCTGGCCGGAAACTAATATACACCAACGGATCGGTGAAACATGCTCAGGATACGCTCGAAGCAATGGATGTGGATCACAGCATATTTGAGAGTATTTTTGATATCGTAGCGTCAGACTTCGAACCCAAACCGCATCCGGAACCTTTTGCCAAGTTTCTCGCCGATCATAACGTGAATGCTTCTTCGGCGGCCATGTTTGAAGACCTGCCGAGAAACCTCGAACCTGCCAAGGCAAATGGCATGATGACGGTGTTGATCACACCGCAACAATCCGCAAATTATGTCGTTGAAGCGTGGGAACACGTAGAGGCAAATGAGCCATACATCGACCACCAGACCGATGATCTGGATGGCTTCCTTGAAAATGTTCTGAAGATTGTCTGAGCTTGATAAAACCTAGTGAAGACGCTCGCTAAGAAGTTCGCCTTCCCATACCAGAGCGCCAGTGCCTGCAAGCTGCTGGCCGTCAAATCCCGCGAATGGAACAAAAGTCCGGTTCTGGTTTTCTGGAGATGATTTCAAACCGGCTGCATTGATGCGAACAACCGCACGGTCCGCAAAACGCTCGTCTGATCCAAATATCTTGTAGTCACAACCCTTGGTCATGCCTTCTCTCCCGATTGACGCCTGTCTTTTGTGCGGACTTCTTACGCATTACTGTTCCGCTACGATTCAAATATAGAAACGCATTTGCGGCAATTCTGTGTAATCTGTCACAGAAAGTGAATTGACGATTATCAACATCGAAGTGATTTCATCGTGATTTTCGCTCATGGGCGGTTAATCCTGAGTGACACTTCCCCTTCCCTTTTACCCATGGAAGCCATATCGTGACGTCGTGTGGAACAGTTAAAAAATGAACCTATGAGCAAAATATTGATTAATTTCCGGCCCTTAGGCCCAGAAGATATTTCCCAGATTGCCGATTGGTTTGCAGATTTCGGCGATGTTGCTTTGTTTGACCAAAGTTTACCAGTTGCCGTAGGTCAGACATTTGTTGAAGAAAGTTGGAAAAGCATCCTCCAACATCGCGAACCCCCGGTCGCAATCTGGTACATGGCGGAGACCCAGAAGGGTGAAGCAATTGGTATGTGTGGTCTGCAAAAGATCAATTATATTCATGGCGACGCTGTCATCCCCTTGTTTGTAAACAAAGAATTTCGTGGTAAGGGACTGGCGTCGGCAATGATGTTAACGCTTTTGGACATGGCATTTGATACGCTGCGACTTAATCGTGTCTCGACCATGTATCGTGATGACAATGTCGCAACCAGCACGATCATCAAAAGACACGGATTTGTGGAAGAGGGGCGTATTCGGGAAGGCTGGTTTGCGGAAGGCAAATACTACGACACAATACTTGTCGGATTGTTGAAGTCTGAATGGGTGAAAATACGACCCAAAGTGGCTGAGAAATTCAGATCCTCCCAGTTTGAAATGATATAAGAAAGAATTGCTACACGATTGAAACTGAAATGACGACGCTGGCAAACAAAGGGCTCAAACGTAGACTATCGGCAATCATTTTTGCTGATGTAGTCAACTACAGCCGTATGATGGGGGAAGATGAGGTTGAAACCACCGTTGCTGTGAAGCAGCGAGTGGATGCGTTTGAAAAACTGGTTGGTGACTACTCGGGAGAGATTGTTAGCACGGCGGGCGATGGTGTCTTTATGCTGTTTGACAGTGCGGTGGATGCTGTGGGATTCGCGCTTGCGATCCAGAAAACCATTTCTTCGCTTAACGAAAATGTGCCCGAGAGCAAACAAATCGTATTCCGCTTCGGCGTCAATATTGGTGATGTTCTTTTTGGAGAAAAGGAACTCACCGGAGAAAGCATCAACATTGCAGCTCGTATCGAGTCGTTTGCTTCACCTGGCCGCATCTGCATTTCGGGGCCGGTGTATGACAGCATCGCCAACAAGATGACCGTTGGTTACGAGTATCTTGGGGCGCAGAAATTTAAAAACATCAAGGATGAGGTCGAGGTTTTCCAGGTACACGAAGACCCAACCAGTGCTGCAATGACTGCGGGTGGACGCAGGGAACGCAATGAAC
>JAAUYH010029021.1_pt1 | contig 28673 bp, 27 predicted proteins | sample 7278061 | NCBI WGS metagenome assembly JAAUYH01 (sample SAMN14350203, study PRJNA611818) | marine sediment metagenome | isolation source: surface marine sediment (0.6m) | place: French Polynesia: Moorea | collected 2018-08
AATCACCCGAGAGCGGCAAATATCCCCCCCCACAATTGCCGTTTGATATTGACCCAGACAAGCAGACATACCTCGATACAGCTCTTCTACCCAAGCTACGGCAACTGAACCAGGTAAAGACAAGCCGACAGTAATGCCCAAGGGAGTCGCCCCCATAGCCGCTAAATCTGATAAATTAGCCGCAGCAGCGCGCCAACCCACATCAAAAGCGGTAGTAGTGCGTTGGCTAAAATGTACTTCATCGACCAACACGTCGGTAGTAACTACCAGGGATTGATCGGGCTCGGTAGTTAATATTGCCCCATCATCCCCAATCACATCTTGAGGACAAAAAAGCTGTAGTTTTTGGAGCAAGCCCTGCTCGCCAATATCTTTAACTAACATGGGGGGAGTTGGGAATTCGGAATTCGGAATTCGGAGTTCGGAGGGTAACGGTTGAAATTTTACATGAGATTTAGTTTCTATTAGTTTCTATCAATGTAAAAAATAATTCCGAACTCCCGTACAGACGCGAAATTTGAGGGGCTGTCTTCTGGGGTTTCCACCTACCCCTATCCCCTTCCTACAGGAAGGGGAACAGATCGTTCTCTCCCCTCTAGGGGAGAGGTAGAGAGGGGTGTTTATACGCCCCGTCGCGTCTCTGAGAACTTTTGATTAAGGTTGTTTCAGGTTCTCAATACCGTCAATCACCTTGGCAGAAATAATTTTATCGTCAGCTCCCAATTCTTCTAGCACTTCTTGCCCTTCAACTAGATAACCAAAAACAGAATAGCGTCCATCCATTAAATTGTAACCAGGAGGGGTTATTTCCGTATCAAATTTGAAGAAGAAAAACTGAGAAGAGCCACCGTTAGGATCGTCACCTGGACGAGCGAGGGCAACTGCACCATAGGCATTAAAGGGAATGACTGGCTGATCGAGATAGCGTCCCAATTCTTCGAGAGTTTCACCATAAACAGGCTCGGAGTCACCCTTAACCAAAACTTCTAAGGGAATTGCTCGATATTTGTCAGTTTTGGGGTCAATAAAACCATCATCTTCCCCTGGGGGATCTCCAGCTTGCAAGATATAGAAATCTTCAGCCCGATTGAAATCCATGTTGTCGTAAAATCCCCGCTGGACTAGATCGACAAAATTGCCCCCATTAACTGGCGCGCTATAGCCATCAACTACAATTTTGAGATTACCTTTAGTGGTTTCCATCTCTACCGTAGATCGACCCAAAAGCTGAGGCAGATTAGCATATTCTTGGGGTACTGCAAAAGGAAATCCCACTACCATCAACTGCTCTAATTGACCGATTAGATCGAGAATTTCTCTACGTTTGAGATAGGTAGCTTCTTTATCCTTAGCAGCAACTATGTCTTGTAGTTCCTTAACTCCTTCAGTAATTTGGGCGAGCAATTCTTGCCCTTGAGATTGTCGTTCGGCGGGGATAGATGCTAATAGTTTCTCTGGCTGGAAACCAAGAACAGAATTAGCATCTTTAAGATCTCGTTCGATTTTACTCCAGCGTTTGCCACGGAGTTGACGAGAAATATCTTCTAAACTACCTTGTAGCTTTCTTACCGAGTCGTTATCTATGGGTAAAGCATAGCGGAGTATAGCTTGCGGATCGGTAATGGCATCTCCTTGGGCTAAGATAGCAGAGGCTTGGGGTTGCCAACCAAGGAGACTACTACTAAAAATAATTAGGGCTAACAAAATTGAGCAGACTTTCTGAGGAGACAACATCAACCATTTGGTAATTATATTTTTTAAGATTTTCATAAATTTAAGAGCGACTCGTAAATCGCAGCAAAAAAAATAGCTACTAAGGTGTATGTTCTTAATTATCGTCCGCTCTTGTCAATATTTCTTTACTTCAATCTTCCTCCTTTTCCCTGTATCCTTCATCAGGTAAAATGAAATGTCTATCTTTCTAGAGTATTTTTGGTTTCATGATTTCTAGTAATGACTTTCGCACTGGAGTAACTATTGAATTGGATGGCTCTGTCTGGCGAGTAGTAGAGTTTCTACACGTCAAACCAGGAAAAGGTTCGGCATTTGTTCGCACTAAGCTCAAAAATGTCCAGACGGGGAATACCGTAGAACGAACCTTTAGAGCGGGGGAAACTGTACCTCAAGCTAATTTAGAAAAACGCACCATGCAGCATACCTATAAAGATGGAGATGAGCTGGTGTTTATGGATATGCAAACCTATGAAGAGACTCGTTTAAGAGCCGAGCAAGTAGGCGATCGCGTTCAATATCTCAAAGAGGAAATGGAAGTCAATATCATTTTCTGGGATGAGACAGTATTAGAAGTAGAACTGCCTACTTCGGTGATTTTGGAAGTTACCGATACCGATCCTGGAGTTAAAGGCGATACAGCCACTGGTGGTACAAAACCAGCCACAGTAGAAACTGGAGCACAGGTAATGGTGCCATTATTTATTTCCATTGGCGAAAAAATCAAAATTGATACCCGTGATGGTTCTTATTTGGGCAGAGAATAAGACAGTGACCAATAATCCATCACCAGTCTAATCAAGTTACAAAAATAATGGTTGTATAATTTGTGTCTATAAATTTTCAAGAACTCCGCGAATTACTAGGAACGATCGCTCACACTGATATTACAGAGCTAACTCTCAAAAACGATCAATTTGAATTGACAGTTAAAAAAGAGACGACTGTGGTTACTTCCGAGGTCAAAGCCATTTCCCAACCAGTAACTCAAACTCCTGTTAATCTACCAACAGGTCGGCAGGAAATAGTTACTCAGGAGATGGTAGTAGAATCTACTACTGTTACCAGTAAAGAAGATAAAAATGAGCAGAAATGGGTAGATATCACTTCCCCAATGGTAGGGACTTTTTATAGTGCGCCTGCACCAGATGAAGAGCCTTTTGTCAGTGTTGGCGATCGCATTAATAAGGGGGATACGGTATGTATTATTGAAGCGATGAAATTGATGAATGAAATTGAGGCAGAAATTTCTGGGCAGATTAGGGAAATTAACGTGCAAAACGGAGAACCAGTTGAGTTTGGACAGGTTTTAATGCGGATAGATCCAGGTTAACCTAAGACAAACTAACAACTATTACTTTATTATCTCCCTAATTGTTACAAGATGGAAATATTGACCATTGTTCTGTCGGGTATATTATCCTTGGCATCTGGTGGAGGCGTAATTCTCGATCTTTTAGTCGATAATAATTTACGTTCTCAGGTGGTTGGAGTCGAACAACAGGCAATTAGACTCGATAATGTTCCTAGTTACCAAATTGTCGGTGGGAAATTACAAAAAATTCGAGTTTCTACCACAGGAATTAAACTGAAGCCCAATCTGAGAATAGAAACTTTAGAATTAGAAACCGATCCCATTAACCTCGACCGCAGAAAGTTAAATTTAGATAATCTCGAGCAATTTAAAGCAGCTCTCAAACAGCCTTTACAGGGTGCAGTCAAAATAGTTTTAACCGAAGCCGATCTCAATCGTGCTTTGCAATCTCCGGAAATTCAAGAAAAAATAGAACAAACTCTCAATCGTCTGATAGCGAGGAAAGCTGGTTCTAGCAATATTTCTTATCATTTGCTTGCTCCTCGTGTAGAATTGTCCCCTGATAATCGCTTAGGAGTACAATTTAAATTAAGACGTTCTCCAGGCAGACCCAATCTCGATCCTGCTGATTCAGAATTGGCGATTAGTTTGCAATTTAAACTGGAGCTTGTCAACGGTAAACAACTGAGATTGCTCGACCCCAAAGGTACTGTTAATCAGCGTCCTATGTCTTCTAGGCTGCTCAATGGTTTTGCTAATGGCATTAGCGATCGCTTTGATCTGAGCGATTTAGAAGCTGACGGAATTTTGGCTCGTCTTTTACAATTAAAGATAGATGAAGATAAGATCGAGTTGGTGGGTTTTGCGCGGATGGAAACAAAAGAAGCAGAAATGTCTTCAATCAAATAAGTCGTAGGTACGAAGTTACAAATATTTTGCCTCTAATTAAATTAAAATTCAGACTGTTACCCCAGTTGACCCCCATTTATTCGGAATAATTTTCTCTCAACCATGGAGTATTGCTAACTTATGCAAGAACGCAAAAACAGAAATATTTCTCTTCCCCTAGTGGCAGTTGCCACTGGATTAATTTTAGCAGCGGGGGCAGGTACTGCTTGGTGGGCAAAATCTTCTTTAAACCGTCCTAGTAAAATTGAAGTCAAAACTCCGCCGCCGATCGTTCAACAGGAAACACCCCAACCACCAGAACCAATTACTCAAGAAAAAGTCGTTGAAATCTGTTGGCTTAATCCAGTTGACAATAAAATTGAATTAGTAACTAATACTCTGAGTTTTCAAAAGACGGTTAAACCCGAGCGAGTTTTAGAAACCGCATTTGAAACTTTATTAAACGGTCCAGCTAGCGAAAACTTCACTACTGCTATTCCTGAAGGAACAAAGCTGCTGGACTTGAAAGTTAATCAAAAGGATGTCTATATTAATTTGTCTCAAGAATTTACTTCTGGAGGTGGTAGTGCCTCGATGACTGATAGACTGGCTCAAATAATTTATACTGCCACTAGTTTTGATGCAGTTGAAAACGTTTGGATTAGTGTTGAAGGTAAGCCACTCAAGACTCTTGGTGAGGAAGGATTGATTATCAAGCAGCCGATGACTCGCCAAGATTTTGAAGCTAATTTTACACTCTAATCTAATTCTTATTCTGTTGTTTAACTTTGTTGACAATTAGGTCAAAGTACCAGTTTAATATGGGCAAAAGTAAGCTATGAAATCTATTGATTAGATTCATTTCTAACCCTGGAGCGATCGCCATTGGCTGGCGGTCAATACCTCTAATTATCTCGCAAGCAATTGCTGTAGCTTGCCAAGTTTTAGCACTGCCCGTAATCATTTTGGTTTCGGTAGGTTTGGTTTTGTTTTCTGCGATTAATTGGGGTGTATCAGTGTCAGGAGGATAAACAATCTTTACCTCTATGCCTTTGGGTTTTAATTCTCCCCGCAAAGCTTCAGCTAAACCCCGCAGAGCAAATTTAGAGGGACAATAGGCACTGTAGCCATAAATACCAATTAATCCTGCACCAGAAGAAATAATCACGATCTTACCCCTCTGTTGCTTTTCCATGGCAGGGACAACGGCTTTAATGCTATACAATGAGCCAAAATAATTGATTGCCATAGTTTTTTCGTACACCTCTAGGGGAATTTCCGCAAAATACCCAGGACGTGCTACACCAGCAGAAGTAATTAACATCTCAGGAATTCCCAATTCGGCGATCGCCTGTTGAATTGCGGTTTCAATTTCCCTGGCTTGAGCAACATCAGCAACTAGAGTTAAGACTTTTTGCGTCGAATTGATTCTGACTGCCTCAATTTCTTGTTGTGCTGTATTTAATTTATGGCGATCGCGAGCAATAATGGTAATATTTGCCCCTTGTTGTGCTAAAAGTTTAGCCGTTGCCTTACCAATACCACTAGAACCACCTGTAATAATTGCGTGTTGGTTTAGATATTTGTTGTTATTCATCTGATTCAGCTAGAATTTTATCAAGGCGATCGTTAGTATCCTGAGCAAATTTGAGGCATCCCGCACTAGAAACTAATCCTACAGCTGAGGTAATCGTTCCCGCAGGAATTTTAGCCGATAGTAGCAATCCGCCACCGATAAGGCTAATAAAAAAAGATATGGTAGTAGCTGTAAATTAACTTTAAGAGGTTCTCCAACAGGATTACAAAGACTAGAACAACTATTTCAATCAGGTGAACTAACTAAGATATTTAAACAGGAATTAGATATTACTGTTGAAGATGTCAGCTTTATAGATGCTCCAAGTTTAGATAATGATCGACAAAATAAAATCACTACAATTGCAAAAACACAATTAGCATTTACTATTGCTGGCGATGTCAGTCAGGCTGATATAGATATTTTAAAAGCTGCACTTATTGATACCTCAGACGATGACGAAAAGGCAAAAAATGCTGAACATCCCAATTCAGATTTTTCTATGTCTATACAATCTCAAGATTCTGTTCGAGACAATTCGGAAACTCAATCTACTCAGTTTAGAAATGAACCGATTCCCCCTCCGTCTCATCCTAGACAGTATCGCGCTATTGGTTTGATTAGAGCTAAATATCAGCCAAGCGAGGAGCAAATGACTCAAGGTGCTCTAATTACTACGGAAGGAACGGAAATAGAGGCTGTTCTTTTGGGTCGTGTAATTAGTTTAATTAAAAATCATCTCGATTTAAGCAAAGAACATTGGTGGGTTGTCTATCCCAGAACTAAACCCAAAGAAGACCGCTTACACCTACAAATTGTAGGGGTTTGGGAACCTGAAACCTTAAGTCAAACTACTACTCCAGAGCAATCGAGTGCTGAGGCTGATAATGGCTACTTTTCCATTAGAGGAGAAGTAATTTTTTATTCCAGAGAAGAAAAAACGATTGTGGTCAAAATTAAGCAGTTTCCGCGCAAAGAAAGAGATAAACCTAAATTTTTCAAGCTCAAACTTCAAGGTGTCTTAGGAGACAAAGCTTTGCGTCGTTTTTGGGATTTAAAAGTACGTCTTGAAGGAGAAACTCTCAAAATTGAATCAGGAACAGATTTAGGTTTTGCCCAGAAGCGAAAACTCAAATTTAAAAAAGATCGACGAAAAATCTCTCCCAAACCTTTCAAGCCAAAACCATCTGGGGCAACTTCTCGTCCGATTATCCAGAAAAAAAAAGCAAGATAGTTAAGCTGTGAGGTATTTAATTTGTCTGTCCCCGTGGTTTGACAGAATGCAAACCTCACTCTACAGGTTGCCAGAGCTACTTTAGGACTCGAACCTAAATGAATCACCGTGAGTAGCTGTTTTTTCTAGTCTATTTTTTGGTTTTACTGGCAATCATGTCTTTAATAAATTTTTCTTCTTCTTCAGTAGAATTAAACTTTGGAGGCGTTTGCCAGTCAAGTCTTGAATGATATTCGTCAAATGCCTCTTCACTTTCGTTATGTCTGACAAAGACTCTAAGCTCTTCGGTAGACATAGCTTTAAAATTTGGTTTTTTAGACATTAGTGAATTCTCCTTGTTCGTCTATAAGTATTGCAATTTCGCCGTTATAGCCGACCTCGATAAAAATACTTTTTCTACCTCGATAATAGCGAAATGTGGTTATAGTTAATCCTGCACCAGTTAAAAACTGAGCCAGGATACAAGCTTTAACCGCTTGTTTTGATGTAATCATTCAATATTTTTAATATTCAATTTTTAAGGTTTAATTATAGTTGTTTCAATCCTTGATCGCCCCGAAAGACGATCGCTACCTCTAAAAGCAGCGATCGCCAGTCAAGTCTATTTAATGATTTTTTGGTAGTTTTAAAAATTGTTACATTAAAGTGCGATCGCTCTGAAACTTTAACCTCTATTTAAAGGATTCTTAATTCAAAACAACAATAATTTATTAAGGGCGATCGCAATATCGGGAAAAGCTTGAGGTGCGATCGTGCCTGTAGTCAATTCTCGTGTATGTATATAAGCATCATTGCTCGGTTGAGTGAAAACTACTAGTTTTTTGTTGACTAAAATTAATTTTGCTCAGGTACTTTTAAATTTAATCTTGTTAATCTTGATGTTCGAGCGATTTTAGAGGGTTAGATAATTAGAAGGTTGGGGCTTGTATTGTAATCGTCTTAATGGTATTATTTATTTCATAATGGAAGTGGTAACTATCAACCATAAATGCTTATAGTCCCATTATGAAAATGATATTTTAATTTAACCATAAACAGCGATCGCTAGTCAAGTATATTTGATGATTTTTTTGTAGTTTTAATTTACTACTTGTTTACTTCAGAGCCAGCTTACCAATTTAAAAATCCAGCAATTTGACTGCCCAAGGTTAGAGAGTCAAAAGGTTTATTAATTACTCCTTTAGCTCCAGCAGCATAAAATTTACGTCTGTCGGCAGCTTGTGCTTTAGCTGTAATAAAAATTGTCGGAATATGTTTAGTTTTAGAGTTAACTTGTAATTGTGCCAAAGTTTGCAACCCATCTAATTCTGGCATCATGACATCTAAAAGAATGGCATCTGGTTGCTCAGTTTCTGCTATGGCAATTCCTTCTTTACCCGAAGAAGCAGTTAGCAATTGCCAACCATCCTCTAACTCAAGACAAAAACGAGCTAAAGTTTGAATATCCTCTTCATCATCTATAAATAAAATACGTTTAGTTACCATACTTTTCAGAAAAAGTCGATTTTAAAAAAAGATTATATGGGCATTCTCAACTAAATAAACTATTCAATCAGCCTTTCGCCAATCGATACGAGATAATTTAAGTTTATCTTTATTATTACTACAAAATTTACACCGTAAATTGCTAACTTGCCACAATTATTTATTTATCGGGGTAGGGTAAAGTAAAAAGTGCTGCCTTCACCAAGAATACTATCAACCCAAATTTTTCCTTGGTGTTGTTCTACAATATGACGGCAAATAGCTAACCCTAAACCAGTACCTCCTTTTTTACGGGAGTCTGAAGCATCGATCTGTTGAAATCGTTCAAAGATACTTTCTAGTTTGTCGGCGGGGATACCCCGACCGCAATCTTTGACAGCAAACAAAACATCATTGCCTTGCACTTGAGCTGTTACCCAGATAGTACTATGGGCAGGAGAAAACTTGATAGCGTTACTAAGCAAATTGGTCAGAGTTTGTAAAATGCGGTCGTGATCGACAGCTAGCTCAAGATCGGCACTATCTATAACTATGTTAACATCATGCTCCTGAGCCATGGTTCTCATGGTATCTGCGGCTTGTTGAATTAAATCCATACTGTTAGTTTTTTCTCTGGCAATGGTTTCTCTTCCTGATTCCATGCGTTCTAAATCCAGAACATCATTAATTAAACGTACCAACCTATCGGTATTTCTCAGAGCAATTTCAATCATCTCTTTGCCTCGTTCAGAAAATTTGCCTAAATGTCCGGCGGCAATTAATTTTAAAACTCCGTGGATTGAAGTTAAAGGGGTACGCATTTCATGGCTAGCAACAGAAACAAATTCTCCTTTGAGGCGTTCGACCTCTTTACGTTCTGTGATATCGTCGATCGCGGCAAAAAAACCTTTTACTTTACCTGACTCAGAGAAATCAGGGACATAATTAACATTAATCCAGAAGGGATTATTGTTTTTATCTTTAATTTCTAAGTCAAAATTAACTGAGTGACCAGATAAAACTAAATCTACATAAGGACGAATTTGCTCATAAGTATTCGAGCCTAGTACATCCCATATATAACAACCTTCAATTTCAGATACAGTCCTCTCGAACCAACGCTCATAAGCTTTGTTATTAAAACGATAACGTTGCTCTCGGTCTACGTAAGCAATTAATAAGGGTAAAGCATCGGTAATCAAGCGCATTTGCTGTTCGCTACGGCGAATTGCTTGTTCTGCTTGTTGGCGTTCGGTAATATCTTTCAGCATCACAGTGAAGATGAAGCCATTCTGGGAACGTAATTTAGAAATAGAAGCCTCAGCAGGAAATTCGCTGCCATTTTTCCTGCGTCCAAAAACTTGATTACTGCGTTCTGCCATGGTGCGAGAAGATTCTGGTGAGGTAGCAAAATCTCGAACGTGCTGGCGATGTATTTGGCGAAAAGCTTGAGGAATTAGAATATCTAACGGTTGCCCCATTACTTCATCAGCACGATAGCCAAAAATCTTTTCTGCACCCTGATTAAATAGTTGAATGTGCTGTTGTTCGTCGATGGAAATAATTGCTTCATCGGCATTGTCTAAAATACCTGTTAGTTTTTGTTGATTTTCCCTGAGAGCGATTTCAGTTAACTGACGTTCTCTGATTTCTAGTTGCAGTATTTCATTGGTGGTGGTAAGTTCGCTAGTACGCTCTTTGACTAATTCTTCTAAATTGTTTAGTAATTGAGCCTGAGATAAAGCCACACTAATTTGATCGGCTAGTTGCTGCAATAATTCAATTTCCCAACTTGCCCACTGTCTTCGATCGCTGCATTGATGGGCGATTAATAACCCTTGCAGACCATCTTGGTTGAGAATGGGAACTACCAGTTTGGCTCGCACTGCAAACTGCCGTAATAGTTGTTTGATTTCAGGAGCGATCGCACTTTGGTTAAGGTCTGTAATTGCCAAAATTTTTCCCTGACGGTATCTGGCTAAATATTTTCCCATTAACAAAGGATCGCTAAGTTGATAGCCCAACATAGGCGGAAAATCAGGAAGAACCGCTTCACTCAGAGGTACAGCAATATCGTTGTCTTGCAACTCCACGATCATCACCCGATCGCAAACCAATAAATTTTGAATTTCTGTGACTGTAGTTTGTAATATCTCATCGAGTTGGCTCGACATCCGAATTTTACGGGTTAGCTCTGCAAGCAAGCGAGTATGACGATATTGATGTTCTAGTTTATTGAGAATGCGACGTTGTTCGCTGATATCAATGCCTGTGGCAATGATAAATTCTACCTGTTCTCCCTCATCAAATAAGGCAGTATTCGACCAGGAAATCAGATAACGGCTACCATCTTTAGCCAGCCAATGGTTTTCATAGCGATTGGCGATTTGTCCTGTCAGTAGTCGCTGAAAAACTGCTTTAACTACCTGTTTCTCAGACTCATCTACTAAAAAATCCCAGATTTTTTGCTCCCTAACTTCGGCAAACCGATAGCCAGTGATCTCTTCGCAGGTATGATTAAAACGAATTATTCTTCCTTGTCGGTCTAATACTGTAACCAAAGCACCTACAGTATCTAAAATGGCGGTAGTAAAGTCTCGCTCTTGTTGGAGTTGTATTTCTGCCTGGTGGCGAGCAGTCACATCCCGTAAAATTGCTAAGTGACGATGGGGCATAAAATTGGCGATCGCCGAATATTCTACTTGTTTGGCAGTGCCATCACGCAAAAAAATCTGAATTTCATCGTTTTTTTCCCCTGGCTCTAAAAATCTCTGCCAAGCAGATTGAATATTAGTAGTAGAGGTCAAAAATTTTTGAAAAGTATAAGTTAATAATTCTGATGAATCAAGAGCAAAAAAATCGCACGCCGCAGGATTAACTTTGACAAACCGACCATCATCATCGAGAATCACAATTGCATCTCTAGCTCGATTAAAGATCGCTTTTAGCTCTGTTTCACTTTTGGCAAGTAAAGCTTGGGCATCTTGATAGGCTGCAATTTTTTGTTTTAAGCTGCTATTTTTTGCTATTAGTTCGGCACTTTTGGGACTTGTTTTTTGCTGTAATAGGGCATTGGCTTCTTCTAAAGCTGCTTTCAATCTCTTGTTTTCAGCAACTTCAGCCTCTAACTTTTGCTGGGTTTGTTGGAGTTGAGCCCCTTGTAATTCAAAAGCCTGATGTAACTTTTCTATTTCTCCTAATACTTCGACAGAATTTAAGACTTTTAATAAGTCTGTTTGGGTGACAATTCCTGCTAATTCACCCCTTTGCCCAATTACCACTAAACGGCGAATATGGTATTGTTGCATTTTTTGTTGAGCAATCTGGAGGGAATCTTCCCGCCGAATGAGAAATAAAGGCGTACTCATAACTGCTTGAGCTTTCGTTTGACTCAGATTTAAGCCCAAGGCTTGAAATTGCACCACATCTCTGGCAGTAACCATACCTAAAGGCTGCTGTTGGGTATTACCATTGTTACTTGTTGTTGGTGGGGATATTGGTTGACGGACGACACAAGCAAGGGGCTGTGACTCGAATTCACTTCGAGTCCCTGAATGCCCCGTCCCCGAATTCGATTCGGGGGTCGCGTCCTTACAAATAACGACGCAACTGACTTGATGGTTCGCCATTATTTGCGCTAGGTGCAGTACAGAATCTTGAGGGGAAGCTTTAGTGACTTGAGTAGTTGCCACCTCTTCAATACGTCTTGATTTAAGAAAGTTGAGCGGTTTTAAAGCCTGTCGAATGCTATTGAGGGTAATTACTCCCAGGAGAGTTTCATCCTCGTTTAATACAGGTAAGTGATGTAACGAATGTTGCCTGAGCCAAGATAAAACGAAGAGGATATTAGAACATTGCGTCCGCTTTAAAGTTTTCAGGGAACGAGTCATGACTGCTCCCACTGTAGTAATAGATATATCTAACTGTGCTGCTGCTAATCTAACTAAATCTCCTTCGGTTAAAATCCCCACTAGTTTTCCCTGCTCAACGATCAAAGCATAACTAGATTGTCTGCTGAATGGCAAAAGACTAGATGAGAATAATTGACGGACGTCACAAGCAAGGGGCTGTGACTCGAATTCACTTCGAGTCCTTGAATGCCCCGTCCCCGAATTCGATTCGGGGGTCGCGTCCTTACAATTGTCACCTTGAACGTGACTCATAGCGGCAATTACATCCTCTAAGCAAGTTTCTGGAGGAACGATTAAGGGATTAACCTCCAAAACTTGTTCTAAATTAGGTAGCTCTAGCGATCGCCTAAATTGATGCATAGTCAACTAAATGATTAATTTGGCAAAACTACCTCTACTCAGTTGTGTGGTGCAGGAAAAAACTAAGCGCGAGCTTTGATTATCATCACTACTAATTATATAGTGGTTATTCATCTTATGATAGACAGAGTTTTTCCTTTTTAACCAAGCATAACCAAAGTTGACCTGATTAATCCCAAAAACGCTACATTTTTTAAATTTTTTAGGGAACTAAAAAAATCTTCTCAGATAATTTCTTCACAAGTTCCTCAAATTATTTCTTTAGTTTGAGAAAACATCTATCCCCAGACAAATCTGAGAAGTATGTTAGATAAACTAATCAATTTTCTCCATTCAGAGTTAGACCTTTCCCCTGAAGCGATCGCTCTAGCACAAAAAGCCCAAACTCAAGAACCTAATATTTTATTGATGATCCTCTGGCAGTACGGACTGCTAGATCGAACCCAACTCGATCGAGTATTTGATTGGTTAGAAACTGCCTAAACGAAAACTTATGAAAACTTACAGCGAATATCTTTACTCTTTTGCCAATGCCAGCATCACTCTGAGAATTATTGAATATCTCAATAATAGTCAACTACCTGTAGACTCGGTAGCAGTGATTAATGCCATCGATCGCTGGGTAGTTAAAGTTGACTTAAAATATGCTCTTGCACCCCAACAATATGATGATGTTCGTGCTTTTTTCAATGAGATGGGAATCCCCTATCAACCAGCGAGCAAAGTAGCAATAGCATTACAAAGATTGACAGCAGGGGAAGAGCCTACAGAGGTTATGAATCGTTATCAAGTAGTGATTGTCGCTCACGGTCAACCAGCAACAGAAGAAATTGAAATTTTTCGGACTGAAATTGTGGATCGCTTGGGATATTGTCCTCAAACCATGGCTTAATAAAGGCATAGACCAATTAATCCAGCTATGGGAATAATTAAAACTACTTCCAGACGTAATTTCCAGATCGCTGCTAGAGAAGCTGCAAAAATTAGTAAACTAGCCCAGTGCATTTGAGCAGTTTGCCCCACTATCAAGGCAGCGGTAAAAATCATGCCAATTACCGCAGGACGAATCCCTTGGAGAGCGGCTTGAATCATCACCGAGCTTTTAATTTGCTCTAGTAGATCGGACATTGTTACCATCAATAGTCCAGGGGGAAAAAATATACCTATGGTTGCCACAGTAGCACCGAGAAAACCTTTAACTACATAGCCAATAAAGGCAGCACTGATCAAAATAGGACCTGGAGTAATTTGTCCCATGGCGATCGCATTACTAAATTCGGTCTGAGTTACCCAGCCATAGTTATTAACTACTACTTCCTGAATCATGGGGATGAAGATATATCCACCACCAAACAGCATTAAGCTCATACCCGAAAAAGTAACAAAAAGTTTTGCCAGACTATCTTCCCCCAAAGGCAGAGGCAGTAAAGACAATAGCAAAATTATCCCTAAAATCCCTAGAGGAATTAAGATTTTTTTAATTGCTAATGGTTCAGATTGTTTTTTGATGGGGTTTGCGGCTAAATTTTTGGCAACTTGGCCACGAAAACACAACCAACCCATTAATCCTGCAACCAAAATGAGAATTAGAGTAATATAAAAGCCACCAATAGTTTTTAACAAAATAGCGGCAACCACAGCAATACTAATTTCTTGCCAACCTTTAATTGCTTTTTTACTCATCCTAATAGCAGCACCAATAATAATTGCTACTATCGCTGGGATAAATCCAGCAAAAACTTTATTAACTGCGGGAATTTCTCCTGCTTGCAAATAGGCAATGGTTAAAGCTACTACCAAAATAAAAGAGGGGAGTAGCACAGCAGTAGCCGTAATTAACGCACCTATACCTCCCCGCAAGCGATAACCAACATAGGCAACCACATTAGCAGCTACAGGACCTGGCAAAACACTAGCTAAAGATATACCGTCCAGCATATCTTCGTGGGTTAGGAGTTGGCGTTGATCGACAATGATATTTTCAATCACCGAAACCAATGCCATAAAGCCACCAAAGGCAGTGCTACCAATTTTGAGAAAATTGCCGAATAAATAAGCGATCGATACTGAATCAGCAGAATCCATCCTCATGTCATAGGATTGCAGATTGACTTTTTCCATCATATTAGGAACAAGACTATATAGTCGCCAGAAAAAAACAAACTATTGATAGTTGTAATTATCAACACCTTTAAATAAAATCTAACTCTGGATGTTGAGCCATAATTTCAGCAATCTCTTCTGTTTCAGCAGTTTGGTATCCTAAAACTTCATGTAAAAAGCGAGAGTATTTAGTGTACACCTGCGTCGAATTTTCTTGCTGAACGATAAAAAAGGGAGCTGCCTTTACTCCATATTTTTTAGCTAATTTTAGTCCTGGACTCATAGATTCACGCTCATCAGCAAAGACAACACCGTTAATGCGTTCAATTAAATTTAGTTGTTGGAGTTTTTGTGATACTTCTGCTGATTTACGGCACAAATTGCCATCTTGTTTGATTTTTTTCACCATAATAATATTTAACATTTTACTTCTCCTTAAGTGTGTAACTTGTCAATTGATTGTTAATCAGCTACGATTGATGTTTGAGATTATCCTTATGAAAACCACATTCTTTTTCGGCAGCATTTTCCCACCACCAACGACCTTCTCTTTCATGTTGATTTGGTAATACAGCTTTAGTACAAGGTTGACAACCAATACTAATAAAGCCTTGTTCGTGGAGTTGATTGTAGGGCACTTGAAAGTGGTGAATATATTGCCATACTTGTTTTGATGTCCAATTAGCTAGAGGATTAAATTTAACAATTTTATGGTCTTCAGTAGAGAAAGCTGTATCTAGCTGAATTACGGGAATATTGGCACGGGTGTCGGGACTTTGATCCTTGCGTTGACCAGTAATCCAAGCATCGAGAGTTGCTAGTTTGCGACGCAAAGGAACTACTTTGCGAATAGCACAACATTCTTTATGGTTATCTTGATAGAAACTAAAGAATCCTTTGGCTTTAACTAAAGCTTCTACTTGTTTGGAGTCGGGAAAGAGAATTTCTAGATCGAGATCGTAATGTTGTCTGACTTTTTCCAGAAATTGATAAGTTTCAGGGTGCAAACGTCCAGTGTCAATGGAAAAGACTTTAAAGTCTTTGCCAATTTTAGCCGCCATGTCAATTAAAACGACATCTTCTGCACCACTAAAAGAGATGGCAATATTATCAAATTTGGACAGGGCAAATTCTAGAATTTTTCGAGGACTTTGAGTTTCGTATTCAGATTGGATTTGATTAAAATTTAGTTCGGTTGGAGTAATAGTTATCTGGGTCATAAATCTAATTTTCCTATTGTGCTGTATGTGGGTCAATAAGTGAGTTAGCCAGACTAATTATTAATTATTCAGCACATAACTATCCTACCTATAGAGAATCGATGAGTCTGTGATCTGAGTCTGGGATCTGTGAGAACAAATTTGTCTAGTTAACCATTACAGTCAGAGACAGTTTATGTCTGCAATCAACTTGTCTACACTTTTGCCGTTATCAACCTGAGACAAGTTGAGATTAATTAATTGTCAAAACTTTAGGCAAAATTTGGAGTTTGGGTTGTAACCTGTTCAAATTGATTTAAAGTTTCTATTTGTTGTTTTAGAAGCCTGTTCTTTAGCATTTCTAGATATTCTCCACGGAACTTTCGTAGTTGATAATCGCGGGGAGCTTTTATGCGTAATTGCTCCCAAGCTTCTTGTTCCTTGGCTGCACTACTTTGTTTCGCCAAGGCGATCGCTTCTGGAGTAATATTAGCAGCAGCAGGAGTCATTTTTTCATAACCATAGTCGTCCATGTATTTTCCTGTCACAGTTTCAATAATTTCAATTTCTTCGCTACTCATGGTCTGTTTAAATTTATCGATATAAGCAGGAATAGGAGCCGAGCTATTGGTTTCCCATAGTGCTGATAAAACAGCGATATTTTTAGCCTCTTTAGAACTAGATACATCTATCATCGAGTCTAAAAATTCAATACCCATGAATTGGCATATTCTGTAGAGTACGGCTTCTTGATTAGTCAAGAAGTCTTCATATCTAATGGTCAAAACACGTTCTGGATGTTTGGCAATCAATTCTTGCGCTTGATTATGTGCTTTAGCCCAAGAGATAGCATTTAAGAGTGGGTCGTAGTTATGAATAATAGCTTGATTGATACTATTTACTTGGGCGCGAGGGTCACGGACGACATTGAGAAACAGTATATCGTCAAACAAGTCAATTAATTCTGATGCGTAGTATACATTATCTAAAGACTTGTCCATTACCACTTTCGCCTGATGTTTTTGTCCTGCTTGGAATAACATTTCCCAGGCAACCCGGTGAGGACTACGGGTTTCATCTTTGATAGCTTCAAAGATTTTTACGGGGTCTAAGGCTACATCATGCCACTTAATCATGGTTGCATTTTGCAGTCCTACCAAATCAACAACTAACTGAAAATAAGACCAGTCATTGTTTAAATCTCCATATAATTTTACCAAAGGCATAAAGTCTACAATATGCAATGGATAAGGAGAGTAAAAATCTGGAGACAAGTTTAATCTTAAACGCAGTGCATGACTCCCACAACGTCTGATCGGGGTCATTAATACTGGTCTAGGTCCAGAAGTCTTGGATTCTATCTTTTGATTGTTTAGGGTATTCATAGTTACAAAAAATTGCTAGATTAGTCAATCTTGATACTTAAAAGATGCTAAAAAATTGGTAATTATATCAACTATTTATAATTACTAGATTTATTCTTTTTTGCCTGGAAATAAATCTTTGACAGCCCTTGTTTTAATAGTTGCAGTTCTGACATTATGTAATTATACTTAGTTGACCAATACAAACCAATTTCTCCAAAAGGCATGAAACCCCTGGTTTTCAGGGAATGCATCATTGCTTTGTTGGATATGAAATATAGTTTGCTGGTTTGAGACAATTTTTACCAGTGATTTTAAGGAACTTAAGCATAAAGATATGCAAAAATATAAATCAGTTGACTTTCTTCTAGTTGTTATATATAAACGCAAACTAGATATTTATACTTAATCAATAATTAGAACACATACTTGACCATAATAACTTATGTTTTAAATACTGCTAATACTTTGGTTTTAGATACTGCTAATACTTTTTGTTGAGCATAATTACTTATGAATAAATCAAAACAAAAACGCAATCGTGGCATTATTCTGACTCAAGAAGGATTAGCCCAACTCGAAGCAGCTAGATATCAATCAGAATATCAAGAAAATTTTGGCGAAAGATATACCTATGAACAACTAAGTGAGCTGACTAATTTAGATATCCATACAATTAAGAAAATATTAGATGGCAACCAAGGAGTAGACAAGCGATCGCTGGAAAAATTCTTTTTGGCTTTTAATTTAAAATTAGCTACAGAATTATATACCAAACCTAATCCTAATTCTAACCAACGCCAAGATTGGGGAGAAGCAGTCGCTGTCGAGCATTTTTTTGGACGTACTGAGGAACTAGAAACTTTAACCACTTGGGTATTGAAAGATCGATGTCGATTAGTGCTACTTTTGGGCATGGGAGGAATTGGGAAAACCACCTTATCAATTAAATTTGCCGAACAAATTCAAGCAAAATTCGATTGTGTTATCTGGAAATCTTTGCGGGATGCGCCACCTGCTGCGGCAACAATCGCTAGTCTGATTGATTTTTTGTCTCAAGGTCAAGAAACAGCAGTGAATTTACCAGAACGGCTAGGAGAAAGAATATCGCGCTTAGTTTATTATTTACGTTCTCTACGCTGTCTTATTTTCCTGGATAATGCTGAAGCTCTCCTCGATAGCGGTGGTCGGGTAGGAAAATATCGTCCTGAATATGAAGGATATGGTGAACTGTTAAGAAGAGTGGGAGAGACTAGTCACAATGGCTGTTTAATGTTAACTTCACGGGAACAACCCAAAGAAATAGCTCTTTTAGCAGGAGACAAACTGGCGGTTCGTTGTTTACGATTAAATGGCTTAAAAGAAAAAGGACAAGAAATATTTAAAGCCAAAGGACTTAATGGTTCAGAATCAATTATGAATGCTTTGAGCGATCGCTACAGTGGTAATCCTCTGGCGTTAAAAGTAGTTGCCACAACTATTCAAGAGTTGTTTGATGGCAATATTGGGGAATTTTTACGGCAAGATGATGCGGTATTTGGCGATATTCGCGATATTTTAGACCAGCAATTTGAGAGATTATCCAAAATAGAACAAGAGATTATGTATTGGCTAGCGATCGCTCGTGAGCCAATTTCCCTAGCACAATTGCGAGAAGACTTTATCTTGCCAGTATCACCAATAAAATTACTAGAAGCAGTTGAATCTCTATCGCGACGTTCTTTAATCGAAAAAAACGCTTCTCGTTTTACTCAGCAGCCAGTGGTGATGGAATACGTAACCAGTCGTTTCATTGAAGTAATCTGTGAAGAGATTGTTCGTCAGCAGCCTAAGCTGTTTCGAGATCATGCTCTCATCAAAGCAACTGCCAAAGACTATATCAGGGAAAACCAAATTCGTCTCATTCTCCAGCCAATTATCAATGGGCTTTTGGCTGTTTTCAGCACTAAAGGAGATATTGAAGCGTGTTTAAGAGAAATTCTCGCAACTATACAAGAGACATCACCATTAAAAAGATGTTATGCAGCAGGAAATATTATGAATCTGTTTTGTCAGATGGAGATTGACTTAACTGGTTATGACTTTTCTAATTTATGCGTTTGGCAAGCAGATTTAAGGAATGCCCGTTTACACGATCTTAATTTCCAAAATTCGGATTTATCCAAGTCAGTTTTTGCGGAAAATTTTGGTGGCATATGGTCAGTGGCTTTTAGTCCCGATGGGCAATATTTAGCTGCGGGAGATACTAAAGGTGATATTCTCCTGCGACGAGTAGCCGATGGTCAAATAATTCGTAGGTATCAGGGTCATAATAGTTGGGTAGTTTCCCTGGCTTTTAATCCTGATGGTAATACCCTGGCTAGCGGAAGTTGCGACTGTACGGCAAAACTTTGGGATGTTAACACTGGTGAGTGTCTTCATAGTTTAGAGGAACACGAACAAGAAGTATGGTCGGTAGCTTTTAGTCCCGATGGTAATACCTTAGCTAGTGGCTGTGACGACAGTAAAGCCAGATTATGGAATGTTTGTACAGGGGAATGTATTAAAGTTTTTCAGGATCATATAGGTGAAGTTCTCTCGGTAGCTTTTAGTTTTGATGGACAGAAGCTCTTTAGCGGTAGTCACGATAATACAATTATGCTTTGGGATATCAATACTGAGAAATGTATCAGGGTTTTTCAGGGGCATGAAGACGGAGTACGTTCGGTTAGCCTCAGTCCCGATGGTCTAACGCTTGCCAGTAGTAGTAATGACCGAACAGTAAGGTTATGGAATATAGATACAGGGGAATGTCTCAAAGTTTTTCAAGGGCATAAAAATGCAGTGTTTTCTGTCACTTTTAGTCCTCAAGGTAATCTCCTCGCCAGCAGCAGTGTTGGTCAAAAAGTAAGGTTATGGGATGTAGCTACAGGGGAATGCCTGAAAGTTTTTCAAGGACATTCTAATATGGTGAATTCAGTTGCTTTTCAGCCGCTCCTTAATAAGGGGGATGAAGGGGAGATTTTAGCTAGTGGTAGTTACGATCAGTCGGTAAAGCTATGGAATGTTAACACTTATCAATGCGTTAAAACTTGGCAAGGATATAGCAATCAAGCACTTTCAGTTACTTTCAGTCCCGATGGTCAAACCCTAGTTAGTGGCGGTCATGACAAAAAAGTAAGATTATGGGATATCAATACTGGAAGAGTTGTAAAAATCCTACACGAACACAGTAATTGGGTTTTTTCTGTTGCTTTTAGTACAAAAGGTAATCTTTTAGCCAGCGGTAGTGGAGACAAAACCATAAAAATTTGGGAGCTAAGGACAGCAAAAGTAATAAAAACTTTTTGGGGACACGAAGCTGCCGTTCGCTCAATTGTCTTTAGTCCTGATAATCAAATCTTGGCAAGTAGTAGTGACGATGGAAAGATTAGGCTGTGGGATGTTAATAGTGGTAGGACTTGTAAAACCTTACGGGGACATAAAGCTGAGATTTGGTCAATCGCCTTTAATTCTGATGGTCAAACATTAGCTAGTGCTTCTATTGATAGCACTGTCAAGCTATGGGACGTGCATACTGGTAAGTGTCTTAAAACCTTGGATCGACATAAAAGTTGGGTTTTATCTGTTGCTTTTAGTTCGGATAATAATACTTTAGTTACCACTAGCTCAGATCAAACCATAAGACTTTGGAATGTAAATACTGGCGAATGTCAAAGAATTTTGCGAGACGACATAGGACATTCACAATTAGTTGCCTTTAGCAATGATGGTCAAATATTAGCTAGTTGCAGACAAGACCACAATATTAGATTATGGAAGGCTAGCAATGGAAAATGCTATATGATTCTACATGGTCATACAGCTTTAATTAACTCAATTGCTTTTAGTCCTGATGGTAGCACCCTTGTTAGTAGTAGCGAAGACGAAACTATTAAGCTTTGGGATTTAACAAATGGTAAATGTCTGAAAACTTTAAGAGCTAAAAATCCATACGAGGGAATGAATGTTCAGGGTGTCACTGGGTTAAGCAAACCTGCTCTTGAGACTCTAAAATTGTTGGGGGCTACTATAGCCGTACAAAAATCGATACTCTCATGATTTGTATCTTTGATGGTACAGTAAGGCGACTCCAGATCGCACCCATATTTAACTTTAAACTTCTTCTCAGGTCTACAGATGCCGCAGCCTGGCAAGTAGTAGTAGGATGGATTAGACGGCGATCTCCTTGGCTACAAAACGGTATTTTCTACCGATGGTGGGACAATCTATCACTAACTCTTAATATACAAGGGTGGCTTTATCCCCAAAAGCGATCGCCCGATCGCTAAAAAAAGTTATAGATTATAGAAAGATTCTATATTTCAGTTTATGGAACGAAAACTATATCAGCAGGGTTTAGTAGCAGCCAAAAATGGCAATCATCAGCAAGCAATTCAAGAATTCAGTGCCGCTATAGAAATTAATCCTCAATTTGCTTCAGCTTATTATCGTCGTGGTTTAGCCTATTACGATCTGGGAGATTGGCGACAGGCGATCGCCGATTATAATCAAAGTCTCAATCTGGATGCACGGCAAGTAGAAGTATACTTTGCTCGTGCCTTGGCTTTTCTAGCTAGTAATAACCTGCAAGCCAGTGAAATCGATCTGCAAGTAATTCTCCATCTTGCTCCTAATTATGCCCAAGCATACGAACTCTACGCTAATATATCTCTGCGGCAACAGGAAAATGAACGGGCGATCGAATATTTAAAGACAGCAGGCACAATCTACTTAAACCGCCAAGATAAAGTTAACTGTCGTCGTTGCCTAGCTAAAATTAGAACCCTAGAACAGCAACAGATCGAAGCTAAAGGTGGCATCACTAATGAGGCTTTTTTAGCCAAAATACGGCAAAAAATGCGGGTGGGTGAATTGGCAGTAGCTTTAACTGATTGCAACTGGCTCTTAAAAACCGATCCTTATAACCCTGAAGCCTATCATTGTCGGGGTAATATCAACATGCAGTTGGGGAATAGTCAACAGGCAAAAACTGATTTTACTCGTGCGGCAGAATATTTTCGCAGTCAGGGAAAGATCGCCGAGGCAGAAAAAATGGAACGACTTTGTTTACAGTTGCGTCTGGCAGATACCATCTCTCACTCTCCTATTTCTCCCAATATTCCTGTTACACCCGTTCCTAACCATAATCCTCCCTCACCTCAATTTTCCCGTACCCCACAGCCAGAAAATGCTATTCAAACTCGACTGTATCTGTTGGTTGGGGATTGGCATCTTGCCCAAAACTTAATCGAACAAGTAAAGATAAGGTATCCTGGGATGCCTGAAACTTGGTATTGGGAAAAAGTAATTAACGATCTCGAAAGCGGACGTGATTCTGTTTAATTTTTAATACTCCAACAAGATTGCTATAAAAGAGGGCTGGTTTTGTTTTACACTGTGAAATGGCTCATTATAATAAATTCGGAATAAAAATACAGGATGGAAATCGGGCAAAAGGTAAAAGTATATCGTATTAAAGACAGAGTAAATGGCAGCGTTGCTTCTAAATTAGGTAAAGTGGGAACGGTTAAAGAATATAAAATGACCGATGGTAGTGGTGTTGGTGTAGTAGTGCAGTTTGATGACAATACAGCAACTTGGTTTTTTGAAGATGAAATAAAACCAGTGGGTTAAGCATAATAAAAAAAACGGCATTATAAATAACAAAGCAAAACAATATGTCCTCGATTATCACCTTTTTGGGAAAAGGCGGTACTGGTCGCACGACAATTGCGATCGCCACTGCTAAAAAACTAGCAACGGAAGGAAAAAGGGTTCTTTTAGTCGGACAAGATCCAGGACCTTCTTTGGGTATACTCTTGGGCATCAAGCCAACCCCTACCCCCTTAGACATAGGGGCTAATTTATCAGTAGTACAGCTTAGTACCACAGCTTTGCTAGAAGATAACTGGGAGGAAGTTAAGAAACTGGAAGCCCAATATTTGCGATCGCCGATTATCAAACAAGTCTTCGGTCAAGAGTTGGGCATCTTCCCTGGTATGGATGGTGCTTTGGCACTTAATGCCCTGCGGGAATACTATCAAAGCAATAAATATGATGTAATTGTCTACGATGGTGCAGGGGGCATGGATACCCTGAGAATGTTTGGTATGCCTGAGATACTGAGCTGGTATTTCCGTCGCTTTCGGGGCATATTTGCCGAATCAGATATCGTTAAAGCCCTATCTCCCTTTGTCCAACCAGTCACCAGTGCGATTTTAAACGTCTCCTGGACTCCCAACGACCTGACTCCCAATGCTGATAATCCTGCTAGTCAGATGCTAGAGCAAGGTACAGCCGCTTTAAAAGAGCGCAGGGTTAAATCCTATTTGGTAACTACTGCCGATGCCAGTGCGATCGCGACGGCTAAATATCTTTGGGGTAGCGCGCAACAAATTGGTTTGACTGTAGCAGGAATTATCGTCAACCAGGGAGAAGTATCTGAGGCGATCGCTTCAGAGTTTAATCCTTTACCAGCTCAGGCTTTACCAGCTTTTGATGGCAGTGATTGGCAATCCCTAATCGATCGCTTACCCCCAGTAGACAGTAGCACTGACGCACCGCAGCCAGTAGAAATTAATTTAGCAGAACGTAAAATAAAAGTATTCTTGCCAGGATTTGACAAAAAAGAAGTCCAGTTAACCCAATACGGCACAGAAATTACCGTTGAGGCAGGCAATCAACGGCGTAATATTACTTTACCCCCTGCTTGGCGCGGTAGTTCTGTTACAGGAGCAAAATTTAATCAAGGCTATTTAGAAGTAACTATCGGCTAGAAACCAGAAATTTATTAATTAACTATGTCTGACTCTTCCCCTTCCACTCCAGAAACCTCCACCCCCAATACTGCCAAGGCTAGACAGTTGTTGGGTATGAAAGGTGCGGCATCAGGAGAAACCTCCATTTGGAAAATCCGACTGCAATTGATGAAACCCATCACTTGGATTCCCCTAATTTGGGGCGTAGTCTGTGGTGCGGCTTCTTCTGGTCACTTCACCTGGAATCTGGAAAATATACTGCTAGCTGCGGCTTGTATGTTGCTCTCAGGACCTTTGATGACGGGGTATACCCAAACCGTTAACGAGCTATACGACCGCGAAATCGATGCTATTAACGAACCCTATCGTCCCATTCCTTCGGGGGCAATTTCTATACCTCAAGTTATCGTCCAAATCTTTGTCCTCTTATTGGCGGGAATCGCTTTAGCCTACGGTTTGGATGTAGCAGTAGGTCATGAGTTTCCCATTATTACCTGTATCGCTTTGGGTGGCTCTTTAATTGCCTATATTTACTCAGCACCACCGTTAAAACTCAAACAAAATGGCTGGTTGGGTACTTATGCTCTAGGTTCGAGCTATATTGCCCTACCCTGGTGGACTGGTCATGCTCTGTTTGGCGAATTAAACTGGACAATCGTGATTCTGACCTTGATTTATAGTTTTGCTGGTTTGGGAATTGCCATTGTCAATGACTTTAAGAGTGTAGAAGGCGATCGCGCTTTGGGGTTAAAATCTCTGCCAGTAATGTTTGGTGTCACCACTGCGGCTTGGATTTGTGTACTGGCGATCGATATCTTTCAATTGGGAATTGGCAGTTATTTGGTCTTTATTCACGAAAATCTCTACGCAACTATTGTTTTACTCCTAGTTATTCCCCAAATCGTCTTTCAGGATATGTATTTCTTGCGCGATCCCCTAAAAAACGATGTCAAATACCAGGCTAGTGCCCAACCTTTTCTGGTTTTGGGGATGTTATTTACAGGCTTGGCGTTAGGACACGCAGGAATCTAGATAGAATTGCGATTGTAAAGCCCCACATCTCTATAGTGACAGCCTCCTAGTCCCCCAGTCCCCTAGTCCCCTAGTCTCCCAGTTAAACTTAACCATCCTATGATGATGCAACGCCAGGCTCATAATTTCTGTCGCAGTTGGCGAATAGCAGCACTAGTATTACGCTCACTAGCAACCTGAAAGCATTGGTTAATTAAGCTTAAGACATCAAGAGCGGGACAATAACGACTACGATCCTTAATTAAATAGCGATCGCTTTCCAGGCAATAGATAGTCACTTCATCGTTTTTAAATAGCCAAACTTCAGATACTTTGTAGGGCAAATAATCATTGACATCCGTATAACTAGTAATATCGACTTCAATGACCAAGTCTGGTGCAGGTTCAGTTTCCCAATCTATTCTCTTCTTACCCGCAGTTGCTTGCCAACGATCGATGTAGAAACAATAATCTGGCTCAATACCACTTCTTTGAGGCAATTTCATAGTTATAGGAGTAAATGCTTCGTACTCTTGTTCTAAATAGTCGAGTATAGTTGTAATCACATTAGCAATGATGTGAACATTACGTCCATGTTCGGGTAAAGGACTCATCAACCAAATTTCTCCAGGACGATATTTAAGACGAGGAATAGAGCGATCGCCTAACTGTTGAGCTAAGATTTCATAGTCTGACCAATTACCAGGTATTTTAAGCACCGATCCTGGGGGAATATCTATTTTTTCAGGAGAAATAACTGCATACATAGCAATATTTATTTTCGGGAAAAGGTAAAAGGGAAAACACACCCTGTTTCTATTATGCTTTAGAATTCTTAAACCAATAGTTTTGGTAAATTATTGGTACATAAAAAATGCTTAATAACCGTCGATGACCAAAGCCATCTTTCAACCACCAAAATTACGCCGCGAAGAATGCGAAGCAGGAGAACGTCGTGCCACTTGGCTAGAATTGTTCTTCGATCTGATTTTTGTGGTAGCGATCGCTCAACTCGCTCATAATTTTAACCAACATTTTTCTTTTGCTGGATTAGCAGAATTGGTCATTTTATTTATCCCCGTATGGTGGTGTTGGCTTGGTGCTACCTTTTACGATACTCGCTTCGATAATGATGGCTTAATCGATCGCCTAATTACCCTGATGCAGATGGCGATCGTGGCAATTATGGCAGCCAACCTCCACCATGGTTTAGCATCCTCTGCTATTGGTTTTGCCCTTAGTTATGTGGCATTTCGCACTGTCCTAGTCGCTCAATATCTTCATGCAGGTTATCACGTACCAGAAGCGCGTCCGCTGACCAATTGGTTTGCATTAGGTTTTAGTGGCAGTATTGTTTTCTGGTTAATTTCTATTTTTGTGCCTACTCCCTGGCGTTTTCTGTGTTGGGGTTTAGGGCTAACCATTGATTTTGCCACACCCCTAACCGCAGGTAAACATGTTGCACGAATTCCCCCGGATATGGCTCATGTTACCGAAAGAATCGGCTTATTTACCATTATTGTTTTAGGGGAATCTATAGTTGCGGTAGTCGGTGGCGTATCGGCACAACAATGGAGTCCTCTCTCGGTGGCGATCGCCTTATTAGGTTTAGCCATTGCTTTTAGTTTTTGGTGGATGTATTTTGATACGGTGGACGATTCTCCCCTCCATGCCATGAAAAAAGGGAAGATGAAAATTGCCCTTACTTGGCTTTATTCCCATCTTCCCCTGGCGATCGGCTTAACTGCAACTGGTGTCGGTGTCGAAAGAATGATTCATGGTTTAGCACATGATTCTACCAGTAGCGAAGAGTTTCTCTTCTGCTTGGCTGTAGCTTTGTGTTTATTCATCCTAGCGGGAATTCACTGGACGAGTTGCAATATAGGTCGGACTAAATGCAAACGCATCTTAACTTTCTATCGTCTTGGTGCAGCAGCATTTATCCTCAGTATTGGTTTAGCAGCTAATCTATTTTCTGCCTTAGCAATAATTATCTTAGTAGCTGTAGCCTGTACGGTGCAGATTGTTCTGGATATTTTGAATACTTGCCCTTAGATAGGGTTGTTGTTTAATTTCTGTCGCAGTTAGCCAATTGCCACACTAGTACTGCGCTCACTAGCAACCTCAAAGCAGTTTTTTGATAAATAAGGAAAAAGTAATCTCTGCTAGGGTAGTTTTGATTGTTGTTTCTTATTTCTGCAACTCGGTAATCTGACTACAGGTTTGTATTGGATCTATTTTCCCATTATGAATAGAATATCATAAAAAGTGCATTTGTTTAAGCCCGATCTAATTTCTGTCGCAGTTGGCGAATTGCCACACTAGTATTACGCTCACTAGCAACCTCAAAGCAATCAGCAATTAAACTTAGAACATCAAGAGCACCAAAATAACGACTACGATCTTTAATTAAATAGCGATCGCCTTCTAAGCAATAAATAGTCACCGCATTACTTTTAAATAGCCAAACTTCAGGTACTTTATAGGGCAAATAATCATTGACATCCGTGTAGCTAGTAATATCGACTTCAATTACCAAATCTGGTGCAGGTTCAGTTGCCCAATCTATTCTCTTCTTACCCGCAGCCGCTTGCCAACGATCGATATAAAAACAATAATCTGGCTCAATACCACTTCTTTGGGGTAATTTCATCGTGATGGGAGTAAAAGATTCATACTCTCGATCTAAGCGATCGAGTATTGCTTTAACCAAGTCTGCAAGTAAACTAGCATTTCGTCCATGTTCGGGTAAAGGACTCATCAACCAAATTTCTCCAGGACGATATTTTAAGCGAGGAATAGAGCGATCGCCTAATTGTTGGCATAAAGCTTGATAGTCTGACCAATTACCAGGTATTTTAAGTACCGACCCTGGGGGGATATCTATTTTTTCGGGAGAAATAACTGCATACATAGTTAAAAGAGAAAAGGTAAAAGATAAAACCAACCCTTTCTCTATTATGGTTATTCAAAACTTTGACGTTTTAAACTTTTCAGTAAACGGATTCTATAAGTACCCGCCAATCTCTAAAAGTCTCTCAGTTAACTATGCTTTAGAAATTTTACCTATCTCATTTACAGCTAATTTTTGTTGACTGAGATTCTAAAATTACCCGTAGAAGATAAAAATCTAATGAAATAGACACCTATTTATTGATGTGAGAACGTCCCACAAACCTAACAATACCAAAGAATAACAAGGTTTTCAAGAACTAATTACCATGCCCATTGAAAGTTAAATTCATAGGTCGCGATCGCTACTGCCGAAAAACTTGCCCATCTACTGATAACTGTTAACTGTTAACTGCTAAAGATGCCAAAGGATCCTGAATAGATGCAGAAGGAGCTTCAAAACTACCAGTTAACACATATTCTAGTCGTAACTTCAACCAAGTGATAAATTGGGAATTAGTTGAAACTACCGCCGCCGCAGGTTGAGGACACTTAGCTTTAGCTTCAGCAAATTCAGGCGCATCTAAAAACGCAGGTTCTTCGATGAGCCAAAAATCTATGGTTTTATTTCGTTCTTGGTAATTGCGAATTCGCTCTTGGATTACCTCTTCAAAGGGTTCTTCTTCCAGTAAAAATTTTTTGCTAGCTAAAACGTAATAGTAAGTAGTCATAATTGTCCTGCTTTAAATTAAAACCTCATGAAAATATCCTATCGTGAATCCCGATGACAAACGATCTGCCAAGAGAAATTCTGGAAGAAAAAGCGAAAATTGTCTAATTCTGACT
>JAAUYH010037092.1_pt1 | contig 28659 bp, 14 predicted proteins | sample 7278061 | NCBI WGS metagenome assembly JAAUYH01 (sample SAMN14350203, study PRJNA611818) | marine sediment metagenome | isolation source: surface marine sediment (0.6m) | place: French Polynesia: Moorea | collected 2018-08
GCCAAGAAGTTCAATCTAAATCGCCATATCAGAAGGTTTCATTCGTACAAAAATTTATAGTGTTTATTCTCTAAAGTTCGTCTTCGGCGTTCATGTAAAATCTATCCATTAGTTTCCACTTAATTTCGTCACTCATAAAAGCCTATCACTCCTGCCGGTTTATCAGTAAATCACAAAATCGCCTTACTTTCTCTTCTTCTCGTAATAAGAGCTAAATTAACACGTTATTTTAAAGGCCATAACTTGGGTTCATTTAGGGTTTATTTTCCGCGATACTGGTGAAAATTTCCATTACCTTTACAAATGCACTCCAATTGCACCTGCGTAATCAATTACTTATTTGTGACAGCCAAGCACTATGCGAGATCGATTTAAAAATAAAAAATTTCGGTACTTTAAATGTACAAATATCAAATGATCTGTCGTTTGTCTCCTTTTTTGCGACAACTTGCAATTTCTACAGATTTATTCATCAATATTAATTAAGTAACGTGCCCAACAGAATTCTGTACAATGAAAACGCTACAGAGATCAGTCTCTACATATATGTTAAAAGCTAGATAGAAATGCTAACCACGCGGCCCGGCTTATCTATAGTTCAAGCCAACTGAATAAATCGAACTTCTATTGCGAATATCTCTATTGAAAATAGAAATGTCACTGCATCTTCTGCTCAGAGATGCTTTTTTTGTCCAATACACTCCCCTTAAAAGCTATCTAAGGTGGTATCAAATTCTATACACGATGTTCTCGAACTAGAAACAGTAGGTTGCTTTAATTTTACACTGAAATGCATTATTCTTGGATGGAACAAGGAAAGATACCATAGCAAGCATATCAAGAAATTAGTATATGTTACTCCTGGAAGCTATTTTCCATGAACCAGGCGGTTTCCTTCAACAGAATGCCCCTGCTGTTCAATCAGCGATAATATAGTAATCGCCGCAGTATAGAAATCAGACTTTAGGAATCGTACTTAATGATCTTTCCGACTACTGTATTTCCAAATTATTTCTTGTTTGACATTTCCGATTCGATTTCGATTTCCGTTTCAATGAATGTCTTTATTTTCAGACAACTACATTTCCATTTTATTTTGCGGTAACCGAAAGGACAATCCAGCAACGCATTAGTGAATTAATAGGGTGTATTCTACTTGTGCCGCATTTGAATACACCCAATTTTTACCGACCAATAATTAAGCAAGGTTTTCGCTTATTTTTCAGAAGTGCATTCTTCTGGTTATGGTGAATTACCCTTTCGCAACCGTCTGCACCGAATGATCCTGGATAATAATGCGGCGTCTCTCGATGGTATGATATGGAATAAGTTCGGATCCCGGCGATTATTGACACCAGATATTGGAGTTAAAACAGAAATCTCATGAATAATGAAAAAAGCCAGTGGCGCTACAATGAAGGCCGAAGAGAATGACAATGAGTCTTAGCCACCGTCACAAATAAATCGTCGTGTGAATCTATTAAAGCCGCGCAACGATACACGGATGTGCTTGATGCAGAAGCATCCTAACCATTACGCAGTTATAAACCAGTATGAAGTGACATTCCCAGAACAAATAGTGGGCGGATGAAGCGTAATAGGTCACAGTTTAGCATTCATACATTATCGGTATCTGCGATGGCGGAGTGTAAAGTAAACTGGAAAGGACGAGATATGCTTGCGGTGGGCTCGTTTTCAAGGGACGATTTGCACAGATTGGTTGAGGTGGCACAAGAAATGTGTGTGACAGTGTCTCATCAGGAATTAATTACTTGGCAATTTCACTGTCAGCATATGATGCTGGCAGTAGTTCATTGCTGTGGCAGCAGATGATTTCGGCAATAGTTTTTGATGCTGTGTCAGCAAATGATTCGGAGAATAGTTCAATCCTGTGTCAGCGGATGGTGATGGTAAAGATTGACTGCTGACAGATAGTTAGTCTAATATAAAAATCAGAAATGAAAGAAAACCTAATTAAAGGAAATAATATAAGGATAATTAAAACGAGATTGGTGAAAAGGGAAAGTAGGTGTTTCAAACCCTCACCATCAGGGAGAGCGTCGCCTCGACGCTTGAAAGAAGGCTAGAAGTTCTTGGGAGTTCTCGAGGTCATTGGCAGTCTGCCAGGTGTTTTCATGGTCACCATGTTCTTTCCACTTCACAGGAAGTGCAGTTGCCTTCGTATATTCCTGAAATCTTCGATTCGTTCAACTTCATATTCTTCGATTCGATCTTGTATCTTGACAGGTAGCAATGGGTCGTTGTATTTATTGAACTTGTTTGGTACATAGGGCTTTTATAGACTACAGTGGAATGCATCATGTATTCCTCGTGCTTTTATTGGGTCCGATAGGTTCAAGCGGAATGTAACATTGTTGATTCTTTCAGAAATTTTGAATAGTCCACAGAACTTTGAGTGCAGTTTTCTAATTACACTTCCATCTTCGATGGAGAGGTTTTTCGTAGATCGCCACACCTTGTCACACATCTTGAATGTGTGGGGGATCCTCGTCTTGTTGGCATACTGTGCCATTTTCTCGTTTTGCTTGACAATACGATCATACGCAAATTTAGTCGTGTCGTGAATTGTGCCGATGAACGATTTTGCAGTTGGATTGCTCGAGAAGAGTCTTTCTAGTGGAATCAACTTAGGGTGGATTCCATAGTTGATGGAGAATGGACTACATAGTGTTGTACTATTCACTGCAGAATTTCAAGTCACTTCGAAGTCTACTAAGTGCTCGTCCCAGTTGTCCTTCTTGTAGTTAGCGAATGCCCTAATCATTTTCTCGACCTTTCGGTTGGCAATTTCCAGTTGGCCGTCTGTCTGAGGATGATAGGCAGTAGAGGGTGCCAAATTGGTGCCTAAGGACTTGAATAACGCTTTCTACAACTAGCTCATGAACAAACTATCGCGATCAGAAATGATTTTGGATGGCAATCCATGATTTCGATAGATGTGTTCTTTGAACTTCACTGCGACTTCTGGAGCGGTGATATTCGACTTGAAGGGCATGATTCGGATCATTTTCGACAACTTGCAAACAAGATTCTGGATGCCGCTGTTGCTGTTCTTGGTTTCTGGTGATGGTGGGACGAAATCCATGGTTATTAATTCCCATTTGGGTTCGGGTGGTTCTATTGGTTGTAGTAGTCCGTATGGTTTGTGATTTCGTGCTTTCGTTTGTTGACATATGCGACAACTCTTCATACAGTCTTCCACGGTTTTTCTCATTTTTCGCCAGTAGTACAGTGGAATTAGGCGATTTAAAGTTTTGGTTTCACCGAGATGTCCCGTGCATGGTGTCGGATGGTAGTCATGCAACAGCTTGACCCTGGTTTGTCCGTCGGGTATCCACAGTCGTGTTCCACGGAATAACAAGCCGTTTTTGACTCCAAATGTGTCTTTGGGGTGTCGAAGTAATGCGTTGAATAACGGGTCTGAATGTTATCCACTAATTAGTGCCTTGGTGAGTTTTGATCCTGGTTCGAGGGTTGACATTGCACCAATGAAGCTTGTTTTTTGCATAACGTAGCTGAGTATTTCTTGAGAGTATTCGTTGTATTCAATGCTAGTAAATTTCTGTCTTGAAAGTCCGTCGGCAACTTGATTGGACTTTCCTCGGATTGGAACAATTTCGAAATCGAAGATCGAAATACGTTCCAACCAACAGACTTGTCGTGGGGTGAAGATTTCTTGTGTTTCGAGGGATTTCAGAGGATGGAGATCAGTGTGGACAACAAATTTCTGTCCATACAGATAGCATCCCCACGTCCGAAGGGTATCTACGATCCCGAGAAGCTAAAGGTCGTGTGCAGCATAATTCTGCTCGTGTTGATTCTGAGTTCTTGAGATGAATGCTACACGATGACGCCCATCATTGTGGTCTTGTTCCATCACGCCACCAATGGGGTACTTACATGCGTCGGTGGTTACAAATATTTTCTTCTTTGCATCGAATTGTGTAAGTACAGGCTCGTTGATGATGGCTTTCTTGAGTTCTAGGAAGGCAACATTGACTGTACTCGATCATTTGAACGGTAGGTTCTTAGTTAACTCTGTGAGAGGCTTCGCAATTTCGGAACAATTGCGTATGAATCTACGGTAGTAGTTAACAAGACCAAGGAATGACTGGATCTCATTCTTATTGGTCGGGGTTTCCAAAACTTCGATTGTCTTAGCCTTGCTTGGATTCATTGCCAATTTTCCTGCACGCAGCAAGAAGCCAAGATAATCGACTTCTTGTACACCAAAGGTGCACTTTGACATCTTCACATACAGCTTGTGTTTTCGCGGTCGATCGAGGACGAGCTTCACATTGCTTACGTGTTCTGCTCAAGAGTTGCTGTATACAAGTACGTCGTCCTGGTACACCATAGCAAAGGCGACGGTGTAGTCTTTGAATACATCATTCATAAGACTCATGAATGCAGCTGGTGCGTTGGTCAATCCAAATGGTACGACAGTGTATTCATAGTGTCCATATCTTGTGCTGAAGGCAGTCTTGGGTATGTCCTTCTCAGTGATCCTCATTTGGTAATATGCACTTCGTAGATCAGTGGTCGAAAAGTATTGAGCCGAAACAACTTGATCCATCAGCGTGTCGATTCGTGGTAGAGGATAGCTGTTCTTGAAGGTAAATCTATTCAGCGCTCGATAGTCTGCGCAGAATCTTAGGTTTCAATCCTTTTTGCTTACGAATAATATCAAAGAAGCGCACGGGCTCTTACCAGGCCGTACGAACCCCATCTCGATCAATTGTTCAACTTGTTTATTGATTTTCGCTAATTCGGTGTGGGACATTCGGTACAGACCTTCCTTGATTGGCTGAGATCCTTCCTTGAGTTGCGCTTGGGAGGAAGGACCTTGGGTAATTCTTCGGGTAATACGCCGGAATATTCTGAAAGAACTGCTGAGAATTCAGCGTTTTTATTTACACATCCGCAATAATGAACATTTTCATTACGCAATAAAACAGAAAAGATAGGGCTCTCATTCTTGTAGTCATTCACTAGAGATCCCAGAGATGTTTCTTTGATGGTTTCCTTTGTATGTATGATGTACTTGTTGCCTGCGTATTCGAAGTTCACATTGTTTTTGGAACAATCAATCGTAGCCTTGTGACTGTTCTTCCAGTTCGTATCGAGAATGACATCGTAACGTCGAGGAGTGACGATGAATTTCATTCGTTCGGTGTAGAATCCGAGACTTAAAGTCACGGGTTCAGTTGTCTTTCCAGTTTCTTGCAATGTCTGATTGGCCATAATTGACATGTACTCGGGGTTAGCGTGATACTTGATGCCAATCATTTTACAGAATTCAGGTGAGATGATGTCCCCGATACATCCAGTATCGAATATTACTGTTGCTCGATACCCGTCCACGTGTCCTTTTGCAACTAGGAGACCAATACGTGCGATTTCGAATGGGTCACTGAGTTCTGTGTAGATGTGAGATGTAGATTCGAAAACCTCCGCAGTCAGAGATTCATGCGTGGCGTACTGTGGAGGTTCATGTGGAGAAATTATTACTGGTTCAGTGGCTTCTGCATTCAGAACCTGCTCAGCAGCCACTTGAAGGTCAACTTGAGGACTTTCCTCTGATTGAAGGGCTTCGAGCGTGCCGAACAATAGTATTCATTCATCTTCTTCGGAAGTTTCGGTGTTTTCTGCAGCCATCTCTTGTGGTGCGGTGGTTGCTTGAATTTTTTTCGACTTTCATTGGCTCATTGAGGTCCAGTTGATACTCGGATTCAGGTAGTTTCAATGGTTCGATTGGTTCTAGTAGGTATGGCTGTGGGTTCAGTGGCTCGTTGGTTGTGGGAACTGCAGCTTGACCCATTGAATGGCTCAGTTCCCTTGCCATTTTGGGAACTTGTTAGCCATGTGCCCTTTCTCGCGACAGCGGAAACAACTTCCTTCTTTGCGGCACTGGTCACGTTCTGCCGCAGTCAGTTTCTTCAACTGGAAATTGCCAATGTCAATGGGTACTGATTCATTAGCCTTGGTCTGCGTTGTTATCATGGGGGTTTCAAACTTCAGGGCTGATTTGCCGAAACGGCGGTGTGCCATTCCGACTCTTTCAGCGTCACGCATTAATTCACCGAGAGAAGTGTATTCTTTAGTGCACAATTCCTTCCAAATGTAGGTTTTGAGGCCTTTCGCTTAACGATCGAGTTGTTCTTCAATAGTGATGGTTGGAATGTCAAGCAGGATCTTCTGGAAGTCCTCCTTGAATGAGGAAACATCCTTGATTCGTTTCCACCTTGCTAGCTTGCCTTTTGCAATCTTGATCTTGTTTAGCGCTTCGAATCGTCCAATAAACGCTTCTTGGACCTAAGGCCATGTGGTCACTTGTTTACCTTCTTCCGTCTCTTTGTAGCCTACCCATCATTCATGAGCCGCGCCTTGTAGGTATATTACAGCAACATTCAGGGCTTAGGATTTTGTTAGTTGCCGATGAAGTTGTTGACGTGAATTATCCAACTGCGAACTGAGGTTTTGCCACCGAACGAATCCGGCTTCTTCGGCTTGACGGAGCCTGATTGAAGGGCTTGCATAGTGGCTTGGGTGGCTTACAATTCGCTACAGGCAGAGCTGAGCTGGTTGTGCAGCTGAGCTTTGCATTATTGAACTGATTTTGAATTCGCTGATAAGCATTCGCAAGCTGTTCCAAATTCATGAGAGTAGAATGAGTGCCCTCCATAATATTCAGTTTGGCAAAATGTGTGGTAGAAAAGCCAGATAAGCGTGAGGGGCTCGTCGGTACCGCGGTGAAGACGGCGGAGACAGGCTATATGCAGCGGCGCCTCATGAAGGCGCTGGAAACTTGAGCGTGCAGCAGGACAACACGGTGCGGTCGAGTGGGGGCAAGGTCATGCAAATACGCTATGTCGACGATGGACTCGACCCGTTAGAAATGGAAAGCGACGCGGGACGACCCGGCTTCAACGACAGGCTCAAGGCCGACGTCATCATCAAGGTTTGCGGTGAGCTCAGAGTGTGCTAGCATTGATTCTGGCCCCTGGATCGACCGATTTCATAGCGCACGGTAGCACTATCCACAGGCGACCATTTCATATCTCTTCAGTAAATCGTCTTTGCTCGAACTTGCAACTTCGACTCGTGTTCCGTACGATAGTGTTCGTGCCGAAAAGTACACAATTAGGATTCTGTGCAGGAATATCAGTCAGAGTTCTCTACTATATGTCGCTAGTCGCGAATGAGGGCACGATTGGAGTACTACTGTGAAATTTGTGTGGCACGATTGAAACCGCACGAATCGTGATGCCGCGCGCAATGGTGCGTTTTTCCCCGAGTCGCATCACATTTCTAGATGAAGAACAGGCCATGTGTTTCATGGCAGGTGCCAACTCCATTTTTATGGGTGACAAGTTACTTACCACTCCCAACAATGATGTTCATTTAACTTTCTTACGCTTTCGGCACTGCGCAGCTTCGTGGGGTACCGAGTCCGTACAAGAGTAGCAAGTCCTAGCGATTACAGGAATCTTCCGGCACATGGTAATATATCTGGAACATAGACCTCCGTTGGAAAAAGGAAACTTGCACATTATAATATCATGATACTTCCCGCGATGCGAACATTTCCTGCACTTGTCATTTTTCTGACTGGAGTTGGAAGAAGAGTTCCTCACTTTCGCTGACGAGTTGCTGTCAATGAGGTACCCCTTGTTCTCAATGTAGAACTCAGTTCGAGACATCTGGTGCTGAAACCTTTGTGTTGCCCGACGTTTCGAGACTACGACTCCAGCCCTGCGGGAAACTATGGTTCTTCGAATCCGTTTGAAGAGGACGAGGAATTGTTGGCCAAAATTTGCAATAATGCGATTGATTGTTGTTTTGACGGAAGTCACCAATATTTGAAATTTGTTATGATAGTTCTACAACTGTGGTTTTGTTTTTCTTCTTTTCTCCTCTCCTTACCACTTCGATTTAATCAATTTGGATCTGAGCTCTTGAATCGAAAAAGTCTGTTAACGTGCTTCTCTAAGTTAAAAAATTTTATTCAAATGGACATCAATTGTTAGAGACAGTATTTATTTGACTATCGCTCAAGTCCAATACTGTGCCTTCGTCATAAGATAAAGGGCTTCCGATGTAAATCCATTTTAGTTTAAAAAGCTTCGGATACAAATAATGCTTAAACCAGATTGATTGTCTGATCATCTTTCTTCGAAAAAACTATTAAATCTGTTCTGGTATCTAAATAAAAGAATATAAAACCAGTACACCTAGATTCAGAAGAGAAGTGTACAAGATGTACTTTGATTCGAATTTTGTAGAGCATAGAATTCCATTCTCTTCAATAGCTTATTAATGCACCGAGCGACTGTTAGGAAATTCTGCACCCTAAAAGTTATGGCTGTCCAACTGTTGATCGAATTTTCGTATATTTTCTGAATTACAAAATTCGGGAATTAAGTTCATAAGATGGGAAACTTGGAATTTAATTAGTATCTGGGATGGAAAGACAGGAAAAAAATTATCTTGAGACTCATTAGATGATTACGATATGAATGGTTAAGATATTTTTTAAGAACTAGAATATATTTGCTAAGAAAAAATGGGAGGGGACAGCTTATATTTTATCTTCAAACTTAGCAAAACCTTCGAGTAAACTTTCAACTTTTAGTTTGCAGCATTTCTTTCTCTTTTGTGTTAAACACTGGTATTCCAATAACTGTATATTGTGAATCATAATAATTGAAGGAACCACTGCCTGGAGTGCAGTCTGTGTATATCGGTTTATGCCGTTCTAATACAGTTCTAAACCATTTGTACGTAGATTTCGTGCGTTCAGAAGTAAAACTTTTGGAGATATTATTGTTTTTATTATGCATGGACCATCAATTCATGCGACTCTTCAGCCTAGGAAGTTAATTTCAGAGCGTTGCTTTTGTTGATTTTTCAATCCCAGTCTATTTACTACATGCTCAAGGCGAATAAACGGCCATATGGCTTGCTTTCTTAAAATTCGTATACTGATTATACGCGTTAATGCATCTGACCCATTCTTAACATCCATATTCTATTAGTAATCAGGAGTTCAATGTAATTTTGACTACAACTTCATCAAACTGGATGACAGTAGACCTATAAAATCGGAACAAGCTTCGATTCATCAATGCTTTCCTCCACTATTGAATTAGCAATTTCTGCCAAATAATCTGCTTAAACCATCGATTAGCGTCCGAAAATCAAATTCTTCGTCTGTTAAATCGACAAAAAATTTTCAATTCTCTCCAGTAAAATGCCACGGTTTGCATATTTAAATTAATATTCAGATGTTCTGCAAATTTAGCAATCTATCGCCACCGATTTCTGCCAATATACGCAACGGACGAAGCAATTTCAATCTGTACCACGCCGGTGCCGTCAAATATTTGTTGGATCGCGAATACACTTCAAGCAGCAGATTGATTGCGAATTGTCAAAAATTGCGAGATACAGTCCTTTCAGGCAACAAATCTCATAATGGCGTCGAAGCGATGAGAATTCAGGAAAAATTTTCATCGACATTGCTAGAATCTTACACAAGTTTGTGTTTCTCAGCAACACGATGCCCACGATCAGCAAAGCTTGCTGTGAATGTTGTTTTGCCCATTTCTCCGTACAGGAATACAAATAAAAAGGTTCAGAAAGGACGTTTGCACCCGATGGAACATCTTCGAGATTACGTCCCTATGTTTACGTCGAACTGGGGGTTTCAATCTTACTGTTTCGTGCACGGTCAGCATCTTCACTTTTCTAAATTGGGTCATTGTAATGTAGAAATTCAGTGATTAGTACATTAGGCATTGCTTTTCGATCGATGGTTGACGAATTGCGTAGAAGATTAGATGACAGTTCTCGTTTTTCTAAAAGAAGCCCGGTAATGACTTCAACATACACGACCTCTCAAAGAGCTTGATTCTTATTGAACTTGACTTCTTCATTTTTTCCGTGATGAATACATGGATTCCTATCGACTCTAGTAAATATAAATGTTCCAATTTATCAACCGTCTATTTACCGAAATATGCAACTAGATCACCAATTTCATTTAAGAGATCTGCATTTCTTAGTGCACGGGACAAGGCTCTTCGACTTTGAATTTCTGTTGTAGTACTAGCCACTTTTCGTTGCTCTGATTGCTTAGCATTCTCTCTTTGTTGTTGTGTTGGAAGCCTTCGTTTAGTATAAAATAATTTTGGTATGAAACCGAATACGAGATAGAACAGAACAAAACATGAAAAGCCCAGAGCATCATTCAGGGCCTTTACAGTATGCTTTAGAATCATATTTTTTCAACTTTTGTATGGCATTGAATTTTTGTATATACTCTTCTCAAGTTTGTTTAATAACTTTCTATGGATCTGAGTCCATTGTGTCATTCTACGTCAGATCATTGATCGCCTGTTTCGAGGGCTCGAGTGCGATTCGTTTTGTATATAGAATTTAATGCGCTCACTCGACCACCAAGCATCATCATAGGGGACTCAATGTGCAGAGATGCCCAGCCTATAAAAAAGCATTTCATACACATGCAAATGCTTTACGTTGAACAAACGTAACGTTCTGGAAGTCGACAACATGCAGCACTTCCTTATTTTTGATGCACATGAGATACGGAGCTGCTTTAAGATTGAACCGTATTTCAGATGGAGGTAGCTATAGTCGAGGACGATATGAGAGTTCAATAAATGTTATTCAATTTTCCCATGTGTGGTATTGTTGATGACAGTACAGCCTACTGGAGTTCTTGATGGATATCAGGTGCGAAACACCCGAGGTGAGACCAGTGAATCTCGGAGACAAACACAAAAGAGACCAGCAACCCTAGTGAGATTGGGTATCTGAGATGATAGCTCTGGCTTGATCGAAAATGAATGTAGTCAGTAAAGTCGTAGCGTCATAAGGCGTGCGAATATACTTGGTTCGTGTTTACGATCATCCCAAAATTATACATATAAGCTTCAGTTCTTCCATAAATTGGGATCGGAACCGATGAAATTGAATAGGCCACCAAGGAGTAGAGTCCAAAAGCTCACGCTGAGAACCTTTTCTACCCGCCGAAAGACATAGGACTTTTAAATTTCGAGGGACATGCCTATATGAGCCTTCCTTACCCGAAAGTGTGCCTGGACTGTCCAGGCTGAATTATTCTCATTATTAAATCCAAACTAATAGTACTTAAATAATTACAGTTGAAAGGCCAATTGAGTCTTGAGCTGAACTACTACAGCATGCCTCGGATATTTTCTCAAATAGCTGCTTTATAGCTTCTTTGTATTGGTTTGGTCGTCGACATTTCATTAATTCACACAACTTGCCAGATTTAGGAGGCTTAAAGTGACAACATAGTTCAGTAATTTCAGACTTGTCGATTTGCGATCCATTCGAGGTACCGATGGTTATTTTCGACGTCAAATTTTTCTTAGTCCAAGATATCGAGACAAAAAAGAATTGAGAATACTGCATATACAACATTCACAGTCATTTTTTTGAATGTGTCATCAAGTGAAGGAATGTTAATTTGCATAGTCCAAATTCAGAAGGATATACGATCTCCATATTTGAGTTGTGTTGATGACGTTTTGAATATGTAAAGAATGTTATGTTGATTGCATTAGAATAGCTACTAGTTCTTACCGACTACCATTTCCTGTGCTACAGTGTTTAAGCATGATCCACGGAAAGAATGTGGATTGTGAGTACAAATTGACGTTTTATTTGATGATCATTGTATTCATTCGGTACAATAGTTGACAGTTGCACTAATTTTTAAAATTTTGTGTTGAGTACGACTGTATAGTACAATTAGGCCCCATATTATGGACGCTTGGCTCGAATCTGTCTCAATCTAAAAATTTATTTCAGAATTTTCATCAATCGCAATTGCATGTCTAACTTGCGTTGTCGGATGCACGCCCTTGACTGGTTCAGACTCGTGATATTCGGCGTTGGAGTTCTAACTCTCATTACTTGCATCATCAAAGTCAGTAAAAGCAATAGTTTCAGAATCTTCAGGTTGAATATTGAAGATGTATTTCAGTTCTTGCACTTACTTCTAGATTACGCGCCTGATTTCATTACCGCAATTCTCCTTCTTGTTCTCGAGAAATTTAACCTTTCTCGCAACAGTTACGCTATGGTTCAATGACTTTCTGCAACATACATGATGGTGTACAGTTTAAACGCATTTCCAGGAAGAGCGATAATTATCTGATCCGAAGAATATTTTCTCAGTTACCTGCTCGGCATATTCTGATGCCGGGAGGAATATAGTAAATTTCAACCTACATACAGCTATATGAAAGCGGTTCCTACTGTTTTTTGTACTCCTAGACAATACTTACTTTAAAGCTTGTCCTAATAGTAGTTGTGTCTATACTGTCTTCTTTCGTGGCGATATGAGTAGAAATCACGTGCCAGCAGATCATGTTTAGCGAGAAATCCGTGATGCTTTTGTTTTCGGCGCCACCGTACTTCTATCCCTTATTGTGGAAACGCCTAGAGATGTTGTTTACATTATTGTTCCGTTATTATCTTGATTCATTCTAGTGTCATACGTAATAAATACTTCACTTGTATGATGATTCTAATGCATTTGTAGTTGAATCCCGCTGAGTTCAGGACCATCTGTACGAAATTAATTCATCCTGTGTTGTTCCGTAACAAACGTTGAAGTACTTCTGCAACAGTAGGATGAACGCATTAATAGTAAGATCGAGACTAAATACTGAATTGATGAGCAAATTTTCAGAAAAATGTGAAGCATACGAGCCAGGAATAGAATTACAGTAATGTCAGCATCAGATAACTTGTTGAACCAAATTTAAGCTGAACTTCTGTTCATTGAAATTATATTTTCCTAGGAATTTGAGGAAACAGAACTTTTTGGAAAAGCAATAAGTTAGTATCTTTTCGAATGTACCAGAAACAAATTATTGTGGGTCAAGACACGTCGTTTATGACATATGCGATTTAGATAATTTTTGAGCCGATTATATCTATTGAAAAAAATGAATAATGAAGGGGGACCTTAGAGCGAAGGGAAGACCTCCGAGTAAACTTTCAACCTCTCGTTTGCAGAAGTTCTTTTCTTTATGTGTCGAAACCTAGTTCTACATACCTCCACTTGGGAGTATGCTTGAATTAGTCGTTGCATCGCAAAATTGTTACGATACAACGCATTCCGATAGGGTGGAGTTCGAGGAACAAAAGTGAATTCAGGGTTTAAAAGTCGCGACCGATACTGCAGCTTGAATTGTTGTAGGGGTGGTAACTCACGCCGCAATAAATGATAAATATGCGTTGTATACTCTCTGAGAAACTAATTCAGATAGATTTGGCGCCCCTTATGCAGTTGATATGGAAGCCTAATATGATACAACAGGATTCATTAAACTGTTTTGAGTTATTAAAGAAAATACTGATTCAGGTTCTGTCTTGAATTCGTCACCAATATATATTATTCATGCATAATCGCAAGAGTAGCCAGCGTTATATGATTGGTGAAGAGGCCTGTCAAATGGATAGTATTTAAGTAGCTCATATATTAGACGGCACATGTTGGGATCTAAGATAGATGCCTTGCTGAAGGATGTTTCGACTTCAACTTAATTTCGCAAGACAGAGAGATTCTATTCGTGGTACATATCATTATTGTTCTCACTGTAGAACCGATTCAAGGTGTTAGATAAGCATATAATGACAAGAGCTTAGTCGGCGTTCTGAATCAATTCAAAGTACCAGGTAAGCGCCTTTTGCTCATACATTTCTGATAGATCTATTTTCGTGGATGTTAGATACGAACCAGATTCGTGAATTTGATGATATAAACTTTAGAATAGGGGTGTAAAAGATGATAGAATGAGTTCATGTATGAGAAAATAAACGGGATGAAGGAAATAGGAAACGATTCTTAATCAAATTCTTAGTTATCGTGCCCTAAAGATTGTTGAGGTACCTTATCTTCTTATATTGTGGACAATGCCAAGGCTTAGAGAGCCAGAGACAACTGCTGATCTAAAATGATAAAGTTGATTTAGCGATCATTCTCTTCACAAGGAAAAGAATCGTAGCACTTTTAATTTCTTGACAAGAGTCAATGTCTTTTCTCGTAGGCTGGTTATGAACTGAGTCCTGTTGAATTAATGTTATTCGTGTAATCTTAAAACAATGCTTTCATATTCTCCATTGGTTTTCGGGCATGACTTCGTACTTTAGGGCTTGACTTAATTGCGTGTTATGTATTTTAATGCTCTAATATTTAGAGGGACGCCTGTTATCGGAAAGAAACGTCAGAATTACTGTTGTAGTCTATATAAAGTTATTTCAAGTTTTAATCTAGACGGAATAGCAGTTTTGTAGAACAAAAGAATTTAATTAAATTTCATAAATGGTTCGGTAAAGCTCTACTTTGCAAAGATTGAAATGCATTATTTCCACATCAGAAGTTAATTTCTGTGCGAAGCCGACTCAAAATACACTCCTTTCTCGCTATAAGCCATCCGTTTTGCCGCTAGCTATTGGAGAGGACTGCCGATAAACGAATGCTAAGAAACTTTCAGGGAATCGGCAGTCGATTTTGCCGATTGTAAACAAAAATTTTCTGAGGGTTGTAGACATACAGTGCAGCTCTATACAGATGTAAATAGTATTTTACAGTTGTACTTCATATATTTCCCAATCCCTATCGGAATATGAACTGATGAACTTCTCAGCAATGCGCTATGCAAAGCAGATCAATATATTTTACAGTTGACAGACCTTAAAATAATCTGTCGGGTTAGATTTAATAATGAAACGTAAAAAATAAGTATTTTTAATGTGTAGAATAAATTGAAATTACTTTTAAACTATGGCAAATCTTGAACTAGTTTCATGTAGTTAGAACTTTGTATTGCTCAACGAATTTTTATATAACTTCATTCAGTACTGAATCATTAAGAATTTCCTGAAGCTCTGTCATATGAATCCTGATTTCATTAGAATGTTTAGATATTTTGATATGTCGACATTGTTTGATTCACAATTGTTTTCGCATTTGGATTGGTATCTGACAAATGACAATCAAAACGATCTTAAATCATGGAATCACAAACATACTTTCGTGAATTGAAGTCATCTAATGGAGGATAAGAGTTCAAAAATTTCAACAGTTTGCTTGTATCTTTAATTTGATTTACTTGTTGTAACATTTAATCCAAGAAGACGACGGGTTTATTCAGCGATTGAAATACTATTAAATCATTTGAGATACCAGATACTTCAGCTGCGCTAATTGCTTCAGCAAAATTAAGGAAAATCGCATTGTGCTCATCTAAACTGACTGCCAAACTTTGAATAATTTCTTTGCAGCGTAATCCATGTGCATCACCAAGACATCCGCTCTTTATCTAACACTTATTAGTAGATATGGATTACTATTTTGAACATGATTCATCAAAAAATCTTCATTGCATCTGCATCGTGCCATAGAAATCTATCATCAATCCCGAGTTTGCCATGCTGTGATCGTTCCGGAAGTTCTCGTGATTCATATTGGCGGCTTGTTGAAATTTCTATTGACATAAGAAGTAAAATAGACCTATATCGTATCGTTGCATGCGCAATCAATCCGAGATCTAAAGGCTGACATTTTGCAGTATACTGGGGAAGAAGATAAAAAGTGACACGCCGTCAAGATTCAAATATGAATCGTGCCCATTGCAATTTTCCATAGTTAACAGACATAGACCAGATGATTTGCCTTTAACTTGCTGATACCACCACTTGAGCAATTATTAAACCTACATCAATCTATCCAACCGTGTTTCTGGACCATATAGCGCTTTTTTCTGGGTATCGGATCGGCCAGTTCGGAAGCAACACGGATTGACTGCTGACTTGACGTATACAGCCTGTAAAGAATGAAGAGCATCTGCATTACAAGCAATAGCAATAGCTATTATCTCCTTATGCTAGCTGAATTCTGTTCCACATGAAAACTTTCGATTTTCAGCACTCAATAGGCATGAGCGCATAGGACTCATGCGGTTGAATAGACCAGACTCATCCGAAGGCAGATTTAGCACGCATTCAAGCCGTTACATCGTTATTTCCAACAAGCAGCGATAACTTACCTTTTCTACGAAGTCTGAAAGATGGTCGGGCTGGATAGCGGCGAAGAAATTTTTTAACCAACCAATAGAACCTTGAACTGTGTACGATTCCAGTACATTATCAATCATTAATGCCCTTTTTGGATAAGATTTAAAGCACTGGAAGGCGTTGATTTCGGCCGAATTGGATAAATCCGACCGATTGGCTTTCTAAAGCTATATGTTTAGCCTTGAAAGTGTCCCTAGCATCAACAGACACCTTATTACTATCCATGGTAATGTATGTGGCTCGATTAGGTTTAGTACGGTACATTGTTCTGGGACTAATTCCGAATTTTCTACAAGCACTATTTCTGGGTGTCTTTTCTCTAATGCATGAATGACTCAAAGTTTCGAAAAATTTAAAATTGTTGCTTTTCTTCATGCTCGATCATTTGATTTGTACTATTACTGTACCTTAATAAATTGATATCCTTCCATTTTTTTTCTTTGTTTATTCAATTTCCACTCTTCTAATTTAAATCAAAGATTACAGTCTCCCATCCGATTCCAAAGCCATACTCTAATTGCCAAACAAGTGGTGTTCTGCAACGTGCAATTGTACGGAAATATAATTGTCAGACAATATTCGATTGGAAATGGAAATATATACGTAAATATTTCTGCTGAAAATAAGCAAAATTCAAGTTTTGAATTGTGAAATTCCCATTTTTTATTGGACGTGCACTATCATTGAGTATTTCTCCGCTGTGCTCCTGAATTTGTAGTTAACGATACTTTATCTGGTCGAAATTCCTATGGCTATGAACACAACAGAAGTTCAGAAGAGGTTGTCTATACGAGCAATCGAGGGCCGGTAAACCGCTTCGAAGTAGACTGCGATCTGTCGTCCGACCCATACTACGCTATACTTCGAGAAACGCACCAACTTTTTATGGAGATGAAGACAATTTTCATGGAAGACATTACAAACGCGACATTATTTCCCGCCTCAGAAGAGGCCTTTTTCTCTTGTGTGCATTCTCTCGTCCAACTCCAACGCCTAGTGGTGATGCGCTATGAGAACTAGGTTACGGACCGTAAGATCTTGCAGGATTTGGTCTCCCCCTGAATTCGAATTACGTAGAATATGCTTTTGCTTGTTTTATTCGCTTGCGCTCTAGTTCGAGTACTAACATAACGGCTGTGCTACTTTCTTTGCAATGTTCAGTGGGTAGAATCGGACAACTTCTGAAACCCTTCTACAGTACCGAGCAAAGTGATGAAGCCATCTCACCGCATTTGTCAGACAAATCATTGGTCATGCAATTAAGCAGAAAGGTAAACCAGGACTGTCCAATCGTGTCAGACCTACTTGAGTAGCACGACCAATATCGCTAATGAGTCCTCTATGGCGGTTTCGAGATTGATTTTTAAAAGAGAACGATTTAAGTATATTACCGCCTAAAATAAACACAGCCACAGAAGGACGGCGATTAGAAACACTACACAGATGGATTGCCGAAAATACAGGTAGCTCGAATCGCACTTCGTCAATTTCTGATTCGTCGACAGTCTTGCCAAATCCTTTGATGTTCCTCGGAGTCTTGTTAGGGCGGTATCACTTCCATAAAATTCCAATATTACTCGGACCTGAGTCCAACAAGCTTTTTATGAAAGTGCGTCGATGTGGATCATGATCGAGTAAAATAGAACGACCAAACTTGAACCCACATTGTTTGTTGCAGGGCGGTATTTGGAGAAGCGATATAGAAACAAAACGACAGTAGCATTTGCTAGAGTGATGATCTACGTGCCATTAAAATCCAGATGATCCCGCTTTGTAAAGTCCTACCGCTGAAAGAAGATGAATTTATTCATCGTCACAGATTTCAGCGAGTTCCTGTCGGGTGTTCCATAGTATTGCTCGAATCAACTTGAATTTTGAGTCTAAATGTACTCAGGATGATCCTAAAAATTCAGCGAATCCGCTGAGTTCTCAATAGAAAATCATACTACCTGTACACATTCACCAGTGTATCAAACTTTTGTTGTGCAGAATTTATACGCTCTACGTTGCACAGGAATGAATACTTCAGCGTAAAGGGTAACAGAATAGTTAAAATGACCGCGAAATATTATGCTAGTTAACTATGAATAAGCATGCACAGCTGCATTGGAGCCAGAACAGGACCATCCAGGGAGCACCTGCTTCTAAATTTAGTTTTGTACTTACTATACGGAAAAATTATTACTCAATATTTTTATGTGGACCGAAACTCTATATATTACAGTAAAGCACACCGGACACTGTGGATTTAGTCCTGCCATTTAAGTATTAGACGGGTTCAATTTAATAACTTTGTTTACAAAAAAACTGATAACTAATGATCAAGTTAAAACTATTTAGAATAGAACATGAAGCAGGTATGAGTATATTAGAAGAAAATAAGAAACTGACATATGCCTAGGCGAAATTTTATTTCGAGTCACTATGTGTGAGTTAAACTTAGTACGAATAACATATCTAAGTGAATGGCAAGGAAGCCTTTTATTAAAGCATATTTTAGAATGAACATAGTAGAGTTCAATTTACAAAGAGTAAATATGTATCTGAATGTATAGAACTGTGTTCTTGAACATAAATAGGAAAACTAATAATGAATTTTGTTGAATCATAAACGTTTGCGACTTATTTTCTATTGAAGTAACTGATATATGTGTCATAGTGGTAAGCATATTAGCATGTTGATAAATACAAATTTAATATAAATATATATTACGCGGGAGCTCTTACTCAGTATACAACTCATTTTTATCAACCTTTTTCATCTAGAAACTGAATAATTTCTATTCTGAAATCTACTACATAGTTAATATAAACACTTCACGTTCTTCATCTCCAGCCAATTTCGTAACGAACTGTATCTGGGAAGGGCTCGTCAGAAGCAAATCTGCTGGACTAAAGAACTGTGTAAATTATGTTTCAATACTTGTAGTCTTCCTCAAGTAGTGTCTTGTAGAAATAGTAATCCAGTGCAAAATACCCTGGAAACTTCCTGATCTTGGACGCAACCTCGTATCTTAGTCTTTTCCTACTTTAAATATGTACTCAGTGACGTGATCTTCTTTTCTCTGAGAAACCGTTAAAGTACTGAAATAATTTCCTTACGTATGAACAAATATTTTTATGACTAGATGTTTCAATAGAGTCGTTGTATGCCTTCGATATCAAATCGCAAATTTTACTTAGAACCTCATTTTCATGATTCATGAAAACGACTGACGCTAGTCTAGAAATTTGCTGAAGGCAGACAAGGATGTAGAACATACTGTATAGATGATAGTGGAGGGTGCATGGTAGAGCTACTAAGGTACTTAGCTTAAAGCTTTTAGACGCTGCAATGGGGTTTCTACGGTTGTGCCTGTCGAAGAAGCAAGGCGGAGAAGTTCTTGATCATTTGTACGAGCTGCTAAGCTATGAAAGTTAACTAAAATCATCGATTGTAAATAAATCTTGGACAATCACAATGTGATCAGCCTATCGTGCAATGCCTCCTGCAACTAATTTTTGGCAAACTCGGGGCATCCAAGAACAATATAACCGAGAATAATTCCAGCAAGAGCATTTGTGATACTACTCATCACTTCATATCTTTCGACACGCTACCCACATTGGGTAATCACTGCCTTAAAGGTAAACTTTTTTCTACTATTCTCATTCCTCTTGCTAACCTTATGATGGATCAGAAGTTCAGTATTCATATATACTGACATTTACTGCTTCTACTGACCACTGTTGTTGGAGTCAATGTCATTTTGAATTCGCCGTTGTTTGGTGAGAATTCTTTGAAGTGACAGAAACAATTTATTTCCCCAAAGAATCTGTGAGAGTGTCCTTGATCCCAAGATTGAATTCTCGAATTCGAAGGGGTTGGATGATGCTCATAATCAGTAGAACTTCAATTATTGAAGCCTGCATGGTGACGAAACACTTCGCTTATCTGGATTCTTGGCCTATCCAGTCAAGGTACCGTCTTGAGTTCAGAGCGCTCACGCTCGCGTTTCATGTATTCGAATTGTCACAATTGATCTGCTTTCTGTCCATAGGTCACGTAATTATTGTCTTCAAATCAGATGGCTAGAGGATATTTTCTGAGCAAAGAATATGAAATCTGTAATTTTGGTGCCGCTGTTAAGGCAACCTTGCTACATTAAGCGATATCACGAGAATAAAGCGGGGGGTGTTATCAGTGTGAATACGCGTCAAAAAATGTCTGCAGTCAACAAAATGGAAGCTGCAGAGCTAGATAAAATAGAATTATGAAGGAATCGGGAAACATGCAATCAATGCTTGGAACACGTTACATAAACGTACTCGACACACATTCCATCCGATGCATATAGACTATTTGCCTGAATTACCTGCAACGTTTTTCTCCAGCAAACAAGTCAATTTTCAATAAATTAGAAGTTCCTATCCCTCTGTATTCAATCCATGCGCCTGCAGAGGATTTGAAAGTGTTCGAAGCCAGTGTAGCGGGCAGCATTCGATCAAACTCGTTTGTCTTGTTATTTTATTCTGGTACCGTTATTTTTTCTCTAACCTGATTCACATTCTTCCTAGATAACACCAAAGTTAATACGATGTCTTCGTTCTGTAGTGGACTTCAACCAAATACGAAGTCCGTACAGCGATTGGCAATCCGTCTATAACTTCAATAGAACAATATGCAACCCAGTAGAATTCTGGACAGTATCTTTGATTGCAATGCAACATCGACTCTTTTGACAAGGGAAAATGATTCGGCTGCGAACTCAAATTTGCAAAATCGCCTGCTGTTATACAAAACGTAGAGAGCAATTTATACAGAAACAGTTCCCGAATCGCGTAGGATTAATATCCTTCCAAATTGCGATGATTGGTCCACGTTCACTCCAAAAGAGTCCGAAATTCATGGGATTTAGTCGTGTACATTGCGAATAAGATAAACAATTCTTATCCTATTCCTTTATTCAGGACAAATCGAGCTTTGATTTGTTTTTCACAAAACACACATGGCCTTATCAGTATCAGCTTTGAATCTTTCTTCCGCGTATTGAGGAATATTAGCAATAAACAGAAATAATCGAAGCGATAGTAGAAAGCAATGTGCCTCAGGTTTGTGCAAATACCCCGAAATTCTTCACAGGTAGTCGAAGTATTTGCAGGTACAGACGGGATTTTGACATAGCACTTTCTTCTAACATTGGAATGAATCTGAGGGATCGTGGAAATTTTGTGAGTCTCGAGCCGTCTCCCATGTTCCTTTGTGGTCGCTGTTCCCTTTCCAATTGGCTAAGTAGAGTGTCTTCCTTTTATTTCCTTGAATCTTGGATTTCGTCAACTTCATACACCAGAGGACCTTCGCCGATTCGTATTAGTAGCAGAGGGTCTTTATATCTCCTGAATTTGTCAGGTATATGTGGTTCCAGCAAACTGAAGTCAAAGGCGTCCTAAATTCCTTTGGATTTTATTGGATGCGGCAATTCCAATCTAAATGTAACATTGTTGATTTTTTCGATGATTTGGAATGGTCCACAGAATTTCAGGGGTGAGCCTGCGCGTTACACTCCAGTATAATTAATTGACAACCAAACGTAATCATTAACATTTAAGGAGTGCAGCATACTTTACTTGTTGGCATGTTGAGCCATCGATTTGTTCTCGGTGATGATTCGCTCATGCACAAACTTTGTTTTATCGTGTACAGTTTCAGAGAAAGGCTTATCTGAACGATTCTTTTGTCGAAATAACTTTTAGCAGAAAGGTTCTTGGGCGCATAAATAGAGTGAAAAGTGTAGTACTCTTGGCAGCTGAGTTGTATGCGACTTCAAAGTTAGCAAGGTGGTTATCCCTGTTGTCTTTCTTGTAATTGGCAAATGCTCGTATCATTTTTTCGACTTTTCGGTGGGTTATTTCTGATTGGCTATCTGTCTGTGGTTGTCAGGCTGGTGTTGGTGCTAATTTGATTTCAAGAAACTAGAACAGTGCTTCCTAGAGTTGCTCATGGACAAGTTGTTGAGATCAGAAATGATATTCGACAGTATTCTGTGATTTCGATAGATATGTTGTTTGAATTTCAATGCAACTTCTGGTGCATTAATGTTTGACTTGATGGATGTAATTCATAACATATTGGACAATTTACAGACAGCCGTTGGGGATTCTACTGCTACTATTATTGGTTTCTGGCAATGGTACGATGAAGTGCGTGGCAATAGCTTTCCACCTGCATTAAGTGGGGTTCTACTGGATGTAATAAGCTATATGATTTATGGCTCCGTGCCTTGTTCGTTGACATAGACGACAAATTTTGACATACACCCTCTCGGTTTCTCGCATTTTCTTCGAACAAAGCAACGGAAGTAAACGATTCAGGGTTTTCGTTTCGCTTATGTGTCCGGTATATGGGGTTGAGTTGTAGTCATGCAACAACTGAGTTCGCGTAGACCCATTGGGTTTCCATAATCTCGATCCACGGAACAACCAGCTATTTCTGACTTCAAATAGTTCCTTCGGATGTCGAATTAATTTTTTGAAAGATGAATCGGATTGGTATTCACCTATTAGTGTGTTCTTGAGTCGTGGTTCCGGTACGATAGTTGACATTGCACCCATAGATCTTGTTTTTACAACTTTGTTGAGTGGTCCTTAGCAATATTCGTTTGATTCAGACGTTTTTGATTTTTGCCTTGAGAGTCCATAGGCAACTTGATTTGCCTTGCCTCGTACTGGAACAATGTCGAAGTCAAACATGGAAATTCATTCCAACTAATGGAATTACCTTGGGGTAAGAAATTCGTGGGATTCGAGGCATTTCAGTGGGTTATTTTCAGTGCGAACAACAAATTTCTATCCATGTTGAAAATATCTCCTAGTTCAGAGGGTATCCACGACTCAGAAGAGTTTTAAGTCGTACGCAGCATGATTTTTCTCATGTCGGTTCAGAGTTCTGGGTACAAATTCGACATGATGTCTCAAAGTATCAAGGCCTTGTTCCATGACAGAGACAATGGCGTACTTGCACGCGTCAGTAGTTCAAATTTCTGCTTCTTTGGGTCAAATTGTGCAAGTAGTAGTCCGTAGACAATTGATTACTTTATTGCCACAAATGATTCTTCTGCGGTTCTTGACTAATCAAACGACACATCCTTAGATAATTGCGTGAGAGGCTTGGTAATTTTCAAATAATTTAGTATTAATCTTCGATAATAGTTAACTGAGCCGAGGAAAGATTGAAGTTCTTTCTAATTGGTCCTATTTTTCCATATTTAGATTCCTCTGCCTCGTTGGGATTAGTCGCTAGTTTTGTAGCTCCTAAAACAAAGCCGTTGTAATCGAATTCTTCCACTTCAAAAGTGCGTTTGGATAAATTAGCACACGATTTGTGCTTTCGTGAACGATTCGGAACGAGTTTCGCAAGACGTATATGCTGATCCCATGAGTCAATGTATACCAGCATTTCGTCGAGATAAACCATAACAAATGGCAGTCAATCTATTTAGAGCTTGATAATCAACACAGAATCTCATGATTTCGTCTTCCTTGCTCTCAAACAGTACTGGAAAAGCCCAAATTGCTTCATTTTGACTAGCAAATCCCATTTTGAGCAAGTGTTCGACTTTTTTTCTTGATTTCAGTCAATTCAGTGAGGAAATGCGGTACAACCCTTTATTGATTGGCTTACTTCTTTCTTTTAGTCATATTTGAAAGCCTCCATAGGCTCGTTTCTAGAGAAGGTTGTTGGGTGAAACATCGAAAAATGCGACAGTATACTCTGAGAGAACTGCTGAAAATTCAAGGTTTTCATTTACAGTAGCATTATTACAACCGCTTTCATTACACAATAAAACAGAAATTTTAATGATTTAATTTCTGGGGTCGTTCACTAATGAACGTAGAGAAGTTGCTTTAATAATTTCGATGGCTTGCATCAGGCATTCGCCAACTGCATGTTTAAAATAAATATGGGTGCTTGAACAGTCAATAGAAGCCTCATGCTTCTTTTTCCAATTCTTTCCGAGAAAATCATCAAATCTTAACGATGATATGATAAATTACATTGGTTCGGAGTAGAAAACAGGCTTATTTAAACAGGTTGAGCTGTTTGAGCTGCTTGTTACAAAGTGTTATTGGCTCTAACTAACAAGTAATCTGAATTCATTTGATAAAAATTCAGACTCTTTCGCAAATGTCTATAAATATATTATTTCCGATACAGCCAGTGTCACACAAAATGTTGGCTCGATATCCGTCCAGGTGCCCTTTCTCAATAAGAAGACCAAGTCTAGGATCTTCGAAAGGTTCACAGTGGTCGGTCTTAATTTAGATGTGATACTTGAATTATTTCTAATGCAAAAGGTTCATGCATTTGCTCACTGGTAATAGATTTTTGTGTATCCAAGTGATCAAGTACGATGCACTCTATCTTGACATGAAAAAACCAGCTAGTTCTGTTGATAGGGCTCGTCCACTGGTTCATAATTGAGCTCAATTAGTTCGCTGAGTTCTATTGAATCATACGTTTATTGTTGTGATCCTTGACGTTCGGAGTATTCTTCAGTCATTTCTAAGGGTACAATGGTGACTTCGCGTTCGACTTTTGGTTCAAGTGAGATAATAAAATGTTTGCATTTCATAATTTCAAGAGGTTTCAATGGATATTCAGATTTTGGTAATTTCATTGGTATCAGGGGTTTCGGTGGTAATGACTGTAGCTTCAGTGCTTCAACAGTTCTGGAAATTTAGCTTGACCCAAAAAACGGCTCAGATCTCACCAGCTTTGGGCACTTATTAGTCATATGACCTTTTCGCGGCAGCGGAAGCAATTTTCCTCCTTTCTGCACAGGTCAAACTCAGCAGTAGACAATTTCTTGAGTTCGAATATTCTGATGTCCATAGTAACTGGATAATATGCCATGAATTGGGTCGGTTTTCCGGAAGTTTCAAACTTCGGTACTGGTCGTCTAGAGTGCTAAATAGCCTTTTTAATGCATTCGCCATTTTTCATTAGTGCACCCAGGGAAGGGTACTCATTGGTGCGCAATTCTTTCCAGGTATTATGTTTCAAGCCTCGCATGTAGCAGTCAAGTTGTTTCTCGAATGCGACGATTGAAATGTCCAAAACGATCTTCTGGAAGTCTTCGTTATACTACGAAAAGTCTTTGATGTGTTTTCACCTTGCTAATTTGTTTCAAGCGATTTTTTCCTTGGTGAAGATTCAAATTTTTCAATCAACGCCTGTCAAAGTCCAGGCCATATTTCCACTCCTTCACCTTCTTCTGTCTTCTGGTTTCCAATTCAACATTCATGAGCTGCTCCTTGCAGGTACCTAGCAGCCACGTTCATTGACTGTGACTTTTGTTCCCTTCCAAGATAGTTGTTAACATGAATTTCCTGTTTGAACTGAGCTCTTACGACAGAATGAATCAGATTCTTAGGATTTAATGGCGGAAGCTCCAGCACTTAGTGTCTGCTTTGCGTTTTTGGGTCAGATCAACTCGGTACGTGGAATATTCAGCTCATTATGCTCTCTGGATACTAGGGCTTGTGCACTTTTAAACTATTGTTCCAGTTGCTTATGTGTGTTCGTAAGTTGTTATAAAGTCATGGAATTATTACGGATATTTTGCATGATATCTAGATTGGCAGGATCGGGTTTTGAGAAACTAAAAAAATCAATTCGAATTTTGCACGTTACGACAATATTTTTCCCTTTTGCAGTGACAGAGAAACTCATCTGGAGCGAAGAAAGTCATTTTGCAAGTAATGCACTACCGGTTCTTGTATTCAGCCTTCAAGTAGTGTCGAAATTATGCTAGCTGAGCAGTTTATTTCTGAATAGCTTACCTAATTTTGGCTTTTAACTCGCTTTTCCAGAGTGGAAGCTTTCTAAAAACAAGCATATTTTTATGGCTTCATAAAGTACTACTCCGTGCCAAGTCTGGAGAAAACTCTGGTCAAAGAACCTTACCTCTCCTCCTATCTGACTATTCGACTGCATTTGGCTCCAATATTCTATCACTTGTAGCGCATGCTGTAGAGTAGAACAATAGTCTTGAAAGATCCTGCTTTAAAAAATTCACTAAGCTCGGAAAACAAAAATTTTGTAACATTCCTTTGTACGTATCTCCAATAAGATTTTCGTTTTTGGAGAAATAAGGGTTTATTACTTCATCTTTGGAAAAGGCACATCAAACTATAATCGAAGATGAAATTTTGTTGCCTCTGTCTCTTTTGGACGATTGATCCGAAATCAGACATTCATTCTTCTTTGCTTAACGTACCACCGAAATCGTTTATTCTTCGAAGAGATAGATTCACTTCAATTATCATTAATTGTTTCTGATCAATCTACTGCAGTATTGAGAAAATCAAATCGTATTTTACTTGTCAGCATCAGACCGAGCAGAAGTCATTTGCAATTTGTGCGGAAAACATTTCAAGTCTTTGCGCGAATAATTCCGTACAGTATCAAGGGTTACTCTTGTGTGCCTGGTTTCATGTTTTATGGGTACACTCCGATTATCTCCGATAGTTGGGAGTATAATTGATATCAAGGTAGAATAATTGATTTCTATAGTTATCTGCGATCGATAATACAACTAAAACGACCTTAGTTTTTATTTGTGAAATGGTAAACTAACATCCAACAACAACTAAGGTTTAATTTAGTTTTTGTGAAGACAAGTTTCTTATCTGTTTCCTTGAGGCCTCCACAGCTCGCGATAAACTTTCCTGGTATGAAAAATTAATGTGATAACATTTATTCTTTCTAATTAATATACGAAATTCTATAATTCTTTCTTCTCAAGTTTCAAATGTGAATACAGGGTGTCCAAAAAACCGCTGTTTTTTGAAGCTCCCATTTAGTGTACATTGCGGACGGCCTGAATATTACGACTTTCGTTACAATGGTACAAGATGAAATGGCAAGTTGTGGACCAGTACTAATTTTTATTCAGGGCAGTTAATGGGAATTGGAAGCATTCCTTCTGACATTTTAGTTTTTACAAATTTTACATACTACTATGCGTGGCGAATTTCGACATTACTATTACATTTAGCAGCGAATATCTAGAAAATTCATACACATAATAGTACACTTATTGCTTCATAATTTCAGTCATTGAACGTTACCTCTTCTCATTAAGTTTGCTCAATAAAAAGTACAGTGAAAAACACAAAGAAGCGGATATACCAAGGCTGAAAGAGCACAGTGTATCTTGTAGAGCAATGAAGGGCACCGTACAACCCTCGTGCAGGATATGTCCCAGCAAATATATTATATAAGTCCGCCCGCTCGTTCTACGATATGACAATGCTGCGAAGATTATGAGTCTAGGGTGATCCGTGCTCATAGAGGAGGAAACAGTCACCCAAGAATTCCTGTTGCGGTGAAAAATCAAATAGTAGAGCAGATTGACAATAATCTTGATATTTCTATTAGATGTGGCGACACAACCATTAGTAAAAAATCCAAAAAAAATCAAACATCAATCGAAAACGGTAGGATAACATAAAGATAGCAAGAGAATTTGGAATACAGAAGAAAAACGAATATTACTCGCAGCATTTAAGTATGAAATTTATCTCGAATTCTATTATATAGGAAAGAACATGTTTTGTTGGATACACTAAAAAATATGTATCGAAGTTAATAGCGAACAATTTGTGGTACTCTTCGTACCGAAATAAAAAAACTAAGACTGTATGACATCAGCAACGTCGGTTTCATTCGTGGTCCAAACAATCCTGCTGATGGTCTAACAAAAATCGGCAAGTGTCATGCCTTGTATCACTTGCCACAGACTGGAAAGTGTGATTTTATCGTCGAACAATGAGTTATTCGTTGCCCGAATGCAGCTACAAGAAGCAACTACTTATCTACTGTACTGCTTTGCAATGATCGCTCATGCCGCACTAACAATGTACACCCATCGCAAAAGATCACCTCGTCACAGAGCACTCATGTGAACATGCTACTTTACAAACTGTACCAGTGGTAGAACAATAATTGATCTCTTTCCAAGATTGCAAGTTGTTCGTACAGTTTCATGATCATGCCGCATTTTAAAAAGGTGGAAATGTGGGTACAGTGATCACAAGATCGACTTCCTCGTTAAAGATTAACCAATTTTAGTTAATTGTCTACTTCTGTGTGTTGTATGCAACAGTATAAGTAAAGGTACCTCCACTATCGTTGAGGCACGATCACCAAGAATTTCATCAGAACAACAATCTTTTTCTTCTCCATCCCCTTCATCTACTCTTCCATTACTTTCTTCTATCTTCCCTTTTCGTCCCAAAGATTATCTAACCAGAATTGAAAAAACGACATCGGCTTCTGTAACGGACTAGAGGTAGTTCTGATAGCTAGCTGTCATAACACCTACTTTCCTATGTTTGGATTAAACCTTAACGGGAATCTGGTGTGCAATATGATTAACCTATCTTTTTAATTAGACTATTTTAAACCTAACGAACTCTAGCCTTAACAGCACTGCTGCACGATGTCTGTGGCAA
>JAAUYH010026404.1_pt1 | contig 28593 bp, 34 predicted proteins | sample 7278061 | NCBI WGS metagenome assembly JAAUYH01 (sample SAMN14350203, study PRJNA611818) | marine sediment metagenome | isolation source: surface marine sediment (0.6m) | place: French Polynesia: Moorea | collected 2018-08
CCCCTGCTTCCTCCGCTTCCCCTGCTTGCCTCAACCCATCAATTCAAAATTGACCGAGAGGGACGGCGAGGTCTCCTCGCCATATCCAATCGAGGTGTTGACAGACTACTACCCTGTAATGTGAAATAAGTAGTCGTGCAAAAGCGACATCTCGCGCTGACGAGCTTTGCTCGTCGGTCGTGTCCTCATTAATTGGATAAATGATTAAAACTAATGCAGATATTCAACCCCGAATTAAACTCGTGCATAAACTAAATTATAAAAATTAAAAAAAGTTACTTTTCTTAAAATAAGTTTACTATAATCTAAGTATAAGCAATACCAATCATATAAGTCCATCTAGCTGTGTATTGCTTGATTCGGTAAATGCCATAGCTTTAAACTATGCAGCCGTATCTGCAATTATTTGCTTAATTTGTTGTGAATTTAATTAATAAAAATTCACCAATCTACTAATTTTTTAAATAATTTCCCATGTCTATCAACAAATTACTAACCACAATCTTCAAACCAAATTACACTCCTAACTTTTGGAGTCAAACAACTTGGGCTATACTTCGAGCCGTTGTGGGCATTATGATGATTCATAATGGTTTAGATAAGTTATCTAACATCGAAAGCTTTGCTGAAGCTTATGTTGCATATATCGGGTTACCTTTCCCCATTTTCTTGAGTTACGTTGCAGCCTATACTGAGTTAATTGGTGCGCCTCTAGTTGCGATCGGTTTGTTTACTCGACCAGCAGCTTTAGGTTTATTTGCTACTATGTGTGTGGCTATGTACCATCATATTCTCGTAGCTGGTTTAAGCTTACCTTATCTAGAATTGTCAGCTATATATGCTGCTTGTTTTCTCTTCTTTTTAGTTAATGGTGCAGGTTTATTTTCTACAGACGCTCTCATTGCCAATAAGTTGAATGGTAGTGCTTTGTCTCAGAAAGCCAAGCAAATCATGTTGCTAGAAAAAAGTTATCAAGCTAGCGATATAAAAGAAACGGTCAGCAATAAATAACTCAATTTTGCCTAGTTAGTTGTAGCAACTAACTAGGCATATTATCTTGTTAAGAATTGGCTAGTTTAGCTTTAGCTTGCTGCCAAAGAGTCTCTAATTCATTGATTTTATAATCTGTAAGAGGACGTTCTGCATATTTTTCCATAAGAGCAAGACGTTGAATAAAGCGTTTATTTGTTCCTTGTAAAGCTGCGCTCGGATCGAGATCGTACCAACGGGCAATATTAATAATGGTAAAGATTAAATCTCCTAATTCTGCTTGTTGATGCTCTTTATCTGAGGTTTCTAATGCTTCTTTGAACTCTGCTAACTCTTCCTCAAATTTTGACCAAACCCCCGCAGCATTTTCCCATTCAAAGCCTGCAGCAGCAGCTTTCTTAGATATTTTCATCCCTGCCATCATTGGTGGTAAAGTGCGATTATAGCGATCGAATTTACGACTGAGTGAGTTTGTTTCTGCTATGGTTTCTCCCTTTTCTGCTGCTTTGATTTGTTCCCAATTTTGGTGAACTTCCTCAGCATCTTTTACCTCTTGATCGCCAAAAACATGAGGATGACGACGAATTAATTTATCTGTAATGCCCTGAGCCACTTCCTCTAAGCTAAAATGACCGTATTCGCTAGCAATTTGTGCTTGTAATACGACTTGCAAAAGTAAATCTCCTAATTCTTCAGCGATCGCCGATTGCTCTTGACTAGAGATAGCGTCAACTACTTCATAAGCTTCTTCAATTACATAGGGAATAAGAGTTTGTGGTGTTTGAGCTAAATCCCAAGGGCAACCACCATCGGGCGATCTCAGTTGAGCAACTACTTCAATTAAATTTTGCAAGGCTGCCAAGATAGAATTATAAGTTGTTGATTGGAAACTCATGATTAGGAAATAAGGATTACTTGATTCTTTTTAGAGTATTCTCTTCTAATAATCAAGAAAGCTATTATAGTTAGTGATTAGAGAAGGAATTCATGCAGCCAGTTGACATAGTTATACTAACTAATGGTCCAGGAGAAGTAGCTACTTGGGTACGTCCAGTAGTTAAAGCACTGCGAGAACAATTAAGGGAAAATCGCTTGAGAATATCTGTAATTTTATCTCCTTGCCCTCATGCTACTGGCAAAGAAGCAGATATTGCTAACAACTACCCAGAAGTAGACAGGGTACAATCTGCCCAACATTTCTTTGCTTTTCTCTTGTGGGGAAAAACTGCTGATAAATGGGATTGGTATCGACAAGGAATTGTCATTTTTCTCGGTGGAGATCAATTTTATACCTTAGCTATTGGCAAACGTCTCGGTTATCGTACCCTAGTGTACGCAGAGTGGGATGCTCGCTGGTATCGGTGGATCGATCGCTTTGCCGTCATGAAAACAGAAGTTCTGACTAAAATTCCTTCTCAGTATCATCATAAATTTACTGTTGTTGGAGATTTAATCGCAGATGTAGTCCAAGAAATCAATACTACCTCTGCACTCTCTACCTCCTCTAACCTTATCGGACTCTTACCAGGTTCAAAACCAGCCAAATTAGCCCAGGGATTACCTTTGTGTTTAGCGATCGCCGAAAAAATTCAAGCACAAAGACCAGAAATTGATTTTATTATCCCTGTGGCACCGACTCTTGAGCTAGAAACTTTAGCTAACTATGCCAATCCCCAATTCAACCCAGTGAGTAATTTAGTCGGTGGAGTTCGGGGAAAATTAATCTTAGCAGATGAGCGATCGTCAGTACCATTTTTGTTAACTAGTGGCGGAACCAAAATAAAACTAATTACTCAATTTCCTGCTTACAACTTATTAGTTCAATGCCAATTATGTTTGACTACTATTGGAGCTAATACTGCTGAACTAGGTTCATTAGGAGTACCCATGATTGTATTGTTACCGACACAACAATTAGATGCGATGAGAGCCTGGAATGGAATACCAGGAATGTTATCTAATTTACCAGGTGTAGGCACAATCTTTGCTATGATTATTAATCAAATAATTCTTAAGCAAAAGCGTTTGTTTGCTTGGCCTAACATTTGGGCAAAGAAGCAAATAGTCCCAGAACTAGTTGGCAGGATCACAGCAGAAAATATTACAGCAACTGTAATAGATTTGTTGGATTCTCCAGATAAATTAATCGAAATGCACGATCTTTTACTACAAGTAAGAGGAGAGTCAGGAGCATCTAGAAAAATAGCTTTGATAGTTAAACAAAAACTTTTAGCAAATCTTGATAAAACTTAAGTATTGCTTATTGCAATTTTGCTTAAACTATATTTATTGGTATGTTAGGCTTGGGTACGATTATAAGTTCACTTTATATATACAAGTTTGTTTTTGTGAGTTTTAAAAAAATTAAATCTATTCCCTCTTGCAATAAAAAACTAATTACTCCTATCTTACCCCAAGGTAAAACACCTGTTACATCATTATATTGCTTAGATATACGATGAAAATCAACTCGATCTTTTTAAAAACATTTAGTCTAAAGTGCATTCTCGGAACTGCTATCTTGATATTTCATGGAGTAACTACTAATAATATGGCTGTTGCTTCTAGTCTGAAATTCCAAGAAAATAATAGCAACAGTTTAGAGGGGATGGGCAATTTTAGTCTTAAACTAAATCAAAATATTTATAATCAGCTAGAAAGAGAAATTCTCAAACAACAAGCAGATTTTTCTGAGTATATCAATTTGATTGATAATGGATTGAATCAAAATCAATATCGCTTTAAAGTAGAAGATAGTATATTAGTCCAATCTCCACCAGAGAGAGAAGATAAATTATTAGAGTATTTTGTAAGTAGCTTAAGAAGATTAGAGTTTGAATCATTTTCGAGTAATTCTTCTAAACCCTCTTCCATTCTAGTTCTACCTCGAGTAAGCTATAGCGATGTTTATAAAGATGTATATGATTTTGATGTTAGTTTAGGAAATAGTTCACCACAGATACAAATAAAAAAGTCAAATAGAAGTTTCCCTCGAAATACTTTTACAACTCGGCAGCCTCAAGAATATAAATATTTTACTAGTTATTTTCAAGCAAATAAAAATTCTGATTATTTATCATTTAAAACTCAAACAGAAAACGTAACTTATAATAGCTCTTCCTTACTAGGTTCTTATCAAAACAAGTCTTTAGCGAGTTTAACAAGTACATCTTTAATTGACTTACCTAAGGTAAATAATCAAGGAGGATTTCCTGTATTACAACAAAGTTTTACTGGTGTTAGCAAGCAAAATTATCTAGAAGAAATTGGTACTAATTATCAGTTAAATAACGACCTACAAGCTGTTTATCTTCCTTCTACTCAGATTGAAATTTATCAGTTAAATAATATCAATGTCCCATCTAATTTAAGTAGTTACCAAAAGCCGAAGTATCAAGAAGAACTCGACAAAATGATGGAGAAACAGAGAAAAAAAACAGAGAAACAAAGAGAACGAATGACTCAAAAGCTAGCTAAGCTACGAGAACAAAGAGAGAAACAAAGACAAAAACAACAAGAAAAATATAGAAAAGAAAGACAAAAAGCCATGAGGAAAGTAAGGAATGAACAGGCAAAATTGCGGGAGCAAAGTCAGAGACAATTGGCACGATAAAAGCTCAATAAAGGTCTAATGATTAACTTTAAGATAATTGCAAAATTGCTCTACAGCCCTATTTAAACCAACAGAATTAGAAGCTTTAAATAAAAAGCGATCGCCTTCTTGAACAATTTCTGTTAATCTCTTGACTAAATCATCTCGATCGCGAAAACACTCAGCATTAATTCCTATTGCACCAGTGACAATTGCTTCGGTTGCTGGTTCATCTGCTAAGACAAATAAATGATCGAGTTTTAATTCTTTAACTTTTGCTCCCACCTGATAGTGTAACTGAGTCGATCGATCTCCCAATTCTTTCATTGTTCCTAAAACGGCAATATGACGCTTACCTGGGGTTTGTTTGAGTAGTTCAAGTGAGGCAATAGTGGATTCTAAGCCCGCATTATAAGTTTCATCGAGAATAACTATATCATTGGGTAGTTCGTAACGACCCGATCGCCCTTTGGGTAACTCTACTTTAATTCCTTTAGTAAGTTGGCTAATATCTATACCCAAAACTTGAGCTACAGCTATTGCTGCTAAATAATTGCTAGCATTATGACGACCAGGTAGAGGTAGAGGTAAATCTTTTCCTGCTACTCTAAGGATATTAGTATTGATTATCTCCCCTCTAATATCTCCCCCAGACAAACCATAGGTAATGGTTTTCCCTTGCCACACTTGAGCAGCCGTATCTAATAGCAATTGGTTGTCATAATTGAGAATAGCAATGCTGGATTTAGGCATACGAGCTAGTAATTCACATTTTGCCTTAGCGATCGCTTCTTCTGAACCTAGTCTACCAATATGAGCCGTCCCTACGTTAGTGATTACCCCAAGGATAGGGCAAGCAATATCGGTTAAAAGAGCAATTTCTCCTGCTGCACGCATTGCCATCTCAACCACAGCATAATTATGTTCTGAGGTTATTTCTAATAACGTTTTTGGTACACCAATTTCGTTATTATAGTTTGCCTTAGTCTTTAATACTTTTCCTCTGGTATTCAAAACAGCAGCAATTAATTCTTTAGTGGTAGTTTTGCCCACTGAGCCTGTAATACCAATAATAGGAATAGAAAAGCGATCGCGCCACCAACGGGCAATTTGTTGATAAGCAGATAAAGTATCAGGAACGATAAACTGAGGAATATTATAGTTTAAATTTAGCTGGTGAGAAACTACTAAAGCCACTGCCCCCTTTTCAACTGCTTGTGCTGCAAAATTGTGTCCATCAAAATTTTCTCCCTCTAGAGCAATAAATATTTCTCCTGCTTGCAGAATACGAGTATCAGTTGTAACACCTGTAGCTGTTGTGGAGTCGATCGATTCATTCCTAATTTTATTAGGGGTGAGGATTTTATGCAGTTCAATGAGAGGAATTAGCACGGTTATTGTTTTAATTACGGAATATAGATTGCTAGAAAACTTAGAAACTAAGATAAAACTACACTAATATTAGTAAATTAACGGAATTAATTCAGAATTTTTTTAACAAACAAGCTAGTATATCCACCAATTATATGTACTACAAAAGTTATTATTATTTTTACATACGAAATATGATTCAAAAGTTATTATAAAGAATAACTAAAAAACAATTAGTTTTACACTTTTAAAAAACAATTAATTTCTCTCTAAATATATATAGAGTGGGTTTCAATAGTGAATCATTATATAAAACGCCAGCAAAAATACTATAACTTAGGAAAAGCCCAACCAGAAGAAGAATTATATGCCCATTTTCTTCAATGTATAAAAACAGAATCTTCGGCAGCAGTAATCGAAAGATTTCGTTATTTATTTATAAAAGGTACGGGGTATGAAGAGAATAATATTAAAGTAGCTTTAGACAAGCTTGTTAGTTCTCAGACTGCTGAAGCAGAATTTTTATTTATTTTAAATCGCTGTTGTCACATTATTATTAATCAGTGGCAAATGCAACCAAACTTAAAAACAGATATTCCTAAACTAATTGCTGAATTTGAGCATGTTTTACCTCCCGGTTCTGCTCATTCTCGTAGCTCCAGAAAATTAAGACAACTAGTTAAAAATTTTACTCAATCCGAACAATACCTTAAGTTACAGAGACTAGCTAGATTAATTGAGCAAGAAAAAGAAAATAAATTCGAGCAGTCGGAATATGTAGGCAACTTAATTCAACGCTATCCTTATTTACATCAACATTTTTTGGTTAGTGATGATAGTAGCTACGAATTTAAGCATACTATCAAAAAGATGCAAACTAAAATTCAGCATAAGTATGAAGTCAATCTTTCTCAATATGTAACGAGTAAAGTTAGAATGATTCAAACAGTTCGCAAATATAAGGCTTTAAATCAAAAAAGAATTCCCAAAAAAGTTATTCAACCAGTCAAAAATCCTACTTTATTAAGCGATCGCGATTTAGACAAAGCTATTCATCATTATCTAGGAAAAGTAGAACTAGGCTACACTTATCACGATCTCTCACAAAACTTTTTGAGTCATACCAGTCAAACTCAATCTTATCAAGCATTTAAGGGTGATTTATATGAATACCTAATTACTTCGATCGATTCTAAATACGGCAAGCATCAGTTTAATCACAAACTATATCAATGTCTACAAAATACCTTGCCTGATTTTAACAATCAAAAGTGTAATGAGTTTCTTTTAATTAGAACTTGTAGTCAATTATTCAAATTTCTAGTAGTCAATAATCAAAATAACCCAGAACACTACTTGTTTATCGATTTGATTACAAATCTAGGAGAAACTAAAGTAGTTGGATTCTTACTAAAAATAGTATTGCTATGTCATAAAATTAAACCTTATTTAGAAAAGAGATTTTCAATTCTCTTCAGTCACTATGAATCTTTTAACAAAACTGGTGTACCTTGGCTAGTTAAGTCTCTTGAAAATCTACAAATTGCTTTCAGCATTCATTTTGGCAATGTAGATTTATCTCTAGCAAAATTTATCTAACGTCCATAGATAATAGGTACAATTGCTTATAAAATTAATTCTTGCTAGATACTCATCAAGTTTTTTTGATATTATCTGTACAGATGACATATCATTTTAGCTATTATCCTGTAAGAGCGATCGGGATAATAGCTAAGAGATAGCTAATTTTTTTGTTCTTTCTGGTTTATATCCCAGAGAATGGCATCAATAATGTTATGTAAAGCTGAAATTATGTCTTGTTCCTGTCCTTTTTCTAATGCCGACTTGAGATATATCCTCCCCCTATCTACTTGAGATAAAGCAAAGTAGAGGTGATTTTTACTATCGTTACTGTCAACCATAACTAGCATCCTCTTTCTATCACTTATTTTACTGCTCAATAAATTATGAATCCAAATTATTTAGTCACGACTCGCGCGTTCCTTAGCTGTGGAAACCGCGTGCCGAGATCGCTCATCAAGAAAATGGCTATCTCTCTTATAGTTTTACTTCGCTTTTAGATTTTTTATGCTGTTTTGACTTAATACTTAGCTAAATAAGTAACAATTTGTAACTAAATAGGTCATTAGCTAATTGAATGTAAGTTCGGTAAAATGCACAAAGATAAAAGTTTAGCTTGTGCTTACTGTTGTAATGGGATTAGATCGAAAAGCTCTTAAATCTAGACTACTAAAGAAGTTATTAGCACATCCCGAACTGAATCATCTCAGAACTTTGGGGGATGAAGAATTACTTACATCTATCAGAGAAACCTTACAAAAAAAAACCGCTTCTGAACTATGGATTTTTGCTTATGGCTCCCTGATATGGAATCCTCTGTTTCCCCATATAGAACGCTGTGCAGTTACTGTTGAGGGTTGGCAACGTCAATTTTGCCTGTTAGCCCCAGTAGGGAGGGGAACAATCGAAAATCCTGGTTTAGTATTAGGATTAGAAGAAGGCGATCGCTGTCAGGGAATTGCTTATCGTTTAGAAGTTGATGATAATCTAGAATCAGAATTACTGTTGCTGTGGCGTAGGGAAATGGTTGTCGGCTCTTATATTCCGACTTGGGTTAAAGCAAAAAACAGTAGTCAACAAATAGAAGCCTTGACTTTTACTGTCAATTCCGAGCATCCAACCTACGTAAATAATTTATCTCCTGAGAAAATTGTCGAGTCCTTAGCTACTGCTAAAGGAGTTTTGGGTTCTTCGGCGGAATATTTGAGCCATACGGTACAAGGCTTGTTGGCTGAGGGTATTGAAGATCAAAAATTGCTCGAACTCGATCGTCTAGTTAAAAATAGACAAAGAGAACTAGATCAATAAAATGGGGCAAAGTTACAATCCACAATGGCTTTCTTACAAAAAATCTTCAGAAATTACGTCTTTACTACTACGTTAGTAGTTGTTTCTATCAGTATCATTATTGGCTCTCAGATATCACAAGCTTTGAGCTATTCTTTGGCACAAGTAAATACCAATAACTATCAATTAGGTAAAGAATTATATTTACAAAATTGTTCTAGTTGCCATATACCTATTCCTGCCGAAGTATTACCTACCGCTACTTGGCAAACAATCTTAGAAAAACCAGGGAGGCACTATGGTACATCTTTGCCGAGATTATCTAATATTAATGTTAGATTGATCTGGAATTATCTCAGAACTTCTTCTCGTCCTTTACTAGAAAGAGAACTAAAACCAGAATTTGTGACTCAATCTCGCTATTTTAAAGCTCTTCATCCTCAAGTACATTTACCTCAACCTGTTACTCACCAGAGTTGTATCTTGTGTCATCCTGGAGCGAATAAATTAGATTATGTTAGTTTATCTTCAGAGTTTGAGTGAGGAAGTTTAAGGAGTTTAGAGGTAGGGATAAATTGCCATTCCCCCTTACTTTTAGCTTTTGATTGTTTAGTTTTATCAACAAATAATAGATTGGGCTTGGCTATTTCCTGATTCTGTTTAAGGGTATTTATTTCTTCAATAATTAATTTTTGTTGTGCTGTAATCTGATTTAATTGATTAATAATTTGCTTAAATTGATCGGGATTAATAGTTATTTCTAACTTTTCTTGTTCTACTGGTGCTTTTTCTTCAATACCCAATAAAGATTTGAAAAATAAAACTGGAGATCGAAACAACCAAAGCCAGACTTTATCTATAGCAGTAGTTATCAATAAAGCGATCGCTGCTAATAATCTCCATAATATTACTGCTACAACAAAAGTAGTAACTAAGGTAATAATGGGATGTTGATATAGCCAGAGAATTAAAGGATGTTCAGCAAACCAATCGTTAAGTAGAGAATTAAAGCGTGTTTGCATATTGTTAATCAGATAACTACTAAAATTATCTGCTTGGTTAAGACTTGTTTCTAAAGATATTTTGGCTTTTTCCGTAATATCGCTCAAGCGATCGCTAGAATAATTAGTAACTGCATTAATACCTTCAACAGCAGAATCGGCAGTATCAGTCCATAATTCGGAAATCTTTTGGGAAAAATCGATTAGCTTTGTCATAGATTTAGTCTAAACTCTTCCGAGTTAAGGATCGGGTTAACCTATTGTTATCAACTTAACTTCAATATGATCATGACAAAGAACTAATAACAATTTTGACAACTCAAATGGGATTGCTATAGATAAATTAATTGTTCGGTAATTAAGAAATATAGAGCGATCGAGCAAAATGGTAAAATTGATGATTAAGGGTTATTAAATAGTTGTTTATAGCTAGCTAGTGTAATATACTCTGCTGCAAGAGAAACAATAACTCACATCATAAATTAAATAAAGATACAGATAACTCCATAGAATTACTATGCTGAAAAGACTGCTGGGCGATCCCAACGCACGTAAACTAAAAAAATTCCAGCCGTTGGTGGCGGAAGTAAATTTACTGGAAGAAGATATTAAAAAGCTGTCAGACGAAGAACTAAAAGGCAAAACAGCCGAGTTCAGACAGTTGTTAGAAAAAGCAACTACCGATGAAGAACGAGAAGAAATACTAGATGATATCCTGCCTGAAGCCTTTGCCGTAGTGAGAGAAGCAGGAATTCGTGTTTTGGGAATGCGCCACTATGATGTCCAGTTACTTGGTGGTATAGTTTTGCACAAAGGACAAATCGCTGAGATGAAAACAGGGGAAGGTAAAACTTTAGTATGTACCTTACCAGCTTATCTCAATGGCTTGACAGGAAGAGGAGTTCATGTAGTTACCGTTAACGATTACCTAGCTCGTCGTGACGCGGAATGGATGGGACAAGTTCACCGTTTCCTAGGTTTGAGTGTAGGGCTAATACAAGCAGGAATGAGTCCGACGGAAAGAAGGAAAAATTATGCTTGTGATATTACCTATACCACTAACAGCGAACTAGGTTTTGACTATCTACGGGACAACATGGCTACTTCTATGGAAGAAGTAGTACAGCGTCCTTTTAACTACTGTGTTATCGACGAGGTTGACTCAGTTTTAATTGATGAGGCGAGAACACCTCTAATTATTTCTGGACAAGTAGAACGTCCTACCGAAAAATATCTTAAAGCAGCAGAAATTGCCGAGATGTTGATCAAACAAGAGGAAGAGGATGATGGTAGTGACTATGAGGTAGATGAAAAAGCCCGTAACGTCCTGATGACTGACGAGGGGTTTGCCAAAGCAGAACAACTCTTAAGTGTCACAGATTTATACGATCCAGAAAATCCTTGGGCTCACTATATTTCCAACGCAGTTAAAGCCAAAGAACTGTTTACCAAAGACGTAAACTACATGGTGCGGAATGAAGAAATCGTAATCGTTGATGAATTTACTGGTAGAGTATTGCCTGGTAGACGATGGGGTGATGGTTTACACCAAGCGATCGAAGCAAAAGAAAGAGTACCGATCCAAAGAGAAACACAAACTTTAGCTAGTATCACCTATCAAAACTTCTTCTTACTGTATCCCAAACTAGCAGGGATGACTGGTACAGCCAAAACAGAAGAGACGGAGTTTGAAAAAGTTTACAATCTCCAGGTTACTATTATCCCCACTAATCTACCTTCAAGAAGGGGAGATATGCCTGATGTTGTCTATAAAAGCGAAGAAGCCAAATGGCTAGCAGTGGCGGAAGAATGTGCGGAAATGCACGAACAAGGTCGTCCTATCCTCGTAGGTACTACTAGTGTAGAGAAATCAGAATTACTAGCTAGTCTTCTAGCACAGAAAGAAATTCCCCGTAATCTCCTCAATGCTCGTCCCGAAAACGTAGAAAGGGAATCAGAAATTGTCGCGCAAGCAGGCAGAAAAGGAGCAGTTACCATCGCCACCAACATGGCAGGAAGAGGAACAGATATCATCCTTGGTGGTAATTCTGACTATATGGCAAGACTGAAGATTAGGGAATTTTTAATGCCCAAGATTGCTCAACCAGAAGAGGATGAATTAGTAGCTAATGTTCCTGCTTTGGGAGGTAGACAAAAAGCCCAAGGATTTGGGAATGGCAAAAAAGTCAAGAGTTGGAAAGCCTCTGCTCAAATCTTCCCCACAGAATTATCTGCTGAAACCAAAGAAATGCTCAAAGAAACAGTTAAATTTGCTGTACAGAAGTATGGGGAACAGAGTTTACCAGAACTAGAAGCAGAAGAAAAAATTGCCATCGCTGCTGAAAATGCACCTGTAGAAGATCCAGTAGTTGCTAAATTAAGGGAAGTTTACCAAAAAATCCGTCAAGAATACGACCAATTTACCGATAAAGAACACGATGAAGTGATTCAATTAGGAGGGTTACACGTAATTGGTACAGAACGCCACGAATCTCGCCGAATTGATAACCAATTAAGAGGACGTGCCGGAAGACAAGGCGACCCTGGTTCAACCAAATTCTTCCTCAGTTTACAAGATAACTTATTGCGGATTTTCGGGGGCGATCGCGTGGGAAGGTTAATGGATATGTTCCGTGTTGAGGAAGATATGCCCATCGAATCTAAGATGCTAACCAATTCTTTGGAAGGGGCGCAGAAAAAAGTAGAAACTTTTTATTACGATACTCGTAAACAAGTATTTGAATACGACGAGGTAATGAACAATCAACGACGGGCAATCTATGCTGAACGCCGTCGGGTACTAGAAGGATTAGATCTTAAAGATCAGGTAATTCAGTATGCAGAAAAAACCGTAGATGAAATTGTTGATGCTTATATCAATCCCGACTTACCTCCAGAAGATTGGAAGCTAGATAAGATGGTCGATAAAACCAAAGAATTTATCTATCTCTTGGAAGATTTAGAACCTGCTCATCTAGAAGATATGACTGTCAGCGAAATTAAAACATTTCTTCATGAAGAAGTCCATAAAGCCTATGACCTCAAAGAAGCTCAAATCGAGCAAATTCAACCAGGCTTGATGCGCCAAGCAGAACGCTTCTTTATTTTGCAGCAAATTGATACTCTCTGGCGAGAACACTTACAAGCAATGGATGCCCTTAGAGATTCGATCGGTTTGCGAGGCTACGGACAAAAAGACCCCCTAATTGAATATAAACAGGAGGGTTATGAAATGTTCTTAGAAATGATGATCGATATTCGTCGGAATGTGGTTTACTCTCTCTTCCAATTCCAACCCCAAACCCAACCACCCCAACCTCAAACAGTGTAGATAACTAGTGTAGGGGTTTGGCAATGCTAAACCCCTACCAATAATTTTATGGGCTAATTGTACGGGCGAAGGCCCTTTGCTCCTACTGTACGTCTCCTAAATTAAATAGGAAAGGTACACTACTATTAGAATCCCCACCCATAACTAACACTTTAGGCATTTGCGCTCCTCCTTCTCGCCAAGCTTCGATCGCTTCTTTTTGCAGTACAAGTTCACCACCTTGAGCTTTAAGGGTTTCAGCTAAAAGTTTTTGGGCTTCCGCTTTACCTTTAGCGCGGTTAATATCTGCTTGTGCCTGTTGTTCTGCTTCTCTGGCGATATAAACTGCCCTTCTGGCTTTTTGTTCGGCAATTTGTTTTTCTTCTACTGCTTTAGCAAACTCAGGAGAGAAGTTAAGGTCAACTACACTAGTATCTAAGACAATAATGCCGTATTTTTCTAACCGAGAACCGAGAGCATCATCAAAATCTTCTTTTAGTTCGCTTCTTTTGGTAATCGCTTCTTCTACTGTCCTTCTGGCAGCAGCAATTTTAAACGATTCTTGGGTTTGGGGTGCGATAATTTTAGCAACAATATTTTGTAATGTTCCTTGTTTTCTACGGATTTCTACAATACGAATAGGATCTAGACGAAAGTTAATGGCAAAACGGGCTTTTAAGTCTTGTAAATCTTTAGTAGAACTTTCTGCTGGTACTTCAAATTTTTGAACAGTTACATCGTAAATATCTACATTAGAAACAAGGGGTGGTCGAAAATGCAGCCCTTCTAGTAATGCTCCATCTTGTGCTTTTCCTAAAATACTTAATACCCCGGCTTGACCAGGATTAATAATAACAAACGCATTAAAGGCAATTAAAACAACTAAAGCAGCAATAATACCACCTAGTAAAGGCTGCCAACTATTGGAAGGCTGATTTGTAGTCAATCTGTGTATCTCCTAGCAATATTTATATATAGCTTTTATTTACATACTAGAACCTTTGCGGGCGCGAAACCAGAGTAAGATACCTGTTATTGCTAGCATCATCGAGCCAAAAGCATTTAGAAAAGGATAAATCATTTCTAGATTAATTCTTCCAAACTTTCCTCTATGCCATTCTAGTAACCAGAAGAATTCGTTACTATGTCCAGTTAAAACGGCAATCTGAAATAGAGAACCTGTGAGTAAAGTTAGCAATATAGGCAGAAATACAATTGGAGCAATACGAATGTGCAGTCGGCGCAAATGAACTCTACTAATTGGCATGAGAATTTTATTATTAACTGACTCTAGATTTTATCCAAGTCAACAGAACAGGAGTAATGATTAAACTAAAAAATATTACTTCCCCTGCGATGGTAACTGCATTTACTGGAGAAGAATTGGTAATTTTTGTAACTGGTTCTGGCTGAATTTCAACTGTATTATTAGTGTCAGAGAATGGTTGAGGCTGATTCTGTTCTTCTGTAATAGATTCTTGAGGCTGGATTGCTGGGGATTGTTTTGGTTTTACTTGCTGATGAGAATGTCCTTGATGAGCAAGGATGTGTTGATTTAAGCGATCGCGCATAAAATTTTAGATTTAAAATCTTTTTAGATCATAACTGCTTTATTCGACCACTTCATGGGGGTCGCCCATATCCCATACTTCTTGAAACGATCTCCGATTTTTACAAATCCTAATTTTTTGTAAAAGCCTATGGCTAAATCAGATGAGTTAACAGTGATTTCATCAAAATCATGGCTGCATCTTGTAAATAGTTCTTTGCCGATTCCTTGCCTAGAAAATTCCCTGCGGATAAACAACAACGAAAGATGATTTCTCTGCCGAAATGCAATAAAACCGATAACTATACTATTCCATGTAGCAACTAGCTTTTTCTCACTACTCAAGATTCTTGCTCTTAATTCGTCTGGGTCACAAATTTGTTTCCATTCATTAACACTTTCTGGTGTTCCATCTACGAGTTCCCATAGATTAGCAGAAGCCCAGATACAAGCACTAATTTCATACTCATCTCCAAGTTCTGGCTTTCTATAGGCAATTTTATTCATCATTATGTGCTAACTATTGATTCATGACTAGTTAGAGAGAAGGCTCACTATGATTCCTCAAGATGTGAAAGTTCTGTCCAATTTAATGGTACGGTTGAAGTCATAAAAGATTCTTCGGTTTCGGTGAAAAGGGGATTTAGTTCTGCTCGCCTGAACTCTTGTGCTTTAATCGAATCGGGATCAACACGAACTTTAGCCTGAATAGATTTGTACTGCTCAATACTGTCATAAACCCAAAGAGCAGCAATAATTTTGCCGTCTTCTGTCTGCCATCTGCCTATCAAACGAGCACCATAGCGTTTCTGGACTGGTAACAGACGTTCACGAAAAAAGGCGTTGAAAACGTCTATCTTACTAGGGGCTACTTTGTATTGTCTGAGCCTAAATATCATGAAAAACTCTTTGCACTCTAACTATTTCTTTTATTGTTCGGCAAATTTCTTGGTAATCTGATCAAACAAATCTTGTAAGGTTGGCAATAATTTAGATATAGTTAGGTCAAATGGATGACAAAATTGTTATTTTCAACCAATCTTGCAAAAGCATTGAATAAACAACGTTATCTACAAAGCGATCGTTTATCCATTCGGCATCGCGTAAAATTCCTTCTTTGATAAATCCCAACCGCTGGGGGATAGCACAACTCTTAACATTACTACTTGCAGCCCTAATCTCTACGCGATTAAATTTTAGATGGTCAAACGTATAATCAGTAAGAAATTTACAACATTTTGTCATTAATCCCTGTCCTTGATACTGCTTACCAAGCCAATATCCTAACTCCGCAGTCTTATTTGTCCAATCTAGGCGATGAAAACCAATTATGCCAGCTATTTCAGTTTTATATCTGATACAACAATGAAATCCACTTTTACTAACATATTGTTGTTGTGCGGAGAGAATAAACGTTTTTGTATCTTCAGCCGTTGTGTTGAAGTCAACCCAGGGCAACCAATCACGTAAATAATTACGAGAGGTATCTACAAGAGCAAATATTTCTTCTGCATCTTTTAGCTCAACTAAGCTTAAAACTATTAATGAATCAACATTGCTCTGAAGAAACATATTTTGCTAAGCCTTTGTATCAGTAATCTGAGTCTAACTTTATTGTTTAACATAATTTGTTTAAAAGATGACTAACATTTGTATTTGCTGTAAGGTTCGCAGTGACTTGATTCGGATTATTTGTAGTTTGATGTACTGCTTTTTCGATAATCTGATTTCAACAAACAAATCTTATAAGGTGGGCAGAAATTAGTTTTTATGTAAGTTATTAAGTTTAAATTCATTTTGCCCACCCTACTTTCTAAAAGCTAAAAGCTAAAAGCTAAAAGCTATTTCATGACATCTCCAACATCCTTTGAATTGGCTTAAGGGCAGCAACACGGATATCTTCTGGTAAGATTATTTCTGGTGTTTTATTTTTCATTGCCAGATAAAGCTTTTCTAGGGTATTGAGACGCATATAGGGACATTCATTACAAGCACAATTATTCATTGCTGGTGCAGGAATAAAGTGTTTGTCTGGTGCAGCTTTTTCCATCTGGTGAATGATTCCTGGTTCAGTGGCGATGATAAATTCTTTACTATTGCTAGCTTGGCAATACTTCAGTAAAGCTGTAGTTGAACCAACATAATTAGCATGACGTAACACAGGGGGTTCGCATTCAGGATGAGCAATTACTTCTGCTTTGGGATGTTCTACTTGTAATTGCACAATTTTTTTCTCAGAAAAGGTTTCGTGGACAATGCAGCTACCTTGCCACAAAACTAAATCTCTTCCTGTTTGTTCCATGACATAACGACCTAAGTTTTTGTCAGGAGCAAAAATTATGGGTCGATCTTCAGGAATTTGCTCAATAATTTTCACTGCATTAGAACTAGTGCAGATAATATCACTCATCGCCTTAATTTCTGCAGTGCAGTTGATATAGGAGACAACAAGATGATTGGGATGAGCTTCTTTAAAGGCTTTAAATTCTTGTGGTGGACAGCTATCCGCCAGAGAGCAACCAGCAGCTAAATCTGGTAGTAAGACTAATTTATCGGGATTTAGTATCTTAGCTGTCTCCGCCATAAAGTGTACCCCTGCAAACACAATTACATCCGCATTAGTATTGGCTGCTTTTTGCGATAAACCAAGAGAATCGCCAATATAATCAGCAATATCTTGAATATCTGAGTCTTGGTAATAGTGAGCCAAGATAACTGCATTTAGTTCTTTCTTTAGTTGTTTGATCGCACTAAATAAGTCATTCGGAATATTGTTGAGGTTGGAATTAAATTTAGGTGAGACAGTTGCAAACACGGTGAGCTATTTTTCCTCTTGCAATAAGGTTTAGTGGTTAATTATAGTTATTTTTACCATAATTATTATAGTCGATTTCACCAAAAATTGGAAGGTAATAACTCACATCAATTCCCTGAAACGACTTGGAAAGTTTATATACAACAAGAAATTCCAAGTATGAAATCTTGCCCTTGGAACAATTGTGTTTAAGCCTAGTGCAGCTGGGCGTGATGAATCATTGAAAGATACTCGCCATGAGCGCGACAAAATTCTTAAGGATGTTCGACAAGAACGTGAGGAAGCTTTAAAATAATCAAACAAAAAAAATTGAGGACTTATGTACAAGGTATATGGTGATGTTTATTCAGGGAACTGCTATAAAGTAAAACTGTTGCTGCACCAGTTAGCAAAACCTTATCAATGGATAGATATTGATATCCTGAAACAAGAAAGTCGTACTTCTGAGTTTTTGACCAAAAATCCTAATGGCAAAATTCCTGTGCTTGAATATGCTGAAGGTAGATATCTATTTGAGTCAAATGCCATTATGTACTTTTTAAGCAATGGTACTAATTTTTTACCCATCGATACCCTAGAATGCGCTCAAGTATTACAGTGGCTCTTCTTTGAACAATACAGTCATGAGCCAAATATCGCTACATCCCGTTATCTAATTCGTTATCTTAATGGTGCAGAGAAGTATAAAGAAGTTCTAGCAGAAAAACGTCCTCGTGGTTATGCTGCCCTGGATGTAATGGAACGACATTTAACTAAGCATCCTTTTTTTGTCGGAGATAAATATTCGATCGCAGATATTGGTTTATATGCTTATACCCATGTAGCTGATGAAGGAGGATTCGATCTATCTAAATATTCGGCTATTCCAGCTTGGCTAGAAAGAGTTAAATCCCAACCTAATTATATAGAGATGGGTTAGTAACCAAGGTTCTGTTGCAAAAACTAAAACCGTTTAATTTATGAGTAGTTATTACTGATTACTGATTACTTCAGCCCAAAGGGCTTGCTAGAAGAATTGGGGATTCTTTTTGACTCAAACCAATTTTGTAATTGCTGACGACATTCTAACTCTCTAATGCCAGCAATTACTTTTAGTTTATGATAGGAAAGGTTACTATCAGGAAGATTGGCTACAGTACGGATTGCTCCAGTTTTTGGATCATCTGTACCATAAACCAAAGTACTAATACGAGCCTGTAAAATTGCTCCGGCACACATGGGACAGGGTTCTAAAGTAACATAAAGAGTATAGTTGTTCAGATGCCAATTTTGCTGAATTTGGCTAGCAGCACGAATAGCAATCATTTCTGCATGAGCAGTAGGGTCTTGATTTTTTTCTTTACAGTTCGCAGCTTCAGTAATTAGATTTCCTTGTCGATCGATCATAACAGCACCAACAGGTACATCTCCCCAGGTTGCTGCTGTTTGAGCTAATTTTAAGCACTGTCCCATCCAATATCGATGCTTTAGATAGGCTTGATAATTAAGCTCTTTGAGCGATCGCACTTTCTTTTTACTCATAACTAGACAGCAGAAAAAGATTACAGTAAAGATAATAAGCTTGAAATAAAGAAAGTATTTTCTTAAATAATGAAAGTAGCAGAAATTACGCCTATTCTCGATCAAATCTTTAATTCTGGACAAATAGAGCAAGCAAGCGAAGATACCTGGCAAGTTAAACAAGAAAATCTACGATTATTGGTGATTTTATCTGAAGACCATTCTTGGTTAAGGATTTTAGTACCCATTGTTCCCTTAACTGAAGCTCAACCTTTTCTGACTCAATTATTAACAGCGAATTTTGAAGATACCCAAGAAGTTCGTTATGCGATCGAACAAGATGTATTGTGGGGAGTATTTTTTCATCGCCTAGAGAGTTTAACTAGTGAAGATTTTTGTAGCGCGATCGCTCTTTTGATTTCTTTGAAGGAAAAAGGTTTATCTAATTCTTTCCAACAGCTAATTGAACAACGTGTCCGTCAAATAATTAAGGCAGCTAAATTGCAGGGACAGACTTTAGAGGCTACTTTTAAGACCCTAGAAAGATATTATCAAGAAGGAATGCTGGGAGGAGTAGATCAAGCTCCCGAAGAAAGAGAACAGTTTCTTGCTGCCTGGAAATATCAATTAGAACGTCTTTGGTCAGAAGTAGAATAAAATTCTTGTAGCAACTAAATAGATCGATCGATATATATCGAATCAAATACAAAGAAGTAATGGCATTCATTCTAATTAATCTTGTCTTGATTGGTTCACTCTTGGTCTATCAACCTAGATGGTTACTTTTACTTCTCACTAAAATTGCTCCTGGTGTTGTTTATTATGCCGATCTTGAAGAACCGATAATTGCACTTACTATTGATGATGGAATAGATTCTATTTTTACACCTCAAATTTTAGAACTTCTTGATCGCTATCAGGCTCGTGCTACTTTCTTTCTGATTAGCTCTACAATACCAGGTAACGAATCCATAGTAAGATCGATCGTGTCTTCTGGACATGAAATCGGTAATCACCTCACAAAAGATGAACCGAGTATTAAACTATCCTCAACAGAGTTTGAATCTTCATTAGTCGAAGCAGAGAGAATACTTGCACAATTTAGCCCACTTAAATGGTTACGTCCTGGTGGTGGTTGGTACAATTCTACAATGATAGATATTGCTAACCAATATAATTATCGGGTTGCCCTTGGTTCTATTTTTCCCTACGATACCCATATTCCTTTTTCCTGGTTTGCATCTTGGCAAATACTTACTAATGTCCATCCAGGAGCGATTATTGTCCTACACGATGGAGGAGAAAGAGGAGAAAAAACCCTATCTACTTTACAGACTATTCTTCCTCAATTAAAGCGCAAAGGGTATCGGTTTGTTACTCTAACTGAGTTATTTGAATTAGCTCAACAATAAATTAATTTATGTAGGTACTTAAGAAGATGGTAGAAAGTCAGAATCGATTAATCACTAAACAAAACTTACTCTCTGAGATTGAACAACTTAAAAGTAACTTAAACACTCTTGCCGATTCCCCCGTTACAGATTTAGAAATTCAACCCCAAAAAGTTAAGTTGCTGGAAACTTTAACTCTTGCTTTAGAAAAGTTAAACCCTTTTCCCCGTCCTCTCTTATACGCTAGTAACTTACTTGATGGTGCTTGGCTATTACAATATTCTACTGCCAGCGAAATCCGCTCCCTAAAACGCTTACCTTTAGGATTTCTAGTGGGCAAAGTTTATCAAGCGATCGATGTTAAGAATGCTTCTTTTGAAAATAAGGCATGGGTGCAACATAGTTCAGGTTTAGTATCGGGCTATGTGAGAATCACAGCCACCTTTGAATCTGCTAAGCAACAAGACGATCGACTCCCTGATCGGAAAATTAATGTTAATTTTAAAAAACGGTTTCTGGGAATCGATAAAATTTTAGGTATTGAGACAAGTTTACTCGACCCTGTTAGAGTAGTAGAAGCCCGCAACCCCATTGGCAGAATTCCCAGCCTAACCATTACCTATATTGATGAAACCATGAGAATTGGTCGGGGTGGAGATGATAGTTTATTTGTACTAACTAGAGTCTGAAAGCAACCTAAACCACGTCTAATTTGAAACCTGTAGTTTTTGGAGTAACCATTTTAAGTACTGAGTAGTGAGTATTTAGTAACAGGTATTAAATTTGCTCCTCTTTAGCCGAGGCCATAGAAACGATTCACAAAAACACAACATTTTGCGCTTCCTCGGTTCAGCCTGTCAAAAATATTATTTCCTCTGTTAAAAACCTGCTGAATGTAGGTTATATCTGCCAACTCAATTAAGCCAAGTCCAAATTTTAGTCGATAAATTTAATCATCTTCTTCTCATTACTTGGTTCATTTTTGCTTCCCAATCAAGTTTTTTGGTTAATGATATATACTAAAAGAAAGTATATAGTAATTTTTTTATTCTGATAGTCTAAGTCATAGTTAATAATCAAAACTAAAATTTTTATAACTGCAAAACATATCAACACTAAGTTGCGTTTATACCCATAGCTTTTTTAATAATTACTAGCAGCTTAAGCACTGACGATATCTCTAGAAGGGAGAAACTCCCATGAGCAAATTTTGTCCTCTTAAAGGATTTGACCATCTTAAATTTTATGTAGGCAATGCTAAGCAAGTAGAACATTTTCATAGTCAAGGTTGTGGCTTTACTAATACTGCCGATCGGGGTTTAGAAACAGGCGATCGCCAAAGGGCATCTTATGAGATGAAACAGGACAATCTTCGTTTACTGTTGAGTACGGGGTTAAATCCAGACTATGCCATTGACCAAAGTGCGATCTCCCTCCGAGCCAGCGAAGCAGGCGAAGCCTGGCACTGCACGATCGCTTCAATCATATTTATCTGTAAATTATCAAAGTAGAGGAGATAAGATTTTGGCACCTACAATTTTAGTGACTGGAGCTAGAGGTCAAATTGGTAGCGACCTTATCCCTGCTTTGCGTGTTCAGTATCCAACAACCAAGATTATTGCCAGTGGGAGACGGACAGAAACACACAAAGAGATTGACTTGCTTGATTATAAAGTCCTAGACGTAACAGATAACCTGCATCTTCAGCAAATCATCGAACAATATCAAGTTGGTACAATCTATCATTTGGCTGGTGTGCTTTCTGCTAAAGGGGAACAGAACCAAAAGCTTTGTTGGAATGTTAATGTCAATGGTCTAAAAAACGTACTTGAAGTAGCTAAATCTTATCGTTTACAAGTTTTCTGGCCCAGTTCTATTGCCGTATTTGGAACGAGTACTCCCCAATTCAATACGCCTCAGACAACCATCAAAGAACCCTCTACTATCTATGGCATTACCAAAGCGACTGGGGAATTACTCTGTCAATACTATGCCCATCAATTCGGTGTCGATGTTCGTAGCCTTCGCTTACCAGGAATTATTAGTTATAGCAGTCCTCCTGGGGGTGGTACAACCGATTTTGCTGTGGAAATATTTGCAGAAGCAATTAAGCAAGGTAGCTATACTTGCTTTGTCCGTCCAGAGACTCGCCTGCCCATGATGTATATGCCTGATGCCATCAAAGCCATCCTAACTTTAATGCAGGTAGAACCAGCAGCAATTACAGTCCGCTCCAGCTACAATCTTACTGCTGTTAGCTTCTCAGTAGCAGAACTCGTTGCTAAAATCCAAAAGCATATTCCTGATTTTATCTGTCACTATCAACCAGATTTCCGACAGGCGATCGCCGATTCTTGGCCTTCGACAATAGACGATACTCAAGCAAGAAAAGATTGGGGTTGGCAACCTAGCTACGATCTGACTGCCATTGTTGCCGATATGCTTACACATCTTTCTATTAAGAGTTCGGAGTCCGTAGGGGCTAACGACTGTTCGCCCTTACAGAAATTCGGAGTTTGTATCTAATTAGTTTTGGAGATTAAACTATGTTTGCCACAGCCACCGATGTTTTTCAATCTACTCTCGATGAGATACGTCAATCTGGACTTTATAAAGAAGAACGGATTCTGATTTCTCCCCAAAATGCTGCGATCGCTATTCAAGGAGGTCAAGAAGTAATCAACTTCTGTGCTAATAACTACTTAGGACTGGCAAATCATCCTCAAGTAATTGCTGCTGCCCAAGAAGGTTTGAGTAAATACGGTTTTGGCTTATCTTCGGTGCGTTTTATCTGCGGTACACAAAATATTCACAAGGAATTAGAAGCGAAAATTTCTGCTTTTCTCGGTACGGAAGACACGATTTTGTATAGTTCCTGTTTCGATGCTAACGGCGGACTTTTTGAAACTCTTTTGGATGCTGACTGTGCAGTTTTAAGTGATGCCCTTAACCATGCCAGTATTATTGATGGTATTCGCCTGTGTAAAGCCCAAAGATATCGTTTTGCTCATAGTGATATGGAAGAATTGGAGCAAGCACTGCAAAAAACTCAATCCGCTAAAATTCGTCTGATTGCTACGGATGGGGTTTTCAGTATGGATGGCGACATTGCACAACTGATTCAGATATGCGATCTTGCTGATAAGTACGGTGCCTTAGTGATGGTAGATGATAGTCATGGCACTGGCATTTTAGGAGAAACAGGGCGAGGTTCTATTGAGCATTGTGGGGTGATGGGACGAGTGGATATCATTACCAGCACCTTGGGGAAAGCTCTGGGGGGAGCTACTGGCGGTTTTACTAGTGGACGCAAAGAGATTATTGAGTTGTTAAGACAGCGATCGCGACCCTATTTATTTTCTAACTCTGTCGCGCCAGTTGTGGTCTATACCAGCCTGAAAGTACTAGACTTGTTAAACCAAACTAGAGAGTTGCGAGATCGTCTGCTGGAAAACACCCTCTATTTCCGCCAACAAATGAGCGATCGTAGTTTCAAGATCAAACCTGGTATTCATCCTATAGTGCCGATTATGCTCTATGACGCACAATTAGCTCAAGATATGTCAAGGGATCTATTAAATGAGGGGATCTATGCGATCGGCTTTAGCCATCCTGTAGTTCCCTTAGGACAAGCACGAATTCGCGTCCAGGTTTCCGCAGCCCATACCCGCACCCATCTCGATCGATGTATTAATGCCTTTACCTGTGTTGGTCAACAGTATGGAGCAATCTAAAATGAAACTTGCTACTTTTATATCGCCTAGCTTAGAAAACATTCGTCAAGCAGCTAAGACGATCTTTCCCCAAGCAGCAGATACTCCTTGTCGTTATTCCCGACAGCTATCCCATATAGCAGGAGCGACGATAATCCTCAAATATGAAAATTTACAATTTACAGGTTCTTTCAAAGATCGGGGTGCTTTAGTCAAATTGCTTTCTCTAACTGCCGACCAGAGAAAGCAGGGTATTATTGCTATGTCCGCAGGGAATCATGCCCAAGCAGTTGCTTATCAAGCTCAACGCTTAGGTATTCCCGCAGTGATTGTCATGCCTTGTTTTACTCCTAATATTAAAGTAGAACGCACTCGTTCCTTTGGGGCAGAAGTAATCTTCCATGGCGAAACTTTAGATGATTCGATTATTTTAGGCAGACAAATTGCTCAAGAACGCAATCTCAATATTGTCCATCCCTATGATGACGAACAGATTATTGCTGGACAGGGAACCATCGCCTTAGAGATACTAGCAAATCATCCCGATCTAGAAATTCTCTTAGTTCCTGTCGGTGGCGGTGGTTTAATTTCGGGAAACGCGATCGCAGCCAAAAGTCTTTGTCCCCAGATTAAGATTATCGGGGTGCAAACAAAACGCTTTCCTTCTATGCTCAAAGCTCTTCAAGGAGAACCGATTGTCTGCGGTAGGTCTACTATGGCTGAAGGTATTGCCGTGAAAACGCCAGGAAAACTAACCCTTCCCATTATCCGAGAATTGGTCGATGATATTCTGCTAGTAGACGAAGAAGAAATTGAAGAGGCAGTAAAGTTACTCCTAGAAAAAGAAAAGACAGTAGTAGAAGGAGCAGGAGCAGTAGGATTAGCAGCTTTACTTAAATATCGCGATCGCTTTTTGGGACGTAAGGTTGGGATAATCCTCAGTGGAGGCAACATTGACCTCCCCATTCTAGCGGAAATTGTGCAACGGAGTATGGTTCGCTCTGGTCGGTTAGTAAAACTAGAAGTTGAAATTAGAGATATTCCTGGAATTTTAGCCGATGTGACACGGTATATCGCTGAAACTGGAGCTAATATTATCGAAGTGCATCATCAAAGAGAATTTTCTTGTTTACCCCTAAAGTCGGCAGATTTAGAATTGGTGCTAATGACAAGGGGACTTACTCATTTACAGCAAATTATAGAGATACTAACAAAAGCAGGTTATAAGACTCGTTTGAAATCAATTTGTGAAGCAGAGGGCGATCGTCTGCAATAGAAGTATTAGCAAGCTGAAATAACAATAGTTCTCGAACAAAATAGACATCAAATTATTTGACATACTCGCTTTTGTCTTATCTGTTCAACTACAATGATTTGTATCTAATAAGTATATTTACTCCTCATCAAACGGATTAGAAGTATCAAATGTTGCTCTAGAACGAGTTTCTTTTACAGTTTTCAAACATTCCTCTAAATCATCACCTGACCACGCACCAATTTCTTTTAAATGTTCTACTAAATTTTTTCCTGTAGAACTTATCAATTTTTCCTCATCTGTTTTTATATTCTCTGTTTCTTTGGTTTTTAGAAATCTTAAAAAATCTAGGGTTTGCTCTAATAAGTTATCGGAGCTTGATTGAATTTCTTGTAATAGTTGTTCTTTGATTGTCATCAGAATTATTGTTTAAATATATCAATATCTTGAGATTATAATGATAAGGGTGTCGATTAGGTTCTGTTTATTCAGGTAGATAAATAATTGTTTGTTTCATAGTTTGAAATTTGTAACTCTTAAATATTGTAACGGCTTGCAATGACATCCACTGCACTATAGGGACTAGCAAGCTTCAATGATATCTATACTTCTAGTGACTTCAGCTAAATAGTCTTCTAAGTTCATATTATGAGCCACAGCAAGTTTTTTCAGTACATCTATGGTCACTTGATAGCCTTCATTTTCAATTCTTCTCAGATGTCTATCTGATAAACCTTCAATTTCATTTTGATTGAGATTATGAGCTTTTCTTACTTGAGAAATAGCTTTTCCTAAAGAGCGATCGTACTTGAGTTTTTCAAGGTATAGCTGACTTTTAAACTCTGGATCGACTGCTGCTTTTATATCTTCTAAATCGACGTGAACATCGTTCCATTGCCAATGAAGATAACTGCCATCTGGATCGATTTCAAAATTATTTCTTTCGGACAAGGGTAGTTGATTTAGACAGGGTATAGCTTCAAAAGGTACTTGCCAGAAATTAAAATCGCACCCCATAACAATTAACATATTGTCAAAGACTTTAGCTGTAGCAATTAGTTCATCTTCAGATTCCCATTCCCAAGCCTGTTTAATTCTATCTACTACTTCTGTATCTTGTTGATATTCATAAGAGAAGAAAGTCTTGTGGGATTTTGCGTCATCATATATTTGCAGAATAACTGAATTTGCTGTGTAGATGACAATAAGTTCAAGTGAGGTTTTGTTATTTTTGATTTGCTCAGTCTTTAAAGGTTTAAAACCTAGATATTTACAAGATTTAAAGGCTTCTTCTAAATTTAGACTATCTAAATTGTTTGTTTCAATTGAACTAATCATCAGATATTTTCTCCTTAACATATACTTTTGCTTCCCAGTCGAGATAAAGCTTTTCTCCATTTTTGATGACAAAATCGAGAATTGATTTTTCCTCTTTTGAACTAGGCAATTGTTTCTTATTTTTGGGGAATTTTACAGAATAATGTAACTTTTCAGTCGAAGTTAAGATATAAACTCTTATTTCCCACTCTCCTTTCTTTTTGACATGGAAATGTGGAGGGTGGTGATCGTTTGAGCGAAAAAAAGCCTCTAACCCATGAATATAAAAGTTTTCAACTTTGACCAAAAAGAAACTCTCCTTGATGGCATCAACACAGCTTCAGTCTTGAATGTATCAAATCCTGCTGATTTGACAACTTTATGATAACCTAAGCGGACATTTAATTTAATTAAATTTTAAATAATGTCCTACTTGGATTAAATACTAAACAAGAATACAAATAAATTAAGCAACATCGCAAAGGATTATTTGGAGATCGCCTTGATTGTTTCTCCTGTTTCAGATATTGCGAATATTTCAGATAATTGATATGGTGTAGATAAATAAACCTTATTGGCTCTCAATAATTCTAGGATTAATAGGTATCAAGTAATGGGTCAAATCAATGATTGTTTCTTGTCATATAAAGGGCAGAAAATTTCTTTGTCAGAAGCCGAATATCAAACTCTTCAAGAGGTGTTAAAGATCTCAAGAGAAGGAAATTCTTTTACCATTGTTCCTGATAATAAGTATATGACAACTCAAGAAGCTGCTGATTTATTGAATGTTTCACGACCTTATTTAGTTAAACTTCTCGACCAAAAAGAAATTCCTTATATTAAAGTAGGAAATCGTCGTAAAATATTAGCTGTAGATGTTTTTGCCTATCTACAAAGAAGAGATGCGAACCGTCGGAAAATTCTGAGAGAGTTTTCTCTTGGTATTAAAGAAGATGGGTTATATGATTTAGATTCTGATGAGCTTAAGGAAATTATTAATCAATCATAGTTGATCTGATTATTTTGGTAGCCAAATAAGTGAAAAAAAGAATTGTAGTTCTAGATGCTTGTGTGTTGATACCTATGCCTCTTTGTGATACCCTGCTCAGGGCAGCAGAAGCTTCTCTATACAGGTTTCATACGTCTGAACAAATATTAGAAGAAACGGCTAGAAATCTGGCTAAAATTTTGGGGAAAAGAAATAAATTAGAACCTAAAATAGCAAAGGAAAAAGCTCATAAGCGAGTTCAACAAATGAAACAAGCTTTTCCTGAATCTTTAATAGAACCAAAGCAAGAAATAATTAACATTCTCAACAATGACCCTAAAGACCGTCATGTATTAGCAGCAGCAATAGAAGCTAAGGCTGATACAATAGTTACATCTAATCTCTCAGATTTTCCTCAAAATACTCTTAAACCATATAAGATTAAAGCAGTTTCTCCTGATGAGTTTTTAGTAGAGTTGGTGGAATTATCTGGTGAGATAAAACTCGTTAATATTTTACAACAACAAGCGGATGATATAGATTTAAACTTAGATGTTTTGTTAGATAAATTACGTCAAAATGGAGTCAATAATTTTATTAAGATTATTTCAGAATCTTTTGATAACTAAGGGTTAATTATTTGACAACTAGCGGTTTTTTGGGCTGAATTCTTGTTTGAGAACCAGTAAAAAAAACCCATGAATCCGCAGAAAAACCTTCCCAGAAATAGAGTTGAGAAAAAGTCCAGCCGGGTGTGTTAGCGACAGCTTAACGCAGCACGAGCGAGCTATTGAATAAGGTATTGTGTATAGAGGGATAACTCTTTACCTTCTTGCTGAAAGGAGGTTTGGGTAGCTGTGGAAGAGGTTAAAACTACTCTTCCTTCTGCACCTAGTTCTTTTTTCAAATCAACCCCTATACTTTTGGCTTGCC
>JAAUYH010198487.1_pt1 | contig 28589 bp, 22 predicted proteins | sample 7278061 | NCBI WGS metagenome assembly JAAUYH01 (sample SAMN14350203, study PRJNA611818) | marine sediment metagenome | isolation source: surface marine sediment (0.6m) | place: French Polynesia: Moorea | collected 2018-08
ACTAAGTACAATCAGGATTCGATACTTTACCCACAGAAACCCGGTTTCTAACTACTGGAAGACTAAGTACAATCAGGATTTGATACTTTACCCACAGAAACCCGGTTTCTAGCTACACCCATACATTATAAATAGTCTAGTAACACGTCTCTAATGACTTGATAAATAACAAGCAACTAACCATGCGTTTAAAAAATCGCTTTTTCTGGATTGCTGCCTTAGTTTCTTTTTTCTTAGACCAAGTGACAAAATATTGGGTAGTGCAAACTTTTGACTCTGAAGGGACAACAATGCCCCTAATACAGGGTGTATTTCACTTCACCTATGTTACCAATACTGGTGCGGCTTTTAGTTTGTTTGCAGGGAAAGTAGAGTGGTTACGCTGGCTGTCTTTAGCTGTGAGTTTAGCTTTGATAGCCTTGGCATGGTTTGGTCCAGTGTTAGATTTTTGGGAACGACTGGGTTATGGTTTTATTTTAGGTGGAGCAGTAGGCAATGGCATAGATCGGTTTATCTTAGGTTATGTTGTTGATTTTCTTGATTTTCGACTGATTAATTTTCCAGTATTTAATTTGGCAGATGTTTTTATTAATATTGGTATTATTTGTCTGTTAATTGCGACTTTCCATAAAACACCCACTTCCCGCAAATCCCGTTGATTTTTATCATTTATATAGGTACAAAAAAATGTAGAGACATTGAAAATGCAGGTGTTTCTACAGATTCAATATAGTTCTCTACAAAATCAAGACTACTACTACTCGACCAGATTAAGTCAAAAGATTTTAATTATCAGTGTTGATCTCATCAGTATTTTCTGGTGTTTCTAACTCCATGTTATTAGAACTGTCATTAATTGTGTCATCTGTTTGGGGAGTCATTTCTGCATCAGGAACAGTGGGCTGACTTTCCATATTTGTAGGATTATCAACAGGTGCAGGACTGGTTTCCATGTTGGTTGGATTCTCACCAGGTACAACAGGAATGGTCTGAGTCTCTGGTGTTGTAGGTACTGTAGTCTCCTCATTCATTGGCTCTGAAGTATTTTGGGGAGTCTCAGTTTCCACAGAATTTGTTTCTGGTGCAGTAGTGTCCTCAAGCATGGTGGGCTTGGTTTCCCCATTGTCTGTGCAACGGGAATTGTAGGGAAAACGCTCGCACAAAATTTTCAGCACATCAGATCGCATTTTTGTCTGTGCCTTACCTGATTCTGCAAAGGCAATATTGCTGGTGAATGCCACAGTTAGACCTGTAACAAGCAGAGCGATAAATTTACCCTTCATAAAATTTAACCTCGACACCAAGAGAAGTACTCCGCTCATTAAATCAAACAAATGCTTTTAGAAAATCTGCCCAAGTGAAGATGTATATTTTTCATGAAGAATATATGGGAAAATGTAAAGAAATTGTGAAGTTCCTCCTACCTCAAGGATTTTCTGTGATTCCAACGTCAAGTTCATCAGCCTGCGGTTAAATTGACAATCAACAAAAAAATTGCTTTATGTTGTTTGGTGACCTGATACAATCGGGAACCATAATCTTCTACTCACGTCTCCGGTAGGGTTATGAGTAAAATGGTGACATAGCAGCACCACTATTAGCTGCCTACCCGATTTTCCACCTAAAACCTTGGTTACAATAGTCGATGAGTTCTCCTCCTCCTCACAAGCCCCAAACTTTGCTTGGTCAGTTAACTCAAGCAGTACAGACAATTCAAGCTCGGGTGGACTTTTCCAAACTGGCACTGAAACCCAATGCCAGAGTACCGGAACTTTGGGTACAGGATGCGGGGACAGACAAAGCAGAAATTTATCCACTCTTGGGCGATCGCTATATCTTGGGTCGTAGTTCTAAATCCAGCGATATTGTCGTCCGCAACCCAGTTGTAAGTCAAATACACTTGTCCTTGTCCCGGGATTCTACTCAAAGACGACCAGTTTTCATTATAAAAGACGAAAATTCCACCAATGGTATTTATCGCGGTAAGCGTCGCGTCAGTTCTTTAGAATTGCGTCACGGTGATATCTTTACCTTAGGACCCCCAGAACTGGCAGCATCAGTCAGATTACAATACGTAGATCCACCGCCATTCTATGTCAAAGCAGCAACTTGGACAGCTGGTGGAATTGGTGGTGTCACCGCACTTCTGGCATTGGCAATTGGCGTAGAATGGATGAAATTTTCCGTCCGACCCCTACCTACAGCTACTCGTGCCCCAGTGATTATTTACACTCGTGATGGTTTTACACCTTTAAGGGAACCACGTTCAACAGCACACGTGGATATGAAGCGGTTAAAAGATTTTGGTCCTTATTTGCCTGGGGCAGTAGTGGCTTCTGAGGACAGCCGTTTTAACTGGCACTTCGGGGTTGACCCCTATGGTATCTTACGAGCCATACTGATTAATACCCGTAGTGGTGATGTCCAGCAGGGAGCTAGTACAGTGACTCAACAAGTCGCTCGTAGTTTGTTTCGGGATTATGTGGGTAGACAGGATTCCATAGGACGGAAAATACGGGAAGCAATTGTTGCCCTGAAGTTGGAAACCTTTTACAGCAAAGACGAGATTTTACTGACCTATTTAAACCGGGTTTACTTGGGAGTAGATACCTCCGGCTTTGAAGATGCTTCCAAATACTACTTTGAGAAATCAGCAAAAGAACTAACAGCAGCAGAAGCCGCTACTTTAGTGGGAATTTTGCCTGCTCCCAACGGATTTAATTTCTGTGGAGATAACAAAAGCAAAGGACGCATTAGTTACTACCGTAACCGGGTGCTGAAACGAATGTTAGAAATGGGCAACATCAAACTGGATGAGTATAACCGCGCTAGGCGATCGCCCATTGAAGTCAGTGGTAAGGTTTGCGAACAACAGGCAAAAATCATTGCTCCTTATTTTTATAATTACGTCTTTTCAGAATTAGAATCGATTTTAGGACCCGATTTAGCCGCAGAAGGCAACTTTATTATTGAAACAAATTTAGACCGGGGAATTCAGTCCAAAGCAGAAACAGCCCTACGTAATGCCGTCAGTGGTGCTGGTTCCACCTTTCGTTTTTCCCAAGGGGGAATAGTTACCCTTGATGGCAACACTGGCAGTATTTTGGCGATGGTAGGGGGTACAGATTACAGAACTAGTCAGTTTAATCGTGCCGTACAAGCCCAAAGACAGCCCGGTTCTACCTTTAAAGTCTTTGCCTACACAGCTGCTTTAGAGCAAGGATTTTCCACATCCAGGAGTTATTCCTGTTCTGCCTTTCCCTGGCAGGGTTTTACTTACCAACCCTGTCGCAGTGGTACTGGTCGTTTAGATTTGGCAACCGGACTTGCCCTTTCGGAAAACCCTATTGCTTTGCGGTTATCTAGGGATGTGGGACTCAATAAGGTTGTGGAAATGGCGCAGCGTTTGGGAGTAAACTCAAAGCTGGAAGCAGTTCCTGGGTTAGTACTGGGGCAAAGTGTGGTGAATGTCCTGGAAATGACAGGGGCTTTTGCTGCCATTAGCAATAAGGGGGTGTGGAATCGTCCCCATGCTATTAACCGGATTTTAGACAGCAGTGATTGTAGCGATCGCAATGATTTAAAGACTTGCCGGGTTATTTACTCTTTCGACCAAGATAGAGATGCCAACAAGCGGGTATTACGTACTAGCATCGCCAATACTATGACTCGTTTGTTACAGCAAGTAATTACAAGGGGTACTGGTCGCGGTGCTGCCATCGGATTCGGAGAAGGTGGTAAAACTGGCACCACAGATGACAGTGTGGATTTATGGTTTATTGGTTTTGTCCCCAATCCGCAACTAGTCACAGGAGTTTGGTTGGGTAATGATAATAACTCCCCTACCACTGGTAGTAGTGCCCAAGCTGCCCAACTGTGGGGAAAGTATATGGGGGAAGTGGTGAAGTAATTAAACCTCACCCCCTTCCCCTCTCCTTGTTAAGGAGAGGGGTGCCGTTAGGTGGGGTGAAGTCTACAGAAGTTTTACCTAGCTATGAACAGTATGGTAGAGCCATTCTCGTTCCCAGGCTCCAGCCTGGGAACGTAATTCTAGAGGCTCTGCCTAAAAGCGCATAGCAAAAGCGATTGCCCAAGCTAAACCTGAGAAAAATTCTCTACACAGTAACTATAGCGAAGCGAGTAATCGTTCCAAATAGCAAAAGCGATCGCCCAAGCTAAACCTGACAAAAATTCTTCACACAGTAACTATAGCGCTATAGTAATCCTGCCAAATAGCAAAAGCGATTGCGCAAGCTAAACCTGACACAAATTCTTAACACAGTAACTATAGCGCTATAGAAATTGTTCCAAATAGCAAAAGCGATCACGCAAGCTAAACCTGAGAAAAATTCTCTACACAGTAACTATAGCGCTATAGTAATCCTGCCAAATAGCAAAAGCGATTGCCCAAACTAAACCTGAGAAAAATTCTTCACACAGTAACTATAGCGCTATAGTAATCCTCCCAAATAGCAAAAGTGATGACTTTGGCTAAACCTGACAAAAATTCTTCACACAGTAACTATAGCGCTATAGTAATCCTGCCAAAAATCAAAAGTGATGACTTTGGCTAAACCTGACACAAATTATTCACAGAGTAACTATAGCGCTATAGAAATCCTCCCAAATAGCAAAAGCGATTGCCCAAGCTAAACCTGAGAAAAATTCTCTACACAGTAACTATAGCGCTATAGTAATCCTGCCGAATAGCAAAAGCGATTGCCCAAGCTAAACCTGAGAAAAATTCTTTACACAGTAACTATAGCGCTATAGTAATCCTGCCAAAAATCAGAAGTGATGACTTTGGCTAAAACTCATACAAATTCTTCACAGAGCAACTATATATCTGTCTATGTGTCCCATTTTTGCAAATTGGTATAAATTATCCCGTCGGGGCACGGCGTCAATAGGGGCACGGCGTCAGCAAAGTGAGTTTATAAACCGAGAAATTATGGATGCCGTGCCCCTACCCATTGTTGGATATTTTTGAATTTGCAACTCCCTTATACTTTTGACTTTTGACTTTTAACTTTTGACTTATTCTTAGTATCCCTGCCAAGGTTTCACCACTACGCTACCATTGGGCAAAGCTTCCAATTGGAAATGTGCCAGAGGTTCCTTGGTATTGATAGGTAAATCTTCAACCATTGTCCCTAAAGGTATTCTTCCAGAATAGTCAAATGCCAAGGGATTAATTGCTTCCAAATCGCGGATTTTGCCGTCTTTGCTCACCGCTACACGATACTTTAATAACCCTGGATAGGTAGTACGGTTCCAAGTTTGGGTAATGACACTCTCAAGCTGTTGTTTTAATTGCTGAACCTCCTTGGCATCTGTAATTTCTGTGCCTAGAACTTTGGGAGTACCATTAAAACCCAGCCAAGGACTAACTTCTAGTATTTGATTACGCTTAAAAACTACTCTAAATTGGGCAATTGGTTCTGAAGAGCGATTGGCAGCATTGTAAACTAATTGGGGTAGGGGAGTTTTATTTACCTGCTGATTTGCTTGTTTATTTACTGCCTTATAACCTAAGACATCACCATTTTCAGCTACACCCACACGAAAAACCAAATCCTGTGGCAATCCAGAACGATTTTTCCAACTGGGATGAATTTGGTTATACAATCGACGTCTCAAAGCCCACAGCCAGGAAACATCGGTAATTTCGGGGGCTTGTGTTAAAAGAGTTTCTAAATCTTGAACTGTAGATGATGGGGTATTTGGTGTAGGAGTTACATTAGCAATAGGAGTTGGTGTAGGAGTTTCAGCTATAGTTTCCGGGGATAATTCCGTAGAATTACTAGTGCTAGAGGTTGTATTTGTAGTTGTATTTGTAGGTTGGGGCTGTTGTTCAGAGGCTGCTTCTGGTGTACGCACTGGGGGAGTTGGGACTAAAGCAAAAGCGATCGCCGCTGCAGCCAAACTTGTGGCACCTACACCAGCAGGTACAGCCTGTTGCAGCAGGGCTTTAGTAGCATCACCATAGCCCTTGGAAACTGGTTGTAGTTCCAGTGATAACTCTGGTAGGGTTTGGCTATCAGCAAAGAACTGATCTACTGCTTCCACCAGGTCAAAAAATTGTACTGTATTTAAGTCAACTTCAATCGGTGGTTTATGATTGTTAGTATCGGATTGTGCATCTTGGGTAGGAATTTCTCTATGTACAATCAACCTATGTTGGTTAGTATCAATTTTTTGTAGTTGTACCAACTCTGATTCCAAGTTATGTGCTTGGGGGTGGGGTATATTGCTGAGCAATTCTTGAGCATAAGCACTAACTGTCCTCACCAAACTTTCAAAAAATTCCCGCCCTCCCGCCAGTGGCTGCTTCAAACCAGATACATGACATTCTGCATTGACTAAAATTGAGAGTTGGGGGCGCATTTCCTGAAATTTAGCAGCCCGGGTAGCGTCACTTAAACCCTCTAAAATTAACGTGCAATTGGGTAAACTATATTTTCTTTGAATATTCATACTTCACCATCAAACAAACTAATCCAGAACCGCTGCATTCCCGCAGTACCTGTACAAAACAGTAATTTGCCCAGTAAACTAATAGCTAATTCATCTAATTTTTCATCGGAACTCAATGCCATAAATCCAGAACGTCTGGGATTCATCCGGCTTTTAAAATGGGATCTAAATCGTTCTAGATAATTAGCAAGTCGCAAATTCTGTTCTAGGGGAATTTGCTTTTCATACAGTTGCTGGTAAATTGTCAACAATTGGCGAATGACAACCGTTAATCGCCGCGCTATATAGCAAGTAATCACCACTAAGGCTTTTGCCTCCATAATAGTTAACGGACGGCGAATATGTGCCCGACGTATGGGGTTAGTACCGCGCATACGCCATAAATTCACCCGATTTTTAATAATTCCTTTGAGATCCAACTCCTGAGCAAATGTCAAAATAGCCTCAGAACTACCAAGTTCCAAAGCTTCAATTGCCAGTAACATCAGGTCAATTTGCAAACTGGTAGTCCGGGGACATACTTGTCCCTCAATACCTGGTTCGGGTAAAGAATCCAAAATCATTGGCATGGGCTGGGGAGCTGGACTATTAGCGGGTGTTAAACTAGCGGAGACACTCATTATAAATACCTTATATGGCTGCGACAGACTAGGTAAAACTAATTTAAGATTATTATTGTCTAACAATAAAAATGTTTAGTTGTGTGAACGGCATTAAAACATGCCCTGATATATAGATTACTTACTAATTAGCAGTAAAGGTTTCCGTATAATCACAGCTTTTGTTTTATAGCATCACTATATCGCTCCTTTTTCCCTAGCTTCTACATCCCTAGCTTCCTGTAGATTCAGATAATCGTCAATCCATAGTCATTATTGATGGTTTAACTTAAGGGTATGACATTATCGGGTTAGGCAATAGGCGCAAAACTCCTGAGTATGTGAGTAACTAAGTCACTCACATATGTTCTTAAGGCAGTAGATGTAGCGCCAACGGCAAATTTATTTGCCGTCAACATGGTAGAATTATCATAGTGGAAGGGTAATCAACCACTCAAAAAACCCGATTGTTGCCTAACACGCAAACGCGCTCACCTTGACAACTGAAAATATGGGGTTCTATTCCACAGTTCTAGATGACACCCAGGAATAGATAAAATTTTCATGGGAACTAGACGACCAGCATTTTAGTCAAAGCAAATTTTGCAGTAATGCAACTACCGTAGGGCATACGGGAAGTTAAAGCTTGAGGAGAGAACCACCTCTGGGCTAGATACCGCAAGGAGTCTAGTTTAAGTGGACTCGTTGAACCAAGAATCTCCTCGCCTTTAGGCAGGAGAGTGTCAAAGTGTACGATTTTTCAGATATGTACCCGCAGCCATACCAAAAATTACTTCTTGGAAATCAAAATGCGGGAGTTGGTTGTAAACTCAAATTCCCCCAAGCTATTTTATGGATTTAAAGTCTCTGATTCGTGACATTCCTGATTTTCCTAAACCCGGAATTGTATTTCGAGATATCACCACCCTTCTCAAAGATCCTAAGGGACTACGTCACACCATTGACTCTTTTACCCAAAAATTTGTTGACGCTGGACTTGAAGCAGATTACATAGTGGGTATGGAGTCACGGGGCTTTATATTTGGTACTCCTTTGGCTTATCAAATGTCAGCCGGTTTTATTCCCGTGCGCAAACCCGGTAAACTACCATCAGCAGTCCACTCCATTGAATACGAATTGGAGTATGGTACGGACTGTTTAGAGATACATCAAGATGCTTTACCACCCCAAAGCAAAGTACTGATTGTAGATGATTTAATTGCTACTGGTGGAACCGCTAGCGCTACAGCAAAATTAGTACAGAAAATTGGCTGCGATTTAGTGGGATTTGGGTTTATTATCGAGCTACAAGATTTACAAGGACGCAAAAGTCTACCAGATGTGCCCATTGTAACTCTTGTTGAATATTAGTTATTAGTTATTAGTCATTAGTCATTAGTCATTGGTAAAGAAAATGACCAAGAAAAATTACCAAGGACATAGACGCAAAGCGGCTACTTACAGAAGCCACTGCGTGTCTACCCGCAGGGTATGACCAAGAACAAATGACCAATGACAAATAACCAATGACCAAGGACAAATGACATAGGACAAATGACCACAACATCAAATATTTCTGGGGAATCAATTCGAGATTGGGTGCTGAAGCTGGTCACCAGTGAAACATTTCTTTATATAATCAAGCGACTATCCCAGGCACTTTTAACTTTATTATTAGTGTCAGCACTCTCATTTTTTGTGATTCAACTAGCCCCTGGAGATTTCGTCAGTTCATTGGAAGCAGATCCAAAAATATCCAAGGAACAAATCGATCAATTCAGGAAACTGTATGGTTTAGACCGTTCCTGGCCCGAACAGTATTTTATGTGGTTATCGGGGGTGGTTACTAAAGGAGATTTTGGCTTCAGCTTTGCTTACAAACGCTCAGTAATTTCACTGATTGGAGAAAGGGTGCAGGTAACTTTATTGATGGCGATCGCATCTTTAGTGGTTACCTGGGTGATCGCTATTCCCATGGGTATTATTGCCGCTGTGAAGCAGAATCGCTGGGCTGATAGAATTTTACAGGTGATTAGCTATGCCGGACAGGGATTTCCCAGTTTTATCACTGCCTTATTCTTATTGATTTTTGCCCAAATGACTGCTCCTTTGTTTCCAGTGGGGGGTGTCACCAGCATTAATCACGCTGATTTAAACTGGTTTGGGAAAATCCTTGATACTGGCTGGCACATGGTTTTACCTACTATTGCCCTGAGTATCACCAGTTTTGCCGGTTTACAGCGCATTACCCGTGGGGAAATGTTAGATGTGCTACGTCAAGATTATATCCAAACAGCACGGGCTAAAGGATTACCAGAAGATAAGGTAATTTATGTTCATGCTTTGCGTAACGCCATCAACCCTTTAATTACTTTATTGGGTTTTGAGTTAGCTAGTTTATTAAGCGGTGCTTTCATTGCCGAATATTTCTTTAACTGGCCCGGTTTGGGTAGATTAACTCTACAAGCGGTACAAAACCAAGATTTATATTTACTCATGGCAAGTTTGGTAATGAGCGCAGTATTATTAATTGTCGGCAATTTGGTTGCTGATTTGCTACTCAAGGTTGCCGATCCGCGCATTCGTTTGGAAAACTTGAATTAATTCCACAAACCGGGTTGATTGAGGTTGTAATCAAAAAATTTTGCCCTAAATGACCTACAAACACCGTTTCTTAGTTTCCCATTTGAATTTCTGACTCCAAACTTTGTATGGACGCGGAAACCGCGTCCATACTAACTTCTAAAACAATTCAAAATTCAAATTCAAAATTCAAATTCAAAATTCAAAATTCAAAATTCAAAATTCAAAATTCAAAATTCAAAATTCAAAATTCAAAATTCAAAATTGGGCGCAAGCATTGCGCCCCTACTAACTTTTAATTTCCATTCCCCATGTATTCAGAAGTTTATTACCTGGTACGTTCAAAAGCAGATGGTCGTTATCTTACAGCTTATCCTAACCAAGATGGATTAAGTTATCTGTTATTATTTAAAGAACATTTTGATGCCCTCTCTTACCTCAATACCCATGCTGGTGAACTAAGTAATCGCTTGGGGGTTGAATCAATTTCAGGTTCGCAAATCGGGGGTTTGTTAAAGCGTTGGGGTTTTAATGGTGTGGGTATTGTTATTGACCCATTGTTGCCTAAAATTGATTTTTTACAACATGGTGGTAATGGGTAATTGGTAATTGGTAATTGGTAATTGATAACTGTCAAAACAATTAAAAATTAAAAATTAAAAATTGGTAATTCCAAACTTATGGGCGCAAGCATTGCGCCCCTACTTGTGTCCAACTACACTGGCACTTTTTCCAGCATCAATTTAGAACGCTTTACCTGTTGGGGAATAACTACGGGATAATCTCCAGTAAAGCAAGCAGAACAGAAATTATTAGTATCTTCTTGGGTAGTTTCTAGCATTCCTTCCCAACTTAGATATGCAAGGGAATCTACTCCAATTTGCTGGGCAATTTCTTTTACTGATTTACTTGCAGCAATTAATTGATCCTGAGTGTCAGTATCAATCCCATAGAAGCAAGGATGAGTCACAGGAGGAGAAGAAATCCGCATGTGTACTTCCACTGCACCTGCATCTCGTAAGGCTTTTACCAGTTTGCGGCTGGTAGTTCCCCGCACAATGGAATCATCGACGATAATTATCCTTTTACCTTCTAGTACGTCTTTAAGGGGATTCAGCTTCATTTTGATGCCCGATTCCCGCATATGTTGGGTAGGCTGAATAAAGGTACGCCCCACGTAACGATTTTTAATCAGTCCTTCGGCGTAGGAAATACCAGAAGCTTGGGAAAAACCAATCGCCGCAGGTATACCAGAATCCGGTACGCCAAACACAATATCCGCATCCACGGGAGACTCTTGGGCTAACCGTCGCCCTAAGCGCATCCGATAGGTATACAAACTTTCGTTGTGCATGATACTATCAGGACGGGCAAAGTAAATCATCTCGAAAATACACAACTTCTTTTGGGGTTTTTGACTCCAGTGGAAGGAAGCTAAACCTGCTTCTGTAATCCAAACCAATTCACCTGGTTCTACATCCCGTAGGTACTCTGCCCCAATGATGTCTAAACCACAGGTTTCCGAAGCAAGGACGTAACGTGTGGGATTACCCGCCAAAGTCCCAATTACCAAGGGACGAATTCCATAGGAATCCCGCACACCCATTACACCCTCAGGTGTTGCTATAGTTAAACTAAATGCCCCGTGACAACGGTTAAAGGCGGCAACTGCACCTTCTAACCAATCGGCACCTTGATTAACCTCTTGGGCGATCGCCAAGGCTATCATTTCCGAATCCGTTGTTGTGACCAAGTTGCAGTTGTTGTGTAGTAGTTCCTCGCGCAACTGCATGGTATTGACTAAATTACCATTATGTGCTAAGGCAAGGTCACCTAAGCGGGTATGGACTACAGCGGGTTGGGCGTTACCTTTATGGCTGGAACCAGTTGTAGAATAGCGGGTGTGTCCAACAGCAAGGGTTCCAGGTAATTTTTCCAAAGTTGCTTCGCTAAAGACTTGGGAAACCAAACCCATGTCTTTGTGTAGGTGTACTTGTGTACCATCAAAGGTGGCAATGCCAGCTGATTCTTGACCCCGGTGTTGCAGGGCATATAATCCAAAATAAGTTAGTTTGGCTACATCTTCTGCTGGTGCATAGATACCAAAAACGCCACAGGCTTCTTCTGGCTTATCTAGTCGAGTTTCCTGGTGATTCATGAAGGTAAGATGCTGCTGGTTGGGATCGTCCGGAGTGATGGGATGGTTGGGAATCATGCTAGCTTTGCTCCTGATGGGCTGTTCTAGTCATAGGTATTAAGTTCTATTAATGAATGGTTGAAGAAATCTTAATAAATCGTTAACCACTCCATTTAAACAGTACCGCAATTATGCTCAGGAAAGCCAATGAAGTCGGAAGAGTCAGGGAAAATTTATTAATTTTTTTATCTTTCATCAGCAGAGAAATAAGTGGCGAGACGGCTAGGAATGGCTTGGGAGTATGATTTACTCATCTGTTCAATGTTAACCTCGATCAATTTGATTTGGGTTAAATGTTGTTTATTTTTGATGGCAATTTGCAATCCGGTGCTATAATCACCAACCTTGCCAATCTTTTGCCAATCTGTACCCAAATGTGACTGTAAGTAGGATTCCCAATTTTTTTGGTGCTTTGGTGCTACAGACACAAGAATTCTTGCCCCTCCTTCCCCAAAGAGGATTTCGTCGAAGCGTTGTGAGGGATTTTGTGGTAATTCCAAATTGATTTCGGCACCGAGGTTGCCAGAAATGCAAGATTCTGCTAATGCCACTGTCAAGCCACCTTCAGCACAATCATGTGCCGAACGCAGCCAACCTTGATCAATGCCATCCCGACAAACTTTTTGGACTCTACGTTCTAGGTCAAAATCTACCCGTGGCGGTTTTCCTGCCACAATACCGTGAATGGTGGCTAAATATTCGGAAGCACCAAGAGTAATTTGGGATTGTAAGGGTAAGCCCAGCAAATAAATAATATCACCATGGGATTGCCAGCCTTGGGGGCAAACTTTGCTGACATCAGATACCAAGCCTACCATACCCACAACGGGAGTGGGATAAATTGGTTGGGGATTACCTTGGGAATCGAGGGTTTCGTTGTAAAGGGAGACATTTCCGCCAGTTACGGGAGTTTCTAGTTCTCTACAACCTTCTGCCAATCCGCGACAAGCCTCTGCTAATTGCCAGTAACCAATGGGTTTTTCCGGACTGCCAAAATTGAGGTTATCAGTCACTGCTAGGGGTTGGGCACCTACACAGGATAAATTCCGCGCTGCTTCTGCAACTACTGCCTTTGCCCCTTCATAGGGGTCGAGATATACATAGCGAGAGTTACAATCTACCGTGGCTGCTATACCTGATTTTAGATTTTGGATTTTAGATTTTGGATTGGGAATTTGTTCCAAGGGACGTAAGCGAATTACCGCTGCGTCAGCACCTCCAGGAAGCACGACACTGTTGTTTTGGACTTGATGGTCATATTGGCGATAAACCCAACTTTTAGAGGCGATTGTAGGGGTGTCTAGCAGGGTTAATAAAATATCATTCCAACTGTGCTGGCGTCCTTGAATTTCTATCCCTTCATGACTACAAGTAGGTAAAGAATCTGCTGTCCATTCCCAAGCCTTCTTTGCATATTCTGGTGCTTCTGTCAATACCTCCCGTTCATATAATGGTGTATCATCAGCCAAAGCGGTAGCAGGTATTTCTGCGGCGATTTTACCTCGGAATAGAATCCGCACCGTTGGTTCCTCAATTACCTCTCCTGCGACAACTGCATGGAGTCCCCAACGGTGGAAAATGTCAATTAGTTCTTGTTCTCGTCCCTTATGGGCAACAAATAACATCCTTTCTTGGGACTCAGAAAGCAAATATTCATAGGGAACCATTCCAAACTCCCGCACGGGAATTTTATCCAAATCCAATTCAATCCCTACTCCACCTTTAGCAGCCATTTCTGAGGTAGAACAGGTAATCCCAGCTGCACCCATATCCTGTGCAGCCACAACCGCACCAGTTTTAAATGCTTCCAGACAAGCTTCAATCAAAGACTTTTCCAAGAAAGGATCTCCCACCTGCACCGCTGGACGGTCATCCATGGAACCATCACTCAGTTCCGCACTGGCAAAACTGGCACCACCCATACCATCCCTTCCGGTAGTAGAACCAACATACAGCACCGGGTTACCAATACCCGCAGCCCCAGATTTAACAATTTCTGGAGTTGACATTAATCCCATTGCCATAGCGTTTACCAGGGGATTTCCGGAGTAAGCAGGGTTAAAATATACCTCCCCGCCAACAGTAGGCACTCCCACACAGTTATGGGTAACAATGCCAGAAGTGGTGACAAATAGGTGTGTATTGTCTACTTCCACATCGTAGACATCACATTCGTCAACGCTATGAACTTCGAGACTGGTAATTTTTACCACATCTATATCATCCGCAGATTGACGAAAATGGGTAAAAGAATATTTTTTCCCCTCATAGCGTCCATTAGCTGTGGCTAATTCTACAGGACATTCTTGACTGTAAACCTTAGCTAAAGCTTGGATTTCAGAAAAATTATGAACTTCTAACTGCCATAATGGTAGGGGAGGATGCTGACCACCTTTGATGCCTGTTGTTGATGCTGGACGGCGATCAATGTATGGGATTGCTCCTTGATTTTGAATCAATGCTACTGTTTGATCAAACAGCTTACGGCTAGTGGTAGCAAAACTGATTTTGCCATGATTACTATAAGTTTTGGTGGTCAGGGAACGATCACCGTGCAACAATCCTTTTAAAGCTTCACGCTGTAAGGTTGCAGACCATTTGAACACAAAAGCCGGAAAAGCCTTACTGTTTGCCCTAATACCACATTGCCATACATTTTTCAAGATATGCCCAAATAGCCAAGAAGTGGCACATACAGCAATTGTGGTAGATCGTTTTTCCACACGGGGACGAAGTCCTAAACTTTTGAGTCCTTGCACCACATCATTGACATATTCTGCTTCATGTCGGGCAAAGGTAAAAATGATTTTGTAGGTGTTACCGTTAGGAGATATACATCCCGATGACAAGTAGTAGCCAAGTAAGCGGGCAAATTCCGCATCTGGTTCAATAACTGCCTTCATGTAATTTGCTTTCCCGCGACGGAACAAGCAAACCTGAGTCCGCTCAACATCCAGAACCGTCTCTAAATTGAGAAAATGACAAAGGGGAAATCTACCAGTTTTCAGATATTGATGGCGTTTACTGACATCCGGTTCAATCAATCGTAAAGCATTGCGCACAACATCCGTTACTTGCCAATATTCTGGTAATTGTACGTAAGCATCTGCATACTCTTTGACATCCAAAGCAGCCAATAAATCCAGTGCTGAAACCGCTGCATCTGTTGATTGTGGTAGGGATGTGAGTATTGGCAATTCTTGACCGACTTCCAAAGACTGGGCAGGGCAAACATCCCAATCACCACGGTAACGTATTAACATTGGATGGTCTGGGGTAACAGTCAGGGTACGTCCCAAGGAAGTACGGATTTCAATCAGGGTTTTGCTGGTGCGCTTAAATACCCTCCGCACCCGCTGCCAACAGCTAGAGTGAGTATCAGGATTTACCGAAAGGGTTTCCACCGCTACAGTATCGTCTAATTCCAGGGTTGTGTAACTACTGTGTAGCCGCGATTCCACAAAATTGCCAATGGTGTCAAAATGTACACTCTTGCCATCGCGCCAAATAAATGTCTCACTCCCAACTAAGCAATTACCATAATGGGCTATCCCAGCCACAACACCGCTAAACAGTCGTTGAGTTTTCGGGTCTTCTAAGGAACCAAAGCGCAAAGAATTTAAAATGGCAATGGGACGGGCACCCATGGTAAATATATCTCTGAGAATACCACCAACCCCCGTAGCTGCTCCTTGGAAAGGTTCAATAGCTGAAGGATGGTTATGGGATTCAATTTTAAACGCCAGCCTCAGTCCATCACCTAAGTCTACAACCCCAGCATTTTCACCAGGACCAACAAGAATGCGTGAACCTGTGGTGGGAAATTGTTTGAGTAAAGGACGGGAATTCTTGTAACAGCAATGTTCTGACCACATTACCCCAAACATTCCCAGTTCAGCTTTATTGGGATGACGTCCCAAACGACGGACTATTTCTTGATATTCTTCCGGCTTGATACCTTCTGCTGCGATTTCTTGGGGCGAAAATGGTGTTTCGGGGGTAAAGGTCATGGGAATTATGCACCAAGGGGACAGAGCATTATTTTACCAGTCCTGGGAATGGCGAGTGGAAAGTCCTTCGGCATATAATTCAAAATTCAATAGTTTTGAACTACGGATATGTGATTTAAATCACTAGTACTTATGATTGAGATCCTACGCTGATAATGGACGGATAGGCATAATAGTAAGCGATAAATCAACTCTAGCCGAGTCATTAATAGGGAACACATTAAGTGCCGACAGTTACCAATAGATAATTGTCGGTTTTTTGTATGCCAGAAATAACTAGCCTCCAAATCAATGCTCTAGCCCCTCATTTCTCGTTTCTCGTTCCTTGCCTCTGGCAAGGAATGCAGCGATTGAGGCTCCTGCCTCAAATCCTGGCGGTCGCTGGGAGCCTCTGGTGAGTGCACCTCCAGGCTAGAGCCTAGAAACGAGAGATAATTGTCGGTTTTTTGTATTACTGAGGGCGAATGGGGATTTTAAAGCCTCTGGACTTGTAGGAGACAGGTTTACCCACAGAGGTTCCTGGTATACTTGTTGACTTGACAAACATCCTCTAAGGGCGCGGAAACCGCGCCCCTACAATTTGGGATGATTTATTTTTTGGTATCATAAACATGCTCTTGACCCGTTGTTGTTAAATATCCCCACGACCTGTTAGTAACTTGACAGACATGGTGCCACAGCCACTAGCAAGTGTGGGGATGTTATGTTCAAACTACAATTATTATCAACTCTCCCTGCTTTGAAGAACAAGGATTCCTAAGGGCACACTTGGAACTAAGACAAGGATTGAATGATGAAATCGAAGTATGGTGCTGCTTCTTGGGCATCTTCTGCATTTAGCAATTGCAGGGAGGCTGTTTTCAAACATTTGATGGCTTCTACCATACCAGGTAGAGGTACTCCGAGGGAATTGTACATTTCCCTAGCACCAACTATACCAATTGTGTCTATTGGTTCTTTGTCTCCAGCTAATACACCATAGGTAACAAGGCGTAAGTACCAACCAAAATCACGGATACATTGGGCACGTTCTTTTCGTCCGTAAGCATTACCACCTGGGGCGATAAAATCAGGACGCTTCTGCCATAATTGTTTGGTAGCTTCCTGGACTATCTTTTTCTCATTTTCGGTGAGAGTGGTGACAATGCGCATCCGCTGTTCACCAGTCTTGAGAAAGTTTTTGATACTCTCTAATTCACCGCTGCTAGGATAACGCAGTTCGTCGTCGGCTTGAACAATAACTTTGCTTACTACAGTCATGATTTTTGCAATCACACTAAATATTATTTGCTAGTTTAGCGAGTCTTGAGTACACAAGGGAAGGTGTGGAGGAGTTTGTAGGGGCGCAAAGCTTGCGCCCACCAGGTGCGGAGTTTGTAGGGGCGCAAAGCTTGCGCCCAAGAGTTATGAGTTAGGAGTTAAGAGTGGAGAGGGGGAAGAGGGGAAGAGGGGAAGAGGGGGAAGAGGGGGAAGAGGGGGAAGAGGGGGAAGAGGGGGAGTAGATTTTAACTAATGACAAATGACAAATGACAAATGACAAATGACAAATTGGCGACAAGGTGAATTAATTGAAGTGACGATCGCAAATTTGAGCGATACTGGTGATGGTGTGGGACGCTGGCAGGGACGGGTAGTATTTGTTGGCGATACTGTACCGGGCGATCGCGCTATGGTGCGTTTGGTACGGGTAAAATCCCAATATGCCCACGGCAAACTCCACCAGCTCCTGCAACCATCTCCCCACCGCATTCGACCTCATTGTATTGTTGCTGATAAGTGCGGCGGTTGTCAGTGGCAACACATAGATTATCAGTATCAATTAGAAGCCAAACGCCAGCAAGTGATCCAAGCTTTAGAACGCATTGGCGGTTTTGTGAATCCCCCAGTAGATCCCGTATTAGCTGGTGAATCTGATTTGAATTATCGCAATAAAGCTACTTACCCCATCGGTTTATCTGCAACGGGACAGGTACAAGCGGGTTATTACCAAAAAGGTAGCCACAAATTAGTTAATTTAAATCAATGCCCTGTGCAAGACTCTCGCTTAAATCCTTTATTAGCACAAGTCAAGCAGGATATCCAAAAGCGGGGTTGGGAACCATACAACGAACAACGTCACACTGGGTTAATTCGTCATCTTGGTTTACGTATTGGTCGCCGTACCGGGGAAATTTTACTTACCCTCGTCGTAAAAGATTGGATTATACCAGGGATTGTCGAACAAGCACAAGAGTGGTTAGACCACTATCCCCCATTAGTGGGAGTGATGTTAAACCGTAATAACCACCGCACTAATGCCATTTTTGGCAACGAAACTCGTTGTATGGCAGGAGTTCCCTATCTGCGAGAAAAATTCGCCCTTTTGGAATTTCAAGTACGAGGGGATACGTTTTTTCAAGTTTATACAGAGGTAGCAGAGGCACTATTGCAAGAAATTCAATCGGAGTTAAATTTACAAGGTAATGAAATACTGCTTGATGCCTATTGTGGCATTGGAACTTTAACTTTACCACTGGCAAAAAAAGCACATCATGCTACAGGGTTGGAAGTGCAAAGCTCAGCAGTGGAACAAGCAATTTTCAATGCCCAAATTAACGGTATTAAAAATGTTACTTTCCATACTGGAACAGTAGAAAAATTACTGCCACAAATGGATATTAAACCAGATATAGTGTTACTAGATCCCCCACGCAAAGGATGCGATCGCGCTGTGATTGACGCCTTACTAGCATCGAAACCTGACCGCATCGTTTACGTCAGTTGTAAAGTAGCCACCCTGGCACGGGATCTGAAATTACTGTGCCAAGATGGTGAATATACCCTAGTGCGGGTACAACCCGCTGATTTCTTTCCCCAAACTGCTCATGTGGAAGCAGCTGCCTTTGTGGTGCGTTCCCATTTGGTTAAAGATACTGAATTGATCCGCAAAACACAACTTCACAATTTGTAGTCTAGTGCATCATCAAAATGCTAGAATCGAATTGGTCTAGAAATATAAATCCATTTTTGTAAACAAATTGAAGTTGCATAGACTCTCAAAAAAGATAATTGGGTAGTTGAAATTTGAATAAATACCTAACCGCATTTGCACCTTGAATTTAAGCAATTTTATTTAAATTTATGTCACCTAATATCATCCATCAGAGTCAATGCACCCTAGCATTTTTAAAACTGAGTTGTATATAAGACAACAAGGCACACGACCACCTCTATTTATATCAGGGTGCTTGTGACACCAGACTGATGTCTAGCTAACTCTGAAAGCTACGGGGTTTCTCTTGTGATTACGATTTCACTTCGTCCAGTTGGACGTAACTGGGGCACAATAAGTTTCGCCTCCACTCTATATCTCTGTCCCATCTTAGATTTACTCCTGGCAGAGATTCCAGACAAAATGCAAGCCGAACTGCGTTTAGGACTCCAAGAAGCCTTAGTAAACGCAGCGAAGCATGGCAATAATCTCGATCCTAGTAAAACAGTGGTAGTCCGTTTTTCTTTAATAGATAATCAGTATTGGTGGGTTATATCAGATCAGGGTAGGGGTTTTCATCCCTCATCTAATAATGATTGCGATAGCGATCCCATGGAATACTTACCGCCAGATGAGTCTGAAAACGGAAGGGGTTTATGTATTCTGTACCAAATTTTTGACCAAGTGCAGTGGAACCGTAAAGGGACGGAATTAAGGCTTTGCAAACAGCTAGAAAACCGATCCCTGATCCCAATGTTACGTAATTAGGGAATTGGTAATTGGTAATTGGTAATTGGTAATTGGTAATTGGTAATTCCAAACTCCCAACTGCTAAATGTTGACGGTTGACGGTTGACTGTTGATGGTTGATGGTTGACGGTTAACTTTGCGCCTGTTGGGCGCAAGCATTGCGCCCCTACTAATTGCTAACTTTGCGCCTGTTGGGCGCAAGCATTGCGCCCCTACTAACTGCTAATTTTGCGCCTGTTGGGCGCAAGCATTGCCCCTGTTGGGCGCAAGCATTGCGCCCCTACTAAGTTCTCACTTCTTGTTTCCATGGCTGGGACAAGGTGGGGCAGAAATCGATTTATCTAACCAACCTGTAGCTTGCTGTAACCGCGCCAAAGCTTCCTCTGGTTGGTCTTTGAGGAGAAACACCAAGGCAGCTGCTGTTTGTTCGCTGGCGCGGGCTTTACGGTTAGATTTGAGACGATGCCAATCGTTAGGAGAAATAGTCAGCTTTTCCATCAAGGCTTGTGCCAGCTCTTGGGTAGTAAAATCACGGAGATTGTTTGTTAATTGTAGCTGGTTAGATTCAACCATATTCTTGGGCATATTATGTTTAAAGACTACTATTGTTAACTCTATTAATCTTAGATGCAACTGCCACACAATTCTTCCCAGGACAATTCCCCAAAAACAGAGTTAGAAGCGGAATTTGAGCAAGCGCTGGCTGAGGTGGAAAAATCCCTGCAAGAAGTCCAAGGACGCTACACTCAGATTCAAGAGGATAAACAACGTCAGGCGCAACTTAAACACCGTTTAGAAGATGTTAAAGCCCACCTGCGTCCAAATTATTCCCGGGAATTAACCGTAGAATTACGAAATATAAAAGAGCAAATAGAAGCCTTGGATAACGCTTTGGGTTTAATGTCAGAGAGTTGTTTGACCATTTCCTTTTTGGGAGGGGGGTTTGTCTTTTCTAAAACTGGCTTACAGTCAGCATTTTGGCAAATCATCCGCTTTGGAGGATTGGGCGTTATCATAGGCTGGATATTAAAGTCTGTTGTTGGATGATATGGTAAATTTACGGATTGCAGAAATATTACGCAGTGGTAAGCCGGATGATTCCCTAAAAGTTCAAGGCTGGGTACGCACAAAACGGGAACTCAAAGGTTTTGCTTTTATAGAAATTAATGATGGCTCATCCCTAGCAAGTTTACAGGTTGTGATTAATGAAGATGTACCAGACTATGAAGCTATCTTAAAACAGCTCAATACTGGTGCTTCTGTGGAAGTGAGTGGTGTATTGGTAGCTTCCCAAGGAAAAGGACAGCGGATTGAACTCAAAGCCGAGAGTTTAAAAGTTTACGGAGAAGCAGATCCAGAAACTTATCCCTTACAAAAGAAACGTCATTCCTTTGAATTTTTACGTACTATCGGACATTTACGTAGTCGTACCAATTCCTTTGGTGCGGTTTTCCGCGTCCGCAATGCTTGTGCTACCGCTATTCACCAATTCTTCCAAGAACGGGATTTTATGTGGGTACATACACCCATTATTACCGCTAGTGACTGCGAAGGTGCAGGGGAAATGTTTAGCATTACCAATTTGGATCTCAAAGATGTTCCCCGCACCAAAACCGAAGAAATAGATTATACCCAAGACTTTTTTGGCAAACCCACCTACTTAACCGTTAGCGGTCAATTGCAAGCGGAAGTAATGGCGATGGCGTTTAGCAATGTTTACACCTTTGGTCCGACTTTCCGCGCCGAAAATTCCAACACTTCCCGTCACTTAGCAGAATTTTGGATGATTGAGCCAGAAATGGCTTTTTGTGACCTCCAAGGAGATATGGATTTAGCAGAGGAATTCCTCAAATATGTCTTTAAATATGTGATGGAAAAATGTCCCGAAGATATGGAATTTTTCAATCTGCGTATTGACAAAACTGTTTTGGAAACAGCAGAAAATATTATTAACAATCAATTCGAGCGGATTACCTATACAGAAGCTATTAAACTCCTAGAAAAAGCTGATACCAAGTTTGAATATCCAGTGAGTTGGGGCTTGGATTTACAATCAGAACATGAGCGGTATTTATGCGAACAGCAATTTAAAAAGCCGGTAATTGTAACTGATTATCCAGTAGATATCAAAGCCTTTTACATGCGCTTAAATGATGACGAAAAGACTGTTGCGGCGATGGATATTCTGGCTCCCAAAATTGGCGAAATTGTCGGTGGTTCCCAACGGGAAGAACGGCTAGATGTGCTAGAAAAGCGGATATTAGCACAAGAAATGCAACCAGAAGATTTATGGTGGTATTTAGATTTGCGGCGCTTTGGTACTGTACCCCACGCTGGTTTTGGACTGGGATTTGAGCGACTGGTACAATTTATGACCGGAATGGGTAATATCCGGGATGTGATTCCTTTCCCCCGCACACCGCAAAACGTAGAATTTTAAATCTTAGATCCCGACTTTTTTAAATTAAAAAGTCGGGCATTTGTTACCCTTCAAACTTATTTGAGAATGGGTAAGAACTAAGAGCTAACTAACAACTTGCACTTTTATGCGATAAGCAGGAGGCAAAGCCTCATTTCCCCTGGTTACCAGGCTCAGCCTGGTAACCAGGGAACCAGGGAATGGGCGCGGAAACCGCGCCCCTACGATTTGGGATAATTGATTTTTTGGTATTTCCTAATTAGCAATGGGTAAAAGGTAAGAGGTAATAAAGTTTTTCTTACTAATTACTAATTACTAATTACCAATTACCAATTACCAATTACCATTCTCAAAATTTATGCCATTTGATTTTCAATTGCCCATCGTGCTAGTTCAGTACGGTTGTGGAGATTGGTTTTACCCAACATATTGGAAACGTGACTTTCCACGGTGCGCTGACTGACATTTAGTTCTTCGGCAATTTCCCGATTTGCTAAACCTCTAGCCACAAATTGTACAACTTTGAGTTCAGTGGGGGTTAACTGTACATCAAATGGAACTTGGATACGAGATGTGCTGTCTCCTCCTTTAGTTTGATGCTCCTTCCAGCGAATGGTTTGCTTGAGGGAAGATTCCACTTGCGCTACGAGTTCTTCTGGTTCAAAGGGCTTAACCATGTATACATCAGCACCTTTATTTAAACCTTTAACTCGGTCAGCACTTTGTCCTTTAGCTGAGAGGAATAGAACTGGAATCCAACTGGTGCGCTCGGTTTGTCGAACTTGTTCAACAAAGGAATAGCCGTCCATTTCCGGCATCATCACATCACAGATGATCATATCTGGAAGATCCTGCTCTAAAATTTCCAGAGCTTCTCGACCATTTTCGGCAGTGATGACTTCGTATCCCCGGAATTGCAAGTAATCCTTAACCAGCAAGATGAGGTTGGGGTCATCATCAATTAATAGCAGTCGTTTGAGATCTTTCATGCTGGGTTCTTTCATAGCAGTGGCACTTGTCGCGCGGTAGTCTATCAAGGTCTTGAATTGTTATCCTCTATGGTGGATGATTGAGATGTTGTCCCTTTTGCCCATTTATGTTGCCTTTGGTTAGTAAATATCCTAAAAGTAATTATCGCTTTCGAGAAACTACTAAATCAATGGCAAATGTCCAGTAAGGATACGTAGAGCAGTAGTATTTATAATGCGCTATTATATATCGCTTTGAAAGTGGCGGGTTAAAAAACACTGAATAAATAATAATCCTTTAGATTCACAATAATCATTGTGTCCTGAAGATACACCCAAATAAAACTAACCCACCCCTGCCAAGAGCTTAGCGCTTTGCGGTCTCATATCCAAACAATTAAAGGTACTTAAGTATCTATCAGTTGTGGACAATAAATAGGAGAATTTTCTGACAACGCATGGGTTAAAAAAGCATACTCTTCTACCACCTGATTGCCGATTAAATGTTCTTGAAGGATCCGCTCAATGACTTCCGGGGTTGCGTGGCGATACCAGACGCCATCCGGGTAGACCACCATTATCGGTCCATCACAACAAACTCGCAAACAATTTGCCTTAGTTCTAAAGATGGAACTAAGACCATTTGCTTGCACAGAATCTAATTTTAGCTCAGTAAGTCGCCGTTTCAAGTATTTCCACGATTCCAGACTTGTTTGTTTGGAGCAACATTGAGCAACAGTCTGGTCAGCACAAATAAAAATGTGTCGCTGAATTTTTCTCAGTCCCAAGGTTTCGATACAATCACTTGGGCTTTTATTTTGTTGCCTATGGGTGGTTTTTGGTATTTGCAGGCTGGATTGAGTCACTGTGTTGTCATTCATTTAGTAGCTTCCTGATTACAGTTCTATATCAATTTCCCAGCTTCGCAAATAGAGTTGAGCATATACCACTATTCGTCATTTACGCAAGAAAACCGGGATGTAGAACAAGATTGGGTACTTATACTTGAGCGTGCAGTATCATCCCAGAGTTCGGTAACCCGTACACCAGCATTTCTTGCTATTTATAGCCATCTTTCGCTAAATTAGCACTCAAGAGTCGAGAGTGCTAACTCTGGAGAAATTTCTATGGCAGCTGTATCTCTAAGCGTTTCTACAGTTAAACCCCTAGGCGATCGCGTATTTGTGAAAGTGAGCGCTTCGGAAGAAAAGACCGCTGGTGGTCTGTATTTGCCCGACACGGCTAAGGAAAAGCCCCAGGTAGGGGAAGTTGTGGCTGTTGGTGAAGGCAAAATCAAGGATGACGGTTCTCGTCAAGCAATGGATGTAAAAGTCGGCGATAAAGTCCTTTACTCCAAGTATGCTGGTACCGATATTAAACTCGGTACAGATGAATACGTATTACTGTCTGAGAAGGACATTTTAGCGGTTGTTTCGTAGATTGATTGAGTTAAAAGTTCTGAGTTTTCAGTTTACAAACCCAATAACTTAACTCAGCACTTAAAACTCAAACATCAAAACTAAGTTAAAAACTCAAAACTAAGAACTCACAACAATTGCGGAACTATGGCAAAGCGTATTATCTACAACGAAAGTGCCCGTCGTGCCTTAGAAAAAGGTATGGATATCCTGGCTGAAGCGGTGGCTGTAACCCTCGGTCCTAAGGGTCGGAATGTAGTATTAGAAAAGAAATTTGGCGCACCTCAAATCGTTAATGACGGTGTGACTATTGCTAAAGAAATTGAATTAGAAGATCACGTAGAAAATACTGGCGTTTCTTTGATTCGTCAAGCTGCTTCTAAAACCAATGACGCTGCGGGTGATGGTACTACTACCGCTACTGTTTTGGCTCACGCCATGGTTAAGGAAGGTTTGCGCAATGTTGCAGCTGGTGCTAATGCCATTTTGCTCAAGCGTGGTATTGACAAAGCTGCTAACTTCCTGGTAGGCAAAATTGCGGAACATGCCCGTCAAGTAGAAGATTCTAAAGCCATTGCTCAAGTTGGTGCAATTTCTGCTGGTAATGACGAAGAAGTCGGTAGCATGATTGCTGAAGCTATGGATAAGGTCGGTAAGGAAGGGGTAATTTCCTTGGAAGAAGGGAAATCCATGACTACCGAGTTGGAAATTACCGAAGGGATGCGCTTTGATAAGGGCTATATCTCTCCCTATTTTGCTACTGATCCTGAGCGCATGGAAACTGTTTTCGATGAGCCTTATCTGTTGCTCACCGATAAGAAAATCGCTCTGGTACAAGATTTAGTACCGGTTCTGGAACAAGTGGCTCGTGCTGGTAAGCCTCTAGTAATTCTCGCTGAAGATATTGAGAAGGAAGCTTTAGCTACTCTGGTGGTTAACCGTCTGCGCGGTGTACTGAATGTAGCTGCTGTGAAGGCTCCTGGTTTTGGCGATCGCCGTAAAGCGATGTTGGAGGATATTGCGGTTCTTACTGGTGGTCAGTTAGTTACTGAAGATGCTGGTTTGAAGCTTGACAATACTAAGCTTGATATGCTAGGCAAAGCTCGCCGCATCACCATCACTAAGGACAACACTACCATTGTTGCGGAAGGTAACGAAGCTGATGTGAAGGCTCGTTGTGAACAAATCCGTCGTCAAATGGATGAAACTGAATCTTCCTATGACAAGGAGAAGTTGCAAGAGCGTTTGGCTAAATTGTCTGGTGGTGTAGCAGTTGTGAAAGTTGGTGCTGCTACTGAAACCGAAATGAAGGACAAGAAGCTGCGCTTGGAAGACGCAATTAACGCTACTAAGGCTGCTGTAGAAGAAGGTATCGTTCCTGGTGGTGGTACTACCTTGGCTCACTTGGCTCCTCAACTGGAAGAATGGGCTAATGGTAACCTCAAGGGTGAAGAGTTGATTGGTGCGCTGATTGTGGCTCGCGCGTTACCTGCTCCTTTAATGCGGATTGCAGAAAATGCTGGACAAAATGGTGCGGTGATTTCTGAGCGTGTGAAGGAAAAGGAATTCAACGTTGGTTACAACGCTGCTAATGGCGAATTTGTAGATATGTTCACTGCTGGTGTGGTTGATCCTGCTAAGGTAACTCGTTCTGCGCTGCAAAATGCGGCTTCTATCGCTGGTATGGTGTTGACAACTGAGTGTATCGTTGTTGACAAGCCTGAGCCTAAGGAAGGTGCTCCTGCTGGTGCTGGTATGGGTGGCGATTTCGATTACTAAGCTTAATTTGTGGTACGGGCATCTTGCTCGTATTAAGTATAAAAAATGGCTGTCTTCCTCTGGGGAGATGGCTGTTTTTTTATGAGAAATGGGTTATACCAATTTGAAAAAAGAATTTGACAGATGGGTAAGGGTGGGAGCAATGCTCATTAGTGTCAACTTAACGTGAAACTCATACCCTGCAAGGAAATTAATTTCCTTGCTAATAAACGAAGTCATCTGAAAGATGACTAAATCACCTAGGTTTTCTTCAGTCTACTTTAGTAGACTTTGTTTATTGGTCCCGGAACTTTAGTTCAGGGTGGGTGGAACTGGATCTAATTCTTCGGTTTTACCTGCACGATATTCAGCCATAGCCTAAAGTATCTTGGGAACGCGCAAATTTTGTATCCCACATCATTTCATCTTCCAGTTCTTCCAGAATCATTGCTGCGATTCCTGCGGATAGCTGAGTCGCATTAGACCCCGAAGGGGGCTTCCCGCAGGGTAGCGACACGCTGCGCGGTAAGCAAAGCTATGCCGTAGGCTTTACGCTAACGCATCTTGCTGACTAGGAGGTAGGGTTTTCAATCTGGCGATCGCCCCTTCAAGTAACTCGGTCATGGTTACTATACTCTCACATAGGAACGATATATATATTATCCATATTGTTATACATTGTTAGCAACAAATAACGCCAAGTTTGGAATATTCATAAGTCGTGTTTGTAGTTAACAAGTATCAAAAAATAGAGACCATTTATCAAGTCAAAATAAAATTAATGTAGGGTGTATTAGGCGCATCTTTTAAGATTGTTTAGAATTAAGGTAATTTAATTATGATTGTGGCGTGAGGCAAAACTAAAAAAGTGACTTACGACAACGCTTGTAAATATCTAGCAGAACAGTATCCAGAAGAATTTATTCGTTGGTTACTGGGAATAGAACCACGAGAAATTAAGGTATTAAAAACAGAATTAACTCTAGAACCAATTCGCGCAGATTCTGTTACCTTTCTGCAAACAGAAAACCAAATTTTACACCTTGAATTTCAAACTCTGAGTAAATCTAATCCACCCCTTCCCTTGCGAATGCTTGATTATTCAGTGCGATTGAAGCGTCAATATCGCTGTGGGGTGGTACAGGTAGTAATTTTCTTACAAGAGACGACAACAGAAGCAGCTTTTACCGATGAATATCGAGATGATACCACTATTCACCGTTATCGAGTTATGCGTCTATGGGAGCAAGATTCCGCGACATTTCTCAACAATCCTGCACTTTTACCTCTAGCAAGTTTAACCCGGAGTGATTCACCTCAAACTTTATTAACACAAGTGGCTGAAAGAGTCGCTACAATTCCTGATATACAGGTGCGGAATAATATCGCAGGTTGTATAGAGATTTTAGCGGGTTTGCGGTTTGAAAAGGATTTGATTCAGCAATTTTTACGGGAGGATATTATGAAGGAATCAGTGATTTATCAGGATATTGTTCAAAAAGAAGCGTTTAAAGTCATTAATCGTCTATTGAATCGTCGTTTTCAGAATCTTGATTCATCGCTAGTTGAACGGGTTCGTAAATTATCTGCTGAAAAATTAGAAGATTTAGGAGAAGCATTATTTGATTTTTCTGAAGTTGCTGATTTAGTTACTTGGTTAGATAACCAAGAACAGGGTTAAGAAGTTATTCATATCTCAGAAACCTGGTTTCTTAGCATACCGGAATCCACCTGGGTTAGAAACCGGGTTTCTTAGCAAATAAGTACGAGAAGATTCCACATTTAACTGAAAGAAACCCGATTTCTCGACACCGATGAAAATGTTTACTCTAAGAGGTTGTTTGGCAAGTCTAAAGCTTTAGGAAAAAAACTGACTATTCAGAAACCGGGTTTATTGGTAAAGGAATACGATAAGATTCCACATTCAACTGAAAGAAACCCGGTTTCTCGACAGGGATGAAAACGTTTATTCTCAGAGGTTGTTTGGCAAGTCTAAAGCTTTAGGAAAAAAACTGACTATTCAGAAACCGGGTTTATTGGTAAAGAAATACGAGAAGATTCCACATTCAACTGAAAGAAACCCGGTTTCTCGACAGGGATGAAAATGTTTATTCTAAGAGGTTGTTTGGCAAGTCTAAAGCTTTAGGAAAAAACTCACTATTCAGAAACCGGGTTTATTGGTAAAGGAATACGATAAGATTCCACATTCAACTGAAAGAGGTTGTTTGGCAAGTTTAAAGCTTTAGGAAAAAAACTGACTATTCAGAAACCGGGTTTATTGGTAAAGAACTACGAGAAGATTCCACATTCAACTGAAAGAAACCCGATTTCTCGACAGGGATGAAAATGTTTATTCTCAGAGGTTGTTTGGCAAGTCTAAAGCTTTAGGAAAAAAACTGACTATTCAGAAACCGGGTTTATTAGCAAATAACTACGAGA
>JAAUYH010002235.1_pt1 | contig 28583 bp, 24 predicted proteins | sample 7278061 | NCBI WGS metagenome assembly JAAUYH01 (sample SAMN14350203, study PRJNA611818) | marine sediment metagenome | isolation source: surface marine sediment (0.6m) | place: French Polynesia: Moorea | collected 2018-08
CGTTGCCCTTCTTCTTGGGGTCGTTGTGAGAATAGTAGTCAGCCATGGTCTGAACTCCTTCTTCCTGTAAGGAAGATCAGAGCATGGGTTTGAGCCGTCGTAAGGCGGAATGTGTGAAAGGCCCCGGCTTGGGCTGGAATTGGCGGATTTCGCTGGATGCGATGCGCTAAATATGGCCGATTCGGACCTTTCCAAGCCCGAACGGATTGTTTCCAAATTCTGGCTTAATCCTGCCGATCCATCAGACACTGTTTCACTTTGCGACCGACTGCATTGCCCTACGTGCGGCACGTACTCGGGCCGCGGGGTGGGCGTTCGCGCCCGGTCGCCGTTGATGCGCCATTGGTTCGAGCACCAACGGCGATGGGGAGCGGTCCGGGCGCGAGCCATCTCGCTGCGCGACACGGCGTTTGACTCGACCGCCTTCAAGTCATCTACAAACAACGTGATCATTTCCGCCTGACGCCCTTCCTCGAACGATCCTGCCTTTCTGCAATGGAAAGCGCTTTGGGCTGCCCTTGCTGAATCCTTCGAACTTCATCAATTAAGTTAGACAGTTCTGAACCACTCAACGTGGCAACTTGTTCGTCGTCATCGCACCAAATCGTGGAGAAATGGACAGATTGCTGATCACCGGCTTTGTTGAAGTACATCGTGTTCGTACTGAAACTCTCTTCACCGGACGCCAAAAATTTCTCGATACGGTCTGCGTACCACTTGCCGTCTTCAGCAATGTCATCCGCGAGAAAATCAAGTGTGACTGGATGAACCTTCCCCATCAATGCGCCACCCCCGCCGCCACGCTTTCGTCGATAAACCGCCCTTCCCGGAACCGGTCCAGCCCGAACTCCGCCGCCAAAGGCCCCGGCTCGCCCTTCGCGATCAGCTCGGCCGTCGCCCAGCCCGAACCGGGGATGGCCTTGAACCCTCCCGTGCCCCAGCCGCAGTTGATGAAGCAGTTCTCGAGCGGCGTTTTCGAGATGATGGGCGAGCGGTCCCCCGTCATGTCCACGATCCCGCCCCATTGGCGCAGCATCTTCAGCCGCGAGATCATCGGGAAGGTCTCGATCAGCGCCCGCACGGTTTCCTCGATATGGTGAAACGACCCCCGCTGCGTGAAGTTGTTGAACCCGTCCGCGCCGCCGCCGATCACCATCTCGCCCTTGTCGGACTGGCTCATGTAGCCATGTACCGTGTTTGCCATCACGACCACATCCATGCACGGCTTGATCGGCTCGCTGACCAGCGCCTGCAACGCCACGCTTTCCACCGGCAGCCGGAAGCCCGCCATATCCGCCACATGGCCCGAGTGCCCCGCGACGACGATGCCCAGCTTGTCGCAATCGATCTCGCCCCGCGTGGTGGTGACACCCTGCACCTTGCCATCCACCTGGCGGATGCCTGTGACCTCGCATTTCTGGATGACGTCCATGCCCATTTCCGAGCACTTCCGCGCATAACCCCACGCCACCGCATCATGCCGCGCCGTGCCGCCGCGCGGCTGCCAAAGCGCGCCTAGGACCGGATACCGCGGGCCGCGCACCTCGATGATCGGGCAAAGCTGCTTCACGCGTTCGGGCCCGATATACTCAGTCGCCACACCCTGCAGCGCGTTGGCATGCGCCGTGCGCTTGTAGCCGCGTATCTCATGCTCGGTCTGCGCCAGCATCATCACGCCGCGCGGGCTGAACATGACGTTGTAGTTCAGGTCCTGGCTCAGATCTTCGTATAGCGCTCGTGCCTTTTCATAGATCGCAGCGGAGGGATCCTGCAGGTAATTCGAACGGATAATCGTCGTGTTCCGACCTGTGTTGCCGCCGCCGAGCCACCCTTTTTCCAGGATCGCGACGTTTCTAACCCCGTGGTTCTTGCCAAGGTAGTACGCCGTCGCCAGCCCGTGCCCGCCAGCGCCGATAATGATCACATCATACTTGCGCTTCGGCTCGGGATTGCCCCAGGCGCGGGCCCAACCGGTGTGGTCCCGGAATGCCTCTTTCGCGATGGCAAAGGCGGAATATCGGCGCATCGTCCCTACCCAATTGAGCGGCCCATCGGCCCGCGATCTGTTTCCCAGAATTCCGCAACTGTCCACTTTCGACAAGCGGCAGGAAAGACGCATTTCGCGACAGATCGTCCGAAAACGCCGCGATTTGACCCACCACAAGCCCTTGGCTCTTTCCGACACCCGCCCGGCAGATTAAATGCAGCCCATGGGATTTTTGGTCTTCGCCATTCTGATCACGCTGATTGTCGTGCTTGCGCTGCTTCTGGCCGTGCGCGGCGGTGGGCGTGTGGCGCAAACCGGCGCGCAATCGGACGTGAACGTCTACCGCGACCAGTTGCGCGACGTCGACCGAGACCTTGCCCGCGGTGTCCTGACCGAGGACGAGGCCGAGGCGGTGCGCCTCGAAGTCTCGCGCCGCTTGTTGGAGGCTGACCGTCGCGCAAGCGAAGCCGCCGCTGTCAGCGCCGGTCAGTTCTGGCCCGCAGCCGCTCTGATTGCTGTGGTGCTCGTTGGTGGAGGCTATGGGCTTTACACGCAGATCGGCGCACCCGGATACCCGGACCTGCCGATGACGAAACGCCTTGCCGACATTCAGGACGCCGCCGCCAACCGCATGGGCCAGGCCGAGGCCGAAACGCGCGCCGCGCCCAACCTGCCACCACCACCCGAACCGGACGAGCGCTTTCTGGAACTCATGGACAAGCTTCGCGCCACGCTCGAAGAACGCCCGGACGATATCCGCGGCCTGTCGCTTCTGGCCGAGAACGAAGCGCGCCTTGGCAATTTCGCCGCCGCCCGGAAAGCGCAGGACAGGATCCTCGAACTCCAGGGCAATGAGGCAACCGCCAACGACCTGATGATGTCCATCGACATCATGGTCTTCGCCGCAGGTGGCTACGTCTCCCCCGAGGCCGAAGAGCTGATCCGCCGCCTGCTGGTCAGCAATCCCAACAGCGGCGCCGCCCAGTACTACACCGGGTTGACGCTGGCCCAGAATGGCCGTCCCGACCAGGCGTTTCCCATCTGGCGAAGGCTCCTCGAAGAGGGGCCCGCCAATGCGCCCTGGGTACCTGTCATTGCTGAGGAGATTACCGGCATCGCCGCCGCCGCTGGCGTGCAATACACGCCACCTGCCCGCACTCCGCTCCGTGGCCCCTCCGCCGAAGACATGACGGCGGCCGAGGACATGTCGGACGAAGACCGCCAGGCGATGATCCGGGGCATGGTCGAAGGTCTGGCCGCACGGCTCGCGTCTGACGGCGGCACCGCAGAAGAATGGGCGCGACTGATCACGGCGCTCGGCGTTCTTGGTGACACCGAACGCGCCACGGCAATCCTGTCGGAAGCGCGCGAAGTCTTTGCCGCCGACGCCAGCGCCATCGAAACCATCGAAAATGCCGCGCGCACGGCAGGCTTGAGTGAATGACCAGCGACACATTCGAAGACTTCGCCGCCACCCTGCCCCCGTCCGGCCCGATCCTGGGTCTTGACCTCGGCACACACACTATCGGGGTTGCGATCAGCGACGGGCTTCGGCGCGTCGCCTCGCCTCTGGAGACCATCCGGCGCAAGAAATTCGGAATCGACGCGGAAAGGCTGTTGACCATCGCCCGGGGGCGCGATGCGGCGGGTGTGATCCTCGGCCTGCCGCTCAACATGGACGGCACCGAAGGCCCGCGGGCGCAGGCGACCCGAGCCTTCGCCCGGAACCTCTCGGGTCTCACTGATCTGCCCATCGGCTTCTGGGACGAACGCCTGTCGACCGTGGCCGCCGAACGCGCGCTTCTTGAAGCCGACACCTCCCGAAAACGCCGGGCCGAAGTCATCGACCACGTCGCCGCATCCTTCATCCTGCAAGGCGCGCTTGATCGCCTTTCCCATCTGGAGGCGCCATGAGCGACGAGGTCTGGAAACGCGCCGAAATCGAAAGCCCCTGTGTCAAGGTTTGTGTGCTCCACCCCGAAGCCGGCATCTGCCTTGGTTGCTACCGCACGCGCGACGAAATCGCCGGCTGGTCCCGGCTAAGCCCAGATGCGCGAAGGGATGTGATGGCAAACTTGCCTAACCGCAAGTCAATGCTTCCCGGACGGCGTGGGGGCCGGAACGCGCGGCGAGAAATCTAGGCACTCGCAAGTCTTCGGGAGCGTTTACGCGCTTTGTATATGACTTTTGCTGGTAAAGCAGTCGAAGCAGACAAATACGAAAACCATTCCGGCATCCGCCAGGCAAATCTCGTCACCGACAGAGTCGATTTGCGCATAAAAGACCATCTCGCTGCGACAAACATCGCAGATCACTTGATCCTCTTCTTGAAGAAGGTCCGGCCTGCCACCGATCTTCGATCTCTTGCCAACGCGAGTGTCCGCCCAAGCGAACCCGATCGCAGATGCTGCCTCGCTTGTCATAGGTTTTATTTCGAGCCGGATTTCCGGAATGACTTTCATTTGTACGCCCATCGAATTGCGGTAGTTGCACATTTCAGAGAGGGCAACGCCCACCGCGCGCGCGGCGCGTTAACCCGACTTGGGAAGCTGCACCACGTCCGGCTCGTTCGGCGCCAGTTCCTCGAAATCGAAACGGTCCAGCCGAAGCGCGCGGCGGCCCGCTTTTTCGGCGCTGATCTTGATCTCGTCGATGTCCTTCGCGGCCTGTCCGAAGTGGCGATCCAGATTGGAAACACGCGTCGTCAGCCGGTCGACGTCGCTGTGCAAGAGCGACAATTCCCGCCGAATCGCGCCCGCCTGCTCGCGCATCCGCGCGTCCTTCAGAATGGCCCGCATCGTGTTCAGCGTCGCCATGCAGGTGGTGGGCGAGACGATCCAGACCCGGGCCGCGAACCCCTCGCGCACCAGCTCCGGAAAGTTGGCGTGCAACTCGGCATAGACCGCCTCGGACGGCAGGAACATTAGCGCCCCGTCCGCCGTTTCCCCGTCCAGAATGTACTTCTCGGAGATATCCTTGATGTGCTTCTTGACCGAGACCCGCAGGGACTTCGCCGCCTCGTTCACCTCGTAATCCGTCGCCGCATTCCGCAAGGCCTCGTAGGCCTCCAGCGGAAATTTCGCATCAATAACAATAGGTCCCGGCGGGTTGGGCAAGTGGATCAGACAATCCGCCCGCTTCCCGTTCGAGAGCGTCACCTGCCGCGTATAGCTGTCCTTCGGAAGCGCCTTTTCGAGGATGTCATAAAGCTGGATCTCGCCAAACGCCCCGCGCGTCTGCTTGTTCGACAGGATGTCTTGCAGCGTCAGCACATCGCCCGAAAGCTTCTCGATATTCGCCTGCGCCTTGTCGATCGTCTCTAGCCGTTGCTGCAACTCGCCCAAGGAGCGCGCCGTCTTGGTGGCCGAATTCGCAAGGTTGTCGGTCATACCCTTCGAGACATCCGCCAGCCGTTGTTCCATCAGTTTCAACATGTTGGCCTGGCTTGCCGCGCTCGCTTCCGAGACCTGCGTCAACCCGCCCGACAGCGCCGCCTGCCCGTCGGCCAGCGTATCGACCCGACCATGGAGCGCCGCCATGTTCTGGGCCAGGGGCGCAATCATCTGGCTCGCCGCCCCGGCACGCCGCACGGCCATCACCAACAGCACCAAAACCAGCAGCACGAGGGCACCGATCCCCAAAGCCCCCTGCACATAGGGGTCGTTCAAATCAATCGTGATCTCGCCGAATTCAATCATCGTCGTCCAAACAGTTTTTCGATGTCCGCAAGTTTCAATTCCACATACGTCGGGCGTCCGTGGTTGCACTGGCCCGACAGAGGTGTCGCTTCCATTTCGCGCAAAAGCGCGTTCATCTCGTCCGCCTGCATTCGGCGCCCGGTGCGGACCGAGCCATGGCACGCCATCCGGGAAAGCACAGCATCCAGACGCGCCTGCAGCGTCGTGCTACCCCCTGCCTCGTCCAACTCATCAACGATGTCCAGCAAAAGCGGTTTTGCATCGATCGCGCCAAGGATCGCTGGCGTTTCGCGCACCGCCACGGTCCCAGTTCCGAATGCTTCGATGACCAATCCAAGGCCTGCCAGATCATTCGCCAGCGCCAAAAGCCGATCCGCCGCGTCACCAAGCTCGACGATCTCCGGCACCAGAAGTGCCTGAGAGGCCACGCCTTTTTCCGCTCGCTGCGCCTTCAGTTTCTCATAAACCAGCCGCTCATGCGCGGCATGGGCATCGACCAGAACCACCCCGTCGGTGGTTTGCGCGACGATGAAATTCTCATGCACTTGTGCCCGCGCAGCGCCAAGCGGCAGCGCTTCGGTTGCAGGCTCTGGCGCGGGCTCGAAGCGCGCCGTGGCTTCGGCGAAGCCGTCCAGAGCCGCCGTGCGCTGCTCGGGATAGCCCCGGGGGCTGGGCGCACGGTCCATCTGGTAGACACGGGGTTTCATTTCGGGCGCCCGAAACGCTCCTAGCGTGTCCCCCGCCACCGTCGACGACGCGCGATGCCCAGCATCCGCCAAAGCATGGCGCAAGCCGCTGACGATCAGACCGCGCGCGACACCCGGCTCGCGAAATCGCACCTCGGATTTCGCGGGGTGCACATTGACATCCACCAGCTTCGGATCGCAGTCGATAAAGAGCGCTGACGCCGCATGCCGGTCGCGAGACAGCACGTCCATATAAGCCGCCCGCAACGCGCCAATCAGTTGCTTGTCGCGCACCGGGCGGCCGTTGACGAAGAAGTACTGATGGACCGCCGACCCCCGCGAATAGGTTGGCAAGGCGGCGTAGCCGGTCAGGTGCAACCCCTCGCGCTCTGCGTCAAGCGCCACGGCATTCTCGACAAACTCGGCCCCCAGTATGTGACGCAATCGCCCGGCCAAGGCGCACGTCGGATCACCGGCTTCGGCCGACACCTGAAAGACGGTGCGCGGCGCTTCGGTTTCGTCAATCAATTCGAAGGAAATATACGGCTCGGCCATCGCAAGCCGTTTGACCACATCCGTGACCGCCTGCATTTCCGCGCGGTCGCTGCGCAGGAACTTCAGCCGGGCTGGAGTCGCATAGAAAAGATCGCGGAGCTCGACCGTGGTGCCTTTTGGGCCAGCGGCGGGCCGCAGCGCGCCGACCTCGCCGCCGGACGCGCGTAGTTCGTGCGCGTCGCTGCCATTTGGGCGTGACGTGATGATGAAGCGCGCGACCGCGGCCAAAGACGCCAATGCCTCTCCTCGAAACCCGAAGGTGTGGATGTTCAAAAGATCCGAACCGTCGATTTTCGACGTCGCGTGGCGCGCCACGGCAAGGGGCAGATCGCTTTCCTGAATGCCCGCGCCATCGTCGCGCACCCGGATCAGGCGCTTACCACCCTGAGCCACGGCGATCGTGATCCGACCGGCGCCCGCATCGATGGCATTTTCGACCAGTTCCTTGACGGCGGAAGCTGGCCGTTCCACGACTTCGCCGGCCGCAATCCGGTTGATAGCCGCATCGTCAAGCGGCCTTATCCGACCAGAAATCTGGCTTATATTGGGGTCCGGGGCGTGCATACCACAAAAGGTAGCATTCCCGCGCGGCGGGATCCAGTGCGATCAAATGTTGAACAAAAGCGTTAGCGCGATGGTCCACATCAGGCTGCCAACGGCAATGTCCAGCATCCGCCAACTGGATGGCTTGGCGAAAAACGGCGCCAAAAGCCGCGCACCGTAACCGAGCGAAAAGAAGAAGAAAAAACTTGCTGAAATGGCCCCGATGGCAAAGGCCAACCGGCTGCCTTCATGCACAGCCGCGATGGACCCCAGCAAAACAAGCGTATCGAGGTACACATGCGGGTTGCCCCAGGTCAGCGCCAGGCAAACGGCGACCGTCTTCCAAAGCCCGCCGTTTCCATGCCCATTGGCCTCCAACGCACTGTTGCCCGAGAAGGCAGAATAGAATGCCAGCAGCCCATAGATCAGCAGAAAGCCCGCGCCACCCAGTGTCATCAGCGGCTTCATCCAGGGATAAGCCTGCGCCATCGCGCCAAACCCGGCAACGCCCGCGGTCATCAGCACAGCGTCCGACAGAGCGCACGTCAAAACAACCGCCAGCACGTGCTGCTGTCGAATGCCCTGGCGCAAAACAAAGGCGTTTTGCGCGCCGATCGCCACAATCAAAGACAGGCTCAGCGCAAAACCGGTAATAAACGAGGTTGTCACGCGAGTTGCGCCATAACCTCGTCAGAGACCTCGAAATTGGCGGTGACGCGCTGCACGTCGTCATCGTCCTCGAGAACTTCGATGAGTTTCATAAGTTTTTGTGCGCCTTCCAGATCGAGCTCGGTCATCGTGGTCGGCTTCCAAATGAGTTTTGTCGACTCCGCCTCTCCCAAAGCCGCTTCAATCGCAGTCGAGACGGCGTTCAATTCCGTATCTGCGGTGTAAACAAGATGCCCGTCTTCCGAGCTTTCAACGTCTTCCGCTCCGGCTTCAATTGCCGCCATCATTACCGTATCCTCGTCACCGACGTCCGCGGGGTAGAATATCTCCCCTTTCCGCTCGAACATGAAACTGACCGAGCCGGTTTCGCCAAGATTTCCACCATGTTTTCCGAAAGTTGATCGTACGGTCGAGGCGGTCCGGTTCCGGTTGTCTGTCATCGCCTCGACGATGACGGCCACACCGCCGGGGCCGTAGCCCTCGTACCGGATTTCCTCGAAATCATCACCCTCGCCCGCCTGGCTTTTGGATATGGCACGCTCGATCACGTCCTTCGGCACGGACTGCGTCCGCGCCTCTTTCACAGCCAGACGCAGACGCGGGTTCTTTTCCGGGTCCGGATCGCCCATCTTCGCCGCCACGGTGATTTCCTTGGCGAGCTTCGAAAACAGCTTGGAGCGCGCCGCGTCCTGACGCCCTTTCCTGTGCTGGATGTTTGCCCATTTTGAGTGGCCTGCCATAGCCCTCGCTCCTCCTACGCAACACGAACGCGACACCCATATATGCAGGCTGCCCTGCAACGCGCAAGCCCTTGAGTTTCAACGCTTACCGGCACTTCAGGAAACAGTGTCGCCGGGCCGTCGCGGATAACCTGACCTAATGCGGCATTAGCGCGTTGCGCCTGCCTAGTCGGCCATTTTCACAAGCGCATGCCGCTTCTTGCCAGCCGATAGCTTGATCGGCGACGCAAGTGCTGCCCTGTCGATCATCAGGCCCGCATCCGTCACTGGCTCGTCGTCCATTCGCGCACCATGGTCCGCGATCAGGCGTTTCGCCTCTTTCCCCGACTTCACAAGGCCCGACCGAACGATCAACTGCGTGATCGAAATGCCGTCGCCCACATCTTCCCCGGTAAGCTCCAAAGTCGGCAGGTCGTCACCAACACCACCCTTTTCGAACACCTCACGCGCCGTCGCCTCGGCCGCTGCCGCCGCATCCGCACCACGGCAAAGCGTCGTGACCTCGTTGGCCAGAAGAACCTTGGCATCGTTGATCTCGGAGCCGCCCAACGCGCCCAGGCGCTCGCACTCGTCCACCGGCAATTCCGTGAACATCTTGAGGAACTTGCCCACGTCCGCGTCCGGCACGTTCCGCCACCACTGCCAGAACTCATAGGATGCCATCATATCGTCGTTCAGCCAGACGGCACCTTCGGCGGACTTGCCCATCTTCTTGCCATCGGCGCGCGTCACCAGCGGTGTCGTCAGCCCGAAAGCTTCCGTCGCCTCGACCCGGCGGATCAGGTCGACGCCCGAGACGATGTTGCCCCATTGGTCCGATCCGCCCATCTGCAGGATGCAGCCATGGCGGCGGTAGAGTTCCAGGAAATCATAGGCCTGCAGCAGCATATAGTTGAATTCGATGAAGCTGAGCGCCTGCTCGCGATCCAGCCGAGACTTGACGCTTTCGAACGCCAGCAAGCGATTGATCGTGAAGTGTTTTCCGATATCGCGCAGGAATTCGATGTATTTCAGCTCGTCCAGCCATTCGGCATTGTTCACCAGCGGGCTGTCGGTCGGCCCATCCCCGTAAGCGATGTAGCGCGAGAACACCTGCCTGATACCGTCGGCGTTCGCATTGATCTGCTCGACCGAGATGATCTTGCGCATCTCGTCCTTGCCGGACGGATCGCCGACCTTTGTCGTCCCCCCACCCATCAGCGTGATCGGTCGGTGCCCGGTCTTCTGCATCCAGCGCAGCAGCATGATCTGCACTAGGTTCCCGATGTGCAGCGATGTCGCCGTAAGATCGAACCCGATGTAGCCCGTCACCGTTTCCTTGTGGAACCGCGCATCGAGCTCTTCCAGATCGGTGCAATCGGCCAGAAACCCGCGCGCCATGATGGTGGCGATGAACTCGGATTTCGGGTGATAGGTCATTGGAACATCCATTTAACGTCAGAAGCCCTAGCCCTATACTGTCGGACAGGGAAAAGGGGAAGACATGAGCAGGCAGACAGCGCTTTGGGCCTTGGGCGCGATGTCAGGGACATCGCTGGACGGGATCGACGCGGCGCTGGTTCTGACCGATGGCGAGGAGGTTTTCGAATTCGGTGCTTCCCGCTATCGCGCTTACACGGACGCAGAGCGCAAGGTGCTTCGAAACGCGTTAGGTCACTGGGACGGACCTGCGATTGAAGAAGCCACCAAGGTGGTCGAGGCCGCACATATCGAAGCGCTTCAGTCCTTTGAGACCTCGGATATCATCGGGTTCCACGGCCAGACACTCGCCCATGCACCGGATAAGGGGCAAACGTTGCAAGCCGGGAATGGCATGGTGCTGGCAGACGCACTGCAAACCCCCGTTGTCTGGGATTTCCGAACGGCTGACATGAAGCTCGGCGGGCAAGGTGCGCCGCTGGCACCGTTCTACCACTTCGCTCTGGCCAAGCGCTTGGGCTTCACCGACCCCGTCGCCTTCCTGAACCTAGGCGGCGTCGGCAACATAACCCTGATCGACCCCAGCGCCACCTCGCCCGAGGCCGACGGCGCCTGTCTGGCCTTCGATACCGGACCGGGCAACGCGCTGATCGACGATCTTTGCCAGCAGCGAAGGGGCGCTCGGATGGACAATGACGGTGCACTGGTCCGGGCTGGCCGCGTGCACGAGGACATCCTGGAGCAGATGATGGCCTCGGCCTACTTCCCAAAGGTCCCGCCCAAGTCTCTGGACCGGAACGACTTTTCGCATTGGAGCGATCTGGTCGCAGCCCTCTCGGACGCAGACGCCGCCGCCACGCTGGCAGCCGGAACTGCCAGATCCGTTGCGCTTGCGCTGGTCCACACCGAGAGGCCGCCGAAGCGAATGCTGGTCACCGGCGGTGGACGTCGGAACCCCGGGCTGATGGTTCTGTTGAAACGCGACCTGCCATGCCCCGTCGTTCCCGTCGAAGATCACGAACTGGATGGCGATATGCTGGAGGCGCAAGCCTTTGCCTATCTTGCGGTTCGCGTCTTTCATGGTCTGCCGACATCGGCCCCGGGTACGACCGGCGTCGCGGCGGCGGTCGGCGGTGGCCAGGTCAGCAGACCAACCGCTTGATAAAAAAAAGCAGGGCGGGAGTGCTCCCGCCCTGCTTGCAGTCTTTAGATACGTTTAATGCGCCGTGGCACCCGTGCCATCGCCAGAGCCAGCGAGCCGGGCGGCCGCTGCAGCTTCTTCCGCTGCCTCGTCCCACTCGATGGCTTTGGGTTTCCGGGCCAATGCGTGCTTCAACACGTCAGACACGTGAGCCACAGGGATGATCTTGAGCCCGTCCTTAACGTTGTCCGGGATCTCGGCCAGATCCTTTTCGTTCTCTTCCGGAATCAGCACCGTTTTGATGCCGCCCCGAAGCGCCGCCAGCAGCTTTTCCTTCAGCCCACCGATGGGCATGGCATTGCCACGAAGCGAAACCTCGCCCGTCATGGCGATATCCTTCCGGACGGGGATCTTCGTCAGCACCGACACGATCGATGTCACCATGGCCAAGCCGGCCGAGGGGCCATCCTTTGGCGTTGCGCCATCGGGCACGTGGACGTGGATGTCCATCGTATCGAAGCGCGGAGGCTTCACGCCGATCGACGGCGCGATCGAGCGAACATAGCTCGAGGCCGCGTCAATCGACTCCTTCATGACATCGCCCAGCTTGCCGGTCGTCTTCATCCGGCCCTTGCCAGGCAGGCGCAACGCTTCGATCTGCAACAGATCGCCGCCAACGCTTGTCCATGCCAGCCCGGTCACCACGCCGATCTGGTCCTCTTTCTCGGCCAGACCATAGCGGAACTTCTTCACGCCAAGGAATTCTTCCAGATTCTCGGGCGTTACGACGACTTTCTCATCTTCCTTCTTGATGATCTTGGTCACCGCTTTCCGCGCCAGCTTGGCGATCTCGCGTTCGAGGTTCCGCACACCCGCTTCGCGTGTGTAGGTGCGAATGATCTCGGACAAAGCCTCGTCCGTCAGTTCGAATTCCTTCTCGCGGAGCCCATGGTTCTTGATCTGCTTGCCGATCAGATGCTGGCGCGCGATTTCGGATTTCTCATCCTCAGTGTAACCCGCCAACGGAATGATCTCCATCCGGTCCAGAAGCGGGCCCGGCATGTTGTAGGAGTTCGCGGTGGTCAGGAACATCACGTTCGAGAGGTCGTATTCGACTTCCATGTAATGGTCGACGAAGGTCGAGTTCTGCTCCGGATCGAGCACTTCCAACATGGCGCTGGCCGGGTCGCCCCGGAAATCCTGGCCCATCTTGTCGATCTCATCGAGCAGGATAAGCGGGTTCGTCGTCTTTGCCTTCTTCAGCGCCTGGATAATCTTGCCCGGCATCGAGCCGATATAAGTCCGCCGGTGACCGCGGATTTCGCTTTCATCGCGCACGCCGCCCAGCGAGATGCGGATGAATTCGCGCCCCGTCGCCTTCGCAACCGACTTGCCCAACGAGGTCTTACCAACGCCCGGAGGCCCGACAAGGCACAAGATCGGGCCCTTCAGCTTCTTCGAGCGCTGCTGAACGGCCAGGTATTCGACGATCCGTTCCTTGACCTTTTCAAGCCCATAGTGATCGTCGTCCAAAACCTTCTGGGCACGGCTCAGGTCCTTTTTCACGCGGCTTTTGACGCCCCATGGGATCGACAGCATCCAGTCCAGATAGTTGCGCACCACGGTCGCTTCCGCGCTCATCGGCGACATGGACTTAAGCTTCTTCAGCTCGCCTTCCGCCTTCTCGCGCGCTTCCTTGGTGAACTTGGTCTCGGCGATCCTTTCTTCCAGCTCGGCGATCTCGTTCGAGCCGTCCTCACCGTCGCCCAATTCCTTCTGAATGGCCTTCATTTGCTCATTCAGATAGTATTCGCGCTGCGTCCGCTCCATTTGGGACTTAACGCGCGTCTTGATCTTCTTTTCGACCTGAAGAACCGACATCTCGCCCTGCATCAGGCCGAATACGGCTTCCAGCCGCTCGGCCACGACCAGCGTCTCCAGAAGCGATTGCTTGCGGTCGACTTCGATCCCCAAATGACCCGACACGAGGTCGGCCAGTTTCGAGGCCTCCTGCGCCTCCGCCACCTGCGCCAACGCTTCTTCGGGTACGTTCTTTTTGACCTTGGAATAGCGCTCGAACTCTTCGGCAACCGACCGGATCAAAGCCGTGACGGTTTCCTCGTCGCCCATCATCTCTTCCAGTGGCTCGGCAAAAGCTTCGAAAAAACTGTCGTTCTGGATGTATTCCGTGATCTTGACCCGCGCGCGACCTTCGACCAGCACCTTGACGGTACCATCCGGCAGCTTGAGCAACTGCAACACATTGGCCAATACGCCAACGTCGTAGATGCCATCAGATGTCGGCTCATCAACGGCGGGATCGATCTGGCTGGACAACAGAATCTGCTTGTCGTCCTGCATGACCTCTTCCAACGCCCGCACCGATTTATCTCGCCCGACAAAAAGCGGCACGATCATGTGCGGGAATACCACGATGTCCCTGAGCGGGAGCACCGGGAACGGATTTTCAAATGTTTCGCTCATACCTGCGTCCTTGAAGCTGCAAGAGGGACCATCCCGAATAGCGGCAATGCGTGCCCTCTCCTGGCCTCTATATGTGGTGCCACCTGCGGTGGCTTCAACCATCTGCTCGTCGGGTCAAATCTACCTGGCCCACAGCGGGGAGCAAGCATCCTTTGGAAAAAGCACGAACCGGGTCGGCGAAAAAGCTTACTGCGTCAACGAAATCCACACCCAGTCTTGAACGTTTCCGTAAAGGAAAAATTAACAAATGCGCCGCAATTTGGCCTGAAATCGGGACTAGCGAGGTGTGGGGGCTCCGCGAAAAGGGCGGCGCTGAATGCTTTCTGTGCTTGGTTCGCACTTGTATCAAGAACGCCGACGTCTTCTGTTCGTCGCATCAATGGCTTTCTTGGCAGGTGTCCTGCTATATCTCCCGGCCCCCATCTACGTCGGGGCGGTGCATATCTCGCTCATCTCGGGCGTGGTTTACGCAACTGTTGTCGGCCTGGCCGCGTTCTTCGTGTGCCTAATCCTGCCGTCGATGCGTTTCATGATCGAGGCAGTCGCCGTATCACGCCTGTTCTTCGCATTCTTTGTCCTGTCGATGCCGCAGATTGGCTTTCAGATACTGGCCAATCCACTGCTGACCGCCCTTCTGGTCGTGGCAGGTGGCGCAGCCATCAGCCGCGTCTTGCATGGCCGCATCCTGCGTGAGGGGCCGCGCTGGCAGATGCCAGGGCGGCCGCGGAAACCCGTTCGCATCGACGGAAACGCGTATCAGCATCGGATCGTTGCGTGGCTGGACGACGCCGCCCCGATCCCGGCCTGAGGGGCCCATTGCCAAAGCGCTGATGCCGCGCCATGGTCCCCGCCATGGCGCCCAGAAAAATCATCATCGACACCGATCCCGGCCAGGATGACGCCGTAGCAATCCTGCTGGCGCTCGCCTCGCGCGAGGAACTCGACGTCCTCGGCATCACCGCTGTCGCCGGCAATGTGCCGCTGGCCCTCACCCAGCGGAATGCACGCATTGTCTGCGAACTGGCGGGCCGCCCGGACATGCGCGTTTTTGCGGGCGCAGACGCCCCGATACATCGCGCGCTGGTCACCGCAGAACACGTACACGGCAAGACCGGACTTGATGGCCCGCCGGTGCCTGACCCAGACATGGACCTGCAAGCTCAGAATGCGGTCGATTTTATCATCGAGACGCTGATGGAGCATCCGCCAGGCACCGTCACGCTGGTGCCTATCGGACCACTCACGAACATCGCGCTGGCCTTCGAGAAAGCCCCCGAAATCGTGCCGCGCGTTGCCGAGATCGTGCTGATGGGCGGGGCCTATTTCGAGGTCGGGAACATCACGCCGGCGGCCGAGTTCAACATCTACGTCGATCCGGAAGCCGCTGAAATCGTGTTTAAATCAGGTGTCCCGCTTGTCGTGATGCCGCTTGATGTCACCCACAAGGCGCTGACCAGCCGCGCCCGGGTCGAGGCCTTCCGCGCGATGGGCACCGAGACCGGGCGCATGGTCGCCGCCTGGACCGATTTCTTCGAGCGTTTCGACATGGAGAAATACGGCTCCGAAGGCGCGCCGCTGCACGATCCCTGCACCATCGCCTATCTGCTCAAGCCCGACCTGTTCAGCGGACGGCACATCAATGTCGCGATCGAGACCCAGTCGGACCTGACCCGCGGCATGACGGTCGCCGACTGGTGGCGCGTCACGGATCGCGCGCCAAACGCGATGTTCATCGGTGATCTCGATGCCGAGGGGTATTTTGCCCTGCTGACCGAACGGTTAGCGAGGCTACCTTGAAGGAGGCTTTGCTTTCAGATTTGCTGGCAACGCACGAGGTTTGCCACCCGTCTCGCCCTGTCTCGCTCTTCTCCGAGGGAGCGGAAGCGACGCTAACGATCGAAGGATTTCCATGGTGGGACGCTGAACTACCGCGCGATGCCGACGCGCAGTTGGTCCTGAGTTTTGCCAGTGTGGTCGAAGGCAATCTGCAATTGCCCTTAGATGATGCGGAATTCCGGCAGGACGGGTTGTTGGATGGCCTTGCGCTCACGCCACTGGAAGATGCGTCTTGGGCGGTAGGTCCGCACATCGAGGTCTTTTGCTACAGACCATTTTCCGACGCCATGTCGATCTACTTGGCGGTAGAGCGTGCGTTGAATGACGTCGAATGCCCCCTGTCGCCAGAGCGGTATTTGAATCTCGGCGCTTGGCTGCAAGCAAGTTCATGTTTCAAACTTGGAACCTTCCCGAAGCACGTTTTCGACCGGCTTGAACCCCAGTTACAAGACCACTCGATACTTGAGGCGGATCACCACCTGTTTACGGGAAGCCAGATCGCCAGCAAAGTGTCTGTAAAATTTGATGAAAACTGGCTGATCTGTGATCCGCCAACCGCCCGTTGGGAATGCCCATGAGCCAACTGTTGCACCTTGCCACCCTCGACGATCTCGACCGTCTGGAGCAGATGGTCGACGCCTATCACAGCTTCGAAGGCATCCAGACCGATGCCGAGGGACGGCGCGCGGCGCTTGAACCGTTGCTCGACGGCAGCCCCCATGGCGCGATCTGGATGATCGGTCCCAAGATGGCACCGGTTGGCTACATCGCCGTCAGCTTCGGCTGGTCCATCGAGCTGGGCGGCATGGACGCCATGATTGATGAGTTCTGGATCCGTGAAGCCGTACGCGGCCGTGGCATGGGCACCGAAGCCTTGGCGGCATTGCAAAAGGCGCTGCGCGAGGCGGGCGTGCACGCCATCAGCCTTGAAATCGCGCCTGGCAATTCCACTGCAGAGCGGCTTTACCTGCGATCTGGTTTTCAGGCGCGTGGGTTTCACCTGATGGCATGGCGCCCTAAGTGAAGCCCATGGCCTTGGATCTGCCCTTTGACAACAGTTACGCCCGCCTACCGGACCAGTTCTTTACCCGGTTGGCGCCGACCCCTGTCGCAAAACCGTCTTTGATCGCGTTTAACCGCCTTTTGGCGAAACGCCTCGGTCTGGATGCCGACAGCCTTTCGTCGGACGAGGGGACCGCTGCCCTTGCGGGTAACGGCGTCCCGAATGGCGCGGAACCCTTGGCCCAGGCATATGCGGGCCATCAATTCGGGAACTTCGTGCCGCAGCTGGGCGACGGACGAGCCATCTTGTTGGGCGAAGTCGTGGCCCCGGACGGCGCGCGTTTCGACGTACAACTCAAGGGGTCGGGCCCCACGCCCTATAGCCGGATGGGGGACGGGCGCGCCTGGCTGGGCCCCGTCTTGCGGGAGTACATCGTCTCGGAAGCGATGGCCGCGCTCGGCATTCCCACGACACGGGCTCTGGCGGCAGTGGCCACGGGCGAAATCGTTCTGCGCGAAGTCCCCCTGCCCGGCGCCGTTCTGACCCGCGTCGCCGCAAGCCACATCCGCGTCGGCACCTTCCAGTATTTCGCCGCCCGCGATGACAGGGACGCGCTTCGGGCCCTTGTCGCGCATGCCATTGAACGCCACGACGCCGATGCCGAAGACGCGCTTGGATTGCTCGCAGGCGTGATCCAGCGCCAGGCCGATCTGATTGCGCGCTGGATGGGTGTGGGTTTCGTTCACGGCGTGATGAACACCGACAACATGACCATTTCGGGCGAAACCATCGACTATGGCCCCTGCGCCTATCTGGACACGTACCACCCACTCATGGTCTTTTCCTCGATCGACCGGAACGGGCGCTATGCCTTTGGCCGCCAACCCGATATTGCCATGTGGAACCTCGCCCAACTTGCCATGGCGCTCTTGCCGCTCATCGACGACAGCAAGGCGGCGCAAGCCGAACTCGACCGTTTCCCCGAACTCTTTCGCGCCGCATGGTCGAAGACGTTCCGCGCCAAGCTTGGGCTCGAAACCGTAGAGGATGGAGACGACGAACTGATCCATGACCTGCTGCACCGAATGGCCGAGAACCGGGCGGATTTCACGAACACGTTCCGGGCGTTGGGTACGGAAGTCGCCCGCGACGAATTTCTTGATCCCGCCGCATACGACGAATGGCATACGAAGTGGAACGAGAGATTAAGCATCGAAAATAATAGCTTAAAGATCGCTCTTAACGCTGTCCGGTCGGTTAACCCCGCAGTGATTCCACGCACGCACCGCATCGAAGAGGCCATCCAGGCCGCTGTCACTGGCGACTACCGCCCGTTCGAGCGTCTGCACGCCGCATTGGCAACGCCGTTCGAGCTTTCGGACAGTAACGCCGACCTTGCGCGAGCCCCCACGAAGGACGAAATCGTCCCTCAGACATTCTGCGGAACCTGACCCGAGCGCCCCTTTCGAATTGTGTCGGGAAGATGGCGTGGGGCGCACATTGATCTCACGATCGACAATGGTTCTCCACAAAAGCGACCGATTGTTTCGACAATTTACCTAAAAACGGGTGTAACTCATTTGAGGTCAGGACAATGAGCCTGGAAGAATCTGCGTTGAGCTTCGAGGACGAGGAATTCGTCGACGAGCTGAAGCCAGACACGAAACTTATGCATGGTCAGTACACCATCGAAGGCTTTCTGGCTGCCGGTGGGTTTGGCATCACCTATCTTGCTCGCGACAGCCTGAGCCGCCGTGTCGTGATCAAGGAATGCTTCCCCGGCAACTTCTGCCGTCGCCGCAACAGTTCCGTCATGCCGCGGTCGCGCGCGCATCAGAACGAGCTGAAGTCGATCGTCCGCCTCTTCTCGCAAGAGGCGATGAACTTGGCCAAAGCCAATCATCCGAACATCGTCGGCGTGCACCAGGTTTTCGAGGAAAACAACACCGCCTATATGGCGCTGGACTTCGTTCAGGGTCGCGATCTGCTTGAGATCCTGCAAGACGACCGCGACAGCCTGACACCTGAGATCGTGACCGGTTACCTGACTAAGGTGCTCGATGCGATCAAGCACATCCACTCTCAGGGGATGCTGCACCGCGACATCTCGCCTGACAACATCATCATCAACGAGCGTGGCGAGCCCATTCTGATCGACTTTGGCGCCGCACGCGAAGATACATCGAACGAGAATGTGACCCGCATGCTGTCGGCGCTGCGTGTCGTCAAGGATGGCTACAGCCCCCAGGAATTCTATATTGCAGGCAGCGAGCAGACGCCGTCCTGCGACCTCTATTCGCTGGCCGCCAGCTTCTATCACATCGCTACAGGCGAACTTCCCCCGGATAGCCAGGTGCGGCTGTCAGCCTTTGCCGCAGGTGACGATGACCCTTACGTGTCTTTGGGAAAGAAAACAGGCGGTTACTCGCGAAACTTTGTGACGGCGCTGGACAAGGCGATGGCGGTCTTGCCGCGAAGCCGGATGCACAGTGCGGACGAGTGGCTCACGCATCTGGAGCATGGTGCAGGAAGCAACGTCGAAACGCGTGTGCTGGACGATGATCTTGCAGAGGTGAAATCCAAGGAAAAGAAGTCAGCCCTGCCGCTTCTGTTGGGCACCACCACATTGGCCGCGGTGGTTGGCGCTGGCGTCTTCTTCATGTCGTCGAACGGCGAAGACCCCCTGTCCGCCACCACTGCGTCCAACGAGGCTGTGACGAGGGCGGAACCTGCCATTACTCCGTCGCCGGAACAGACACCCGAAATCGCGGCGACGATTGCCCCGACGCCCGTTGTTCCCGATCTCTCACCCCCAGAGGTTGAACTGTCGGCGCCCGTTGATGTGGCGGATACACCTGCAGAGGCTGCGGCACCGGAGGCTCCCGCGGCACCCTTTGTGCCTGATCCTATCGAGGAAGACACGGCAGCGCTCGCCCTGCCCACCATTGACCCGGCCCCGGCGGCGCCTGTTGACGCCGAGCAAATTCTGGCAGGTGTCGGCGACGTTGCCACAGACGTGGCCGTCCTCGCTACGCCTGGCGAAAGCGATCCAATGATGTCAGTTGACCTGCCGGCACTTGCGGCAGCTTCGCGGGTCGCTCCACCGGGCAACCTTGGCATTGTCGCGACGGATCTGGCGTTTTCGCCGCCAGTGATCGACACGGTTGCCCCGGAAACTGCCGAGCCAGAGGCGACAAGCACGCTTGCCGGATGGTCAGCGAGGGAATTCTTCCTGAACCAGTCAAAACCCGAGCAAGCCGCCGCACCAGCGGCCGCAGCGCCTCGGTCGCAACCCAGTGCATCCGCCCCCCAAGCGGCCCCCACAGAAGCACCAGAGAACACCGCCGCAATTACGCGCTTTGTTCCTGTTCTGCCGTTTGTCCTTTCGGACGCAACGCCCGGCCAGATTGTCGCCGTGTCCGTCGACGCTCCGAACTGGCTGGCCTCGGATGCGCGCATCGTTTCCATCAACGGGCAAGCAGTCTCGTCGAACGAGGCGATCTCTGAGCGGCTGACGGAACTGGCCGCAAATGGAAGCGACAGCAGCTTCGACGCCGTGATCGGGCTGGCCGGCGTCGCGGCCAACCAGACGCTGACCATCGCCAAAGAGAAGCATACCTTGCTCTTGAACGGCCTGAAGTTTGCCGCACGCCCGAACGGATCGGGATGGACAACCGAAGTCGTCGAGGCTCCAAGCGGCTCGAACTTCCGCGTTGGCGACGTGCTGGTGTCCTATGTCGCAACTTGGGAAGCGCTCGATGGACCCAATACGCTGCAAACCATCTTGGAGCGAGAACGCGAATCCGGAAAATCCAGTTTGAGCTTCGCCGTGCAGCGCGACGGCGAGATTTGGATCGAAGCCTTTAGCGTCGCGTCCTGACGGGCGCGGCCAATTGAAAAGGAAAGGGAGAAAGCCCCGTGTTTCTTTTTGGAAAGAAGAAAAGCAAAGCAATAGAAACGCAACAGGCGGCAGCGGCTCAGGACATGTCTTCCGTACCAAGCCCGACGCAGCCACCGGTTTCCGGTGATGGCGAACCGGTTTTGCGCAAGCGTCGCCGCCCGACGAACTCGAACAAGACGCGGCTGATGGGTTTCGACACGTCCGACGGGCGTGTGACCGATCTCTTTGGCGACGACAAGGCGACAACGGACACGGGTCGCTTCCAGTTTCCCGTGGGCCTCGTCATGGTGGTCAAGGGGCCCGGATTTGGCGAATGCTTCGCGATCCAGCCTGGCATGAGCCAGATCGGTCGCGGCGAAGGACAAGCCATTCAGCTCGACTTCGGTGACATGGCCATCTCGCGCGAGAACCACGCGGCCATCGTCTATGACCCCAAAGAGCACAGCTTCCTTCTTGGGCACGGCGGCAAGTCGAACCTTGTGCGTCTGAACGGAAAACCCGTCGTCAGCACGAATGATCTCGCGAACGGCGATGAGATTGAAATCGGCGAGACACGGCTTCGCTTCGTCGCGCTTTGCTCGAAGGATTTCAACTGGGAAGAGGCCAAGGCCGAAGAAGGGACTGACGACGATGATGTGGAGATTGCCTGAGCCGCGCTTCGACGTCGCCTCTGCCCTTGATCGCGGTGGTCGTGATTACCAGGAAGACACACTTGTTTCCGACTTCGCCGTGGGCGACGACTGCGGGATCGTCGTTCTTGCCGATGGTATGGGCGGGCATTCCGCCGGGGACGTCGCCGCCAAAACGGTCGTGACCGAGGTCTACAGCGAGCTCAAGTTCAACAGCGACCTGTTCTTTGATCACGCCAGCCACCTGCCGAAGCTCATGCAAAGTGCCATCGACAGTGCAAACGACTGCGTCCGCGAAGCCGCGGTTCAGAACACGGAAGCACGTGGCATGGGATCAACCGTCGTTGCCGCGGTTTTCGCTGGCACACGGATGTACTGGAGCTCGGTTGGCGATAGCCCCCTCTATCACTTCCGTGCCGGCAAGATCGTCCAGGTGAACGAAGACCATTCGATGGCGCCGCAAATCGACGCCTTGGTGGCCGCCGGTTCCATTAAGCCCGAAGATGCCAAGACCCATCCGGATCGCAACTGCCTGACCTCCGCCGTGGCAGGCGGCAAAATCGCGAGGATTGACAACCGTGGCGAGGCTCTGGACCTGAAACCCGGTGATGTCGTGGTGGCTTCCAGCGACGGTCTGCAATTTCTGGAAGACCGGACGATTGCTCGGATCATTTCGCGCAACAAACGCAAACCAAGCGCCGACATCGCAAACGCACTGCTACAAGCGGTGAAGGCGCTCGATCACCCGGAACAGGACAACATCTCTTTCTCGGTGATCAAGGTCCGCCACGACAAGCCAGTCATCCGACCACAACGGCGCAGCAATGTCACCGAGATCGATTTCCATTCCACGCGGCTGACGGAAGACGCGGCGATTACCGAGACGCCGGTCGAACTGGAAACTGGTCGAGACGCGGCAGTCGCGAAAACCGCAACAGGTCACTAAGAACATGCCGGACGAACAGAAGATACAGGACACAGCACTCCGTTTGAGGCACCTCATGGAGGTTGCTGATTTTGATGACGGCGATCGCGCGTTGGCGGAACAGTCCTTGCGGCGGCTCGAACAACCGCTGCGCCTGACCGTTTTTGGCACCGATCCCAGACACGCCATTTCGCTGCTCAACCTGATGATTGGTCAGCCTGTGATGCCGTCATCGCTTCCGCGCGCGCGCGCCACGTTTCTTCATGGCGAAGAGTCGCACGCGCGCCTGACGTTCCAGGATGGAACCCGAAAACGTCTTGAAGGGTCCGAGTTCCGCAAGTTGTTCGACGGAAATCCGGCCTGGGTGCGGGTTCACGTCGATTTGCCGGTGCTCAGAAAGATCTCGTTAATGGTTGCCACCGACCGAAACCCCAACGCGCTTTGCGCGGACATCGAAAGAACGCTCTATTCGACCGATTTTGCCCTTTGGGCCGGGGACGAACTATGCACGCCTGTTCACCAAGCGTGGCGCAGCGTCCCAGACAGGCTGCGCGACCACAGTTATTTGGTGCTCTCGCCTGCCATGGATGATGGAAGCTGGACGACCATCCGTGGCGAGTTCGTCGATGTCCTGACTGTCGATCCCCGTCGCGCACAAGAAGCCAAGGCTCGGGAAGACGGCGTCGACAAGGCCGCCTTCAAAGCTGCCGGCGGCACGGAGTTGGTCGCGACAATAAAGAAGGAAATTGACCTTCTTGTTCAATCTGCCCTCGACGCTGCCGAGGTTCTTTTGCTGCGCCATGCCTCCGACGCCGATGCCGAGGGGAAAGAGAGCGTCGCGGAAGAAACACCTGATCCAGGTCAATTCGACACGACGACGCCTCCACCAGAGGACGTTTTGCCTTCAACTCACGGCACGCGCCGGGAGAAAGCCTTTTCCGTGCCACTCGGAAAAGTCGCATCGCGCTCGCGAATGCTGGAAAGCCGGTCGCAGGATGGGTCAACTCAGATAACGAAGCATACCGTTGCGAAGGCTATGAAGAACATGCCGAGGTCGCGTCAGGTCTCGAAAACGGGCCCAAAACCACGGGTCAAGTCGCGCAAAAGCCGCCCGGCAACGCCTTGGTCACTTGACCTTTGAGTTGACTAGATCGCGTCCTTGTCCCGAAGGATCTCTTCGGCCTTGGCAGAGTCTTCTGCTTCGGCCACCCTCCTTTGACACGCCAGCATCGAAGCGACCGCTTCCTCTGCACCTGACAAGATGAGATGTGCCAACTCGGCCCCCTCATGCGAGATTCGCACAGAACCCATGTCGGCAAATTCTCTCATGAAGTGCGACGCCTGCTGATCGGCAAAAGGGACCGAAAGGACAAGGCTGGGCAGGATGCCGTTCCAGACATGCCCCTCGGCCAGCCCTTCCCATGGATTTTGATCGCCAAAGGCGACTTCCATCCCATAGGTCTGCCCCGTTTCCAGTGACTCCCACCCCATGTTTGCGACGATGAATTGCACATTCTGCTGCGTCGCATTGAACTGCACGCGCAGATATATGTCGTTTTCAAATCCAGAGATTATGAAGCAGGAATTATCGATCGTTCGATCAATGGCGACATTCCAGCCCTCGATGTCTTCTTCCCAGGTCACGGTGTCCTGAGCCATGGCCCAACCGGCCGAAAACGATACATACGCAGCACAGAAAGCAATCTTCAACATACCAAAGCCCCTATTACCAAACCCGTGCTACCACAGTTTTGGCACATTGTTCCCCACGTCGAAGACACACTCTGTTTCCTCATGTTGAGAGAAACGGTTGTAGACGCCAGGCTCAGCCAAGGACCATGTCCCCAAAATATTGAAATAACTAGATATTATGCGATGACTTCTTCAATGAGGGCAGGATTCAACCCGCATCAGCCGTTACAGGAAAGGGTCAGCACGCGCTGTGAGCAAAAATTCTGGAAGATCGTAAATAAAATCCACTTTTGAACACAATTTCCTCCAAATCACCCGCTTTGTTTCCATCACAAATCTTGGATGGAACCAGAACGCAAACTGTCCATTGAAAAGAAAAACTGGGCTGTGCGTTTCATGGTTATACAAAATTGGAGTGGAACTCGTGGGAAAGAGACTCGCAAGTAAAATAAAAAGTACATCGGCAGTTGCCGCACTTGCGTTGGGGTCAACGTTCTCGACCGCGGCCATTGCGGATCAGGTCACACTGAAATCTGCGGACGGTACCGTGAACCTGGTCGGCGAATTCGTCGACTTCAAAGATGACAACTATATCATCCGCACCGCTCTTGGCGATCTTCGGATCAGTGCCAGCCGCGTGCGCTGCGAAGGCGCCGCCTGCCCGACCTTTGACAACGTCGCGGCAGATGTGTCCATCACCGGTTCGGACACAATCGGCCTGGGCATGATGCCACTCTTGATGACTGGCTTCGCTGCCACCATGGATGCGGATGCCGAACTGACCAACACCGGCGATGGCCAGACACTGGCGACGCTTGTCGGCGACGGTGGCTTCGGGGACGAGATCGGCTCTTACCTGGTGTCGGCAACTTCCGACAACGAAGCCTTCCAGGCTCTGCTTGATGGCTATGCAACCGTTGGCATGTCGTCGCGCCGGATCACCAAGGACGAAGCGCGCGCGCTACGCGCGGCGGGTGCCGGCAACATGGTAAGCCCGGATCAGGAACGCATCGTCGCCGTTGACAGCATGGTCGTCGTTACGCATCCCGACAACCCCGTCGGGGAATTGACGATTGATCAGCTGCGCGAGATCTTCTCCGGACAGATCAGCAACTGGAAAGAACTGGGCGGTCGCGACAAGAAGATCAACGTGATTGCAAGCCCCGAAGGCTCGGCAAGCCACGAGTTCTTCATGAGCTATCTTTTTGACGGTGAGACGCCAGCTTTCCAACCCGCCGGTGTTGCGACGGATGACCAGCATGCGGCGAACACGGTCTATCGTGACGCCAATGCCATCGGCTATGTCGGATACGCATTCCAGCGCGGCGCAAAGCCGATCACGGTTGTCAACGAATGCGGCATCCCGACGACCCCGGACGCCTTCTCGGCCAAGACCGAGGAATATGCGCTGAACCGCCGCATGTATCTCTACAACCGTGCGGACAACCTGGACGAACGAAGCCGCGCCTTCCTGGACTTCGCGATCTCTGACCAGGCGGACGGTGTGATCGGCAAGTCCGGCTTCATCGATCTGGGCATTGCGCGCCGGACACAGGACACCGTTGATGGACGCGTGGCATCGCTCAAGGCTGAAGCCGAGGCTTATGACGCGGACTTCGAAGCCGGTGTCGTGCAAGAGATGCTGGACGAGATGGTCAAGCATGACCGCCTGTCGACAACGTTCCGGTTCCGCACCGGGTCGTCCAGGATCGACGAGCGCGGCAAGCTCGATATGCAGCGCCTGATCAATTACCTCGAAGACGCACCTGACGGCACGAAGGTCACCTTCGTGGGCTTCACCGACAGTGTTGGCGCTTTCGAGGCGAACCGCCGTCTGTCTCTGGGTCGCGCTGGCGCCGTGATGGACGAGGTGCGGAAATCTGCAGGTGACCGCATCGCTCATGTGGAGCTGGCTACGGCAGGCTTCGGCGAGGTTGCACCTTCGGCGTGTAACGTGACTGAGCGCGGCAAGGCGATCAACCGCCGGGTCGAGGTTTGGATCTCGGAGGAGTCGTAAGCTTGACGCGATGCTTGTCCCATCATTGGGCAAGCATCGCCGAACGCCGACGCGCCTATGTCGAGAGCGCTCTGAACCAAAGTCAGATCGGGGCGCCCTCACTCACCACACACCTATGTAGGAACCCAAAATGAGAACCGAACACCTCATCAAAGGAGCGCTATTCGCGGCCGCCACGCTTTGCGCAGGATTCGTTCCACAAAGCGGTCTTGCCCAAAGCAACCTGACGACTGGCTCCGAGCAAGTCTTCGACGGCTCCAAAGCGCGGGTTAATCACTCTAGCAAGCTCAGGATGCTTTCTCAGAAGGTTGGCTCTGCCAGCTGTCGCCTGAATGCCGGTATCGGCGTGGAGGCGGCAAAGGAAGAGCTTCAGAACTCCCGGGTCGAATTCAATACGATCATGAACGGCCTCGAGAATGGCAGCATGGCATTGGGAATTCCATCGGCCGAGAAAAGCCGCGTTGTGCTGAAATCGATCAAAGCGGTCAAAGACGCGTGGAAACCAATCGACGATGCCGCCCAAACGCTGGTCTCGAGCGGCGGGAACGCGGATGCAGCCCAAATCATCGCCAACGAGAATCTGAAACTGCTCGAAGCAACGATGATCCTCTCATCCGATCTGTCGGGGCGGTACTCGAACCCGCACGAACTGACGCAGGCAGACGCCATGGCGCTCAATATCGCCGGCCGTCAGCGCATGTTGGGTCATCGCATTGCGAAGGAAGTTTGCGATATCGCCACGCAGAACACTGCAAGCACCGACGGATTGGGCCAGAGCCTTGACATGTACTCCATCTCGCTGACCGCCTTGCGGGACGGCATGGTGGATGCGGGCGTCAACCCGCCGCCCAACGATGTCGTTCGGGAAGAACTGGCCGCTGTCAGCGAAGTCTGGACGGCGAGCAAGCCTGTTCTGGATGCAATCCGTGGCGGCATGCAGCCGTCCAGCGAGAACGTCGAGGCAATGGCCCAGGTCTCGTCGGCACTGATGACCGACATGAACAATGTCGTGACGCTCTACATGCTTGCAACGCCGGGTCAGGAGGACGTCTACCGCGTGCCTCTCAGGGCCTATGCAGAGCAGCAGCTTTCCAAATGGCTGGAAAACGATGGGCTGATCAGCGCCATTCGTGCGCAAAACGAGGCGCACCGTGGACTAAGCCAAGCGGACATCGACCAACTCGACAAAGACTGGCGCGCCCAGCGCAAGCAGGACGACAAGCCGTTGATCGATCGTTTGCTGAGCCAACCGGCCTCGGCCTGGCTGCGGGACCAGCAAGCCCAGACGGCCAGCTTCGTGACGGAAGTCTTCGCCATGGACAATCACGGTCTGAACGTCGCGCAAAGCGTCGAGACGTCGGACTACTGGCAGGGCGACGAAGCCAAATGGCAAAAGACCTTCGGCAACGGCTCGGGCGACATCCACATAAGCGAAGTGGAATTCGACGAAAGCACCGGGTCTTACCAGTCGCAGGTCTCGATGCCTGTCACCGATCCGGCGACCGGCGAAATGATCGGCGCCATCACCTTCGGCATCAACGTCCAGTCGCTGCTTTAAGAGGCTGGGCAGGATCGAAAATCAAGGCCACGCTTTCGGGCGTGGCCCTATTCTGCTTCAGAAGCGCTTCGCTATGCATGTTTCTTGATGATGTGAGAGGTTCGTTCGTCGAAGACCTGAAGCTTTTTCTTGTGTTGGCGCACATTGTACCACAAGCGAAGCAAGGCGATCGTCGTCGAACAGGCAAATACGAAGGCCTTGTGTTCGTCTTCCGTGGTCGCGTAGGTGCGCAGTGAAAGTAACCCCTCCGGCAAATCGGCCATGGAAAATGGAACATAGGGTTTCGCCACTGCGGCGAGTTCCTTGTAGTAGGGTTTCGACAGAAAATAGGCGAGGTAACCGCCGTAGTACGCCAGCGCAATCGTTTCGATAAAATGCTGAAACGAATGCGAGCGCAAAATATCGCTTTGTATTTCAACAAGATGAGAGCTGCTGACGCTTTGCATTTCGCTGTCGAGCGACAAAAGCTGGTTCTGATAGTTGCGGTTCAACCGGTCATATCGTTCCCCTACCCGGGCGATGAAATCGTAGGTTGGGTACAGCCGGCGCCTGACGAACTCGTCATAGGGCTGCCACCCCTCGATACGATTGACGAACAGATCATCCACTTGACGCTGGAATTGCTCGGACCTGAATTTTGCACGGTAGATTCGATAGGGAAGATGGCCAACTATGTCATTTCCGATACGGTCCATCTCGCCTTTCAGGGCGGCCAAACGATCACGGGCACGGGCGATTTCTTCCTCCTTGTGGCGAACTTCCATGGTCTGGTTCTGGAAGCGTTCGTCGAGCTCGCCACCGATACGCCTGATTTCGTTGCTTGCTCGCTTGATTTTTTCCAGATCGCGAAGCGCCAATAGCCGAAGGCATCCCATGGAATTGATCCGTCGGACCACACGACCGATTTGCCAGCGGTTGCTCTCGCTCACCGCAATTGCAAAGTAGAGAGGAATGGGGTCTGTCTTTTCGTTGGCCGTCGAATTGAAGGGTCTGGCACCTAGCGGCGAGACATAGACTGCTCGGTTCCGAAAAATCGTACAAGCTACCAATTCGGTATACTTCATCCCAAGCTGCCCAAAACGCACGATTGGCAAGACGGC
>JAAUYH010224219.1_pt1 | contig 28565 bp, 23 predicted proteins | sample 7278061 | NCBI WGS metagenome assembly JAAUYH01 (sample SAMN14350203, study PRJNA611818) | marine sediment metagenome | isolation source: surface marine sediment (0.6m) | place: French Polynesia: Moorea | collected 2018-08
AATATTTTTAATTCCTGTTATTCTCTATTCTTGTGGATAGGAGATTTATAACCAAGGAATGACTACAAATTCCTGTTGGTAAAATCCGCACATGATACCCACTAAGCTCAGCGTTTAGTAACTATCCATACATTTCAAGAATTTGCAGATATTTCCTACAGATAAAGCTGAAAATCCTACATACAGATAGTTACCGGTATAACTTAGAACCAGTCATCATCATCGTCATCCCAATTATCTCTGTAGCTGGGGCGGGGGTTACGAGAAGAACTTCGCTTTCCTTTATAAGAACGGCTGTCTCTGCTATCCCTTTCTAGATCTCGATCTTTATCATAACTTCGACTATATCCTTGGTTATAGTCTTTGCTTTTTTCTCGGTTATAGGTTCCTAGATCGCGATCGCTATCATATCCTCGCCTATCATCTTGTTCCCAATCTTGGTTGTTGTTACGACCCCGATTGTAATCTTTCTCATAACCTTGGTTATAACCTTGGTTATAATTTGGGTTGGGTTCTCGGTCATAGCCACCACCCCTGTCGTAGCTAGCACCACGTTCGTAAGCTCCACCACGTTCATAACCTCTACGTTCATAACCACCACGGTCATAGCCACCACCAATATCATAGCCACCACCCCGGTTGTAACCACCCCGGTCGTAATCTCGATTGTAGCTTCTGTCGTTGTAAAAATCGCGATCGTCATCATCTTTCTCACCAATAAAGATGTCGCGAATTGTACCAAACAGGTCATCTTCTTCATCTTCTTGGAAGAATTCCCGAACTTCTCGACTTAATTCATATAAAGCATCTTGCAAATCAGCGTATGTCTGATCTATTCCCCGCTCATCTTGGGCTTCTAAACTTTCCCGCAGTTCTCGACAAATATTATCTATGCGCTGGCGGCGATTGCGAGCAAAATTAATACCTAAATCTAATGCTACTTCCCGTAATTGTCTTTCGGCTTGCAATATTAATGCTTCAGCACGATTGCGCTTTTCTACTTTTTCTTTACGCTGTCTGTCTACTTCCGCAAATTTTTCAGCTTCTTGAATTATCTGGCGGATTTCAGCTTCACTAAGGTTGGAAGCGCCTTGAATTGTAATACTTTGTTCTCTTCCGGTAGTCCGATCTAAAGCTGTTACCTGTAAAATTCCATTTGCATCTATGTCAAAAGATACTTGTATTTGTGGTATGCCTCTGGGTGCTGGTGGAATACCGTATAACTTAAATCTTCCCAGGGATTTATTATCCGCAGCCATTTCCCGTTCGCCTTGGACAATATGAATTTCGACGGTATTTTGGTTATTTTCTGAAGTAGAGAAAACATCGGAACGGCGAACTGGGATAGTAGTGTTACGAGGAATTAATTTTTTCGCCACCCCGCCAATGGTTTCTAATCCTAGGGATAGAGGTGTAACGTCCAGTAATAATATATCTTTGAGTTCTCCGGCGAGAATGCCTGCTTGCACCGCTGCACCTACCGCTACAACTTCGTCAGGATTGACATTTTGGTTGGGTTCCAAGCCGATCATCGCTCGAACCAATTGTCTAACCATCGGCATCCGGGTAGAACCACCTACCAATACTACTTCATCAATACTTCGTGGCGACAATCCCGCGTCTCGTAATGCCCGTTTCACTGGGTTGCGCAATCTTCCCAACAAATCATCGCACATTCCTTCAAATTGAGCCCGAGTCAACCGAGTTTCTAAATGCTTTGGACCATCTTCTGTAGCGGTAATAAACGGTAAATTGATATCAGTGACCCCAACCGCCGAAAGTTCAATTTTGGCTTTTTCTGCCGCTTCCATTAAACGCTGTAAAGCTTGGCGATCGCGTCTTAAATCTACACCTTCAGTTTCTAAAAATTGTTCTGCTAACCAATTTACAATCCGCGTATCAAAGTCATTACCCCCCAACTGGGTATCACCGCTAGTTGCTTTGACTTCAAATACACCATCGCCTACATCCAAAATAGAAACATCAAAAGTACCGCCACCTAAGTCAAATACCAAGATAGTTTCATTTTCAGCCTTATCCAAACCGTAGGCTAAAGATGCGGAAGTTGGTTCGTTAAGAATTCGTAACACTTCTAAGCCAGCAATTCTACCTGCATCTCGGGTAGCTTGGCGTTGAGAATCATTAAAGTATGCTGGAACTGTAATCACCGCGCCGGTTACAGTTTCTCCCAAATAAGTACTAGCATCTTCCGCCAATTTCTTTAATATCATTGCGGAAACTTCTTCCGGGGCAAAGTCCTTACTTAAACGCGGACATTTGATTTTTATACTGCCAAACTCATCTTTGCGGATGGTATAAGGTACGCGCTTTGTTTCCGGACTAAGTTCGCCATACTTACGTCCCATAAAGCGTTTAATTGCGAAAAAAGTATTTTGGGGATTGAGGATGGTTTGTCGCCGCGCCATTTGTCCCACAACTCTTTCGCCATCTTTACTAAAGCCTACCACCGAGGGTGTGGTTCGCATTCCTTCAGCATTGGCAATAACCACCGGCTTGCCTCCCTCCATGACGGCAACTACTGAGTTGGTTGTACCCAAATCAATGCCGACTACTTTGCCCATGCGTTACTTTTCTCCTAATGTTACTTATAAATTTTATTTCTTTAGATCCAATGCTTGATTTATTGTATCTTGCACTTGAGAAATACACTGTCATTGAGTATTCTTTATCAATTAATTTGTGAATTTAAAAGAGCAACTAACAACTCACCTCTCTGAAATAGTACGGGAGCGCGATCCATATATGGCGTCGGCTGGTCATTTTTTTGTCCAGGAATACATTCGCGCTTCATTTAGTCAGTGGGGAAGTGTGGAAATCCACACCTTTTCATTCAAAAGTAAAACATTCAAAAATCTCATCCTCAATTTACCTGGTTTACCCAGAAAGAAAAAGAGAGATTTACCACCAATTTTAATTGCTGCTCATTATGATGCTGTTCCAGGATCTCCAGGGGCTGATGATAATGCTACGGGGGTGGCTGTTCTCTTAGAATTAGCCAGAATGTTTGCAAAAGAACCGATTAAATATCCCCTGCGGCTAATAGCTTTTGATATGGAAGAATATGGTTTGATTAGTACTTCCGGTGCTGCTGACTATGCAGCAATGTTGCAGCAAGAGAAACAAAAATTACGTTTGATGATTTCTCTGGAAATGCTGGGTTACAGAGATTCTAGACCTAATTCCCAATCTTACCCTCCTCCTTTAGAACGCTTTTATCCCAATCGTGGGGACTTTATTGCTTTAATTGGTAATTTGCGAACTATACCAGATTTAATTCATCTGTGCCGTAACATCCGCCAATCTGGGACACCTAGCGAATGGCTAACAGTACCAAATAAAGGTAAAGTTGTTCCTGATACGCGACGTAGCGACCACGCACCATTTTGGGATGCGGGTTATCCAGCGATGATGGTGACGGATACATCACTTATGCGCAATCCCCATTATCATAAACCCAGCGATACTATTGCTACTTTAGATTTAGATTTTCTTACGGGAGTTTGTCGGGGTTTGGAGCAAGGGATTAGGAAGATTTGATGGGGATTGGGGACTGGCTATCGCCAATCCCCAATCCCCAATCCCCTCTCATCAAATTATTATCTGATTCTCAAGCTGCATTAAACTTCATCAAATCTACTAGTAATTAGTAGGAGTTTGAGGATACGAGCTATGAAAATACTAACCCGGTTAGCTATTGCTGTTCTGCTAACGATCGCAATCGCATTTGGCGGATTAGTTACTCATGCTGGTGGTTGGGATAATTTTAAACTCCGCTATTTTTTTCTGACAAAATATTTTAACGACCAAAATAAAGAACTTGATGACCTGCGCAAACAAAATAAAAATCCATTAGAAAATGCTCGAATAAAATTAGATGATTTGCTGGATGGAGGACCAGGTAAAGATGGTATCCCCAGTATTGATAATCCCAGTTTTGATACAACTAAAACTACACCTTTCAAATCAGATGAAACAGTTATTGGTGTTGTTGTAAATGGAGAAGCCAAAGCTTATCCGTTTGGAATTATGAATTGGCATGAAATAGTTAATGATACAGTTGGGGGTATCAATGTAGCGGTTTCCTATTGTCCTTTATGTGACACAATAGTTGCTTTTCAACGAGGTGGTTCAACTTTTGGGGTCTCAGGAAAGCTTTATCACAGTTGTTTAATAATGTACGATCGCGCCGATGATACTCTTTATGCTCAACCTTGGGCTTTGGGTGTGTTTGGTCCTAGAGCTAATGTTTCTTTAGCAAAAGTTCCTACTGTTAAAACAACCCTTGGTGCTTGGTTAAAAAAATATCCCAACAGTAAAATTCTTTCTACTAAGACCGGACATAACCGCAATTACCAAAGATATCCCTACGGTACCTATTACACAGATAATCAAATTATATTCCCCGTCCGCAATCAAGGTTCTCGCAAGCTTCTTCCCAAAGCAATTGTCACCTATGTTTGGGAAGCAGATAATAAAAAGCCTAATAACCGATTTTCTGGTGCAAGTTTGCAGTTTAATCACCAAGAAATGGCAAAAGTTGGTACCAAATTAGTTGATTTTAACGATCGTCAAATCCGCGCTCGTTGGGATAAGGAATTTGAAACAGTCATTGTGGAAGAACTAGATGGAAAGCAAATACCAAGTTCCACAGCATTTGCTTTTGTTTATCCCGCATTTTTCTAAGTGATTGAAACCTTACCCCGATGTATCTGGTGGTGCGTTACGGCTCAAAGATATGTTTCTTTTTCCCAATCATTAAACCGCACTGTAACACACCATATTCAAATCAAAAAGTTCTTACAGTCAACACCTGAGGTGGGGTTGCATCTGGAGGATAAAGAAAGTCTACCTGCACCAATCTTGTGTCATTTGGCTTGATATTCAAGGTTACCAAAGGTTTACCTTGTTCGCCTCGGTTTTGTACCAAATGCACGTAACGTGTCTGCGGTATTCCTTTATCGTCAGTGTAACGGACTAATACTGTTCCCCGGAAAAATACTCTTTTGGTTGGTTCTGTAAAAAAACGCAATCCATTTTTACTTAACTTGTCTTCTTTAATTGGTGTTTGTAAGGAAACACTGACAGTTTTCTGGCTATTTCTATTATTGTAAAGCGGTAAACTTAAGCTGTATTGGATTCCATAGTTACCGTGGGCGCGATATGCTGTGTCGGGATAGCGGACTAGCATGGGTGCGCTTTGAATCTGTTCAGTACCAAGGGTACCGCGATCCAGGGTACTAATACCGTAAGAAATGGCGCGATCGCGATCAGGAATTGTTAAATAAGTTGCTTTGGGACTATCTCGCAGTAAAGTTCTCCATGAAGAACCCCGAGCAACTCCTGCAACGCGACCATAAATTATCGATTTATTAGTTTGGTCTGGAGGAGTGGGTTTTTTATCTCGCGGTCCAGCTAACTCGCCATTGTTAAGTAAATTTTTCCATTCTGTTAGGGTTGGAGCGCGTTCTTGACCATTTGCATCATTCGGTGCAAACATTGCCAAACTAGCTGCATATACCGTTCCATTGCTCCGTAATCGCATTAAAGTCGATCTACCGTTGATGGGTGGGTCGAATTCTTTTACCGGAATTGGTGAATTTAGTAACATTTTACTTTCACCAGGTGGGATAGTTATTTGTGGAGGTAAGATAGACTGTCGCTTGCTGCGGAGAACGTCATGGGTAGCGCGACTACCTGGACCAGCATGTACTTTACCAAAAAGATTATTCTCTTGGGCTGGTAGGTCAACAAATGGCGCATCGGGTTGACTGAGATAACTGGCTGCATGTAATACATATACCTTGACAGGTTCTTTGCTGGGATTATGCAGAATTACACCTATATGTAGTGTCCGTAAATCTTCTGGGGTTTGAGCTTTCGCAACATGATGTGCAAATATATCAAATCGACCCCGGAAGGGAAAATTCAAATGTGCTTCTGGCGATTTTTTATTTTTTTGGGGAAAAGTAGAAAGCAAAATCCCTTCTTTAAGAACTAATTCTGGACTATTGCTATTAAATACAGGGACATTATCAAGATTACCTGACAAAGATCGAACTTCCTGCGGTCGAACAAATTCTACTGGTGCTGGAGAAGGAGTAACTTGAGCGATTGGAAAAGCAATTGAAAAATGTAGTAAGAATGGCAACATATATCCAGATGTTTTTTGCACCATCAAGACGCATATAAGTTTATGAAAGTGCCAGTCTATCAATAATTAATAGAAAATGATTAAGGATAGATGAAGTATTTTCTTCAGTCAAAATCGGAACGTGAACAAATATGCAAGGAATTTTGATTTGATTTTGTTGCAAATAATCTAAGACTGAATAATAAAGTCCTTCACAGACAAATTTACCGCAGTCATGGCTAATCTGAACATTTTCTATACCCTTGACTAAAAGTTCTAAATCAACTGTTGTATAAAGAACTCTTTGATGCTTTTCTGTAGATAATATAGCTGTACTACTAGCATTTGATTCCACACTCAATTGAATTCTTTTTTCTGCCATACCGCAACAGATTATTGCACCTGGCTGGATTTGACGGATTTTTTTAATTACCCGATCGCTAGCCAAATAAATATCAACTGGTATCTGTTTTACAAAAGTTAAATAATCATCTGTTGGGTAAATTTTTTCGAGAGCAATCAACAAATCATTTGCAGAATTTGATTTTTGATCTGGGAGCCAAATATCAAAAGAAGTTAATAGTATTCTTCTCTTCATAAAAAATTTTATTTACAATAGAAATACCCTCCATAATAAATTTATCGGGAGCAGGCAAATGGCTGTAATTGCAATCGTAGATTACGAGATGGGTAATTTGCACTCAGTCTGTAAAGGATTAGAAAAAGCAGGAGCTATTCCAAAAATTACAGATTATTCTAAGGATTTAGAAAGAGCAGATGCCGTTGTTTTACCAGGTGTTGGAGCTTTTGACCCCGCAATGCGAAACTTGCGAAATCGAGGTTTAGAAGGTCCAATAAAATCAGTTATTGCATCAGGTAAACCATTCTTAGGTATTTGTTTAGGATTGCAAATTCTCTTTGAATCTAGTGAAGAAGGTGTTGAACGGGGATTAGGAATTATTCCCGGAAAAGTAAAACGTTTCCATCCAGAAGCAGGAATTACAATTCCTCATATGGGTTGGAATCAGCTCGAAATAACCCAACAAAAATCAACTTTATGGGAGCATTTACCTTCCAGACCATGGGTTTATTTTGTTCATTCTTTTTACGTTGACCCCATAGATCCAAAAATTTCTGCAGCTAATATTACTCACGGAAATCAAACTGTAACAGCTGCAATTGCTAAAGACAATTTAATGGCTGTACAGTTCCATCCGGAAAAATCTTCTAATATTGGATTGCAAATTCTGTCAAATTTTGTATCTCAGGTTAGAGAAAAAGTTATGGTTTAATACATTTATTTTCGACAACTTAGATTAAAATATTGGGATATTTGCGCCCACTTTAAATAATTACAGTTTTATGTCTGTGATAACTTTACTTTTCTGTAATTGGGTTGAAGTGAGGCAAAGTTTGTGATGCAAATTGTCCCGAGTCCGAAAAATATAAAGTATGAGTCTGAGAATTTACGGTAATCGTCAGCTGAAAACGCTACCGGGTAAAGAAACAAGACCGACGGTTGCACGTGTAAGAGAAGCAGTTTTCAATATTTGGCAGGGTACAATTACTGATTGTAGTTGGTTGGACTTGTGCACCGGAACCGGTTCTATGGGTGCAGAAGCTTTATGTCGAGGGGCGAGTTTGGTAGTAGGTATCGAAAAATCTCGCCGTGCTTGCAGCGTAATAAAAGAAAACTGGCAGCAATTTGCTAACGACGAGCAAAAATTTGAAATTTTACAGGGCGATCTACTATCGCAATTAGAAAAACTTAAAGGACAGCAGTTCAGCAGAATTTATTTTGATCCACCCTATGCAAGTGGTTTATACCAACCTGTCTTGGAAAAAATATCTCTCAACCAAATTTTAGAATCGGAAGGTGAAATTGCAGTGGAACACAGTTCCAAGGGTTGGACATCACCTGTAATCTCTGGCTGGAGTATTTGCCGTGAAAAAACCTATGGTAGTACGGGATTAACTTTCTATAGGAATGGGGATTAGGGATTAGCAATTACCAATTACCAATTACCAATTACCAATTACCAATTACCAATTACCACCTCGACAGATATCATAGCTGCCAAAACAGGTCATATCCAGATTCTAAATGAGTAAATTTTTTAATAAATATGAAGGGAAAACACTTATTTGAAGTATTAAGGGCGCAAGCAATTGCGCCCCAGTTAGTCCTGATATGACTTACAAACCTAGTTGGTTGCCACGCTTGTATTGATCATATGCTTTGTAAAATAGTCCGCCAAGGGTGACGAAAACTAAACCAAGAACAATTCCACAGAGTAAAGGTTCAACCACCAGACAACTCCTTTGTTGCGATTAGTAAACAAATTAATTCACGATTCTGATTCTACCAAATTCAGTTGTAAGCGCTTCATTCATAGATTTTCAGCTCTTAAAGAAACGAATAAAATTCCTTCACGCGCTTGCAGACAAAATCAAGAACTTTTAAGCTATGTGTATGAAATTAATATTTTCTGGCAAACCTCGACCATAGCAACAAATCCGTTGAATAATCAGATCGCTAAACCCGAAGCTCTAATACAGCGCATTTTTTTGACGGCTCTAGCCCTTGTGCTAGCAGTCCTATTGGTCGTTTTTGCAGTTAATTTGGCTCGGGCTTCCGATCCGTATATCAAAACAGTTTTGTCATTGGATGGCGATCCAGTTCAAGGACACGCTATCTTTCAAATTAATTGTGCTGGTTGTCATGGCTTAGAGGCAAATGGAAGCGTTGGTCCTAGCTTACAAGGGGTATCAAGACGTAAGTCTCGTTTTGGGTTAATTCAACAAGTCGTTAGTGGTGAAACCCCTCCGATGCCAAAGTTTCAGCCTAATCCTCAGGAAATGGCTGACCTTTTAAATTTTTTAGAAAGTCTTTAGGTCGGCGATTTGGGATTGGCGACTGGGGATTGGGGATTGGGGATTGGCGACTGGGGATTAGTAACTTATAAACTTATAACTAATCACGACTACCAATTACCAATTACCAATTCCCATTAGCAATGACAATAGAAGTTGATTATCGTTTCCCTGCGGGTGTAGGTGCCCAAAAACAAGCTAAGATTATCGCCGTCGGGCAAACTGCAGGTACTTGGAATGCCCGTTTTAGCGATCGCGAAGCAACTTTAAAATCCCATTTGGGAGAGGTTATCTCTGTTAAAACTGATGAAGTAACAGGTCAAAGTATCGCTACGATTCGCTTTCCGGAAAAAAATGTAGAAAATGATATTTCCAGCCTAGTGACGATGATTTTTGGTAAGTATTCCATGGCTGGAGCAGCAAAAGTTATTGCAGTGCGTCTTCCACAAGAATATGGTTTAAGACCACAATTTGGGATTACTGGTATTCGAGAAAAACTTGGCGTGTTTGACCGTCCCCTAATTATGGCGATTTTTAAACCTGCATTGGGACTTTCTGCTCAAGACCATGGAGCGATTTTCAAGGAAGTTGCTTTTGCAGGGTTAGATATTATCAAAGATGATGAAATTCTCGGCGATTTGGATGTCGCACCAACATTAGAACGCTTGAAGGCTTGTCGCCCAATTATTGATGCTATGAAGCAGGAAACCGAACGTACTGTGCTATATGCAGTTAATGTCACCGGTAGTGCTGACAAGTTACTAGATAAAGCACGTTTATTAGTTCGTGAAGGTGCAAATGCACTTTTAGTTAATGTTCTTTCCTATGGCTTTTCAGTGTTACAAGCCTTAGCTGCTGATGCAGAGATAAATGTTCCTATTTTTACACATCCAGCCTTTGCAGGAGCGATGTGTGCAGCCCCTAATTATGGTATGGCATATTCAGTAGTACTTGGAACTCTGATGGCTTATGGTGGTGCTGATGCTGTCTTGTATCCTGCACATTACGGTAGTTTACCTTTTGATAAGTTAGAAGAAGCCAAAATTAGAGATATTTTGTGCGATCGCAATGTTTTTCCCGTTCCTTCAGCAGGTATTCATCCAGGTATTGTCCCCAAAGCCATAAGCGATTATGGTCAAGATGTCATCTTGAATGCAGGTACTGGAATTATGGATCATCCCGATGGTCCTGCATCCGGGGTCAAAGCATTTTTTGCAGCTTTGGAGCGATTCAATAAAGGTGAATCTTTTAATTTGGAAAACTTACCTGATGGGGTATTGCGAAAAGCAGTGGAAAAATGGGGTAATGGAAGTTAAGTTGCTGAACAATTAACTATGAATAACTTGTAGAGACGCGACATGTCCCGTCTCCGTAACTTATCAGAACTAACCGAACTAATGAGATTGGCTACCAGATAAAGGATTATTTTGCGGTGTCTTCAATTATTAGGCTTGCTACAGGAAGTGATGCTGTGCAAATTTTAGATATTTACGCCCCTTTCTGTAACGATTCATCATCAGTGGTATCTTTTGAAGTTGAACCACCTAGCCAAGATGAAATGATATCTCGCATTAACTCTGTTTTACAACAGTTACCATGGCTAGTTTGCGAACAAAACGGTCAAGTATTAGGTTACGTTTATGCAGGACTTCATAGACAACGAGCAGCTTATCAGTGGTCTGTTGAGGTCAGCGTTTATATTCGCGATACAGAACGTCGTTCTGGTATTGGACAAGCTTTGTATACTTCGTTATTTAAAATTTTAGTCCTTCAGGGTTATTTTAACGCCTATGCTGGCATGACTCTCCCCAATCCAGGTAGTGCTCGACTCCATGAAAAAATGGGATTTAAACCAATTGGAACTTATCACAGAGTTGGGTACAAAAATGGTGCTTGGCGTGATGTTGCATGGTACGAACTTTCATTGCAACCACTAGTTAGCAATCCAGAAAAACCAAAAAATATTAATATCGTACGTAATTCTATGGAATTTGAATCTGCTTTGCAAAGTGGGATATCTTTGCTGACATAATGGTAAGTAACATTTATCTCTACTTATTCTATGTATAAGTAAAAAAACGTAATTGTTAAGGAATGTTTTAGTTATTTTTTTAACTTTTATTTATTAACTAACCATTAATCCTTCACCCAATATAGTCTCCTTATTTTCTAAACTTGTGTTTGGATAACAAACATCAGATAAGACCAAAAAAAAAATTGTATTCATAAGAATCAAAGTTTTTTTTCAGAACAAATCTTAGAAAAATTTAAGTGGAAAAAATTTCAAGTTTAGAAAATTTTAAATCGAACAATCAAAATTCTGAGGAGACCGGAAGATGAAAAGTGCTGTTAAAAAAATGTTACTCGCTACATCAATTGCTGCTGGTATGGGTGGAATGTTTACTGCTCCAGCACTTGCAGGTAGTTTAACTAACGCTACTATCGGTGGCTCCGCAGCGAATGATTATTATGTATATGATTCTGATGCTACCAATACATTTACTACCGACAAAACTCCAGAAAACCTTCAAAAAGTTTTAGGTGGTAATGCAACAGATCCTACAGGTAATGTAGAGCTAAGAGCTAGTAGCGAAAAAGCTGAATTTAATGTGAATGAGTGGAGAAAGAATACTACTTTAGAAGGTAAAATTGGCGGTCAAGATATTAAATTAAGCAGCATAACAATTGATGATTGGGTAAGTAGAGATGCTAGTGGTATGATATTTGCTCAACGTTGGTTTAATGATGCCTTGCAAGCAAACGGGTTTGGAATTTTACTTGATAGCATGTTTCGAGACCAATACTCGCAAGCCTTAAACATGTTTGCCGATCAAGGAGGATTCCAACGCTTCAGCGATCCAAATATTTCCTATGTTAACCAAGATGACAGTACTGGTTTAATTCGCATTGGATTAGCAGGTCACTTTGATGCCACCGATTTTTTACTGGCTGGTTTGGGTGAAGATGAACGGAATATGGTAAATAGATTTCGCAGCACTAATGCACCAATACAAGCAAGTGAAATTGTAAAAGTAAGTTATAGAGGTGTAACTGATTATCTCTACAGTTTTAATGCTAGTAAGTCTGGGTTAACCGAAAAATTTGATGGTAGATCCCACAATGGTAATTACGAAGTTACACTCGCTGGTGTACCTCCCACCTCAGTACCAGAACCCTCTGTCATGTTAGGTTTAGTAACTGTTGCAGGTATGGTGGTTTCTCAACGTAAAACGAAGAAAGCTTAGCGAGGAAACACTAAGCAGTACACCGGTGTATGTTTGTTTAATCTATATTTTCAATTTCCGAAAACAAGAAATTGAAGGTCATGCTCAAACATTAAACTAAGATTGGAATATTAATTAACACTATGGATACGATTCATTGCTTCAGACTAAAACTACTGTCTAGCAAGAATTGTATCTTTTCATATCAGAAAAGCGACATTATAGGGATGTTGTTCATACCAAAGGTTTGACGGAAGCACAAATAAATAATCTTAAAGCTTTAGGAGCAATTGAAGAAGTAAGGAGTAAGAAGTCAGGAGTGACCAATTACCCCTTACCAATTACCCATTACCCATTCATTACCCATCCCCAAAATCAATTCTTAAATTGTTGAGCATAAAATTTAGCGTAACGACATTCCAAAGCTAATAACTCTTCGTGAGTTCCGGATTCGACAATCTTTCCTTTCTCGAAAACCAAAATACGATCGCATCTTCTGACGGTACTCAAGCGGTGAGCAATAATAAAGACTGTTCTTCCTTCCATTAGTCTTTCTAGTGCTTCTTGTACTAACGCTTCCGACTCTGAGTCTAATGCAGATGTCGCTTCATCCAAGATCAAAATTCTCGGGTTAAGCAAAACTGCACGGGCGATCGCAATTCTTTGTCTCTGTCCGCCAGATAAATTAACCCCACGTTCGCCAACCACTGTATAATAACCATCGGGTAATTGACTGATAAATCGATGAGCGTTGGCGATTTTTGCTGCTGATTCCACAGCTTTCATATCAAATTCAGTTTGTCCAAAGGCGATATTTTCAGCGATTGTTCCAGAAAACATAATGGTTTCTTGGGGAACTATTCCAATCTGTCGCCGCAAACTATGTAATAACACATCGCGAATATCAACCCCATCAACTAAGATTTGACCTTGTTGGGGATCGTAAAACCTTGGTAGTAAGTTAACAAAGGTGGTTTTACCCGCACCAGAAGAACCCACCAATGCGATCGCTTCCCCTGATTTTGCCAGTAAAGTAATATTATTGATGACTGGTTCGCCTGGTTTATAAGCAAAGGATACGTGACGATATTCTACTTTGCCATCAACTGGGGGAAGGGGTACAGCATTTGGTTTATCTACTACTGTTGGTTCAATTTCTAGTAACTCAAAAACCCGATCTACAGAAGCTTCTCCCTGCTTAAACTCATTGAAATTATTGGTCACGTGACCGATGGGGTCAATCAACAATGCACCACCTGTCAAATAACTAATAAAATCCGGTACCGTCAAATTATTACTCGCAATTAACCACGCGCCGATAAATACTATTAACAAGACACTTACAGCTTCGAGAAATCCAGCGATGGGAATTTGGATCGCTTTGAGACGTTCGGTGGAATATTTAGCTTGAAAACTGCGTTCCGCTTCCCGGCTAAATCTATTAATTTCATAGTTTTCCGCTGCAAATGCTTGGATTAGCCGAATACCACTAAACACTTCTGTGAGAATAGCTGATAAATCTGAAATCCGGTTTTGACTGCGACGGGATAACTTTTGCAGACGTTCGCCAAACCAACCAATTAAAGCTCCCATCACTGGTGCAACTATTAGAATTGCTAGAGTCAGTTGCCAATTCAACCAAATCATGTAAATTGGAATTGTAACCAACTGCAAAGAACTGGGGATTAGATCGTGAAAAACTTTATGTATTACTTCCCCAACGCGATCGACATCTTCAGTGAGACGGTAAGATAAATCGCCAGCCTTTGCTGTTTCAAAGTAACTTAGATTTAGCTTTTGTAAATGTGCGTAAACTTGCTTGCGCAGATTAAAAGCGACCCTTAAAGCGGCTTTCGCCATGTAGATATCTTGTACTGCTTGAAACATCCCTCGTACCAGAAATACAGCAGTCACAATACCCAATAATTGTGCGATCGCCACCACATTACCCGAATCAAACAAAGTAGCTAATCTTTTCGCTAGAGTCATTAAGGTTAAAGTCGCCATAACATAACCGATAATGCCAATAAACCCCTTAACAATATTTAGCCATTGGGGGCGGATATAGGGTATTAATAGCCAGTAATTAGAACGAGTTTTCAAGCCGTCACATCCACACTAAAGATTTCCTTTGTTAGACGGTATCAGGTTTTGGGGAGTTTCTGAATGGTTAGGTGATACGGAATCGGGGAATTGGTAATTGGGGATGGGTAATTGGGAATGTGGGGTTGAGCAAATAGTATATATGGGGGTACATTTAAACTAAGCTGAAGAGTTACCCCTAGTTTAACGCCAAATATTTAACATATAGCACTACGAAGTTACGTTAGGACATATATTTACCTTAAAAGCAATACGTATTAGGCTTTTGACTTTTGCTCGCCTTTGGCGCGGTCTGTTTTGACTTTTGACTTTTGGCTTATGTCCTACGGACACGCAATACCTATAGCTGTGCTACCTGCGGATCCGGTACGCTGCGCTAGATGCTAATGACTTTTGACTTATGTCCTACGGACACGCTCCGCTAATGACTTTTTACTTGCGCGTAGCGCTATACAGCTTCATATCGCACGTCTCTGGTGTTACTGGTCATGGAAAAACAACTATACAAGTCTCATCCAGCAATGTTCCGAAATAACCCTCTTGGTTTTTTGCTCGCCATAATTCTGATTGCTGCATTTGGCTTAGGTCTGCTAATTCTACTTTTCTGGTGGTTAGATGTTGCTCAAACGACTTTAACAGTCACAGACAAACGAACAATCTTTAGTAAGGGAATACTTTCTAGATATACGAATGAGATATTTCATTCCGATGTGAGGAATGTCCAAGTTTGGCAAACTCCTTTTCAAAGAGTATTTAATATTGGAAATATCGGAATTTCTAGTGCTGGTCAGTCAGAAATTGAAATTCAAGTAGATGGAATACCTAATCCTGAAAAAGTACGAAAAATAATTGATAATTATCGATTACAGGAACACTCATCTTTTAACTTCTAATATTTTCATCGTCGAATAATCATTGCTACTGTCGTAAATATTTCCCAAACAAATTAATTAAAAAGATGGCTCTTTGGTACTTAGTATACTGAAAAAAAAAACTCAATTTAAAAGCCCAAAAAGCACACTTTACAAGGAAAGCTGACCTTATTTACTAACATTTTATCTTCTACATAGCTTGGGTTTTTAGACCTTTATTTTAAAGTCAATCTATGATGTTTAACTAATAGTTTGGCAGGACAGGTACTTAAGAAACAAAAATATTTCTAAGGGATAATCTATAATTTTCCCAAATTGTGATGTAGTTATAAAGTAACCTTCTAATACCCAGTCTAATAAATAAAATAAATTTTTTGTGTATTAATTAACAGATTAATAATCTTAATTGAGATATGGTTTTGCTCTCTTTAATCAACTTCTGATTATAATTAATTTAAGTCTATCAAATATCTTAAACCCTTACTATACAAGCATATAAAGAATAATTATTTTGATATTATTAGAAGTAATTTAATAATTTTAAATAATAACAATGTATTGTCTCGATTTTTTTTCGCTAGCATGCGAAGAATCGTCGATTCAATATTAATAAACTCTAGGAGTTGCTTGTGGAAAATTGGCAAGCCGTTGTGAGTGTGCTTACCCTTGTAGCGATAGTTGTGGTATTCACAACAGAATGGTTTGATATTACAATTGCTACTTTTTTAGGAGCCCTATTTTTAATTTTTACTAATGTCATATCACTTCGAGAAGCTATAGATTATATAGCCAGAAGTGATGATACCCTTGCTTTATTGTTTGGGTTTATGGTCTTAGTCAGAGCCTGGGAACAAACTGGAATATTTGAATATTTCGCTACAAAAATATTTTTATTTGCCAAGGGAGAAGGTAAACGTTTATTACTAACTATTGTTGGGATTACTTCTCTTACTTCAGCTTTTTTGCCTAATGCGATCGCAGTAATTATTTTAGCTCCTTTGATGCCAGAATTAGCCCGTCAATTAATGGTTAATTTAGCACCATTACTAGTTTTGCTGGTACTAGTTGCAAACAGTGCTGGATTATTAACTATTTTTGGCGATCGGGCAACTTTTATTGTTGCTGATGGGATAAATCTCAATTTTACAGATTATTTATGGCAAGTTGGTTTAGGAGGCTTATTTGCTGTTGGAACAATTACAGTAATGTTGCCATTTTTATGGAAAAAGATTTGGAAAACTAAAATTGAAGATTTTGACCGGCAAAGATTACCCCAAATCCATGCTCGTAATTTTTTAAATTCCAGTGGATTAATTATTTTGGGAATAGGAATATTTTTTATTTTTACCCAATTACTCAATTATGATGTCTCACCAACAATTTATGTTTTATTTACAGCGGCTTTAGTTGTACTTTCATCCCACCAAAATCGGATGAATTTAGTCAATAGTATATTTCAAGATATTGACTGGAGTATTTTAATATTTTTTGTGAGTATTTTTGTCGTAGTTGGTGGATTAGAAAAAGCTGGTGTAGTCAATGGTTTATCTAGAATAATAGCCGCTATTTTTGGCACAAATATTATATTTGGCTTACTAATTTTATTATTTTGTTGTGGCATTATATCAACTGTAATTCCTAGCCTTCCTTTGGTTGTGGCAATGTTACCATTACTCAAAGAATATATTGTGAGTGTGGGGCTCGCAAATTCAAGTTTTCTTTTATCTAATTTTCAAGGACAATTATCTGTTGAGGCTTTATTGTTATTTTATGCAATGCTATTCGGTGTGACTTTGGGAGGTAATGGTACCGCAGTTGGTGGAATTAGTAATGTTATTGCGGTGAACTATTCTGAAAGACAAGGAAGTCGAATTTCGTTTAAAAACTTCCTCCATTATGGTATTCCAGTGATGTTGTTACAGTTGGTCGCTATAGTATTGTATTTGCTGGTTCGGTTTATTATTTGATACTTTGTCTTTTAGCAGTTTTGTAACTTTATCCTTGGAAGATTTGATTTACTCAACCTGAAATCTAAACATTGAGTTCCCAGTCCTAGCTGCGAAGCAAAATCTACCTGAAGCTCTACAGATTACACTACAAATTTTTCTATTCTCCCCGACCCTCCACAACAAGGAGGGTTTTCGTTAATTCGTATTTAATTTTTCTAAGTTTGATTTTTCTAACTTCAAATTCTCTAACTTCAAATTCTCTAACTTCAAATTCTCTAACTTCAATTTTTCTTGATTAAATTTTTGTGACAGCAAGATATAAATTTATTCGCTGAATATACTATGTTTTCATAACCTAAAGTACCCGTATGAAAGTTAGACGGTGCCATAAAAATGACACAAAGTCAAAATCAAATAAATAATAATTACACAAATATTTTGTGGCTACAAGTTTGTTGTTTAGGTATGGTACAGGGGGCGATTAGTATTACTTGGGTGATTTACAATTTGTATTTACCTAAGTTATTAGTTGAGTTTGGCTTTCCTAAGTCTTTAGCAATTAGTTTACTAATTCTCGAAAATGCTTTGGCGGTGGTTATGGAACCTTTGATGGGTTCACTTTCTGATAATATGCAGCGCTGGTTTGGTAGCAAGTTTCCTTTTATTACTGCGGGAGTGCTTCTTTCTTCAAGTTTATTGATTGCAATCCCATGTCTTGTAACTTTTACTTCACCAGAATCAGTAATTAGATACATTTTGCCGGTTTTAATGGTAGCTTGGGCATTAGCAATGACCGTATTCCGCAGCCCGGTACTTTCTTTGTTGGGAAGATATGCATTGCCAAAAAGTTTACCAATGGCTGTAAGTGTCTTAACTTTGATTATTGGAATTATTGGTGCTTTTCGATTGACTGCTTATGATTTTATTCTTGGTTTGGGTCCAATAGCTACTTTTACTACTGCTTCCTTTGTTTTGTTAGCTTCTGCTGCAATTTTAAGATTCGTCCATCCACCGGATAGCATATCAGACCAACCAGTAGATCGACATCGTGCGGTCGCACCATTACCTGTTTCCTTTCCCGCTTTGGGTTTAATTTTTACTTTGGGTGCTAGTTTTGCTTGGGGTTATCGCTTGCTACTAGATGCTGTGGGGAAATTTCTCAAAGTTCAGTTGAGCCTTGATAATGTGGAATTACAATTAGCTATCTTTGGGATTGCGATCGCGATCGCAGCTTTACCCGCAGGTGCTGTAGCGACAAAAATTGGAAATCGTAAAGCAATGCTTGGTGGTAGCGGTGTTACTGTTGTGTTAATGTTTTTGATGCCTTTTATTGGGGCACAATTTATAGTTCTTGCTCTTTTGGTTGGAGCATTTATTTTTATTTTGAATGGTACTCTTCCCTTTGCTTTAGAAATGGTTCCACCTCATCGGGGTGGATTAGGTGTTGGGATGTATTTTGGTGGAGCTGGTTTAGCTATGAGTATTTTTGGTTCTACATTCCCAGATCCTAAAGCGATCGCTCCTGAGTTTGCTGCTGTGGTGAGTGCGATCGCGTTTCTGATTGCAGGTGTGTGTGTCGCTGCTGGTAATATTATTGACGCTCGAAATTCCGCAATCTAAAAGTCGCGAAGTTTTAAAAGTCATGAAAGTCTAAAAGTCGTAAAATTCTAAAAGTCACGAAAGTCTGAACGTCACCAAATTGTCACTATCTTTCCTGTAAGATTTAGATTCATAACTTTCCACCACGTAGTTTAGTCGTGGTGCGAAACCTGTTAGTGATTTGTCAAGCGCATTAGTCTGATGGTTTAGTTAATCTGCGAAACCTCTGGAGACGTAGCAATGCTACGTCTCTACAATATAAAAAAATAAACATAAAAAAATAATCTGAAAATTTATAACAATAAACAGTCACAAAGATTGGCTATTTCTGAAAATCATTTGAGAATAATTTTTAAAAATTCCCAGAAAATAACATTTTGAATCAGTAATTGCACTGTTAATATTGAATTCCATTTGTAATTTATATATATAGCAGGTGATAAAAATGTATTTTTTTAAAACAAAGTTTTTTAGTCTCGTTTCTCTTTACCTACTTTTATTTCCCAATTTTGTATTAGCACAAACTGAGGGAATTCCTGAAAGCGAATCGGAAGCTGAATCTTCAGCACCGCAAATAGTTTTATACCAACAAGCGAAAAAAGAACTTGATTCTGACTTTTATGCTCTTTACCGGATTGTGGATCGAGTTTCTCGTGCAAATCAATTTGATGATCGCTCTTGGGTGGTAACAGTTGTTCCCAGATTGAAGAATTCTCCTGTTAGCAACAATCTGAATTCTATTGAGATTGAACGTCGTGCTCTGAGACTTTTGAATGGGGATTCTTCTGGGGTAGCTTGTATTGTCAGTCGAGAAATTGCTCGACGCACTCACAACTATAGGACTCTTGATGAAACCCAAAAGCAAGAACTGATTGCAAAAATCAAAGAAGAAGCAAAAGAAGAAGTATTGGGAAAAAAAAATAATACACTCAAACACAATGCGATGAATGTTGTTGGGAGTGTGATCACAGACCATTTACTTCCTGGTTTTATTGGTGACTTTGCCGGTTCTGTAATTGGTAGTCGTAGACACAGAAGGCGTATAAGTCGAAAAAAGCAGAAACGAATAGATGAAATTGTTGTAAGGAAAACTCAAGAGCTAGAGCAAAGTTGGATTGATGAAACCCGAAGTCGAGAATTAGAGTTGGACAAAAGTGCTTATTTGGCTACAGTTCGTGCAGGTTTTGAAGCGGAAGGATGCTTAAGAGCAATGACGATCTTAGCTCAAAGTAATAAGGATGATGTTGATGCTGGAAATTTGACAGTTTCCCAGCGGATAACTGCGCTGAAAAATTCAATTGCAGAGTATCCATTACAAAAATTGTTGCGTGAAGGAAAAACAAAAATTTCCCATACTCAACCTTTAGCTTATAATCTATCTGAGGATGGTAATTCTTTAAAAGTAAACTACAGTCAAAGTGATTCTGTCGCTAATGATATAGATAGACGCTTTGGAAATTGAGGATACGCGTACAACCCATTTCATTTAAGTGAGGTACACCTCATATATTTAATAATTTAGAGGAGCAGGGAGCAAAGGAAATGTACCTCATCTATTTGCAAAGTGCTGTATATCTCTGAATTGAAATTTTCTCATATGGATAAAGCTAGAAGATGGTTAATAGCTAAGATAATAGGTAAAGAAAACGGGCAAAAGCAAAGAAAGTTTACTTAGTTTCTTTAAGAACAAGCATTAACTATTGCTGTACTAAACTCCGATTTAGGTACAAAAATCGATAGAGGTATATTTGTAGTGGGATTACTTTACTAACGGAGGATTTAAATTCATTAAATGTATGACGCAATATTTAAATTAAAACTCTAATTTATCATAATTTTTGTCGATTTTTTATCTGTTTTAACCCTGTCAAAATTCAGTGACAATTGCTTGAAAGTGAGTATTTACCAATCTATTTAAAACGTTTTCATAAAACAGATGGAAACACTGTAGCACACAAATTGTCTCATTCAAACCACATAAATGGTTCAATCAAAATTAATTAAAAAAATTAGCAATTAAAGTTAATTCATTGACTGTTTTTTATAAACATTGTCTAAAATTGAGCTAAGAAATCAGAGCATACTATTGAGATATTAAATTTATATTTTCTTACTTTTATACTTTGAAGTAATTAGGACAATTCCCAAAAATTCCCTGAATTAGTAATATTTTCACTGAATTATTTCCTTTTATTCGCAGCTGTTTAAAATCAATCAATTAACAATAAATATTTTCATCAAGAATTATGAAATAAATAATTATTTTGCCAAAACAGAAGTAATTGTCTAAGTAATTATGCCATTTAAATTAGTCTAATTAGTTGCTATCAACTCATCAATAACTGTAATTATCTGCATATAATTATTTGCTTAAATTGCTATTAAATTGAGGGAAAGCTGTATTTAAGACAAATGAGAATTTAAATTTTTAAGTTTTGAATTTTTAACATTTATAAAAAAATAGGAATTCCGAGACTACAATCTGGTTAGTGGTTTATACAGAGTAAATTTGTCAAACTGGAATGCCACACTAAAAAATCGAAAGGGAGGTCAGCTAATGGCTATCTCAACAATTAATCCGGCAACTGGAAAGTTGCACAAAAGTTTTGAGCCACTAAAACCAACAGAAATCGCTACAAAGCTAGATTTAGCACAACAGGCTTTTGCCAAACACCGGAAAACTAGTTTTGCCCAAAGAGCAGAATTAATTCGAGGTTGTGCTGAAATCTTAGAGAAAAATCAAGAAGCTTTTGCTTCTATCATGACTTTGGAAATGGGCAAAACATACAAAAGTGCTCTTGCTGAAGTCAAAAAATGTGCTTGGGTATGTAACTTTTATGCCGAACATGCACCTGAATTTCTTGCTGACGTCCATGTGGAAACGGATGGAAGTCAGAGTTTTGTTTCCTATCAGCCATTGGGTGTAATTTTGGCGGTAATGCCTTGGAATTTCCCATTTTGGCAGGTTTTCCGCTTTGCTGCACCCGCATTAATGGCGGGAAATGTTGCTTTATTGAAGCATGCTTCCAATGTTCCCCAATGTGCTTTAGCAATTGAAGAGGTTTTTCAAAAAGCTGGATTTCCTGAAGGGGTATTTCAAACTTTGTTAATCGGTGCGTCTCAAGTCGCGGATATTATTGCTGACGATCGAGTAAAAGCTGCTACATTGACGGGTAGCGAACCTGCAGGTGCATCTTTAGCTGCTGCTGCTGGAAAACAAATTAAAAAAGTTGTTTTGGAACTGGGGGGTAGCGATCCATTTATAGTTTTGGAAAGTGCGGATATAGAAGCAGCAGTTTCCACGGGTATTACAGCCCGAATGTTGAATAACGGTCAATCTTGTATCGCAGCTAAACGCTTTATAGTTGCCGAAAGTATTGCTGATAAATTTGAAAAATTATTATTGGAAAAATTCCAAGCCCTCAAAGTTGGTGATCCAATGGAAGCAGATACTGATATTGGACCCCTAGCCACACCTGGTATTCTTGATGAATTAGATAAACAAGTTCAAGCTTGTAGAGATGCTGGAGCAAAAGTTTTAATTGGAGGTAAACCTTTATCTGAAGGTTCTGGAGGTTCTAAAGGTTCTGGGAATTTCTATCCCCCAACAATAGTTAAAGATATTCCTTTAGATAATCCAATCGCCCAGGAAGAATTCTTTGGACCCGTAGCATTATTATTCCGGGTTCCAGATATTGATGCGGCAATTGAACTAGCAAATGCTACACCTTTTGGTCTGGGTGCTAGTGCTTGGACAGCAGATCCAGAAGAACAAAAACGCTTGATAAAAGAAGTTGAAGCTGGTGCGGTGTTTATTAATGGGTTAGTAAAATCCGACCCCAGATTACCTTTTGGTGGGATAAAGCGTTCTGGGTATGGAAGAGAACTCAGTATCCAAGGCATACATGAATTTGTCAATGTTAAAACTGTGTGGGTGAAGTAAAGTTTATATCCAGTCTGTTTGGGTGCTTGTTATACTGTTAATACTGGTAATAGGTAACGGGTAATTGGTAATTGATTTACCCCCTTTAGTAGAAGGCAGTAGCAAGTAATTCATTAATTAGACTTGATGTTAGCTATACTTTCATCCTTAAACCCTGGGAACTCGTTTTCCCAGGGTAGAACGGCTTTTGGAAACAAATACCTTTGGAAGCAAACAAGATAAGAAAATAGCAATGAATACTGCAGAATTATTGATAAAGTGTCTGGAAAATGAAGGGGTGGAATATGTTTTTGGACTCCCCGGAGAAGAAAACTTACATGTTTTGGAAGCTTTAAAAGGTTCTTCCATTCAATTTATTACTACCCGTCACGAGCAGGGTGCTGCATTTATGGCTGATGTCTACGGACGTCTGACAGGAAAAGCCGGGGTATGTCTTTCTACTCTTGGACCTGGGGCGACAAACTTAATGACTGGGGTCGCTGATGCTAACCTTGATGGTGCGCCATTGGTAGCAATTACTGGTCAAGTGGGAACCGATAGAATGCATATCGAATCCCATCAATATTTAGATTTGGTGGCAATGTTTGCTCCGGTAACAAAATGGAACAAACAAATTGTTCGTCCCAGTATTACCCCTGAGGTTGTGCGGAAAGCATTTAAGCGATCGCAAAGTGAAAAACCAGGTGCTGTTCATATAGATCTACCAGAAAATATTGCCGCAATGCCGGTTGAAGGTAAACCTTTATGGAAAGACGATATTAAAAAAACTTTTGCGCCCTTTACTACGATTCGGGCTGCTGCTGCGGCGATTTCCCAAGCCACAAATCCAATTATTTTAGTGGGAAATGGTGCAATTCGCGCCCAAGCTAGCGATGCGGTGACTCAGTTTGCAACTCAGATGAATATCCCCGTTGCTAATACTTTTATGGGTAAAGGGATAATTCCTTACACTCATCCTTTAGCATTGTGGTCTGTGGGATTACAACAAAAAGATTTTATTACTTGTGGTTTTGACCATACCGATCTGGTAATTGCTATTGGTTACGACTTAATCGAATTTTCTCCTAAAAAATGGAATCCTAACGGCGATATTCCCATAATTCATATTGCTGCTAACCCAGCAGAAGTTGATAGTAGTTATATTCCCCGGGTCGAATTAGTTGGGGATATTTCCGATTCTCTCTATGAAATTCTTAAATTAGCCAATCGCGATGATAAAGAGCAGCCTTACGCAATCAAGTTAAGGGCTAATATCCGCGCCGACTACGAAGAATATGGTAAAGATGATGAGTTCCCTATTAAACCCCAAAAGTTAATTTATGACCTGCGTCAGGTCATGGGACCGGATGATATTGTCATCTCTGATGTTGGTGCTCATAAAATGTGGATTGCTCGTCACTATCATTGTCATAGTCCCAACACTTGCTTGATTTCCAATGGTTTTGCAGCCATGGGGATTGCAATTCCTGGAGCTTTAGCAGCAAAACTAGTTCACCCGGATCGCAAGGTGATAGCTGCGACAGGAGATGGTGGTTTTATGATGAACTGTCAGGAATTAGAAACTGCGAAACGAGTTGGTACACCTTTTGTCACCCTAATTTTCAATGATGGTGGTTACGGTTTAATCGAATGGAAACAGGAAAATCAGTTTGGTGAAGGTCATTCGTCTTTTGTCCATTTTAACAACCCAGATTTTGTCAAGTTAGCGGAAAGCATGGGTTTGAAGGGCTATCGAGTTGAATCTGCTACCGATTTGGTTCCGATTATTAAGGAAGCTTTAGCACAGGATGTTCCTGCTGTGATTGATTGTCCGGTGGATTATCGGGAGAATAGTCGGTTTACCCAAAAGGTGAAGGATTTAAGTTGTGCGACTTAGAGGAATGAGGAGTTTAGGTTTGGTGAGTTACTAGCTTTCATTTTGATATTTTGTAGAGACGCGACATGTCGCGTCTCTACGGGTTTTTGGTGAGATGCAAATAGGAAATCTAATTTTTATCCTCGATTAAGGTTCGATCTGTCCAACAATAGTTGAAGATGTATTGGGATCGGGGGATTTAGCATAATTAGTTGGTGTACTATTTTGCTGCGGAGATTGTTTTATATTTTCAAGATGACTAATAGTTGTTTGTAGATGGATTTCGTTTGACTGACTTAATAAGTATCCACTAATTCTTCCTTCTCTTTGAAGGACTTTTTGTTTTAATAAATTTTGAACTTGTTTGAGAAAATTCAATTCATCAACTAATCTTCGGTTCTGAATATCTGTATATTTATATCTATCTGTGAGTGAAGAAAAAACATAATATATATTCTCATTTGATAATGTTAAAACTGCTGAAAAAAAATCTTTTGGTTTTAAATATTTCAAAATAGGAATATCATAATATTTATCTTCTGATTTATATGAGTTAGTTGAATAACCGATACATATCATTGATCTAAATTTACTAATATCACTATTCATAATATCTAGTATTTTTTGTGCCTCATTAGGCATATTTTGAAGCCTTAATTTTTCCTGAGAGTCTTTAATATATTTATCAAAATCTTCAAATTCTTGAAAATCTTTGGCTTGAAAACCAAGTCCCATATAACTGCCGAGTGAATTATCACTATATTTTGTATCTAGCTCATTCTTACTCTTTAAATAATCAATATATCTTTTTGCCTCATTAAGAATATCTGCCTTATCTTTTTGATATATCCCTGCATCAGAAAATAGTAAAAATAACCCGGTAATATGTTTAATTATTCCGATATCTTTATAATATCTATTTATATATTTTGAATCTACTTCCCTAAGTATTCCCTCAAATTCATTATCAGTATGCATCTTATAATGCCATAACTTTATCCAAATAGGTGTATTCTCATCTTGAAAATATTTGCTATTTGGCATTAATTTTTCTAGAGATTCCTCATCAATAACACCTTTATCAAAAAACTGTTCCCACCATGAAAAATCAGGGCAAAGCCCATTTAGAAATATGGAATCATAAATCTTGGTATATTTTTGAAATATCTGTAGAAAAGACTTTTCTTCTTTCGCATTATTTTCTTTGTCTTTACAATCAATCAGTTCCATTCCTTTAAGGCTTGCATGTGCTAATTCCTTTGATAACTTTTCTGGTATTTGACTGATATCTTTTGATTGGAGTGTTCCATAAGAAATTTCAATAGAAAAAATTATCAGTACTTCTAAGATATCTTTTAGTAATTCCTCTTTATTCTGTGCTTTTTGTGGTAACTTTTCAAAAATCCTCTCAAAGTCTAAAATTATTTGATTCAATATTCTTAGATTTTTACACTCTGCTTGTTTATAAAATGCTTCAATTAAATCCTGATTGCCTGATATAAATTTTCTGACATCTTGATTATGTACTTGCTTTAAAATGTCCTCTAATGTTCCTATAAAATCAGGAATAATTTCAAAAGTCTTCCCAATTAGTTTTTCCTTACTTTTACCGTACATTGTGTCATCAGTTATTTCCTCTTCATTTGCAATTAAAACTACTTTTAGTTCTGGAGATTCAACAAAACTATTAATATATCCCAAAATATTTTTAATATCTATATTACAACGTTCTAAATCATCAAATATTAAAAGACTATAATTAGAATCTTCAAATTTTTTGGGAATTTCTATATTTGGAATAGAAACAGACCATGTTCCATCATTTTCACCATCATTGTTTAAGTCAATCTTTAATACACCTTTCAATAATCCTTTGAAAACTTTTCCTGCTATTACCATCTGTTTTGATGCAAGTATAGGGTGCAATTGCTGAAAAAGAGAATCTTCTATTTCTGAATAATTATTTACTCCATACAAGCTAACATATAAAGATTTCTTATTCTGTGAGTTTAGTCTCTCACGATACTGATTTATAAACCATGTTTTACCGCAACCCCATTTTCCTTTAAGCAAGACAGCCAATTTAGGAGAATAGGATAAATCGCAATAATAGTCTAAGTATTCTTTAATGTGATTATTGGGTGATATATTTTTTGGAGACATCTTGAACCTTTTGATAAAACGATTAAAGAACTTAAAGAACTTTGTTATAACATTCATATTTAATTATTTTAATAATCTTAATTGTGGTGAAGTTCGTAGATTAATTATTCAGCTTCTGGCTGCTTTAATACCAATTTTTTTGACAGCGATGTAACTAAATACTCATCACGTCATACAGCAAATAACATATTAGACTATCTGATTTTTCGTAGCATGTGGACAAAGTGATTTTAAGGGTATTCTCAACAATGCTGTGGAAAAACTATGCTGTTTCGTGTTTTGAGGAGTTACCCTGAAAAACCAGATTAGACTCTATGTTATTTTTATTTGTTTATACTGTCATCATGTTGATAATACGTAAGCTATCTGTTGACGTAATTGCTTATTTACTTCACCTTAAACTTTGATAACATCTTCATAAATTTCTGACATCGTTAAAGTTGCTCCAATAGAATCTAAATGCAACTCATCATCCTTGCCTAAAATGATTAATGACCAGTTTCCCTGAGCATCTTTACGATAAACTTCTACTTTGACCTCATCTTGGGAAACTAACACATACTCTTGTAAGGTTTTTAAAGTTCGATAATTAACAAGTTTTTCTCGTCTGTCTGTGGTTTCTGTGCTGGGTGATAGTACTTCTATTATTAAACAGGGATAATTTAAGAAAAAGCGATCTTGGTCTTCGGAGTCGCAACTGACTACGACATCTGGATAGTAAAATATGCTTTTGCCTTTATTTGCTAGTTCAAGCTTTACTTTCATGTCAGACATAAAAACGCTGCAGGAACCACCCCGTACATGGGAACGCAATCTACTAGCAATATTGAGGGTAATCAAATTATGCTCTTTGCTACCACCAGACATAGCGAAGACTTGACCCCCAAGATATTCATAACGAATTTCACTGGATTCTTCGGCTTCGAGGTATTCGTCAACAGTGAGGTGGGTTAAAGGAACAGACATGGGTTTGGTGGTGATGTTTTATTCGATCACAGACTATAATTTCACCTGGTAATTTGGCACATTATCCAGATTTAAGATGCTAATATTTCACTGAGGATAACAACAAGTAAACCGGGAGCATTACGAAAACCTTTATCGTTGGTAATAAATTGATCGCAACTAGCCGATAAAGCTGTTGCAGCATGAATCGCATCTGGTGTTTTCAAGCTAGTTGTTGCGCGGAGATTTGCAGCTTGTCGCAATATTGATTGATTAATAGGAATTAGCTGGACTTGAGATGATAATAACAGTTCTTCGTAGTCTGCGACTAAAACATTATTACCATTACGCAATGGAACGACCAAAACCTCCATTAACGTTAGATCGCTGCTAATGATTTGAATTTCTCCCGCATAAAATTTAGACCACAGTGGTTCCAGCAAAGAATAATAGTCGGGATTACCTTCTATAGTATAAATAACCACGGAAGTATCTACATAAATTGCGCTGGAGGATGGAAGTATTAGCTGTCCCATGACGAACGTTCTTCTTGCAGTTGTCTATCTATTTCCTCAGCAGTTCGAGAAGGATGTCTCTTGCGACTTTCTTCTATAATTTCCAGCACTGAACGCTTTTTAGTTTCAGCTTTCTCCGGTAAAATCACAAATACATCAACGTTATCGCCGATTTGGGCTTCTGGGACTTGAATTTCTATTTTGTTTCCTGGTAAAACTTTGGTTGTAACACGTAAAGCCGATTGCATGGTTTGTACCTCGATTTTTCTTAATGCTGTAGGTGAGACATTTCTCTTCTATATTGTCCTACAAGTTATAAACAGCGGAGATGGGATAAGCTGTCTGGGGAGGAGCGATCGCCTAGTTCTTCTA
>JAAUYH010113931.1_pt1 | contig 28560 bp, 23 predicted proteins | sample 7278061 | NCBI WGS metagenome assembly JAAUYH01 (sample SAMN14350203, study PRJNA611818) | marine sediment metagenome | isolation source: surface marine sediment (0.6m) | place: French Polynesia: Moorea | collected 2018-08
AAAGGTCGATCGTGGCAAGGATCTCGAGTCCTGGTTCAGTGCCGTGTCTATCGTCACCGCGCTCAGCGGCGCCGTCGTGCTCCTGTTATTCCGACAATTCGAGGTCCTCACAATCCTGCTCGCGGACGCCACGCCGGTGAGCCAGCTGACGCTCGGTATGGCGCTGGCGTTCACCGTGTCTTTTATCCCGGCAGTGTTCATGGGGATCCTGTTCCCGCTCGGCGTACGCATCTACGCGCAGGATATCGATCGGATCGGTGCCAAGGCAGGCAACACCTTTTTTTCGAATACGCTCGGCTGCGTGCTGGGCAGCCTGCTGACGGGCTTCGTGCTGATCCCCTTCGTCGGGATGTGGAACACCACGTTGCTGCTCATCAACCTCAGCCTGCTGATCGCGGTGGCTTTCCTGCTCCGGGGCCGCGGCCCGGCAAGGGCGCAATGGGTTTCGCTGCTCTTGGTCGCTGCCATTGCGAACCTGCTGGTGTTCACGGACAGCAAGACCTTCCACGCCGAGCTGAAGGGGCGCGACCTGCGCACGGCGGCCGAGGGTTTCGACGTCATCTACTATGCCGAGGGCCTGTCGGGGACCGTCACTGCCGTCGAACGGGGCGATTACCGAGGCCTGTTCGTCGACGGCCAGAACGTCTCCGGAACAGATCCCGTGTTGCTCGCCGACTCGAGGATGCTCGCCCACGTCCCGCTGCTGCTGGCCGAAGAGCCGGAAGCTGCGCTGACAGTGGGTTACGGCACGGGAACCACGTCGGGGAGCATGCTGCTCTACGATGTCGACGTCCATGCGGTCGAGATCGAGAAGAAGATCATAGAGGCGGCGCCGTTGTTCAGCGAGATCAACTACGCGTCCTATGCTGACCCTGATCTCAATATCGTGCTGGACGATGCCCGCAACTACATCGCTACGACGCACGAAGAGTTCTCCGTCATTGTCACGGACGTGACCAACCTGAAGTACAAGCGAAATCCCTATCTCTACACCCGGGAATACTTCGAGATCATGCGGGGCGCGCTCAGCGCGGACGGCGTCGCCGCCGCGTGGCTACCGGTCGGCGGCCTGTCTTTCAGCGACCTGCGCACCCTGATCGCCACGTTCGACAGTGTTTTCCCGCACACGACCGCCTGGTATTTCACCCAATTCCCGACCCATTTCATCATCCTGGTGGGCACGCCGGAGCCGACGCGCGTCAGTCTGAGCGAGCTTGAGAAAATAACCGCCGAGGTCGAGCGCGACCTGCAGAGCCTCAACGTCGACAATGTATATGAACTGGCCAGCATGCTGCTGCTGGGCGAGCGCGACATCGACTTGCTGGTGGACGGCGCGTCGATCCACACGGACAACCGGCCGATCCTCGAGTACTCCGACATGGACCTTTACAATGTCGTGGACGTCGCGCCGAACCTCGGTCGACTCCTCGCGTTCCAGCAGGAGAACCTGCTCGCGTACTTCGACGGGAGCGAAGACCAGCTCGCCGATCTCGAAGAATATTTTGACCTGTACACCGGCCACTACCTCAACTACGTGCGGCTGTACGAGCGACAGCATGGCAACTAGGCGGGAATGGTCTGAACTGGAGAAATTGGTGGGCCCCCGGGGACTCGAACCCCGAACCAAGTCGACCGAGAGCACGCACCAGCCGTTTGGCGGCTTAGTGTTCGGCCTTAGAGAACCGGTTCGCAAGGCTCGAAAAAGGAGGAAAGCTGGTGGGCCCCCGGGGACTCGAACCCCGAACCAATGGATTAAGAGTCCACTGCTCTACCAATTGAGCTAGAGGCCCAGCTCGCCTGCACTTGTGTGCAGGATTCGTGTTGCTCGGTGCGAGCTGACCTTTAGTGATCGCTCGCGTCGCGGCGACGTGGTACCCGGTGATCGGGTTGCGACCTAAAGATCAATTCGCAATCACTGGAGTCTCACGCATTCGCTACGTAGGCGAATTGGGGTGGACGATGGGACTCGAACCCACGACGACCGGGATCACAACCCGGGGCTCTACCAACTGAGCTACGCCCACCACGGTTTCGCTATTCTAATTGTCTGGCGCCAATGATGCGCGCCCGGCAGGACTCGAACCTGCAACCCTCGGCTTAGAAGGCCGATGCTCTATCCAGTTGAGCTACGGGCGCAAACCGATTGCCTATCCTACCGGAACAGAACCTGGTCGGGGCAGACGGATTCGAACCGCCGACCCTCTGCTCCCAAAGCAGATGCGCTACCAGACTGCGCCATGCCCCGATGCCAGATATTCCGCCACGCGACATCGGGCATGTGCCTGATTTCGCGGGGGTTGGATGATACGGAGGGCGCCAGAATCAGTCAATGAAACGATCGCGGTCTCACGACCGCTCCTACAAGGCGCTCCTACAATATCTGTGTGTCTCTGGTAAGGTCCGCTCTGGATTTCTTTCGTATGGCATAAGACGATGAAAAACCGACTGATTTCACTCCTCCTGGCGATGACTTGCTCGGCCGCGATGGCGGCAGACAAGGTACCCGCGCATCCGCACATCCTCGTCGAGACGACCGAGGGCGATTTCAAGCTGGAACTGGACGGGCGGGAGGCGCCGCTGACCGTCGCGAACTTCCTCAGTCTCGTCGACAGCGGCTTCTATGACGGCACCATTTTTCACCGCGTCATTCCAGGGTTCATGGCCCAGGGCGGCGGTTACACCCCCGACATGAAGAACAAAGAGCCCGAAGCAACCGTCCCGAACGAGTCCGGCAACAAGCTCAGCAACGTGCGCGGCACGATCGCTATGGCGCGCACCAACGATCCGCACTCGGCCGGCTCGCAGTTCTTCATCAACGTCGTCGATAATCCGAAACTCGACCCGACGAAGAATCCGGTTCGCGGCCGCTGGGGCTATGCAGTCTTCGGCCTTGTGTTCGAGGGGATGGACGTCGTCGACAAAATCGTCAATGCCGAGACGTCGCCCAACGGCCCTGGCGGTGCGCCGATGCCGGTCGTGCCTATTGTCATCAAGAAGATGTCCCGAATCACCTACGACTGATGACCACGTTGTTCATCTCGGACCTGCACCTCGAGGGCGCACGCCCTGACATCGGGGCGCAGTTCTTATCGTTTCTCGAAGGTGAGGCGCGTCGCGCTGAAGCACTCTACATCCTGGGCGACCTGTTCGAGTACTGGGTCGGCGACGACGATCCCGATCCGCACTATGACGACTGCAAGAGAGCTATGCGCGCGCTCGTCGACTCCGGCGTTTCTCTCTACTTCATGCACGGCAACCGAGACTTCATGATCGGCGAGAACTTCGCGTCGGAGACCGGCGCGACGATCCTGGACGACCCGTCGCCGCTCGATCTGTACGGCACGAGCGTCCTGCTGAGCCATGGAGACGCCTATTGCACCGATGACGTCGAGTACCAGAAGGTCCGGTTGATGACGCGCAATCCCGAATGGCAGCAGATGATGCTCGCGAAGCCGCTCGAGGAGCGTATTGCCATCGCGAAACACGCTCGCGAGCAAAGCATGGCACGCGGTCAGGCCATCGACATGGACATCATGGACGTGAACGACGAGGCGATCAGGGCGGCCATTGTCGAAAGTGGTGTCGATGTCCTGCTTCACGGCCACACGCATCGGCCGAACGTGCACGACGTCGATCTCGGTGACCGGGTGGCCAAGCGGATCGTGCTCGGGGACTGGTACGAGCAAGGCAGTGTTGTCAGGTGGGATGAGGACGGGCCGAGGTTGGAGGTTTTGCCTCGGCACTGATCGCGGTCTTACGACCGCTCCTACAGTATTGGCACTCCTGAATGAAACCGGAACTGGGGATCCGGTTCAGTGATGAGCTTCGCCTCGATGGCTTTTAGCTCCATGAGGCGCTCTTCGATCTCCTCCTCGCTTGCACCGCACTCGCTTCCTGCAAACGCGATGTAGTGCTCGAAGTGCCGCGCCTCCGAGGCCAGCAGCCCGCTGTAAAAGCGGCTCAGCCGTTTGGGCAGCTTCGGCGCAATCTTGGCAAAGCGTTCGCAGGAGCGGGCCTCGATGAGCGCGCCGATAAGCAGCAGGTCGAGCAGTTTCCACGGCTCTTCGTCGCGCACGGCCTCCCGCAGCTTGCCGGCGTAGCGCGACGCGGTCAGTCGCTCGAACGCGATGCCCATGTCCTCCATGATCGAGCGAACCTGTTCGAAGTGACGGAGCTCTTCGCGGGCGAGGCGTGACATGCGCTGCGCGAGCGCTGTGCGATCCGGATATCGGTACAGGAATCCCAGCGCTGTCGATGCAGCCTTCAGCTCACAATTCGCATGATCGATCAGCATCTCCGGCAAGCGCTCGCAGGCCGCGTCTGCCCACTCGTCCGGGGTTGCCGTATCGAGGAATTCGGCGATCGGCGCCGGCGTGCCCGGGGCTACAGCCATTCGTCGACCTCTGTCGCCGATTGCAGGCGATTCTCCGGTTCCTTCGCAAGCATCATGTTGAGCAAAGCCTGGTACCTGGCGAAGCGCGGCGCCAGCAGCGGAATATCGGCCTGCGCGTGCTGGATGATGATGCCCATCGCGGTATCCGCAACGAACGGCTTCTTGCCGGTCAACAACTCGTAGAAAATGACGCCCAGTGAATAGATGTCGCTGCGGTGGTCGACGCCGTTCGCGTGCCCCTGCTCCGGGCTCATGTAGTATGGCGTGCCGAAGATCTCGCCGCTGTCGGTCATCTCCATCTCGAGGCGCATGCGCTTCGCGAGACCGAAATCGATCAGCGCGAGTGAGCCATCGCTTCGCAGCATGATGTTGCCGGGTTTGAGGTCCCGATGGAGCACACCTACCTCATGGATCGTCGCCAGCGCACCGGCAATCTGTCGCAGGTAGTCGACCGCGTCGGCTTCCTTGATTCCCTGCGCGATTTCATTCTTCAGGTCCCCGCCATCCAGGTATTCCATCGCGATGTGCGCATGCGAGTCACCAACGCCGAGATCGAAGATTTTGACTACGTTCGGATGCTCGATGTCGGCGATGAGCTCGTATTCCTGCAGAAAACGGTCGAAAGTACCCAGCGCGTCCGATACGTCGGGCACCTGCTGCAGGACCTTTAGCACGACATTCATGCCTGCCGACGATTTCTCCGCGAGATACACGGCAGAGTGCCGCGAGCTCGCGAGCTTTCGGATCATGCGGTACCCGCGAATCAGCGGATGCACGCCGATCGCCTCATCGCCAACGAACAGCGATGCCGTGGACGTGACGCGTCGGCGACTCGCGAGCACCTCGCCCACCCTCACGATCAGCGCGTCGTGCTCGATTTCGTTGCGGGGAAAGAAGCAATCGGCACCGATTTCCATTGCCTTCGCCCGCTCTTTGGGGCTCGCGAAATAGGCAACGGGCGGAAAACCGGCACGATTGACGAAGCGTTTGAGCACGTCGAGACCGTCGCGATCGCCGAGGAAGTTTCCAAGCAAGACGATATCGTTGCCGGCGCCCGAGAATTCGTCGGGCAGGTGGCCGGCTTCGATGGGGTCGTACGCGGAGATGATCGCGTCGGGCCAGTGCGTTGTCAGATGATGCATCAGCAGGCTGCGGAACTCCGCCTGGCCGTCGATGATCATGACCTTGATGCTCATAATGCGAGAATTATCGCGATCTTACGACCGCTACTACAAGGGCATAGTCGACGTTTACGCCGCTCTGATCTTCTTGTGCTTCTTTTTGTCGGCCTGCTTGGCGGCGTCGTTGCGACGCTTCTCGAGTTCCACGAGGTACTCGTCGGTCACGTCGCCGGTGACGTATTCACCCGAAAAACACGAGGTGTCGAATTCGGTAATCGACGTCTTGTCGTGTCGCACCGAGCGGATCAGGCCGTACAGGTCCTGGTAGATGAGCTTGTCGGCACCGATGAGCTCCTGAATTTCCTCGATCGAGCGGCCGTTCGCAATCAGCTCCGAGGCCGCCGGCATATCGATGCCGTAGACGTTCGGACAACACACGGGCGGTGCCGCTGATGCGAAATAGACTTTGTCTGCGCCCGCCTCGCGCGCCATGCGAATTATCTGTCTCGACGTCGTGCCGCGCACGATCGAATCGTCGACGAGCAGCACGTTCTTGCCGCGAAACTCGAGGTCGATCGCATTGAGCTTGCGGCGCACGGACTTCGTGCGCTCGGCTTGTCCGGGCATGATAAACGTGCGGCCAATGTAGCGGTTCTTGATGAAGCCTTCGCGGTACTTTACGCCCAGGTGATAGGCGACCTGGAGAGCCGAGGTGCGGCTGGTGTCGGGGATGGGGATCACGACGTCAATGTCGTGCTCCGGAAAATCGCGCACGATCTTGCCCGCCAGCTCCTCGCCCATGCGCAGCCGCGCCTTGTACACCGAGATATTGTCAAGGATCGAGTCGGGCCGCGCAAAATAGACGTATTCGAAGATACACGGCGTGTGTTTCGTCTCGCCAGCGTAAGGTCGACTGTGCAATTTGCCGTCGTTTTCGATGTACACGGCCTCGCCCGGGCCGACGTCTCGAAGGCGTTTGAACTGAAGAACGTCGAGCGCGACGCTCTCGGACGCGACCATGTAGTCGCTGCCATCACCGGTCTCGCGCTCGCCGAGCACCAGCGGCCTGATGCCGTTGGGGTCGCGGAACGCGACAATGCCGAACCCGATGATCATCGCGACAATCGCATAGCCGCCCTTGCAGCGCCGGTGCACCGCCTCCACGGCATCGAACACCTGCTCCGACGTCGGCCTGCCATTGGCGCGTACGTGCAGCTCGTGCGCGAACACATTGAGCAACACCTCGGAGTCGGAACCCGTGTTGAGGTGGCGCCTATCCTCCCGGATGAGCAGGTCGGTGAGTTCGTCGTGGTTGGTCAGGTTGCCATTGTGCGCGAGGCAGATACCGTACGGAGAGTTGACATAGAACGGTTGTGCCTCGGAGGCACGTGCCCCGCCGGCCGTCGGGTAGCGCACGTGGCCGACGCCGACGTTACCGGTCAACCGTGACATGTGCCGCTGCCGGAACACGTCGCGCACCAGCCCGTTGCTGCGACGCTGACAAAGCCCGTCGTCACCCCAAGTCATGATGCCGGCCGCATCCTGGCCGCGATGCTGCATGACCGTCAGGGCATCGTAAATGGCTTGCCCGACCGGCCTGCTACTGACTATTCCGACGACACCACACATGCATCTCTCCGTGACTACCCGGAATCTCCGGGTACGAGTAACTCGGTCGGTAATTCTACCGGCAGTTCTTCTGCCTCATCATCGGGAATGAGAAGATCATACCCTTTCGGCGCCATGACCTTGATCCACTCCGACACCTGCCCCAGGTGCGGAATAAGCCGCGAATTCAACCACCAGTCGTCGTTGTCGAAACCGGCGAACTGACCTCCGATGATCGCGACGGCAACCAGCAGGACGCCGCGCAGGGCGCCGAACAGCGACCCCAGGAAGCGGTCAACGCCGCTGACGGCAGACAAGCGAATGAGTTTTGCGACGCCCCAACCCAGCAGGCCGCCGATCGACAGGATGATCGCAAAGACGAGCACGCGCCCGAACCACATCTGCAGTTCTTCGGAACTGAGCCAGCTTTGTGACACATCACCGACTCTAGGCCCGAAGTACAGTGCCGCCCAGATCGCGATCAGCAGCGAGGCGAGCGAGATGGCTTCCTTGACGAATCCGCGCATGATTCCGACGACGACGGATATCAGAATGGCGACGGCAATGATGATGTCGATGACAGGCATCAAACGGATCGGTCAAGCGCGGCGGATGGGGACGGTGCGGATTCTAGCAGAAGCTCGGTCACGGGTGCGGCACTACCCGGCTCTTGTGCCCGCTCGACTCGAGTTTTTTTGCGACGGCCTCGGCCGCAGCGCGATCCGCTTGTGGGCCAATTCGAACACGATGCAACTGGCCCTTGTCCGTACTTACCTTCGTCAGGAACGCCGCAAAGCCCTGCTGCCTCAGATCGGCCGCCAGTTTGTCGGCTTTGGCCCGGTCGGAGAATGCGCCGAGTTGCACGGCCCACATGCCCGTGGCGGAGGTTTCTTTCGGCGCCGGTGCCTCGGCAATCGCGGGCTCACCACCGCTCGTAGCGGATTCTTCTGGCTCCGGTGCCTCGACAATCGCGGTTTCGCGATCGTTCGCGCCGGTTTCTTCAGGTTCCGGCGCCTCGACAATCGCGGTCTCACGACCGCTCCTACTCTCTTCTTTCGGCTCGGGAGTGGAGCGGTTGCGCTCCAGGACCCGGGTTTGCATCTTCTGCTCCGACTGGCCCGGAAGCGTCACGGTTTCACTGACGATTTCGTCTTCGCCCGGCGGGCCGTCGAGGAATATCGGTACCACGAGTACCGCAAACACGACGAGCACGATCGCGCCGATGATGCGTTCTTTCAGAGTTCGATCCATTGTCTGCGCCGGATGGCTTTGCCCAAGCCGGGAGGATTATATACCCAATGCAGGAGCTGTGGAGCGCAGCATTGTCCGTTCGCGATCCCCCGACCGCTGCTACAGGAGCATCTGCAGGGCCGGACCCACGACATAGAACGATCCCGTGACGAGGATGCGGTCGTTCTCATCGGTAATCTCGCGTGCGAATCGCAACGCCTCGAACAGAGAGTCCGCCACGAGACAACCCGTATTGCTGATGTTGGCGATGACCCGGCCGAGCTCTTCCGGCGGCACGCCGCGCGGGTTGTCGGCACCTACGGCTATCCAGCGATCGACGACGGTGCTCAGCAACGTGACGATGCCCTCCGCATCCTTGTCGTCGAGCAAGCCGATGACGGCTACGGTCTTGTCGCCGCCGCGGTCCGCTGCAATTGTCTCCGCCAGCACGTGCGCAGCCGCAGGATTATGCGCGACGTCCAGCAGATAGCGGCGACCATTTTCGATGCGCTGCATGCGGCCCGCGAGCGAAAGGCCCGTGAACGCGCGATTGACGACGACGGGGTCGAGCAGCTCGTCGAGCCCCGCCGCCTCGACGAGCGCGAGCACGCCGGCGGCATTGCCAATCTGGAAGTCCCCGGTCAGTGACGGCGGCTCCAGCCCGGCCAGCGTGCACTGCCTCCCCTGCCACTCCCATCGACCACCCGAGTCGACAACCCAGTCGTAATCGCGCCCGGCGAGCAACAACTCCGCGTCGATATCGGCAGCGCAGGTGACGATCGTTTCGGGCACTATCTTCGATGCAAAAACGATGGTCTTGCCGGAGCGCATGATGCCCGCCTTTTCGGCAGCGATCGTTTCGATGTCGCTGCCGAGCCAGTCGCAATGGTCCAGCGTGACGTTCGTGATCAGGCCGATGTCGGGTTCAACCGCGTTTACGGCATCGAGGCGCCCGCCCATGCCGACCTCGAGAATCACGTTGTCGACTTTCTGCTCTGAGAACACGACGAGTGCGGTCAGTGTGCCGAACTCGAAATAGGTCAGTGCTGTGCCGCCCCTTGCGGCCTCGACACGCTCGAACGCCGCGACGATCAGCTCGTCGCTGACGGGGACACCGTTGACGACGATGCGTTCGTTATAGTCGATGACATGAGGTGACGTATAGGCGCCAACCGTCGCGCCGGCCTCGAGCAGCAGCGCCTGCAACATGGCCACACTCGAACCCTTGCCGTTGGTTCCGCCGATATGGAAGACGCGCGCGTCGTGTCCGAGCTCGAGCGCGTCCAGTACGGCGGACACGCGATCCAGCCCGAGGTCGATATCGTGCGGAGAAAACGTCTCGAGGCGAGCCAGCCACTCGGACAGGGTCGCAGCACCGGAATTCACGGAACGACTTATTTGACGGCGATCGGCGTGGGACGATGCTCGAATTTCGCCAGCAGGTCGGCGATCTGTTCGCGCATTTCGCGCCGGTCGATAATCATGTCGACCGCGCCGTGCTCGAGCAGGAACTCACTGCGCTGGAAACCCTCGGGCAGCGTCTGCCGAACGGTTTGTTCGATGACACGCGGACCCGCGAAACCAATCAGCGCATTCGGCTCCGCCACGTTGACGTCGCCTAGCATCGCGAGACTCGCGGAAACGCCGCCCGTCGTCGGGTCGGTCAGCACTGACACGAAGGGAATGCCCCGCTCACCCAGCTTGGCAAGCGATGCCGACGTTTTCGCCATCTGCAGCAGCGAGAACAGTGCTTCCTGCATGCGCGCGCCACCACTCGCCGAAAACGAGACCAGCGGCATGTTGTTGTCAGCCGAGTATTTCGCGGCGCGCGCGAATCGTTCGCCGACCACGGACCCCATGGAACCGCCCATGAATGAGAATTCGAAGGCACAGACGGTGACGGGTCGCCCGAGCAAGGTTCCGGTTGCCGCAACGATTGCGTCCTTCTCGCCCGTCTGCTTCTGCGCCTGTGAGATTCTGTCCTTGTAGCGCTTGCTGTCGCGAAACTTGAGGGGATCTTCGGGCTCCAGCTCGCCGAACAACTCCTGCACCGTGCCCTCGTCGAGGAATGTCTCGAGGCGACGCCTTGCGCCTATGCGCATATGGTGCGCGCACTTCGGACATACCTGCAGGTTACGTTCGAGTTCCTGGCGATACAGCTGCGCGTCGCACTTGGGGCATTTTATCCATACGCCTTCGGGCACCGAGCGCTTCCGCTCCTCGGTGCTGATGCGCGAAGGCATGAGTTTTTCGAGCCAGGACATGGTGCGTATGGTAATCCTGTGAACAGTGAAATTCTATTTCTTTCGCGGTCTTACGACCGCTCCTACAGCCACCCTGTAGGAGCTGTTGAGCGCAGCGAAACTGCGATCGCGATCTCACGACCGCTCCTACAGGGGCAAACCGAACTCTTGCGGGTAGTCGACCGACACCAGCATCAGTCCATGCGGGGGCGCCGCAACACCTCCCTCGGTGCGATCGCGGCTCTCCAGGATATCGACCATCGCGGAGACTTCGAGGTCACCACAACCGATCGCAGCCAGTGTGCCGGTGATGTTTCGCACCATGTGCTGCAGGAATGCGTTGGCCGCTACATCGAGCGTGATCCAGTCGCCTTCCCGGCTTACGCTGATCGAGGTGATCTCACGCACCGGCCGTGACGCCTGGCACCCGGCAGCGCGGAATGCCGAAAAATCGTGTTCGCCGACAAGCGCCTGTGCCGCCTCGTGCATGCGACTTACGTCAAGGTGCTGGTGCACCCACCACGCCCGTTCGCGCGCGAGCGCCGAGCGCACCAGCCGATTGAGTATCACGTAGCGATAGCTGCGCGAGGTCGCCGAGAAACGCGCATGGAATTCGCCGTCGACCGGCTGCACCCAGGTCACGTTGATGTCGTCGGGAAGATTGCTGTTGATACCGAGCAGCCAGCCACGGTTGCTGCGTTCGGCCGTCGTGTCGAAGTGACCGACCTGGCCCGACGCGTGCACTCCGGTGTCCGTGCGGCCCGCGCAGACTACTTCGACGGACTCGTCGGCGACGAGTGCTACAGCTTCTTCCAGGCGCTGCTGAACGCCGATACCGGTTCGCTGGCGCTGCCAGCCGTTGTACCCGGTGCCGTCGTACTCGATGCCTGCGGCGATTCGAATCAGGACGGCAGCGAGTCGAGCAGTTGCTGCGCCTGCTGGCGCTGGGCGTCGTCACCCTCGTCGAGGACTTCCTCGAGAATGCTGCGGGCACCCGCGGGATCGCCCATGTCGACGTAGGCACGTGCGAGATCGAGCTTGGTGCCGACCTCGGTCATCGTGCGGGCCTCGTCGAGATCGTCGCTCAGGTCGCCCGGGGCGAGTGCGATGGTCGAGGCCTCTTCCGGAATGTTCGGTCGCGGCTGCTCGACGGTCGCATCATCGCGCGGCATGTCCACGGTGTCGCCAGCCTGGCTGACCTGCAACGCTGCCGTCAGATCGTCGAGATCGAGATCGACGTCGGTTTCCGCAACTGCAGGAATCTCGCTCGTCTCGTCGAGGCTGTCGCCGCCCGTGAATGCCTCGGGCGGCAATGCCTCGGTCTTCGCGAAATCGAACTCCTCGTCGCCGTCGGCGCTGAAGCTGGGCGCCATCGTCGTCGCATCGTCGTCGCTGATCGGCGCCGCGGCCGTCGGTTCGTCGTCGAGACCGGCCATCATCGTCGCTTCGTCGTCGCCGAGCAGCTTGTCGACGTCCGCCGCCGTTTCGACGGCCATGTCTTCGCTGATGACCTGCGTCATGCCGGTGGCATCGAGCAAGTCTTCGAGACCTACGTCGGTGTCCTCTTCGGACGTGAGCGCCGGGCTGGCGCCGGTCTCGTCGCGCGCGAGTCGCATCTCGCCGGTCGAAGCAAGCGCATCGTCCATGTCGAGTTTCTCACCGAGCGCCGTTTCCGACGGATCGAGCGCGGCCCGGACTCCCGTCTCGTTGGGGTCGATCTCCGGGTTCTTGCCGGTGATCTCGGCGATATCTTCGAGTATTTCGTTGGTACCCGTGGCTTCGAGATCGGCGACGTCGAGACCGAGGTCGTCGAGGTTGATTTCCGCCGTGGCTTCGGCGCCGGCGGGCAATTCGCCGGTCATCGCGTCCTCGTCGATCGCCGGCAGCTCGGTCGTGCCGCCCAGATCGGCCATCTGCTGCTCGATCGTCGGCGTTTCGACCGTTGAGTCCGGCGGCGGCATTTCCACCGTCTTCGTGATGTCAGTCGTCGGCACCTCTGCCGTGGCCTCGTCTTCGAGCGGGGACTCGATAGTCGGCGATTCGGCTGTCGCTTCGAGGCTCAGATCGACTTCGCCGCCTTCCTCGGTGGCCGTGTCGCCGAACAGGAAGTCGACGCCGTCGTCATCGCCTGCAGCGGGCGGTGCCTCGGCGCCGAGATCGATGACATCGTCGCCAGCGGCATCGCCGCCGAAGTCGATATCGAGCGCAGCCTCGTCTTCCATGCCACCGTCGAATGCCAGGTCGACGGCCCTGGTCGCGGCCACCGCGCTCGCACCGGCGAACAACGCGTCGTCCGCCGCGATCTGCTGTCCCATGATGACGACCTTGTCCCAGTCCGCGTTATCCTGATCGCCAACAGCGGTCTTGAGGCGGCCGGCTGCATCGATAAACGCGTCGCGATTGCCCCACACGAAGTAGATTTCGCAGAGCTTCGCGAGCAGGTCTTTGTCGCCGGGACTTGCTTCGAGCGCCCCATTGACGAGGTCGGCGGCCTGGTCGTAAAGGCCATAGGCCATGTGGAAATCGGCTTCGGCGAGCGGGTCCTGCTGGTCGAGGTTGACCGCAGTTTCGCTGCTGAACGTGTCCTCGAGCGAGCCAAACTCGCCGGTAGCGGCCGTCGAATCCTGCAGCTCGACCGGCGCATCCATCGTATCGTCAAGCGAACGAATCGCGGAATCCTGTTCGACCACGACCATGCCATCGTCGTCGCGCTTGGGCGCGGCGAGAGTCTCGGTCGCGGCAAGCGCACCGGCCGCCATCTCCTCCTCGTCGTCGAGCGATTCCCACGGTGCGGCATCGTCTTCCTCGCCACGACCGCGACGAAGGAACCAGAACAGGATGGCCGCGACCACGATGACAGCGCCGGCGATGATGCCGTAAATACCGGTGACATAGCCGAGGATCTTTTCGACGAGGCTCGGCTCGGGCTCAGGCCGTGCCTGCGAGACCGGCGCCGGCTCTTCGTCGACGACGGCCTCGTCGACGGCTTCGTCAGCTGCCGTTATTTCCTCGTCGGCAACTTCATCGTCGGGGAACAGGCCTTCGAGATCATCGGCAACCGCTTCTTCATCCGCCATCGCGTCGTCGGTTTCATCGACGAACACCGTGTCGTCGTCGGCGACGGCCGTATCGTCGACCGGCGGCACATAGGTTTCGCCGCGGATTTCAGCCAGCTCACGACGCAGTTCGGCAAGCTGGTCATTACGAATGTCGATGAGCGCCTGCTGGTCGGGCACGTCCTGAGCCTCGATCTCCGCGATAGCGGCTTCGAGTTCCTCTTCGCGCGACATCGGCTCGTCGACAACCGGATCGACTGCGGCATCGTCGTCATAAGGCAGCCCGAGATCTTCGTCGTCGGGCGGCACGAGCGTCAGACTCGGCCCCGTATCGGCCGGCGGCGGCGCACCGGTCCATTCGGCATTCTGCTGCCGAACCTGGGTCAATGCCTCACCGCGGCTGATCTGGTAAATCTCGTCCGCGCTCGGAATGCGCAGCGATACGCCTGCTTTGAGTCGATTGATGTTGCCGTCGAAAGCCTGGGGGTTGGCTTCGAAGATCGCCATCATCGTCTGGTTCATCGTCAGGCGGCTGTCGGGGCGCACCCGCTGTGCGACGCCCCAGAGCGTGTCGCCACGCTGTACATAGACATCACCGCCCTCGGCGGTATCGTAGGGCGAGTCGTCAACGGCAGGCAGCGGCTGCGGCCTTGGAGACGGCGGCGTTGCGCGTGGCGCGTCAACCTGGCGCCGTGGCGCTGGTGCCGGCGGTGGTGGCGGCGCCGCCGTCGGCTGCCGCTCGATACGGCCGCTGTCGGTGGGCGCTGCGCGACTCGGCGCCTGCACCGCGGGTTGCTGTTGCGCCACTGGCGGTGCAAATGTCGGTGGATCGAGCAGGACCGTGTACTCGCGAAGGAGTCGGCCGCGCGGCCAATTGGCCTCGATGATGAATGTCAGGAACGGCTCGGTAACCGGTGCAGGGGTGCGCAGCTGCACGATGCCCCTGCCCCGCACGATATTGAACTGGATGCCCTGCAGGTAGGCGGGGCGGTCGAGCCCGTAGCGCTCGAAGGTGTCTGCCGATGCCAGCGTGATCTTGAGGTCCTGGAGTTCCTCGGGGGTTGCCGACAGCAGTTGGATTTCGGCCCGAAGCGGCTCGTTGAGCGCCGAGTCCAGCGTTATGTCGCCGAGCCCGATAGCCCAGGCACCGCTTGACATAATCGACAGGACGAGCGCGGGCAAAATCCGAATAAGACGTCGCGACATATGTTTCTCCAACTCCCCAAGCGCCCCCAGATTGACGCTTGCGCACTATAGCTTAAAGATAGTTTTTTGCCAATATTTCAGCAATTTGGACGCTATTTAGAGCTGCGCCCTTACGTATGTTGTCGGCCACTACCCACAGGTTTATTCCACGTGGGTGCGAGATGTCCTCGCGCACCCGGCCCACGTATACAGGGTCTGTTCCCGAGCTGTCCGTGACGGCCGTCGGGTATTTACCAAAATCTGTGCCATCGATGAGCTCGATCCCGGGCGCCTCGCGCATCAGATCGCACACGGCATCGGCCGAAATTTTGCTCTTCGTCTCGATGTGCACGGCCTCGGAGTGCCCGTAAAACGCGGGGATTCGCACCGCCGTCGGGTTGACCTGGATGTCATCGTCACCGAGGATCTTACGCGTCTCCCACACCATCTTCATTTCCTCGCGTGTGTAGCGATTGTCCTGGAACGTGTCGATGTGCGGGATGCAGTTAAAGGCGATCTGCTTGGCGGGGCCCTCGATTTCGAGCGGCCGTCCGTTCAGCAACAGCGTCGTCTGTCGCACGAGTTCCTCGACGGCACTCCTTCCGGCGCCCGACACGGCCTGGTACGTGGCGACGTTGATGCGCTCGATACCTGCAGCGTCATAGATCGGCTTGAGCGCCACGAGCATCTGGATCGTCGAACAGTTCGGGTTCGCGATGATGCCGCGGGCCGTGTAATCGGCAATTGCCTCCGCGTTCACCTCGGGCACGACGAGCGGGATGTCTTCGTCCCGACGAAAGTGCGACGTATTATCGATAACCACGCACCCTGCCGCCGCCGCTTTGGGCGCATACTCCGCCGAAATGGACCCGCCCGCAGAAAAAAGCCCGATCTGCGCTTTCGAGAAATCAAAGCCCGCGAGATCCTCGACGTCGAGTTCCCTGTTGCCGAACGCAACGGTCTTTCCGAGCGATCGCTCGCTGGCGAGCGCATAGACGTTCTCGACGGGGAAATTACGCTCGGCGAGGATATCGAGCATGGCCTCGCCAACGACGCCCGTGGCGCCGACGACGGCTACGTTGAATTTCTTGGTCATGGGGACTTTCTGGATAATCTGTCGCGTAATCTTATCGCGGTCTCACGACCGCTCCTACAACCGCTCCTGCAACCGCTCCTACAAGTTCGGTGTGTCTGAGTTTACATCCGCGTTCTGGGCGCGGTTGCGCAGGTAGTGGTCGATCAGCACGAGCGCCACCATGGCCTCGGCAATCGGTGTCGCGCGCAGCCCGACGCACGGGTCGTGGCGGCCTTTCGTTACGATCTCGGTCGACTTACCTTCTTTGTCGACGGTCTTGCCCGGGACTGAAACACTCGACGTCGGCTTCAGCGCAATGCTCGCAACGATGTCCTGACCGGAGGAGATGCCGCCCAACGTGCCACCCGCGTCGTTTTTAGCGAATCCGTCTTCCGACATTTCATCACGGTGCTCGCTGCCGCGTTGTGCAATCGCGTCAAAGCCGGCACCAAGTTCGACGCCCTTGACGGCATTGATGCTCATCAACGCATAGGCAAGCGACGCGTCGAGCTTGTCGAACACTGGTTCTCCGAGCCCGGGCGGCAGATTGCTCGCCCGCACGGTGATCTTTGCGCCGATCGAATCGCCTTGCTCCCTGAGCTCCGTCATGAACGCATCGAGTTCGTCGACACGTGCGGGATCGGCACAGAAAAAAGCGTTCGACTCCGCGAACGAGGGGTCCGGTGCATCGAGCCTCATCGGGCCAAGCTGGGACACGTAGCCGTGAATCTCGACGCCGAGCCTCGTCTTCAGATATTTGCGCGCAATCGCACCGGCGGCAACTCGCATGGCCGTCTCGCGTGCCGACGCCCGTCCGCCGCCGCGATAATCGCGAATGCCGTACTTCTGCTGATAGGTGTAGTCGGCATGTCCGGGCCGGAACTTGTCCTTGATGTCCCCATAGTCCTTCGAGCGCTGATCGGTGTTCTCGATCAACAGGCCTATCGGCGTTCCGGTGGTTACACCGTCGAACACACCCGAGAGAATCTGCACCTGGTCCGGCTCATTGCGCTGCGTCGTGTGCTTCGAGCGGCCCGGGCGACGCCTGTCGAGATCGTGCTGAATATCGGATTCGTCGAGCGGCAAACCCGGCGGGCAGCCGTCGACGACGCAGCCGAGCGCACGACCATGGCTTTCGCCGAAAGTCGTGACCACGAAGTTTCGCCCGAAACTGTTACCGGACACCGTTATACGCCCTGCAAATCCCGCTTGGTCAACATGAACACACCCGACCCGCCGTGCTCGAATTCCAGCCACAAGAACGGCAACTGCGGAAAAGACCGTTCAAGCGCAGGCCGGCTGTTGCCGACCTCGCAGACGAGTATTCCGTCATCAGTCAGGAAATTAGCCGAATGATGCAGTATCGGTCTGATCGAATCCAGACCGTCGTCGCCAGCCGCGAGGCCCAGCTCCGGCTCGTGGCGAAACTCCGGTGAACGCGCTGCCATGTCCTCGCGATCGACGTAAGGCGGGTTGCTGACGATAAGGTCGTACCTTGCGTCGCCGAGCTCGTCGAAAAAGTTCGACTCGATGAGCCGCAGGCGCGGCCCCAGGTCGTGAAGGTCGGCGTTGATCGCAGCCACTTGCAGCGCTTCCCTCGAAATGTCGACGGCGTCGACCTGCGCCGTCGGAAACGCATGTGCAATTGCGATCGCGATGCAGCCACTGCCGGTGCCCAGGTCCAGCGCACGACAAACGTCGGCGTCTCCCAGCCAGGGCTCGAAGCGATCGGCGATGAGTTCGGCGAACGGCGAACGCGGCACGAGCACGCGCTCGTCGACATAGAAGCGGTGGCCGGCGAACCACGCCTCGTTCAGCAGGTAAGCCAGCGGCTTTCGCGTTCGGATGCGCTCGTCCGCAATCTCTTCGATCTGCTCGACAGCCGTCGGACCGACGCGCTGCGCGTAAAAGCTCGCGGCAGACGCGTGATCCAGCCCGAGTTTCGAGAATACGAGCCACGCAGCTTCGTCCGTCGGGTTGTCGGTACCGTGTCCGTAGTCCAGATCGGCAACGCCGAAGCGTTCGGCGATGCTGCGTATAAGCTGTTCGACGGTTATTTCGTTCGTGTCCGGCATGGCCGCGAATGGTACACGCCTGTAGAATCGCGGGCGATGCATCCGAAAAACCTCCTTATTGCCGTCGCGCTCGCCATTGCGCTGATCGCGGGCCTGCTCGCGTTCACCCTTTTCGAGGCACCGCAGACTCCGTCAACGTCGCCACCGCCGTTGACCGCGACACTCTTTCCTGCGCCGGTACCGCTGCCGGAGTTCGAGCTGGTCGACCAGGCTGGCGTGGCTGCCCGGCGCGACGTATTCGAGGGTCATTGGGATCTCGTCTTTTTCGGCTTCACGTCCTGTCCGGATATCTGCCCGATTACGCTCTCGGTCCTCGCGGACGCCAAAACGAAGCTCGCCAACGCGGGTCACAGCCCACTTCCCCGCATCGTCCTTGTCAGTGTCGATCCGGAACGAGATACGCCGCAGAAACTCGCGGAGTACGTTGCCTACTTCGGCGAAGACAATCTCGGTCTCACCGGGGACATCGAAGAGATTCGCAGCTTCACGAAGGAGGTCGGCGTATTTTTCGAGAAGCGCGAAGTCGACGGAGAAGACTACACCGTCGATCATTCGGCCGTCGTATTGCTGATCGACCCCGACGCGCGGCTGCGCGGCCTGTTCTCCTCGCCACACAAGGCGGAGAACTTCGTCAACGACCTGCGGGTCATCACGGCGGAAGGCTGATGCGTCTCGTTGTCCTTTTCCTCGCGATCGCAACGACGGTCGGCTGCGGTGAGACGAGACCGCCGCTCGAGGCGAGCGATGTCGTCGTCACGCGAAGCATGCCGGGCATGAAAATGAGCGCGGGATACCTCACGCTTCGCAACAACTCATCCGATGACATCACGATCACGAGCGTGACGAGCCCGCAGTTCGGCTCGGTGCAGATCCATGAGACAGTCGTCGAGAACGACATCGCGAGGATGCGCAAACTCGACGAGCTCGTCGTGCCGGCGGGTGGCGAAGCCGTTCTCGAGCGCGGCGGCAAGCACCTGATGCTCATGAAAGCCGCGGACAGTGGCGACGCGGTGACGCTGAACCTCTACTCCGGCGAAACGTTGTTGCTGTCGATATCAGCGATGAAGCAGCTGCCGTAGGCAATGCGCGCCGTGACTGGTTTGTTCGCATTTTTTCAATACCTGCTGCCGAAGCACCTGCTGACGGCGATCGTCTATCGCATTGCACGCATCCGTCATCCGGCGACGAAGAACTTCCTGATAGAGAAGTTCATACGAGTCTTCGACGTCAACGTCGATGAGATTCGCGACGAAGTACCGGATGCGTTTGCGACGTTCAACGACTTTTTTGTCCGCGAGCTCTCTGACGGAGAACGCCCCGTCGATTCCGCGGATGACACGCTGGTTTCACCTGTCGACGGCACATTGAGTATCGCCGGACATATCGAAAACGATGTCCTCGTGCAGGCCAAGGGCATCGACTACACGCTGGACGAACTGCTTGCAACCGACCTTGCCAATGCGCACGCTTATGATAACGGCCAGTTCGCGACGATCTATCTTGCGCCATACAACTACCACCGGGTACACGCGCCGCTTGCGGGCAAACTCGTCGCCGCCCGATACGTGCCCGGCGACCTTTTCAGCGTCAATGAGGCGACTGTTTCGCGCGTGCCCAAGCTGTTTCGCCGCAACGAGCGTCTTGTCATGCATTTCGAAACCGCCATCGGACCCATGGCGCTGGTTTTCGTCGGCGCGCTCAACGTGGGCAGCATCAGCACACCCTGGACAGGCGAAATCCGGCCGCGCTCGAGTGGCGTCGTCGAGGTGCTCGACCTGTCGGCACATACCCGTCACGTCTCCAAAGGCGACTTGCTCGGCTGGTTCAATATGGGTTCGACCGTCATCGTGTTGTTGCCAAAAAACGGCTGTGTGTGGAGCGCCGCGATGCGGCCGTCCGCGACGGTGCGCATGGGCGAGGCGATCGCCACACTGCCCATCGAAGCCGATGACTGACTGGCGTCCCCGCAGCGACGCCGGTACTGCGCGTCGCCGCGCAGGCCTGAAGCGACGGATCAGGGACTATTTCAGGTCGGAAGACGTCCTGGAGGTCGACACGCCCGCGCTGAGCTACGCGGCAGGCAGCGACCCAAACGTCGATACCGCGGTCGTTCGCTCGAGCCTGGAGCCGGAGCGGCGACTGTTTCTGCGCACGTCGCCCGAATTCTGCATGAAGCGCCTGTTGGCCGCAGGCTATCCGGATATCTACTCGATCTGCCGCGTGTTCCGCGACGGAGAGTACGGCGGCAGGCATCAGCCCGAATTCACGATGGTCGAGTGGTATCGCATCGGGTTCTCGCTGAGTGACATGATGGCGGATACCTGCCGGCTCGTTTCGGCGGCGCTCGACGCACCCGGGCTGGCAGCCAGCATCGATACACTCGACTACGTCGATGCGTTTCAGCGTTACGTCGGCCTCGACCCATTGCACGCATCGATCGACGAACTCGCAAAGGCGGCGCGTGCCGATGCCGACTTGCGGGTGTCGCTCGGCGGTGACCGCGATGCGTGGCTCGATCTCGTCCTCACGACCTGCGTCGTTCCGAAGTTCGCGAGCGACCGGCTTACCGCGCTCCGGCATTACCCGGCCAGCCAGGCGGCCCTGGCCAGGCTCTGTCCGGCCGACCCGCACGTTGCCGACCGATTCGAGGTCTTCTTCGGCGAGATCGAGCTCGCAAATGGCTACGTGGAACTCACCGACGCCGATGAGCAACTAAGGCGTATCGAGGACGAGCTTGCGAAACGGCAAAAGGCGGGCAAGCCCGTGAACCCGCCCGACGATGCATTGATCGCCGCACTCCGGCATGGCCTGCCCGACTGCGCGGGTGTAGCACTGGGCCTCGAGCGGCTGCAAATGGTCGCGGACGGTACGAACGATATCGGCGACGTGATCACTTTCGAATTCGGACAGGAACATGAATGACACCAACTACGGCTTGCTGCAAACGCAGCTGGTTGCAATGTTGAAAGACGAGTCGGACGCGCTCGCCAACGCGGCGAATTTCGTGGCGCTCCTCTACAACACCATGGACGACGTCAACTGGCTGGGCATATATGTGCTGCGCGACAACGAGCTCGTGCTCGGCCCGTTCCAGGGGCTGCCTGCCTGCGTGCGAATCGAACTCGGAAAGGGTGTGTGCGGTATGGCGGCCGCAAGCGGCAAAACGCTGCGCGTACCGGACGTACATGCATTTCCAGGACACATCGTCTGCGACGCCGCGTCGCGTTCGGAACTCGTCGTGCCGCTCGTGATCGGCGGCCGACTCGTCGGTGTGCTCGACATCGACAGCCCCTCGCCCGATCGCTTTTCGGAAACCGACCAGGCGCAGATCGAGGCGATCTGCGCCGACTATTGCGACCTGGCAGCGAAGGCCGGTTTTATTTGACGCGGGAGACGTACTCGCGTGAGCGCGTGTCGACCTTGATCACCTCACCCTGATCGACGAACAGGGGCACGCGCACGACGGCGCCCGTCGACAGCGTCGCGGGCTTGACACCGCCGCTCGCCGTATCGCCCTTGACACCCGGGTCGGTTTCGGTGATTGCGAGCTCGACGAAATTGGGCGCTTGCACGATCAGTGGCGAGTTGTTCCAGAGCGTCACCTGGCAGGTATCGCCGTCGCTTATCCAGTCGCCGGCATCGCCGATGGCCTTGGCATCCGCCGCATATTGCTCGAAGGTATCCTGCACCATGAAGTGCCAGAACTCGCCGTCGTTGTAGAGATACTGCATCTCGGTATCGAGTACGTCGGCAGCCTCGACGCTTTCGCCCGATTTGAAGGTCTTGTCGACGGTCTTGCCGGTCTTGAGGTTCTTGATACGAACGCGGTTGAAGGCCTGGCCTTTGCCCGGTTTGACGAATTCGTTTTCGACGATGATGCAGGGATCCTGGTCGATGATGATCCTGAGCCCCGAACGGAACTCGTTTGTGCTGTAACTGGCCATTATCGCCGCTTCGCTCTTTATATAACGGGCGGCAATAATACGCTGAAATTAGAGGCCCGTCACGGATTTGACATACAGTCGCGACTACTCTTTTCACACGGCCGAATTCGGTCTCTTTTAACAGAATACGGATGACTCCGGGGACCGAACCGGGGTTCGCAGGGAGCGCAATTTGAACGGGCGTCAGAGCATCTCCATAGCCGTCCTGACCGAGAACCAGGACGACGTCGCGCTGATCAACAGTACACTGCGCGATGGCGGCCACGCCGCACACTGCCACTGGATTTCGCACCCCCACAATCTCGACGAGACGCTCGCCAACGAGCACGTCGAACTGCTGGTGCTCAACTGCGATCGATACCCGGACAAGATACCCGCTGTCATCAAGCAGAAGGACCGCTTCAACCCTGAAATCCCTGTTATCGCGTTGCAGCAGGAGGCGGACGAGAATGCGATCCAGCAGGCCATGCAGGATGGCGCATGCGACCTGGTGTCGATCGGACTCAAGTCACGTCTGCAGTCGGTCGTAACACGCGAACTGCGCGCACTTCGCATGGAGCGCGCGCTCTACTCCACGCTGCAGTCGGCCACCGAGTACAAGAAGCAGCTCAAGGATCACATGGCCACGTCGATGAGCGCCATAGCGCTCGCGCAGGAAGGCATCATTATCGACGTGAACGGCGCGTGGGTCTCGCAGTTCAAGGCGAAGGACAAGGACGAGGTCATCGGCATGCCGGTTATGGACTTCTTCGACGCCGACAGCCAGGCGGCGCTGAAGGGCGCACTCATTGCCACCCTCGCCCGCAAGTGGAAGAAAGACGAAAAACTCATCACGAAGTCGAACATCGGCGGTGCCGATGAGGAAATGCACCTGGAGTTCCGTCGTATCGATCTCGAGGACGGCCCGTGCGTACAGATTCGTATCGCCCCGCAGCTCAAGGTGGCCGAAGAGCCGACCAAGCTCGTCCACGATGCCCTGAAGCGCGATCCGACGACGCTCCTGTATCACCGCGCGCAGTTCCTCGAACGAATCACGAAAAGGCTTCGCAAGAAACCCGCCTCGGGCACGCACGCGCTCGTGTACGTGCGTCCCGATAATTTCGGCGACCTCAAGAACAAGGTCGGCGTCATCGACTCGGAGGAGGTACTCGCGCAGTTCGCCGAGGAAATGCGCAAGCGCCTGCACCCTCGCGACGTCGCGGGGCGTTTCGAGGGTACGGCGCTCATGGCGCTGCTCGAGCGCGGCAGCGCTCGCGACGCCCAGGCCTGGGGCCAGCAACTCGTCGATCACATTAACAAGCACACGTTCGAAATCGGCGAAACCTCGATTCACCTGACCTGCACGGTCGGGGCCTGTGGGGTCAGCGAAGTGTTCTCGAGTCTCGAGGAATTCGTTGCCGCGACCATCGACGCATTTCACGTTGCCAAGGAAGACGGCGGCAATAACTCCGCACTCAACCGGGATGCTGACCAGAACACCAAGCAGCGCGAGTTCGATGCGATATGGGTCAAACATCTCAAGTCTGCGCTCATGGACGATCGCTTCCGTCTCGCACAGCTTCCGATCGCGGGCCTGCGCAGCGATTCGATCGAAATGTACGACCTCCTCGTGCGCATGATCGACGAGCAGGGCAACTCGGTATTGCCGTCCGAGTTCCTGCCGGCCGCCGAACGCAACAACATGCTCAAGAACATCGACCGCTGGATGTTCAAAGCGGCGATAGACTTCTGCGACAAGAGCCAGGCCGATCGTGTTTTCGTACGCCTTTCACGGCAGTCGATCGTCGACGCCACCACCGTCGACTGGCTGCAGAACGAGTTCGACCAGCGGGGCTTCGATTGCTCGCGGCTCGTCATGCAAATTCCCGAGCAGGACGCCGCCAAACACATCAAGCAGACTCGCGAGATCGTCAAGCGCTTGCGCAAGCTCGGTGTCGGCTTCGCGCTCGAGCACTACAGTATCGATCGCGAGCGTTTCCAGATTCTCGATATCCTGAAACCCGACTACATCAAGATCGACGGCGAACTCATGCACACGCTGATGACCGACAAGGACATGCAGGAAACGGTCGAGACCATCGTGCATGCCGCACACGAGCGCAAGATCAAGACCATTGCCGAGCGCGTCGAGAACGCCAATGCCATGGCGGTGCTTTTCCAGCTCGGTCTCGATTTCATGCAGGGCCATTACGTGCACGAACCCGAGGTCGTGCTTCAAGACAACGACAGCAAGGTGGAGCGCACGCTCGAGGAGTTGGCGGCCGCCAGCGCCAACTAGAGTGTGACGCAGTTCACACTTCGCTGGGCCGACTACCCGCTACCCGCTTGCTTTTCCCAACACTTACAATAGGTTGATGTTCTACGGGGTGCCATAACGTGAAGATCAGACCAGCTCAGAGCAAGACCATACTCCCGGCCATCGCCGCCATAAGCGGTGGTCTCGCGACATTGCCGGCCAGCGCCATCGAGCTGGGCGAAATGCAGGTGCAGTCACAACTCGGGCAGCCGCTGCGCGCCAGCATCGCGTACGCACTGGCGCCAAACGAGGCGCTCTACGATTCCTGTGTCTCCCTGAGCCAGGCGCACTCTGCCAGCGGCATACCGTCGCTGCGTCAGGCATCCATCGACGTATCGAACGGCGTGATTTCCCTGACCGGCCAGCGAGCCATCAGGGAGCCGCTGATTTCGGCGCGCGTCATTGTCGACTGCCCGTACACAGCACACTTGAGCCGCGAGTACACGCTTTTCATCGACCCGCCCGGTGTGGTCGCGGAAACGGCCGCCCCGGCGCCCGCTGCAGCGTCCGCACAGGCGGCAAGGCCCGAGCCTGCTCCCGCTACCAGGCAGCGCCCCGCTGTGCGCGCCGAGCGAGCGCCGATCACGAATACGACGTCGTACCGCGTGCAACCCGGCGACACTCTGTCCGGCATCGCACAGCGTATCGAGAACCGTCCGCTTGGCCTGTGGCCGACCGTGAACCTGATTTTCGCCGCCAACCCCGACGCCTTCATCGATGGCGACATGAACAAGCTCAAGGCGGGTAGCGTACTCGAGCTGCCGGACTTCGGTGGCATGCGGCCGGCCACGAGAGCGACGTCTCTGGGTATCCGGGAAGCGGCTCCGGTTGCGGAGCAGCCTGCGCAAGCGTACGAGCCGGCGGCAACCGTCTACGACGCGACGATCGAGCCGGATACTGTCGTCGGTGACGCGGCAATCGAAGAATCGCTTGCCGAAACGCCGACCGAGACACTGGTCATCCCGGATACGACCGTCGAAGCGCCCGAGATTTCCGCCGAGTCGCCCAACGTGCCAACGGCATCGATCTCGCGCCCGGCGCCCGTCGTCGAGGAAAGCGGCAGGTCCTGGACCTGGCTGCTCTGGCTGGGCGGTGCCGGCATCGCGCTGATCGCCGGTCTGTTGTTGTTTGGCCGCCGCCGCGACCTGGGCGAACCGTCGCCGCTGGACGTTGCGCCGGCCCACCCCATGCGCCGCCGCAGTGATCTGGATCCGACGGATACGGAAGAAATGCCTCTCATCGGCGAGGAGGAATACAATCTCGATGACGATTCGCCGACCGCCGAGAACCTCGCGCTCGATGCCGATCTCGTCGTGGGAACCGGCCTCGACAGGGAAGTCGATATCGACATCGCCGAAGACTTCGCGTTTGCGTCGACATCAGCTCTCGACTTCGAGCTGCCTGAAGAAATGTCCTCGTCTACCGGTACGCACCAGACCGACATCATCCCGCCGGTCAACATCGAGGATTCTTCAATACTGGTCAGCGAAATCCTGCCCAACGAGGACGCGGAGGACGACTACGACATGTCGGTCATCGTCGACGCGACAAAGGTTCCGAATCCGGAAGACACGACCGAAAAAGATCTGAGGGCCATCGTCGTCGACGACACCGACGAATCGCTGATCTCGGACAGCTACACCCTGAGCCAGGAGGTCGACTTCAAGATCCTCGAGCAGGACTACGAGGATGAAATGACGGCGACGCAGAAGCTCAATGCCGAGATCGCCAAGGCGGCCGCGGAGCTGACCGAGAGCATGGAGCGCATGGACGAGGATGCCGACCTGTCGCAGACCATGGCGACGGTCACCGAGCTCGACGTCACGGCTCAGATGCCGGCGCGGAACGACGATTCCATCGACGATGCCGACGATACCGCGGAAGTCACCGTCAACCTCGACGCCGAAGAAGAAACCGTGGAAATGGACGTCGAAGGCGGCAAGGTCGACACGAAGGCGGGTTAGCGAATCGCGGCGAGACGCCGCTCCCACAAGCGGGACGCCGCTCCCGCGTGGGAGGGCCGTCCCCGGCCCGATTTGCCAGGGAGGGCGGTGCCCGACCCAATCTATCCGCTGATGCCCACCAGGCGCTCCACCTTGCGCCAGCCCTGCGGCAGCAGGCTGCCACGCAGCGCCCGATCGCCGTAGTAATCGTCGAGATCGTTCCACTTGAGCGTCATCATCCGCGTGCCCGTGTGGACCTGCAGGTGACCGTCCTCGGGCACGACCGCCGCCGCGACCATCTTCTCCTCGCCATCCTTGTACTTCTTCGTCGGGATATTGATCAGCTTTATTCCTTTACCCTTCCCCATCTCGGGTAGCTCGTCCATTTCGAACAGCAGCAATCGACCGATCGAACTGACGGCGGCGATCAGGCACTCCGAATCGCGGGGCACAGGCGCCGGAACCACGGACAGCCCGCCCTGCGGCACGCGCAAAATCGATTTGCCCGCCTTGTTGCGCGACACGAGGTCCTCGAGGCGCGCGATGAACCCGTATCCGGCGTCACTCGCGAGCAGGTAGCGATCATCCTTGTCGCCGATCATGGCGCCGCAGAACTGCGAGCCGTCGGGTGGCTTGAACCGCCCCGACAGCGGCTCGCCCTGACCACGCGCCGACGGCAACGTGTGTGCCATGACGCTGTAGACGCGACCCGTCGAGTCGATGAACATCGCGAGCTGGTTGCTGCGGCCCTGCGCCGAGGCAAGGTAGCCGTCGCCCGATTTGTAACTCAGCGACGTCGGGTCGATCTCGTGACCTTTTGCTGCACGCGCGAAGCCGCGGCGGGACAGCACGACGGTGACAGGCTCACTGCTGACGAGCTGGGTTTCGTCCAGCGCCTGTGCTGCTTCGCGCTCGACAATCTCGGTCCGGCGCTCATCGCCATAGGCCTCCGCGTCTTCCTTGATCTCTTTCTTGATCAGCGTCTTGAGCCGCGCGGCGCTCTTGAGGGTCTTTTCCAGCACGTCGCGTTCCTCGCTGAGTTCGTCCTGCTCGCCGCGAATCTTCATCTCTTCGAGCTTCGCGAGATTGCGCAGGCGCAGATTCAGGATCGCTTCGGCCTGAATGTCGGTCAGCTTGAACTTTTTCATCAGGACGGGCTTGGGCTCGTCCTCGGTTCGAATGATGCGAATGACCTCGTCGATGTTGAGGTAAGCAATGAGCAAACCATCGAGTATGTGCAAGCGGTCCAGCACGATTTGCAGGCGATGCTGCAGCCGGCGCTTGACGGTCTCCCTGCGGAAGTGGAGCCATTCCTTCAGAAACTCGACAAGGTTGAACATTCGCGGCCGGCCGTTCAGACCGATGATGTTCATATTCACGCGCGTCGTGCGCTCGAGCGAGGTCGTCGAATACAAGTGTGACATCAGTTGCTCGATGTCGACGCCGCGCTTCTTGCTGATTACCAGCCTCGTGGGTTCCTCGTGATCGGATTCGTCCCGCAGGTCGTCGACCTGAGGCAGCTTCTTCTCGCGCATCTGGGTTGCGATCTGCTCGAGTATCTTGCTGCCAGAGATCTGGTGAGGCAGCGACGTGATGACGATATCGCTTTTCTCCACCTTGTACGCAGCGCGCAGGCGCAACGTACCCGAGCCCGTCTCGTAGATCTCGCGAATCTCCTCGGGCGATGACACGAGCTCGCCGCCGGTCGGGTAGTCCGGCCCCTCGATGTGCTTCATCAATGCCGCAACCGTGGCCTTGGGATTGTCGATGAGGTGCACGAGCGCGCTCGCGACTTCCCTGAGATTGTGAGGCGGCACGTCGGTGGACATGCCGACGGCTATTCCCGTCGTGCCGTTCAGCAGCAGGTTCGGCAATCGCGCCGGCAGCACGACCGGCTCCGACAGAGTACCGTCGAAATTCGGTGCCCAGTCAACCGTGCCGTGCGCCAGTTCCTGTAACAGGCTTTTCGCATACGGCGCCAGGCGCGATTCGGTGTAACGCATCGCCGCAAACGACTTCGGGTCGTCGGTGGAACCCCAATTGCCCTGCCCGTCGATGACGGGATACCGGTACGAGAAGTCCTGCGCCATGAGCACCATGGCTTCGTAGCACGCCGAGTCGCCGTGCGGGTGGAACTTGCCGATGACGTCGCCGACCGTGCGTGCCGACTTCTTCGGCTTCTGCCCGGCCGATAGACCGAGCTCGCTCATAGCGTAGATGATGCGGCGCTGCACGGGCTTCAGCCCGTCGCCGATCTGCGGCAACGCGCGGTCGAGGATGACGTACATCGAGTAGTCGAGGTAGGCCTTCTCGGTGTATTCCTTGAGCGCCTGCTGTTCGACGCCTTCGAGGTTCAGTGAGTTCTGGATGCTCATACTTCTGCGAGGTCAC
>JAAUYH010072404.1_pt1 | contig 28543 bp, 18 predicted proteins | sample 7278061 | NCBI WGS metagenome assembly JAAUYH01 (sample SAMN14350203, study PRJNA611818) | marine sediment metagenome | isolation source: surface marine sediment (0.6m) | place: French Polynesia: Moorea | collected 2018-08
GATCAGTAGCTGATATTCTCTTATTTTAGTTCGTGTGGAAGAAGGCTATCTACGAAATCAAGGAAGAAAATTCTTCCTGTTTTCAGAAATTTTACGAATTTTTATAGTCGTACACGATTTTCATACCAGCAAGCATTTCAAAATGCTATTTCTATTCTTGACCTGATCGATTAGCTCCTCGTTCTCGTGTTTCTCGAATTAATTTCGAGTTACCCCATATTTATCCTTAAAATATTTCGATTATTTTTGAATAATATTTGTTTAACTTCGACCACAAAAGCCAATCTCTTGAATAAAATCAGTGAATCTCTAGCTACGCTGTTGGACAATTAATCTCTGTGTGTTTGTAGCAAATTAACGTCATCGTGGGAATTCCATCATCTAAATGCCGAAATAATGCTATTTTGGAACAGTTCAAGATTGTTTCAATGTTTTAGGAATACTTTATTATCCTCGCTTTCTTTCCTGATGTTCGATGTTATACATGTTTAAAGGAGTCCAGTCTAATTACCGCATATGTAAACGTGCACGGCGGTAGGAAATGTCCTGTAGTTGATCTTGGAACTCTCAAATTTTGTCTTTGCTATCTACTTTCAATGATATCGGCCTTCTTTCTGAGCTTAGCCTTGTGTCTTCCCCCGACGAAAGGTTCTAGTACAGCATCAAAATTGCTCTCAAGTTGAGCATTTAATCACATAAGTATTAACATGACTGAATATGAAGATTGTTGGTAGAGCCTTCCAAGTCATAGTAGTGAAGTACTAAAGCTAAGAGCAAAAATCTTTCTTGAATGACTGCGGAAAGATTAGAATTTCATTTCCCTTCGAAAGCAGGAGAACATCTATTGACGAATTTAATTTTTGTGGCCGAAGAGTCTATGCAGCTCAAACCTTTTGACTGGTAAACTTTTCCGCTTGAAGGTGGAGACAACCTGGAATCGTGTTTGATCCATGGCGCAGTTAGAAGATTTTTGTTTACTGCGAAGCAAATGGAGGTAGGAGAATATTATTGATTTGTACAGACATACGCATCCTGCGCGAAATAACCTTCCTTTTCGTACAGAGATTATGTCGAAAAAAACCTCACTCAAAATAAAAAGCCTGTGCTGCTTAATTGGTCAGTCAGTCTGTAAAATCTGTACAAAAAGCTGCTCCGGTAGTCAGGAAATGAAATATCACAAGTAGGATGAAAAAATCGGACGAATACTGAATATTGAATGTTCTAGTGGGTAAACACCAGTTCCCTTGTCTTATTTATTTCTCTTTGCGAATAGAATTATCCGAATAGTTGTAAGAAATTCTTATTCATTGACAGCTAGTACAATTTTTACGGAACTTTATTTTCATTAGATTTTAGGCCTGGAAAAATGACTGATGCCATCAAATATCAAGATCATAGGGCTATGAAATCCTCAAATTCTCATCTATGTGCTTCAACTTCGTTTTTCGCTTTTTGGTGGCTGAGTTGCTTGATTTGTGAAAATATGGCTCATTCTGGCAAAATTATGCAGTTGATCTGGTAAGTCAATAAATCGTTGCAAATCTGAAGGAAATTTGGAGCACAACTCAAAACTTTGCTTAGATCTACAATCTTCAGATCGAATTCTCCAATATCGGACATTTTTTCACCGACAAATTGAAAAACTCAGGCGGATACTTATTTCCAGGCAGAGTGAGTACAGTGCGGTCTCGCGATAAGCCGACTTCATCGCCGTGGTCAGTTCGCGAGGTAAGACATACGGCGGGTGAGGCTTATCATGAGGCTTCGCTGTGTTAAACGTACATTTCAGATTAACGAAAATTGTGTAGCGAATTTGTTTTAACTGCGTATGTTGTAAATGTTTAATCCTACGATGCATAAAAATCTGAAGACTGACCTAAAAATCAGTTCTGCTGTACTGTATCTTGCACTCTGCAGTGTACTAGTTTGTACCAGTTCAGTACCAATACAGCACAGTGTAGCAGATTCCGGGAACTTCTACCGAACAGTGCACATTCTTCTTGATTCCACTTGGACGGAAGTCATAACAAGCTGCGCTTGCACTCAGAGTAGAAAGGGTCTTACGCATCGCCAACATACTGTACTGCGGTGCCTAATCATGTTGCAATGCGTATTGGGACTGAGGGTGTTGCTCCATTTTCCGTTCAATTCTTCGCAATGTACTGTAGGAGCGCTCGAGAAAACAATATGTTGTACGGTATCGGTATCCACGTCACCCAGCGGTGCATTGCAAGACCCATGAGGAGCCAGCAAGATCAGATCTGTTACCATGAAATAATTGATTTTCACTGTACTAAAAAACATGCAGCAATGAAAAAATATTGCAGAGCCGTATTAAAGACCAGGGCGGCCTTCGCAATCGGCGTCACTACGGGCTGACTACCTCCCCCAGCAGAATGACAGTTCCCTCCTGGATTTGTGAGAAACTTGGGCTACGGGCTGAAGATGTGGCTTGTTTGTTAGTCGATGCGTCCGCTTCACAGAACTACCACGCATTCATCAACTACATTTCGCATCGAGGCGTGAATGTTGGAGAGCAAGCGCCGAATCCACCGAGCATCAATCAATTGAGTAGCGGACCTGTAACGGAGAAGTCTTTGCACGTACGGGAATGTGAGGGCAAGCTATCGAACCTGATTTTTGCTGCGGATCGGTGTATCAAATACGCGAAAGTGTCATTTGGCGTAGGACGCGCACATATCCGTCATGACGGTCATGATATCTTTGCAGTGCACGAAGAACATAACCCTCCGGTGGGGACGGGTTATGGGGCAGCTGTGTACCGCATATTACGTGTATACGCAACATCTCCCGAAGTGTTGCGAGATTTGTCGAACACCGTCGTGCAGTGGCAGCACACTCGCCAAATCGACGACACCCCTGTTGAAGATGGAAAATTTGATCTCTACACCCTCAGGTTCTATCCTGGATGTGACACTCCGGAATGGCATTCGCGCGGTGCAAAAATGAGTCGCAGCCTCGATACCGTCATTCTTCCCGATTCTATGTTAGAACGCATAGTGAATGATGTCACTGAATTCAATAACAAGGGCACACGCGAATGGTACTCCCGTCATGGTCTTCCGTACCGCCGTTCGTTTCTCTTCCATGGGAAACCAGGTACCGGCAAGACTAGTACAATTCGAGCGTTGGCAGGCGCACTTGGTTTATCTGCCTGTTTCCTCAGTTTGGGAGATCGACGCATCGGGAACCCTGAGTTGCAATCTGTGTTGGGTGACCTCCCACGCCGCTCTCTATTGGTCATCGAGGATATTGATGCGCTGTTCAATGAGAATCGAAAGAGCGACAACCCCTCTCCACTGACCTTCTCCGGTCTCCTGAACGCACTTGATGGACTCATTTCCGAAGATGGAACGCTCACGATTATGACGACGAATCACATTGAAAGGCTCGATCCTGCGCTTATCCGCGCTGGTCGGGTTGACAGGAAGTTCGAATTCAAAGCAGCAACGAAGGAGATGATAGGCAAATTCTTCAAGAGTTTCTACCCGAACGCGACAGCAGCAAAGGCGAACGAATTTGCAGAATTAGTATTCAATCGCTCTGAACCGGAGGCGAGGTCCCTTGCAGCTCTACAGGAGCACTTCATTTACACCCGCAGCAAGACTCCAGAGGAATGCATTGGGATGCTGGATGAATTTTTCACCGAATTCTATCCGAGTATTGTAGAAATGAATGGGATCATCAAGAAGGAACGCGAAAAGGAGGCCGCTATGCTGGAGGAAGGCAACATGGAAGTTGATGAAGTAGAAGATGTTTCTTGTTAGTTTGTGATTGAATCTCGTACAGTAAAAGCCGAATGAGAACAAAAACAGATGTCTGTCATCATTAAGTAAGTGGGATGATTTTCAGGATTTACGAGATCACGTCAGGGTTGTTCATGTTCGTCCTGTTCATACTCGAGATCGGATGTGGTTAAAATAATAGTACCTTGCATTTGTAAGGTTTGACCGGATAACTTAAATTCCAACATATCAGTTAATAAAAATAAAATATGTAAATCACGAAGTAAGTTGAATTGCGAATCAATCAAATGTTACATGAATTTTGATTAATTAAATATGATATTATTTAATTGTTGACAGGTTCCTTGAACATGGAACGGCTTTGACACGGTTTCGTAGATTCTTCCTACATTCGACAAATTAGATGCTCCGGAGTCGCGATTTACAGCGCCTGAAATTAGAAATTACAAAACGTTTAACGATCCTAGAAGTCACGGAATAAAATTGATTTCGAAACGATTTTTTTCATAAACGTAATTGGAACTGTATGCAATTCGTAGCTGGTCCGTTGAGTTCGAGACTTTTCAGGCTATGTTCTATAGGATTCACAGAATGGAAGCGGTTCAGCCGGAACAGCAATGAGGATGTGATCGGGTGAGACTTGACGAGTTTAACATTACCAACTATCATACCAAACGATTAAATTGTGTTCCCGGCCTACTTGATTTCGGGGCAGAGGGAAGTTCGCGACTCATGGATGGTAAAATAAGGCACGGTCAGACTAAGTCGGCGGTCTATCAAGTAATATAATTGCAATGAAATGCTGTCCAACACCCACTTTAATAAGTTTCACGGGAGCACATCCCCACCTCCACGGAAAAAAGGAATGATTCGGCCAACTCCAATAAATAAAAGTGACTTGTTCGGAAGCATAGTTATGTTTCTCCTCGAAAGGGTTTCACTTTAAGAATAATTGCACTCAATGCCAGGAAAAAAAATTTTGTGATTATTGGAATTCGTTTTTGAGTAATGCGCGAATATTTTTCGTAATAATTTTTAGTTAAACAATAAGCACAACAATTTGAAAATTGAGAACTGTAGCACGCGAAGTTGTTTCTAACCTTAAATTCTATGCTATGTTTTTTCGGATGGGGTTCCTGCTCGATTTATTTCTATCATGGTCTCAATTGATGAATTTTTACATCATTTCGATAATTTTTTCCTATCCTGGTTGCTTAATATATCTTCACCTTTCTTTTTTCTACGCAGCAAGCCCCCAATGTTTTATTGTAATTTTTCCTTAAGAAAGTATTATGAAGACTGGTCTATTGCTTCTCGACTCATTTGGAGCTCTATATCTAGGAAATTATCTCTTTTAGTCTCTGTTCGTGCGTTCTATCGCTCATAAAATCGATCCAATGTTTTCCATATCCTAATACGTTGTTCATTTCAATGAAACTATTACGACTCGTATATACGATTCCATGATATCCAAAATATGTACTTAAATCATTAAATTGAAACAAAAAACATGGTAAACCAGGCAACTTTCAAGGTGCGGAATTTCTTGAGTAGATTATTACGCTTTGTTCCGTTTACAGTACCTTCCGCGAAATAGGCAGTATGTTCGATCTATTTCTGCATGACTTTTAGAGTTCCTAGGTACTTCAACAATTAGGCGAAGTATTTGTTCTTCTGAAAATTTATCACTGCAGAAATAGTCGCCTGCATTTTTTTCGCTCTCTAATCAGATCAGAGGATTGTGGTGAATTCTTCTCTTTTCGCCTAAAATATTTATGGTAACTGGACTAGAATCTTTTTCTCTTTGCACTCCCTTCGCTTTTCTTAAACTTTGATTTTTGAGATACTTATTGACCATCTGTAAAGCATTTGTTTAGCGCATATAGCTTAATGTAGTAAATGATCAACTGTCAATCCATCACTGATGCTGACAATAATCAAGTTTTTCTTAGTGTACCAAGTAATCCATTCAAAATGCTAGCTGAATATAAAGCTTTCGCATATCATCCCTACATCTCAACTTAAAAAATGCAGTCTATAGATGGTCCTTTCTTTAGGTCTCCATTCCGTGCGCTGTGAAACAAAGTAACAGATTCATGCTCACTGCAAATATTCATTTGAAGCTTAGACATCAACATTTTTTGCACAGTAATTATGAGGAAAGTGGAGCTAAAGAATTGTGAAGGAACTAAATGAAGTTTTGAATTTCAAGTTGTTGGCTGCATCCTATGTGTGCTAATAAAGATGATTGTATTCAATACATAATGCGGCGCTGAAGGATCCGGAATCGTCATTTTATTTATTGGACTGAGAATATTGTAAAACTTCGATATTTTTGCTGTGTTATACAGTTGCGATGAGCCAGTCCGAAGCTAATGGAAATTTTTAAGTATCATTTCGAGTTTCCTGTTATTATGCTGTTTATCGCCTGATACATTTGGCCTAGTCCTTGAAAGGAAAAATTGTCAAATGTTTTATGATCAAATACAAGGTCTGAATTTGTATATTCTGGAAGAAAATGAGAGAATCACTCCAGTACTTGGATCCAATCATCGTTCTAGGTCCTGGTCGACTTGTTTTATTACTCGGAGTAAGATTTTGTATTATACGGTGCAAAACTGAGTGATTTTTTGATTTTGCTCCATACGGCTTCTTTTTATGTCATAGACCAAATAGACTTGTTTTCGTGAATAACTTGGCCGTTTTCAATTCTACGATTAACCTAATCATGGACCTTTTGACCCCAAATAATTCATAAAATAGAATTCCGGCAAAGATTAAATAACCAGGATGGACAATAATTGTCTGCAATTTGACTGATAATCTTGTCATAGGCTTAAGCTTAAAATATTTTCAAAAAATCGAATATGTACTCCTGTACAGATAAACAATACAGTTTGCACATTCCTCTGTCGTAAACAGAGCACACTCACAAAAGAAACCTTCTGCTCAATGAGTTACTCTTCTTTTAGTATACTACGTTATAGATTGCAGGGTGGGTAAACCCCCAATTTTCTGCAGTGCGTACAGTACACAGTTTTACTAAATATTTTTTGGAATGATTCATTTGCACAATGGAGATGCTGAATGCGATCGATCTCGAGTAGATAGCTAATATGTACCACACAGATAGTCGATGATCCTCAACATCTCTATTCAATCTTGGAACAATCACATATGTCTCTTCGAATGTTTTTGAGTGAAATTTAATGGTAAAATCAAATTGTATCCAAAGTCATCGAAAATTGGCGCATTTTTGAATTTTCAACTCTTACATGGACAGAAGAGCGTGGTGTTTTGAAGTTCAAGGAAGGATGCACTAATGAAGAGCGATGCTGGCAAATAAGCTAAGTATGCAATATTTATTAATGCAAAAAAGTACGATCCAATAAGGCTGTCGATTCTTCCTTTAACTACACTAGAAAAGGGTCTTAAGTGGATGTGAAAGCATGGTAGCGTCGATATCCCGTCGACTATGAACAACTATAGACACATCTGTTGTAAATTTCTTCGCCTTCATTCTACGATAGCAAAAAACACCAAGACATATTAATGTGACGATCCTTCCACGGATTGAAGAAGGTTCATGATATTATCTGATGCAGTTGATTTGTACGAATAATTCGGCACATGTTCCAGCAAATCTTCATATATCTGAGCAGCAGAAATAATTGAATGATTTGCAGCAATATGATCGAGTTCGCAGAAATCAAATCAATTATATTTGTACAAAAGTAGTGTGGAACTATATCATCATCACTCGTACTAACTTAATTATGCGTCATGTAATCCGAGAGTTACTCTAATTTCAGTGTGGCATGGATACTTGTGAGAGCAGTGGAGTCATGCCATAATCTGATATTGAAGCAACTATCACTGACTATTGGTAAGTTTCATAGAATTTCCCTATAGCAACTATATTCGTTCCTGAACAAATTTTCTTGACGTAGAAGGTACTAGTTCAGAGATCTAATTATTTATTTGTTAGAATTCAGGCTCATACATACGATAACAATAGCTGGGTTGTTTATCATATTGTTCAAATAAAATTATCGTCTTAAAGCTCTAGTTCAAGTAGATTATTGCAGCTTACTTACCAGAAAATAAAATATTGAAAGCAATAACTGAGAATTAGCTTCGTTAGCTTCGTGACGTCAGAAATCCTTCAGAGGTTTCAATACATGTGTATGGACTGTTATTGCTCTAGATTTACAGATGTAATTCGCTTACTACTATAGCGAAGTGCATATCCGGCCGCTGAGAATAGCTATTTGGAAATGTTCCAAGTATGAAGGATAAACGTGAATTCTAAGTCCTCTGAGATACTCCAAACTTTAAGGTGTTTCTGCGATATTCCCTCTGCGAACAAAAGATTAAACGACGAAACAGGTCTGCAATTAATACTTAAGTATTTAACCAATTGAAGAACCATGAAGCTTTGAGAGACTGTGTCGCTCATTTATTGTAAGAATAATCACGTTTCTTGACTCAACTACAGTAAATAACTTCTTCAGTAGGTGCAAACCAGTAAATAACCGAGACTATCATGAATTCGTGAATATAATTCGAACCTCAGTTACTGCAATTTATTCTATTTAAGTAAATTTTTTACCTATCTGTATATGCCTCACAGCTTCTCCAAGAAATAATTCATTTCGTTAGAAGTGAGCAGTATAAGAATTCATCTTCGAGAACGAATACCTATCAGTAAATTTATGACTATTTCAGCAAATTCTAATCTCCGATCTCTTTGCAAGGAATTTCCGAAAAACGATCTAACATTCCTTTTCCGCTATAAATCGAAATCCCGTGGCGATTCACCAATACAAATTTCCTTCCAATAGTGTTTTGTTCTTAGCCTGATCATTGACAGCTCTGGCAAGATTTGAGGACCCTTCTGATGCCGTCCAGAGCATCAAACGATGGACTACCCACTTTAGGGCAGGTTGCAATGATCGGACTCCGGGAAAAAATGTTTTTAATTCGTGCTAAAACATATTGAGAATAAAATGTTCACAGTCTACAGATTATTTCTAATAACGGCTAATATTTTTCTAAATTTCATCAATGTACTGAATGCATATGAGCTCGGTAACTGCATGAACGTTAAAATTAAATAGAAGACGATGCGGAGATAAATACGTGTCTTCTTGCTACGAGCGGAAATAAAAAAATAAAAGTAATATTCGAATAGAAATATTTTTTAGGGTTTGCCAATGGCACACATTGGCAACCAAATTTTTCTATTCCTATGCCACTTGAGATAATTTGCATTTGTTCTGCATCCCCCGACCGGTAATGAACTGAAAAAACAAATACAGTAGAGATGCTCAACAATCGTTCAATTCCACCATGAGTTAATTGAGCATCTGAGTCATATTCAGGATGTTGCGAAAACTCACTCATACAAACTGATCGCGAATCGACCCCGTGATGGTTCTCTTATCGCTTGTTCCTTCGTCAATCCTTTTGAAACAAGTACAAATAGATTATAGCAAAGGAAGGAATTTGAATTAGCACGGAAGTTTGAGAGAATTTGTGATGACAGAGGAAAAAAAGAATGATTTGGAGAGCCTGATTGTATGCATGTGTATGAATAGGGTCAGCACAGTTATATCTACACTTGGTCTGTTTTGTTGTAATTCGAAGTATCGATAACTCAGTCTCAAACCAGATGTATAGGCTGCAATTGGAGGCTACAGCCATCAAGCAAAGTTCTCGCCCCACATAGTGCAGTGCCACCTTTCAACCAACCACGCAGCTTGTGGTTACAAATGTTAGAAACGATTTCGCGCAATAAAACAGGTTTAGCGTGGTGGAAGGCTGTCGATTGGAGGTGAGTGAATCGCTCGAGTATTCAACGGAAACCGAGTTGCAAAGTACCGGCATATTTCGAACATTCCACTAAACACTCATGGGCACAACCATATTAGTATGCTGCCAACCACTGCTTTCACATAGAATTCCTTCGAAGCGCAAAGCATCGGACGACAAAAAAAAGAGAACTGGAGTGCCATCGACCATGTACGGGGTTGCGTTCGTCTTTTGCGTCGTGGTCGTGCCAGTGGTGATGACCATACTCGCGCATTACCACGCGGCAAGGATCATCCACGACTTGAAGGAGATTGCTCGCTATTTGATATGGGAGCTGTGCACTTTGGACCATAGGCCTACGTCAATGGCGGAGCAAATGCTGGTGATTGAGAAGAAGCGGGCTGAAATATTTGCACTGAGGCAAGATTGCAGCGCGCTGCAGAAAGCGGTGCGTCGCGTTACGTCCAAGGTAGACGTACTGAATACGGAGAGGTGCAAGAGCGAGGCGATAGAACGCACACTCAAAGACCGAGTCGAGCGTTCGAATCAAAAGCGTGAACGAATACTGTGCGAGTTGAGAGCATGTGTCGCCCAACAGACGCAGCACGCCGGCACGCGCGAGTCTAGCGAGCAAACACCACCTAACACCCCACTTCAGCATCATCCGCGGCCGATGTCACCCTACAATTCTAGAGGTGGCTCGGATGGAAGCGAAGAAAGAGAGGTTCGGCATGTGCAAGAAGCGAGGTTGGTGCGCGATTCTATATCACCTACAGTGCGGCAAGTTCACACGTCATTGCTGCGGAATAACTTGAACTTCCAGAAAAGCAGAGATGGCCGTATGAAGAGGCGCCCTCTGTCGAAACTGTTGGACCTCATAACCCGCAAATCACCGTGTGCTGCACGGCCGTCGAGGCAGAAGAAAAGGAGTAGGATGCGCGGTGTGTTGTTTTGGAAGAAAAACAAGGCGAGAACATAGCACTGTGAGGGAGTCACCATCGCCGCATCCTCGCCAACCTCTCTTTTTGTTTGCATCATACAGAAATCTGTTTCCTCTACTTTCAATTCTAAGAATCGGACCTCTGTCGATACTATACTCCACGATCACAAGCCAATAAAACGCATATTCCTTTCCAACCGATGCTTCTCTTGCAACGCTACTATATGGATGGTGTTATCGAATCATGAATCAATTCCGAAATTAGTACCGTTATCGCTAAGCACACCTAGTCATATGCTGATGTGCAAAGTAGTAAAACTATGACAGTTCGATGCTTTCGTTCAAATTGTTTGTATTGAAAAAACATGAACGATCTCCCAAAATGTGTACCGTACAGTTGTACCTCCAAGTAATTTTTTCAGTGTCCAAACCCGACGAACCCTAGAACAGTGGTAATTGATCGCATTTGGAATTCGGACGATCTGCTGATCGAGTGCCCTAGCCCCGTGATCAGGTTCTACCGAAGCTCGTCAAACCCGACACAGGACTGTTCCCAGCCCATGGTGGGGTGACCTCTTAATTTATCCAACGCATTGCCGAGTGTCTTCTTTGCACAACTCGACTCGCATAGGCAGTTCAGCGCATGATCAATCTCTCGGGTCACGATAATGAAAGTCATCGACCACTTGATCAACCGTTCAATACAGCCTCAATACCTAGGTGTTTAGATAGTTGTACGGTGCAGCTCGCATTTTTTTGTCTTCTATTTGTGTGAACTATAGTTGCATGCTTAATTGTTATGATGAAGTCAGTTAAATGTATTGCCTTTCTACGTCACTAAGTGAAAACGAGATAACTAAGAATATCTGCAGTTGGAACTGGTTTGGAATTCGGGAAATTTTTAGGGTAAAGCAACCGTACGGATAGAGCGGTGCTGTCAGTTTTCGAAGTCGCAGGAAAGCAAGTCCGCGTTACGAAGTATTTCCACGGGCCTTGCTCTAGTTTACAGAGCGTTATCACTCTCAATCAAGAACAAGACAGATGATTCGTACAGTACGGGGCAGCATAGTATTTAAGCCGTCTTCCGTAATCAGGATTTGGTTTCTCATAAGCTGTTCACTATTTTGAGGAGATTCTCCTGTTGAAATAGGCGATGCTCAGGTGGTTGTTCTATAGTTAGAGTGAACAATAAGGTTCGGGAGATCCACTGCTCCATTCTTCCTGACACTGCAGTTTCTATATCGAGACCCGATACGATGCATGAACGGTATGAATTCCCAGAACTCGGCATCGTCACGAGCTTACGATAAGAACACTGTGGCTTGGATAAATTTACAAAAATGAGTGTGTTGTAGTTTCGGGGATACCGGATCGCTTCGAGCGCGAGTGTGCGCGAATATTCACATATTCACATGTAAGTGCATTGAGGGAATTCAACGGCCGATGTCACAATTCGTGGTTCCTCAACAACCCCGAGGTTCATCGCGATATGGTACAGTACTGTGACAAATCGAGTCTGACAATTACTCCAAGGGAAGCGATGAGAACAAGCAAGTGGGTGCGAGTACGTGTGTGTGTCTGCGTGTTTTAGAACTGCACTGTACAGTAAAAACAGTAGCAATTGAAGACGATTGTTCGCAAACAGAGGACAATCATTTACCTGTACTGTACCAGTAAAGAACAATGAATCATTGCACCGTCACACGCAACTGATAGAAAACCAACCTAACGCTCTATCCTAATTTTAATGAAATGTAGAGAGATACAGAATTGTATCGTTGAATTTTGAATGTTTCTTCACGGGTTCTCGATTCGTCTGTTGAAAGGTGTAACAGTATCCATACTTCTTACTGTCGTATCTTACCGAAGAGCACAGTATTACTGTATCAGATTAGTGAATCTGAGAAACACCAAGTCGGATCTATTCTCAAGCCGAGCAGGGATTACTGTGCACCATTGAATTCAACTCTCGATAAGTAGAGCGTTCTTTCTGTTCATGTCACGCCCGACTACTCGCTGATGATCTAATCTGAACGTTCACCTTTTGAACTGAAGACGATGTCTCAAGACGACGAAATCTGGCAGGCAAACACAGATCTATGTACGAAACGAAGTCTATTCCCGACGGTGCGGTACTGCGTCGATATTCCACACTAATTCTGCTCCTCACCACGCAAAGAAGCACACACAATGGAACAAAGCATCCTGCACCCGACCATGTTCACACCCATACGCACGCCCTGTACGTCATGAATATGCCGATCGTACGGAGCGCAAGATCGCGTGTGTGTGGCTTGCAAAGATGGCTCAATCGAAGTGCAATCGAGTCTCGACATTGATAATGGCCTGTGCGCACACTATTGCTGATAACGCTATGCAAGCGCCAAACACCGCAGCGGTCAGCACCATCAAAACGAACAGATGCGCTCGACGAAATGCCTACCACTTGCAGTGCTGGATGAATTGAATCAGAAACGAACGGCAACTGCGGCCCGCTCGAACAGTAACGACAATGTAGGGCGGAACCGGGTGTGACCCCAATTCAACTCCCAGAGGCTGCAACATGCCGAGGTTAGGTTGGCGAGGTCATTGATTGCAGGCGAAGTGGATGCTGTACAGCGTTTGTTTTTCGTCGACGAGATGAAAGTCACAGAATCAAAGTAGTGCCGCGCGCGCCAGATTGGCAAGTGCATGCACACAAACGCGTTAAGGCGATGGCGGTGGTGGGGATGTCGGCGGGCGTCGACAAAGGCACAGTTCGAACGAAAACAAGGCTCGTAACACCGCGCGATCGCGTTGGCCTTTCTGCATCATCGTCACGCGTGGGCGGCGCGATGCGATGCGCTGCGGCAAGGCGGAATCAATGAAACACTCGCATATTCGGAATTGGGTAAACGAATAACTCTACTCATCAAGACAAATCTCGCGAGCGCGCGGAAACATACGCCGTCACGACGGGGCGTGGAACCCGCGCTCGCGCGTATCATTCGCACGCAACGAATGACATTGTTTTCGGTTGGTACAGGACGGTGGCTCTGCAGCGGTATCGAGGCACAAATTGAACAGTCACGAGACCTCTCCCGTGTGCGGCGCAATCGAGTACGACACGCCGTGACCTGCACTGTACGGCACGAGGTGTGTTATTCCTGCAGGCTGCTGTTGCGCTGTGGCAGCGCCGCCCGAACCCAGAGTTCATCCTGAATTGGCCATGACGATTCGCTGCAGGGCCGATGCTCAGCACGTATTTTACGACACAGTATTCCGATTGTACGGTGTCGAAGTGGATGATATAGTATTGATTCCTGTGGTATAACGTAGCTTGCGACATTGGAATGGGATTCATGATGGGTGTGCGGGTCAATCCCTTCGCATCGACCACTAACAATCGGATCCACTCACGAGCCCACCACACAGTAGCACCCCTTCCTCAGAGTACAGTAATGTATCGAGGTGAACCGAAAGAAAGCGTGCGATGTTAGGTAAGAATTAATACTGTACACACGATGGGGAAACAATGGGTTGCTGGGGCAATAGAAATAAATCACAATTCAGCTATGTTTGCAAACGAAGTATGCATAGCTGGGAATAGGTAGTCGGTATACAATAGAGTCTGACTGTACTGTACGGTACAGTCCAGTATCAGCAACCAGTTGCAGTACAACACGAAACCCATAGCAAGTGAAGGATGTTACATCGCAAGTCTATCAAAATAACGGGATAGAGAGCGGGTACGAAACGCAATGCACAAAATACAGGCTGATGAGGTGGAAACGATAGGGATGGGGTCGAGTCCGATAGACGGCGTAGGAAGACAATCGGAAAAAAGGAGTGGAAGACGACACCCATCGAAAATGCGGAGCCAAGGTACAGTGCAAGCGCGGTATTGCAGGCAGTAAAAGCTGCAACACAAGAACAGTGGCAGCAAGATTGGAAGATTGGGAGAATGGAAGAAATCGTGGGTGAGTAAGACCAGAGGGTTTGCGTCCAATCGCGAATTGGTAACGGCAGTGATGAGCGACGGAAGCAACGAGTGCGTGCGTTGCCACGTGTTGAAGAAATGATTGGGAGAAAGCGTACAGTTGCGAGCACACGCGAGTAAATTCGGCTGGCTGTGTGGCTGCGCGAAGTTGAATAGAACTGCATTGCTTTGCATCGAATGAAGATCAAGAAGATTAGGACGACTGGGCCTGCGTCGTCCGAACTCAAGTCCGAAGATGATGAATGAAAACGACGGCGCCGATCAAAGTTCAATTAGGAAACGAGGTCACGCTCGGAATTCCAGTACAGTTGTCCAACAACTCGCAACGCAAACCCTAATAACGATGAATCCCAACTTTGCTTTACCACAAACTCAATGTCGCAGCGAAGTGTAAACAACTCGTTCTCGGGATTGACTCCAAACATCACTCAGCGAAAAAGTGGCCAAGCATAATACAGTTACAGTCACAATAAACTTACTGCTAATAACATCAAAATCAAAGTTATGCAGCCGCATGTAACAGCGTATTGATAGAAAACAGCAATATATAGAAAGAGCACGAAAGGCACGATTCGAAGGAAACTGATAAGGGCGAGGAAAAACAACGGATGTCACCCTCGTGTAAACGGAGAATTGTGCGGTTCTAGTTCGGGAGAGTTAGCGAAATCGCATCTGGGGATTGTGCGGTAATGCTAGAGTCCACGTATGGCAGGAAAATCGACACCCAGCTAACGAGCGGGACGTGTACTTGAGCAGGCGGGAAACAACCTAGTGTACCCTAAAACAAATCCTGTACAGGGATGAAGGACACGCTGAAGAGAAGAGTGGGGTTGACGTAAACCGCTAAACCCTTGCTCGCGTGACTACAGCGCGGCTGCGGTTTGGATCACTGCTAGACTAGCTCATGTAAATGGGTCGTGTAGAAGGGCGAGCAAATCGTGAGTGTGAACTTGTTTGTCCGCCGCATCCACATAGGAAGGAGGCGACTATGAGGGCTGGGGGACTACCATGATAGCGAGGCATTTGCAGCATCGGCAGCAAAATCATCAATCTCCTGCGGCGACATGGACAAAATATCGGCAGAGCGGACTAACAAGCAAGCGTGGGTCCGTACACCTGGCCGCCGTCAAAATGGGGCGGCGCAGTTGAACGACACATTCCTGAATGCGGGAGCGCGAAAAACGAAAATAGGGCAGCCATGCTGCTGTCCGAGCACAACGCGGCGCAACCCAAGCCATGGCCCACAAACGCGGGCGCGGTATGGCGCGGCACAACGCTACACAACGGCGCGGCGCAGTAAGTATATCTCGGCGGCGACGTATCGGCGTATGAAGCGCGGCGCATTTCAGCTAACTCGTACAGCATCGGCTGTCAACGAGACACAACAGCAGCATGCGCGGGAACCGCGCGTTCGACCAGACCGCATGCCGCGGGTCGTAGCAATTTCAAAAACCACATGCTGTCACGCCGCGTCACGCGCTCGACTCACGCTCCCCTCGTCTTCTTTACTTCTTCTCGACTCACCCTTCAATCATCCCACCTCAATCGCCACACCCATCCAACCACCAGCTCCACGATGGGCCAGCTCTACTCGCACCTCGTATTCCGGCCCCCAAATCCCACTACTTACGATTCCCGTGGCGGCAAGATGCGGTATGTGTGCAACGATCGCAAATCCGGTGAGCCCATCGTTCGCTCCGCCGACCTTATCTGGCTACGCACCGCCGTGGGCTCGCTCATCCCCGCCGCCTGGGTCCGCAAGCCCAAACTAAGCGAGCATGTCGTATTGTTCGCACACAGCAATGGGGATGATCTCGGCATGGCCATGGTGGAGGCACAGCGACTATCCGACGCACTGGACGTGTCTGTGCTCGCATTCGACTATACCGGCTATGGCATTTCCGAACTACCACCAAGAGCGAAGCGATTCGGGCCCCCAAGGCCATCACTCCTAGAGGCCGACCGCGCACGCGCCGCCCCGAGCGAACTGGGGTGCTACGCCGACATCCACGCGGCGTACACCTACCTCGCGCGCGACTGCGGCGTGGCGCCGGGCAAGATCATTCTGGTGGGGCGGAGCATCGGGAGCGGGCCGGTGGTGCACTGCGCGGCGCGGAACCCTGTGGGGGGCGTGGTGCTGGTGGCGCCAATCGCGTCGGCGGTGCGTGTGGCGCTGCGCCGCGTGAACGTGACGCTGCCGCTCATCGACGTGTTCGCCAACATCGACAAGGTGGCGCGCATCCGGTGCCCGGTGCTGGTGGTGCACGGGGACCGGGACGAGTTGGTGCCGGTGCGGCACGCGCAGCTGCTGCTGGCGCGCGCGCGCACGGCGGTGGAGCCGCTGTTCATCCCGAGCGCGGCGCACAACAACGTGGTGGAGGACAACCAGTCGCTGGTGTTCCGCCGCTGCCGCGGGTTCCTCCGCGAGGTGCAGGACATCGCCGCGCACGACATGGGCGCAACCCGCCCCATCCGCACGTCGCACGATATCGGCGTCGGGCTCATCCACTTCGCGCGCACCCTGCGCCGCCGTGCCGATGGCACCGCCGCGCACAAGCCCCCCAAGATCAAGCGCGGCGCCGAGCGCTGCCTGCCCGCGATGAAGCGCCGCCGCACGCGCTCGCACTTCGGCGACGTCAGCACCACGGCCGAGCGCGCCTCGCCGCCGCGTGCCGCCGCGCCCCCCGTGCAGCTCTGCCGCAAGGAGCGGCTCGTGTACGGGCGCAGCCACCCCCAGGTGTTCGTGAGCGACGAGGCGGAGGTGTCCTGCTCGATGCACATCGACGAGTACGGCGAGGCGGTGTACCGCGGCCCGCCCCGCCTGCTCGACCCCGCGCAGGTCGACGACCTCAGCTCCGCGCTGCTCGCCACGCTCGTGCCCACGCGCGCCCGCCAGGCGACCGAGCCGCGCGCCGTCACCAAGCGCCGCAGCGTGTCGTTCGACGGGATTCGCCCTGCCAACTCCTACTCCCAACGCCGCGCCTCCGCGCCCGCGCTGCCACCGCTCACCGCATCCGTGATTTCCTCCTGGTGCTAACTCTTACTTATTCTCCAACAACTTACTAAACTATTTCGGTTTTCGTCCTCTCACTATCATTTTCTTAGATCTCGCGTCGGCGGCATCGCATACCGTACATATTCGGCGCAAAGATTGAGCTACCACGATCTCACTGTAACTTAGCCCACCAAGTCGGCAACACCGCTTGCCCACACTGTAGCCCAATGCTTACGACCTGTAGGCCGCACCTACCGCTGTCACACTGTAGCATTTCACCCATGTTTTTCCACACATCCAGCACTACACTACTGCACGGTAGAAACGAGGTCCAGCGCACGCGAGACACGGAAGACAGATACGGCGATGATTTAGGAGGAAAGCACCATATCGACTAACGAAAGGAGAGCCCCTCGCGCCGCCACGCCCGCCGTGCGGGAGTGTGAGGTGACGGTCACGACGAAAAACAGAGTAAAACGCGTTGGTACGAGCACCATCTATTGCTTGTTCGCGGCGCTGTTGGCCGCGGCGGCGGCGGGCGAAAGCCAGGAGAACGACTGCTGCTGTGATTGGGCCTGCGTGTCCTTCTTGTCCGCCGCAGGGCCGGTCGCCGCACTACTGCCACCCCCACCGCGCGCCACCTTCTTCGCGGGCGGTTCCGCATCCGTCTTCTCCACGCCCACGTTCTGCGCGGGTGTTTGTTGCTGTTGCGGCACCGCCGTCGCGCTGGCCGCCGGCATCTGCGCCGACGCGGCGGGTGGCTCCATGGGCGGGACCACGACCGCCGTCGCCCCATTGGTCATTCCGTTCGCGTGCGCATGGGCCGCGCCATGTGTGAGTACACCGGTGTTGCCCATCATGAGGTGTTGAGGGGGAGGAACAAGAGTTTGGGGCATTACTAGGGCATGGCCACCGATGGGCACACGGACGGGGTCGACACGGTAAGTGGAGGGGGCGGGCGCATATTCACTCTGCGGTTGGTTCGCAGGGGTGGGTGTATAGCTCGCGGCGGCCGACGGCGGGGGGCCCCCACGCACGGCGATCTGTTCGGTGGCCCACTCGAGACGCACGGGCTTGTGGGGGTTGAGGGCGACGATATGAGCGCGCGCCATTTCTTCTTTTGCGCGAACCGCCGAATCACGAGTTTTGAAGCGTACGAAGCAGAAGCCGGTTTTGTTCGTTGGGACTCGCACCGCCTCAATCTCGCCAAAGTGCGCGAATTCGCGCCACAGGATGTCCTCGTTCACATGTGACGCCGTGCCACCAATGAACAGCGTCGTGTTGTTGGGATCGTCGGGCGCCATCGTTTGCCGGGGCCGCTTGTTCGTCGCCGACCCGCCCGCATTCGAGCCCCCGCCCCCACCGCCGCGCCCACGCCCATTCGCGGGCGATAGACGAATCGGCTTGCCGTTGAACTCGAAGCCCTGCATCTCCGCCACTGCACGTTCCGCTTCCGCCGCATCCCCGAATCGCACAAACCCGAACCCCCTAGATACGCCAAAGTCATTACATACCACCTTGGCATGTCTTGTGCTCATGTAGCGAGGCCGAAACGCGCTCATCAATTGGAATTCGGTAACGGATTGATCTAGATCACCGACATAAACGTTGGTTTCCGAGCCCGCACCCGCCATCCCCCCGCCACCCGAACGGCCCATATTCAAACGCCAGCATCGCGTGCTACCTGGGATCGGCATGCCTGATCCCATTTGCAACACTCGAGCCGCCGCGTCGGGCGATGCCGCATCCAGGAATCCGTACCCTGCGTGTGCACCCGTAAATCTATCACGGACGACTTTGATGCGAGTAATGTCCGCGCCCCAGCCACAGGCGGCCACGGCGTTCCGAAGGAAATTTTCATCCATGTACGAATCTAGGTCGCCCGCCCATATCGATACCGTTCCGCGTGTAGCATTGTTAGTCGCGTTGGGTGCGCCCGCTTGCCCGTACGGTGGTGGCGCAGGCGAGGGCGCCGGTACGCCGCCCGAATAATATGGCAACATCGCCGCTGGTGGGGCGCCTGCCGCTCCTGGCGGGTATCCACCCCCGTCCATGGTCGCCACGCCACGCGTGTCCCACAATTCGCCGAGCGTGTACTGCCTCGCCGCTTCGTGCACCCCGCGCTGTCGTGCCTCGCTTCACGCGTCGAGTTGCTGCGCAAAAACTATGTCGCCGCCCGACGAGTGTGCGCGTGTGAGTGTGGGCGAGAGAAAGCGCGGCGTTGGGAATGAGCGTCGACAGCACAAGATGAAAAACGAATAAAATCCTCGTGATCCTACTTGGAAATTGGTGTGCTGTAAATGAAAATCTCATCTAGGGTTTACAGTATCTGCCTGCTGAAGGAGATAGGCCACCATCTTGGAACAACTCGTCAGACTGCTTTGCTTACTAGGACGCTGGTGACATCGAGCGTCGCTGGGACAGGCTTCTGCACGATTGACCAACTATGTAACCGCTTCTATTTCAGCTTGTAATGAAACTCTTTTGCTACAGCAGCTGCTACCGTTGCATTGGCGGCGACTGTGCCATGTTTTCGCTGAACAACCAGACCATTCCCGGACGGCAACTTGGTGGTGAGGATTTCGAGCAGTGTGGATCCATCGCGAAAAAGCTTTGTACAACTGCGTGGGTGGACTGTGCCTTCGAAAGGTAGCGCTTGACGCCACAGTTCTAACCGAACGCCCCCAATAATGATTTCGATTCTTTTAAATCCAACGAACCCAGTTCAAGTTTGGTTCCGGACCGCGAGAAACAACGCCTAGTTCCACCCAAACTCATTCAACTTTTCAATAACTTATTACTACTCCATCGATGGTGCTGCAATGACGGATTGAAGGTACTGTTGTAGGAATGCGAAAAGTGCGTTCATTTATTACTGTACAGCTTCCACTCTCCATAAAGTAGAAAGTCGGAGTGCTTCGAAATCCACCCAAGTGACTGTAATTGTTTACGCAAGCCGCCCAACTATGGCTTACAGTTGCACCTACTGGATCTGCGTTTCATACACGTCCATGTATGTATCCAACGTGCAGATGTACGGGAAGATAAAGATTCTTCCCAAAATAAAATCTGCTTGTTGATTGATTGACAAATGAGGGGATTCTCGTAGAACATTGTTCTGTTCCATACTCTCCATAATCTGAGAAGGCAATTAACCTTCACTTAGCACCGTTTTGTTCGCCTAGTCACGCGATTACACCACATCTATTTTTCTACTACGTCTCCCCACTTCGTAGAACCACTTCATTAACGGTACATTGCGCTGATAACGCAACACAAAGAACGTTTACGGAAGAAGCCTTCAGACAATATCCGTAGTGTACGGATTATTGCTCGCTTTGATTTCTACTAATGAAAAACTCTGTAAACCAGAATAGAGACCGTGACCCCTTCTTCTTACGAAAACTTGCTGACCTGAGACTAAGAAAAAATGACAGCACCTCGGTGTACGAAGGGGAATTATTGATACCGTTCTCCGGAAACATTGCTTGAGTCATGGATCAGCTCTCAATCAAGTTGTTCTTGGCTGTCTCTTTTTCGCTTCGATCCTCACAACTCAGCAAACAACGAGAAGGTTCAAGAATAGAAGGCGAGAAACACGTACTGTTCCATACAACAAGCCAAACATCTAATTATTGCTACTGCACTGCATAGTTGATCGAATGGTCGATCACTAGGATTATCGTTGCCTGTGAAATTGATCCTTAGAATTCCAAATATGATCAACAATCACAATTCCAGGATTTGTAGTGTTTGCATTGCTTGCGACTACTCAGGCATTGTAATGTATTGTACCATCTCTTTCAGGTTTTTCATTGAAGATCATGTCCATAGTGATTGGCACATAGAACCCTTCGTACACCGAATCCCATCATGGTACCAGAATATGATAGAACGCAATCCTCTCTTTCGTAGCACGACTGCTTACTGTGACTGCACTGCGCAAGATTCAGCCAAGGCGTCGGACTTATCAAGACTGAAATGTAATAAAAATGCAAAAAGTAGGAGAATTATATTCTTTGTTTTAACAGCAGTTCTGCGCCTCAAAGTTCAGACAATCTACTTTAATTCGTGCAGCAATTTCAACAGAAGCATCGAACTGTCGTAGTTTTATCACTTGGTCAATCAACGCAACTGGTCTGCAAATTGATGGCGATGTTGATATTGGAATCTCCATATGGTAGAGTTGCAAGAAAAGGATTGATAGGAGTACACTAGACTTTTTATTGCTTTGTGAATGTTGTCAGTTTTGTCAATAGAGGTCCAATTGCAAATAGAGGTTACTGATGCTGTACAATGTGTACAGAGAGCGAGATAGATGAGGACATGGTGATGCTGGCTACTCAACGTTGCTAGGTTCTCGGCTTGTTTTTCTTCCAAAACAACGCATCGCTGATTGTATGTCTCCTCTTTGGCCGCGACGGCGTTGCTGAGCGCGATGATTTGGGGGTTATGAGGTCGCGTAGTTTCGAAAGAGGCCGCCTCTTCACATGCCCATCTCTGGTTTTCTGCAAGTTCAAATTATTAAGCAATAATGGCGTGTGAACTTGCCCCACAGTAGGTGATATAGAATCGCGCACCTCCCTCGCTTCTTGCTCATGCCTAATCTCTCTGTCCTCGCTTCCATCTGAGTCGCCCCCAGAAGTATAAGGTGCCATTGGCTTCGGATGCTGCTGAGGTGGGGTATGAGGTGGTGTTTGCACATCAGACTCGTGCTCGTGTGTGCTGGCGAGCTGCGTCTGTTGGGCGACGCATTCTCTCAACTCGCACCGTATTCGTTCACGCCTTTGATTCGAACGCTCGACCCGATCTTTGAGTGTGCGTTCTATCGCTTCGCTCTTAAGCCTTTCTGCGTTAAGAACATCTACCTTCGATGTGACACGACACACCGCTTTTTGCAGCGCTTGGCAATCTTGCCTCAGCGCAAATATTTCAGCCCTCTTCTTCTTAATCACGAGCATTTGCTCCGCCTCAGAAGTAGGTCTATGGTCAAAAGTGCACAGTTCCCATATCAAATATCGAGCAATCTCCTTCAAATCCTGGATGATTCTTGCCGCGTGGTAATGCACCAGTATAGTCATGACCACCGGCACAACCACAAAGCAAATGAAAAACGCAACCCCGTGCATGGTCGGCGGCACTTCAGTTCTCGCTTTTGTGGTTCGATGCTTTGCGATTCAAAGGAATTCTGTGCGAATGCAGAGGTTGCCAGAAAATGTCTTCTAGGGAGCGCGTTGCCCCCGAGTGTGGTGGAATGTTTGAAATATTCCTGCACTTTGCGGCACAATTTCGGCAAAATATTGGAGCGATTGGTTTTACCTGCAATCGACAACCTTCCACTACAGTAGTTTCATAGCTCAAAATCGTTTTCACCATTTGATATCACAAGCTATGAGGTTAGTTGAAAGGTGGCAGTGTATTGTGTGGGAAGAAAACTCTGCGTGTTGGTTCTTGCCTACAATTGCGGCCTATGCAACTGATTTATGAATGAGTAATCTCTTATTCGAAATTTGAACAAAACGTACATTGATGGCACTCACTCATATACATGCGATGAGATTCTCCATACCTCTGATGTTAGCCTCTGTCGTAACTGGTTTTCTCTGTCTCTTCCAGTGATCATATGCCTTTTTTGGTTCTCAAAATAACAAATACTTGTATGTTTCCCAAATAAGATTGACGAAGAATGAAATCCAAAGCAGTCGTTTTCACAGTTGATTTCACGACCTGCTAACGTCAGTTGGTTTCAGAACAAGCACAAAAATTATGACCCTGCGACAGCCGAACCTCTATTAGCCGATAAGCTCTCGGCCAGTAATATTGGGACTGTTTTTCATGTTCTACAAATTATTCACAAGCTGCATCATAAATAAATTCCCATAAATTATACTTGTATTGTAAATGGATAACATGAAGTTCGAATCCAACAGAATACCCTTCGTTCAGTGCATCAGTAATGTACCACGGTAGACTAGGGACGTCAATTCAACTAAATGAGGTTTCGCTTGAGCACGTTTTCCATACCAAATTGAAAAACCTGTCAGATTGTGGTCACGCTGTGGAGTACAGTATCCTCACTAATGTACAGTACTGTACCTGCAGCCGCACGCACCCTGCTCTCGAGACTTCTTATTCGACACAGCCAATACTTTGCTCTAAGGTAGAGTACAGTGCACCATTGAACCGAGTGATACTGTACTGTACCCGTATACATTTCCATGTGAGTGTGACACATCCTTTCGGGTTTCTCACATGGGCGACCCTTTGTGACATTGGGGGTGCGCTTGTGATTCATTCCAATGGGTACAATACGGTGCTGTACCGTACTGTACTGTACAGCGCACCCCCATTAAAAACCGTCGCTCCTACAGTAACACCTGAACTCGCTGCAGTAAATGTGTTCCAAAAAGAAAATACGAAACGAAAAAGCTTCAATTTCGTAGGGTTTCGCGATTTATGACATGAACGATGCATCATATGAAAGAGCAGTTTCGTTGTACATTTTACATGGCTGTGCTGCACCTTCTCGACACTGAATTACTGCAGCAGGGATACAAACATTTTGTGCAGGTTTTAATCTTAGAGTAGCTGGTTTTTAGGCAGTGAGGGAAAACTATTTTAAATTATTGAAAACAATTTGTACCGCATAATGATTACACATCAAGTGACATAGTTGGCTTTTCAATGCATTGATTCTTAGAATCTATAGTAAAGTATCGAACTAAATAGCTCTGCCATGATTATTCCTTCGTGTTTCCAAGAAAAATTGTAGTTCAATCTTATTGTTATCCAACTCGTTCAGCCATGTCCTTACAGCGCTAAATGAATGGAGTCTTGAGTAACGATTATCCATTTCGAAACGACAGTAGGCTAAAGGAGCAGGAAGTTTCAGACCAAGAGAATCTTGCACCAAGAGCAGGAAATGCAAAGCTCGGATCAAATTAGAAAATATACAGAAAGTAATAGAACTCTTTCAAATGATCTTCAGTGTAATATTCGTGCACGTATTCAGTAATTATGAAGAATGACGCGAGTGTTCATTAAATTTTATGGAATGGCTCTTCATTGACATATATTCGAAAATTCAGCCTGCTCACACTTGCATATTTAGGTGTATCCATGTCAAGTGCCCGAAGTTGGATCTTCATTGAAAGCCTTGTGGCATTTCTTGGGGGCGAAATCAAATTAGAATGATAATATGCGCCTGGATACCCACTACTAGAACAGAATAATCTAACTAGACTCGAATCCCAAATGATAAGTTGAAGGACTCTAGAAAATTGATTATTTTTAATAAGGAAAATAAAACAAATTCAATTAAAAATTTACCTGTAACTCTTCGAATTTATAAATTATAAGTAGCAGGGGTAATGAAATCTAAAAAATAAAAGATTTCCCTTGTATGTATAGTATATCACACACACCGAAGATCAGCGTGGAACAATACATTGAGCTAGCCAACTGAATTGATGATTCAGTTTCCGAATTTCCTTTCTATACCTCACATGTCAGGTATGATTATGCCAGCAGAGTACCAGCTAGTTCATAATTAAAGACATTCTAGAAACCTGAGACAAAAAGAGAAGTCCAAGCAGAAATCGGTAAAGAGTCTAGCTCAACGAGGCTTTTGAATTGAGCTATGAATAAATAAAAGAAAAAGTGATACATGGGATAAGAAGCAAATTCGAATCAAAGTTTAATGTATCAGGCTAACGAGTGTATCATGTAATGGGTACTAGTCTGTACATTTTTGATTTCAGAAGAAAAGCGCAAGAGCGAGCATAACCTAAGTAACAATTTTTTGGTAAACTTTATAACGAGACATTTCTGATTCTGTAGAACAGGCTATACAATTCAGATGATTCTATAAAACTTTATTGTATACCGCGGACTTCATGAACTACTTTAGATCTTGTACTCCTCTGAAGAAAAACTTATCGTGAAGGGGTGCGTGACAATCGAAGATACTCAGAAGACCACAAAATCCCATATTTTACCAGAATAAAATTCAAATCGTCCCTCAAGTTTTTTCGGGTGAATGTCTAATGTATAAAAAGCGTCAAAGTAGTATAGAAAAGATAGTGAAACCGATCTGTCAGCTTGAGGTACACTATCCGGTGCCAAGTACTACATTTTGATACTATTCGAACAGATGAATAGAAACAATGTAAAAACCTCCGTTTCCTGCATAAGATACAGAAGCAAACGGAAATTCTCGGAGTTAGTTCGCCAGCTTCTTCAAGTTTATTCGTAAGGACGTAGTAGCACCCAATTCACTAGAATTAAGTGAAATCACGAATGCAATTCACATCTCTCCCAAAACAAAAATATGACACATTAGCTCACTGATCATAGCGACTTATTGAAACAGAACACTAGCGGCCTAAGAACTTTTCCTTCATACTCATAAGCTTTTTGGTTTTCGTTTCCAAATCAATGCTATTTATTGCAAACTGTAGGCTTGGATACTTTATGCATTCTTTCCTTTGATAGTAACTAGAAAATCCTTTTTGATAACTTTCAATGTAGAGTCGATGTTTTGCGCTAAACGATTTTCTACAGATATAATTGAGGGCCCAATGCGAGCAACATGCACTTCAAATATTAAATTTGTATAATGTAATGAAATTAATGTTTGTAGAGCAGTCATTCGCAGCCAGCATCGCGTAAATCAAAGTTATGCAAAATCGTACTCTATGTGTTAGCCAGAAATAGTTAAATCATATGAAAAATTTTACTTTCAATTTGACTCTTAGAAGCCGGATTCTTCATGAATCAACACTTAAAGTACAGAGAATTCAGGAAATATCAAAACAAGTAAGCCTGGATCGTCAAATGATTAGGTTCTATTCAAATAAATCATGGACTACCGTATTTTTCGTGGTACTCGCCCCGTTCCATTATGGCCATGGTACTCGTCCCGTGCCTGAAATCAATAGAAAATCAAGTTGCCCTGAAATTCGAGCGTTCCGTATTTTATTGAAGCTCTGCGGAGAAGATGATATCTAATGGTTGTTATGGATCGATTGAACAGTATAATTCGAACACTGTTAAGTAAAAAAGGGACATCTTGATTTCCGAAACACAACCTCAACTATTCTGCGACTGGGATGGACCATTCTGCAAAAATTGAATACAGTCGAAGAATCTGAAGAAACAGGAAATTTTCGGATAACTGCTACGAAATTGTAAATTTACACTTCTCTATCTACAAACGTTGTAAAATAATGAAAATTAAGGATTGAGGCGGCAAGCATTCTCAGTGGATGCTGAACTTCCGTCCTTCATCGTGAATCCCATTGCTAGTAATCAACCCTGATGGAGCAAAGGATTACCAAATTCTGCTTACAAAGAATTTCTAAACTAGAAACATTAAAGAAGAAAGCACTAAATGCAGCTGTTTCGAGTCCTCCTCGTTTGATAACGGAAATCAGATTGCAAACTTAAGACTGTTACTATGTGAAAATAGGACAGTAAGTTTTACTATAAAATAGTTAACCGCACAGTTTATTATTATTTTCAATCCTAGTGGCGATTTCCTTCATCATCTAATTATCACTTGCAACACCACAGCGGATACTCTCTTGCAAATTAGCGAAGTTCTCTCGCGCGTTCCTTACAATAGAGCATCAATTTCTTCTAGAACTTTAATTGCATGCCTCATTGCTGTATTTTTCACTGCGACTCCTTTCAGTGTATCGACTTGGTGTGATCTTGGTGGAGCTAGTTCCTCCTAACTATTCCAATGAGTTGTTCCGGCCCGCTCCATACTCCTGACACTGTCAAGATCCCAAGTTCTTGCGTGGATTAAATCTGGGATTACATAAACTACTAAATTGGTAGGATGAATCACTAAATCAATTTAGAAGTAAGAACAGTAGTTGTATTACTTAAGCGAATAAAATATGCTACTGCTTCGAACCCAGTCTCTCGAGGTCTGAATCGTGTACCAATGTTAAGAAAATGTTCCAAATTATCAGTTTATTATATTGGAGTCATCATGGTTTAGTTCTGTATAGGTACTTAATGTAATTGTTATCCAATTAAATTGATGAGCTCAAATTAAATGAATTACAATACTAATAATTTTGGGAAAACTACATTTCGACACAACGGTTCCGTGCCTTTGACACCTCCTCAGGCTATAATCAATGTGAGATGCAAAGATATGGTTTCTTGACGTCTAATCTGTTTCCTACTTTTAATTTGGGGTAGGTTTGATTTTGGTATTAACTGCTTTTTTCTGTTCTCGAATGCTCATAAAAGTACTTATTTCTCCTGTTAAGTAGACCGACAATTTTTCTCAATGCATGGAATGAATAACCGAGCATATAATCTACAAATACATCAACTAGAAGCACAGCTCCATTAATAACATGCCGGATACAGTGCTATCTTTTTTGTTTGCTTTCTGTAGATAAAATCGAAACGTATTTCTTACGAAGTTTCAGTGTATCACATTTGAATCAGTAGCGTGTAATCGAAAGCTATTCCGCTCATGGCGTTCCCTATCACCTTTGATCGGGTATCAAGTTGCGGCACAATGGCGTGAAAGAAGACACATAGCCAAAATGGTAGAACTTCCTCAGATATCAATGGCAAAGACTCAGTCTGAAGCATAGAATGATGTGAGTTTTCGAAAACACCTCGATCCTATACCGCCCTTAAATTGGTGCTTAGCATTTGTTTATCCAAAAAATATCTTACAAGCTTCATTCATTCTGTTTCGGAGGTATCAGAAAAGCAAGTTCGCGCTTATTCTAAGTTCTTGACATAAGGAATGAGTACTTTAGGGAACCAATGTGTTGAATGGTGTAGCAGAACCACTGGAGTGGTAGGGAGGACTGTAAACTCCCGGCTACTTAGTACAGGGCGCCTGGCGAGCACTCATAATGTTAAGGGTGGGGCGAGACCACTGGTCAAGGGCCAGAAACGTGAAGTCCCGGACAGAACTAAGCAGGCGAGGTAGTGAGCGGTAGAACAGTACGTCGCCGATCCTGATATATACGCGAGGAGTGTAATCACGAAGGAAATTCTCCTGCTAGAGC
>JAAUYH010100074.1_pt1 | contig 28517 bp, 22 predicted proteins | sample 7278061 | NCBI WGS metagenome assembly JAAUYH01 (sample SAMN14350203, study PRJNA611818) | marine sediment metagenome | isolation source: surface marine sediment (0.6m) | place: French Polynesia: Moorea | collected 2018-08
ATTAACTGGTTAGTATATATGCATAACTAGATAACTAGATATATCGGCTATAAGTATTATATAACAAGGCTTTAAAGTCTGAGTAATTCAAGAATCACCCAATACAACACTTTATAAAATAACTGGTTAGATATGTGCAATAAGTAAGGATTAACTGGTTAAATAAAATAATGCATATATCGTAACCACATTGTCTATGTTGTTATAACCAGTTTATGCTTGGCTGTGTATAGCAATGTTCACAAATCTTAACTTTTCACTTATCACCCTAGCCTGTTACATCCCTCTATACAAAGTGACGATAATTTTCAGCTTTGAATTTTGCAAAATTTTGTAAGATGTGTTTCAAAAATTTCTGATGCTTTGTCAACTGAAACAAAAAAACCTTTTTCTGTCTTCACGAATTACGACAATCACTGAACTGGTTAAAATATCAGCATAACCACTTAACCAGATTAAACTAACACACGCTTATGTATAAGTTATGCTGCAAATTAGTTTTAAAAGCATAACCTAATAAACTATTGAACTGGTTATACAAAACAGTGTCCAATAACCAGTTTGAAATTAGCGATCGCATAAATCGTTGAGTACTTCGGATATTTCTTGGATAGCGGATTGGATTTTTTCTAACCTCTTCCTATTTGCAAGGCTTTCGTATGCTTCCACAACTTCTGGATCTGTGGGTAAACCAGTGGTACTTGATACTCTTCCTATGTGCTGATGGCACGTATATTTTTTATCTTTACCTTTACGTAAAGGTAAAGCCTTCTTTTTCGGATTTCTAAGAAAGATAGGCTCTTGGCTATGCCATTTTGCATAGCGGTACTCATGCTTTACTCCTGTATTTATATATACGCGATAAACCGTATATTCATGTATCCAAGCGCCTTCTGGGGATAGAGGTTTTTTGAGTAAACTGCTGTACTCTTCCTCAATTGATTGAATTTTTTGAAGAATATCTTTAAAGCTTGGTTGCTCCATGTTTCTGATAGGTTATGCTTTTTAAGTTATTTAATAGCATAACCCAATAAAACTGATAAAAACTACCAGCTAACCACATCATTGATAACCTGCTGTTTATGGCATTTGTTGTGGTAGAGTCCCAAACCATATTTATTGTTATGGTCATCAATTGAAATTTGATGCTCACTCATCCATTCCTTAACTAGCATCCCATTACAACCACTAAGTTGACGCAATGCTTGGTTATTGATTACCCATCTATCATCATTGCTTGGCTGGTGGTCGTTGTAATTGCAAATAGCCAGGAATGACCTCCTAAGTTTTTCTCTAGCAGCACCACCTGATTTCATACCCTTCAATTCTTCACTGGGTATGCCTTCATAATCAACCTCATCTACTTCTTTGGGCTTAGGTTCAGCTTTGGACTTACTTGCTGTTTTAGCTTGACTTTGGGGTAAAGCTTCCGCGATCGCTTCAGCAACCTTCTGTTCAACCATCTGTTCAACCAACACTCTCAAATCTTCTGTGATACCGTTAGTCATTTGGGGTTCCTCTTCTATCTGTTTGATTTTGGCTTCGGCTTCAAGTAATTGGGCTTTAACTGTTGCTAGTTCTTCAAGGGAGTTTAATAGCTGAGTAATTACAGCTTGTTGATTGGGTAAATTCCATTTTTCTTGCAGATGTTTGATAGTTTCAGCATCGGCTTGATTGGCTCTGATACTGGCTGATTTTTCTGCTCTAGGTTTGACAGCTTCGGCTGGCATAAATAGTACTTCTGTATTTGTATAGTAGTCGTAATAACCCAATGTGGTTAACAAGTGACGTAACTGGTTATCATCTGGGTTTTCAGTGTCAATGAAGTGCCCAACTGAACGAGAAGCCCAAAGCAGATCCGCGATATTCTTAGGGCAATCTCTATCCGTGATTAACCGCACATAAGCAGCACGTAAGGATTTATTGTTTACCTCAGCATCACCAAATCTTGCTGGCAAAAATGAGCCAAACTCACGGGATACTACACGTCTAAGAGAATTGCCCCGACGACTTTCTATCATGTCGTTGATGGTTTCGGGGTCGGTTCCTTTTTTGTTTTCAGCTTTGAGCAGTTCTAACAGTTCCTTGGTTTCTGGCATTCTACGAAACCGATTAAAAGCCTTAACAAAAATCTCACCCGGAACTAATACCCCTATGCGGTATTCTGTGCGTTCAGCTTGGGATAAATCATAATCCCGTTTTTTAGCTTGACCTTTGAAGTTGAGGAAGTAGCCAGGGGTAAGATATTCGGGTAACTCTGTAGAGATCGCAAATTTACCACGGGCTAAAATTTCTACTGGACGACGACCACTCGCAGCAATCAAACCAACTGCTAACTCATGGGGGTCAGTACTGGTTAATAGTCTGGAAGTTGTTTCTAAGTAACTGGTTACATCAATTTGGCGACGGTTTTCTAACCTATCCAGCACAATTGTCTTAGTATTGATGCCGTTTTTACCATACCACTGGGTATCAGCCAAACCAGTGAACTTAAAATGTAGGTGACGTTTCCACAAGCTACCATCTGCTTTTGTTTGTATATAGGCGTTTTCACCCTCGGTCAATTCCTCATTAGGAATTTCTTTAATTACTTTGTTGTAGGGGGTTAGCTTGTTAGCTCTGGTTTTTGGCTTGTCTGAGGAGTTAAATAGCTCAGATGTTAACTCTTCACATACTGCCTTGATTTCCTCTGAGGTGCGTAATGGCTGGATTTTATTAAAGTACTCTTGGGATGTCAGCATTTGGTTATCTCTTTTTGTTAACTAGTTATATATTAGTTTAACCAGTTAATTTATGTCAATAACTAGTTAATATTTTTGTAACCAGTTAATTTCCTTTTGCTGTCTTCCAGTCTTTGAATGGGGAACCGGGGTTACTGTCTCTAGCTTGTATCTCACGGAACCCCTCAGCCAAGTTGATAATATCCTTTATTTTCTGTTTATCCTGATTAGTGGAAGCTAATCTATTCACTTCAACCTTGCCTTTTAACAAGATTGATGATTTGATGTATTGAGTATTTACTCAAAAACACATTTACTCATTTACTCAAATAAAGAGGTTTTCAAATGCCCAAAGTCATTGCCATCCTTAACCAAAAGGGGGGTAGTGGCAAAACTACCATAGCCACTAATCTTGCCCATGCTTTGAAAAGAGATGGAGATAAGGTGCTACTTGTTGATGCAGATCCGCAAGGTAGCGCCAGGGATTGGAATGAAGCCAATGAAGGTAATATCGTTCCCGTTGTGGGACTCGATAGAGAAACACTGGCTAAAGACTTACAAGCTATATCCCAAGGATATGACTGGATTGTAATTGATGGTGCCCCTCAAATTGCCAAACTCAGTGCCGCCGCAGTTAAAGCAGCAGATATCGTTTTGATTCCCGTCCAACCAAGTCCTTATGATATTTGGGCTTGTGCAGATTTAGTAGACATCATTGCTGCCAGACATGAAGTTACTGATGGCAAGCCACTGGCTGTTTTTATAATCAGCAGATCAATCAAAAACACCAAACTCAGTGGAGAGGTAAGTAAGGCATTAAAAGACTATGAGTTACCCATACTCAAATCAGGTACAACCCAGAGGGTAGCTTACCCCACTACAGCAGCAGATGGACTAACGGTTTTTAGTGACCCCAAAAGTGATGCTGCATTTGAAGTTAATGCCATCAAGCTTGAAATACTGAGGATGCTAAAACATGGTGCTTAGAGCAAAAAAATCACGGCGAGATGATGAACAAAAAAAACAAGCAGTGGAAGCAGCCGGGAAAGAAGAAACTACCCGTTTGAATGCAGAAATCCCTGTCAGTTTACACAACAAAATCAAAATGCGAGCCATAGAAGAAGGTAAAGGCAGCAGCATTACCAGTATTGTTATCAAAGCCCTTGAAGCATATTTAGAGACTCCTGTGGGTAAGGATTGAGTATTAACTCAATTGAGTAATTACTCAAATACTCATTGTATAGTTGGTTCTGGAGAGGGCGATGTTTCGGGAGCCGCAGGAGCATTCCCATGGATAATACAGAAGTATTTTTTCTCTAAAACCCTTGTTTTCTCTTTGAGTTGTTATTTACGTCAACTTCTGTAATTCCACAGGGGTCATTAAGTCATTTTTGTAAATACTATAAGACTTGATATATCACTTACCGCATCTACCGTGGTGAGATGAGAAATCTAAATGAATATCCCGAAAAAATTAGCAATTAGACAGCCTGAAGTCGGTAATTTAATTCGTGAATTGCGTCAAGAAATTGGTCTAACTCAAGAACAGTTTGCAGCAATATTAGGATTCACATTTCCTACTGTAAATCGCTGGGAAAATGGACGCAATCAACCATCACCTGTTGCTATGAAGCAAATTGAAAAAATGCTGCAAGAAATGGGTGATAGAGGTAAAGAGTTGCTGGCGAAGTATTCATCTAATTAGTTCTGCCTAACACTCTGATGAGGCGATGGCGCGGAGCTTGCTCCGTGTCAGTTCGCAATTTTGAGGTGCAATTTTTAAGACTACCAAGAAAGACGAATGTAATGAAAACTTTATTTGAAATTTGTAGCCCTCGTCCTGACATATTAAAAGGTGATATTCGAGAGTCTGATTTCGCAGCAGATTTAGCCCAGGTAATTAATGGTACAGCACCATTGGAATATGCTTTACCAGACAAATTCTTTGCTAATACTCACCCCACCCAAGGTTTAAAAGCATTATTAAAAACTGTTTGTCAAAGGTTGGAAGGTGTAGGTGGTTCCGCCGTGTTGCGTTTGGATACTCAATACGGTGGTGGTAAAACTCATAGTTTGATTGCTCTAACTCACGCTGCCCAGGGAATGAAGGATGTAGATAATCTTCAGGAATTTATTGACCCTGAACTTATCCCTACAACTACAGTCAGACTAGCTGCGTTTGATGGTGAAAATGCAGACCCAGTTAATGGCAGACCTCTCGGTGATGGTTTGAGAGCTTACACGCCGTGGGGAGAACTGGCTTATGGTTTAGCTGGGGTAGCCGGATATGAAACAGTGCGTCAAAGCGATATCGAAAAAGTTGCACCAGGAGCGGCTACGATTCAAGAGTTATTTGGTAATCAGCCAGTACTAATTCTGTTAGATGAATTATCTATATATTTACGCAAAATTAAAGGCAGAAAAGAGCAAGACCAACTCACACCTTTCTTAACTGCTTTGTTTAAGGCTGTGAGTTCATCAGAAAAAGCTTGTGTAGTTTTTACTTTAGCAATTGGCAAGGAAGGGAAAGCCACAGATGCTTATTCTCAAGAAAATGAATTTGTAGCGGAAAAACTGGATGAAGCTACGAAAGTTGCAGGGCGAGTAGCCACACTTTTAAACCCAACTACAGAACAAGAAACTGTACAGGTTTTGCGCCGCCGATTATTTGATTACATTGATGACAATGCAGCCGAGGAGGTGATTCGTAATTACGAGCAATTATGGATTACCCACCGCAGTGATTTACCTACTGAACGGGTGAATGTGGATAGGGTGGCTGATTTCCGCAATGGCTTTCCCTTTCATCCAGCATTGATGAATTTACTTACAGATAAACTCTCTACCCTGAGTACCTTTCAGCGTGTCAGGGGAATGTTGCGGTTACTGACAAGAACCATCGCCCATCTTTGGCAAGAACAACCTGCAAATACCTGCGCTATTCATTTACACCACGTTAATCCAGGCTACATTCCCATTCGAGATGAGATTACTACTCGTTTGGAATTAGGGCGGTTTGACCCCGTGATTGAAAATGATGTGGCTGCAACTGAAAAAGAAACTTCTTTAGCTGAACAGTTAGATGTCAAATGGTACGCAGGTTTAGCTCCCTATGCCTCTTTTGTCGCTCGTAATATTCTTTGGCATACCTTTGCGTTTAATGAAAACTTACAAGGTATTGACGAAGTAAACTTGCGCTATGCCATCCTTGCACCTAGTTTGGATGTCAGCTTTATTAATGATGCCCGCCAAAAGTTTATTGCTGAATCTGCCTATATCGATGACCGTCCGACTGCACTGCTACGGTTTTTAACAGAAGTTAATCTCAGTGTTCTTATTCGCCGTCAGGTCAAGCAGGTAGATATAAACGAAGCCAGAAATCTATTGCAAGACCGTATTCGCACCATCTTTGACGGGAAAACCTTTAATCTGATTCCCTTTGCAGGTGGAGCCTATGATGTGGCGGATGAAGTAGGGGATGGTAAACCCAATTTGGTACTGGTTAGTTACGATGCCGAAACAGTGCGGAATGAAGCAGTAACAGTACCCCAGTTAATCGAAAATATTTATCGCCATCAGGGAAATCAAGGCAAGTTTAGACAACTGCTAAATAATCTAGTGTTTCTGGTTGCTGATGATGCCACTCGTGATGAGATGAAGAATAAAATGCTTTATCGCTTGGCATTAGAAGCGATGCTAACACCTGATCGTTTAGGGCAATTACCGGAACACCAGCAGGAAAAAGTCCGCGAACTTTATAAGAAGTCAGAACAAGAATTAGCGATTATTATTCAGCAGTGTTATCGCCATCTTTTTTATCCCTCTCGCAACCGTTTAGAGGTCGCAAATGTTGATTTAGCTCATACAGCCTTTGATTTACCTTCAGCTTCCCAACGCCCAGGGAATGGACAGCAGGAAATTGTTAAGGCATTGCAGGATAATCAGAAATTACTCCCGCCCAATAGTGAACCTCCTGCACCAAATTATGTTAGAGACCAGACACCTTTGAAGAGGGGACAAATTAGCACCGCTGAACTGAGAGCAGAGTTTCGCAAAGACCCCCGTTTTCCCATAATGCTCAGTGATGATACCTTCATAAAATTGGTGCGGTTGGGAATTGGACAGGGAATTTATGTGTATCAAAGTGGGGATTTACTGTTAGGGCAGGGCGACCCCTACGCCGAGATAAGAATTGATGAGCAGTCGATTGTTTTTACATCAACTTATGCCAAAGAGCGTGGTATATGGCCCCGTCCTGCTGTCACAAAACCGAGTGAAACCATAGACAATGGCACAGGTAAAGTTTCTGATGGAGATAGTCCATCTACCACATCCGTAGTAGGGGAAAAAAGCGGTAGTTATAGCGTTGATAATACTAAAATCTCTGAAGAAATCCCTGTAACATCAACTTCTCGTCCCAATATTTTTAAAGCAGAAGCACCATTACGGGAAGCCTTAACCAAAATTTGGGAAGATGCACGCAGCGCCCAAATCAAGAAAATTAGTCTACTCAGTTTAAGGGTTTTTGATGGCAGCGATGGATTTAAGCTGCTTGGTGTGATTAACACCATACCAGGTGCAGATAAACAAGTAAAACTAACTGCTGAATATGAAACAACTAATAGCAGTAGTTTAAGTATCGAATTTACAGGACAGGTAACTGATGCTCAACCAATTAAGGATTTCTTGCAACCTCAATTAAGAGCCGCGTCTGAAACCAATTTAGAGATGAGCTTTAGTTTAACCTACCCTAGTGGGTTAGACCTGAACACAGATGAACCGGAAAAAATAACAGCAAAGCTAGCCAGATTTGCTACTGGTGCAGCATTTGTAGAAGCATATGTAGAGGCGTATTAAAAAATGGTTGTTGCTACTCTCCCTTTAAGTCAGTTTTCACATCACGATAAACTTTTCACTAAGAATTTGAGTAAACCTCACTATCAATTAAAAGTAAAAAAATTACCAGGAAGTGATTTATCTTTAGAAATTTGGCAGTTACCTTCTCCCGCTACACCACATTTAAAAAACCTGAGACGAATTGCCGGAATAAAAGGCAGAAATTTCGCTTTAATTGAACATCGTTTATTACGTCAACTCAAGCAGATTGATATTGATTTAACCACATTGCAACGAGGTGAGGTCGAATGTTTTGACCTTGATGAAGAACAAGCACTGAGAATGGGTTTAATGTTTCGCGTATTAGCACCAATGCGTAATCGGGAGAATATGCGCTGCTGTGCGGAAGGAATTGAAGTTATGGGTAAAGAAGAAGCTGCTTATTGGTTAGGCATGGCGATGCACCGTAAGAATCACCGGCGAGTTTTAATGGCACTCCGCTGTTTGTTGACAGACCCAAATAAATAATATCTTCCTCTATTTCATTTGCAGTTGGGCTTTAGTCCCAAGGAATGCGTGAGGGCTAAAACCCAGTTAAATACATATTAGAAAAATACTATGACTAGAAGACTAATTGAAGAGTGGCTGCCTGTAGCGGAAATTGGCATAGAAAGTCTCAGAGAAAGAACGCCAATGACTCCTTTTCCTGCACCGAATAGGCTTCATGTTTGGTGGGCAAGGCGACCATTAGTAGCGTCACGGACTGCGGTTTTGGCTTCTTTATTACCTGCGGATGCTGACCATGAAAAGTTTCTTCATGTTTTAGGTATTCATGGCGATCCAATTGCAAGTCGTAGACGAATTGAAAAAGCAACAAGAGAAGGAGTGCGTTTAGGGGCTGCTGCTTATGGATATGAGCGAGCTTTTAAATATATACCTTCTGATTCAGATAAAAATTGGTTAAGTTACGAAATAAGGCGAGCAGGTTTTAATTCTCCAACTATTTTAGACCCCACAGCAGGTGGTGGGAGTATTCCCTTTGAAGCTGTTAGATTAGGCTTTAATGCTATTGCTAATGATATTAATCCAGTTGCGTCAATTATTTTAAAAGCAACAATTGATTTTCCTGTAAAGTATGGAACTGACATTATCGATAAATATAACAAAATTGGACAAGAATTCGTCAAACAAGTTAGAGACAAATTAGCAGGAACTTTTCCTGAAGAACCAAAAGAAAATACCATTCCAGATGGATATATTTACGCTCGCACTATACGCTGTCCCTACTGCGAAGGCATTATTCCCCTTTCTCCTAACTGGAAACTTGCACCAGATGGGACAGGTGTGCGCTTAAAGCCTGATATAAATAAGCGTATTTGTAAATTTGAAATCGTCAGTCAAAGCAAAGACCAATCAGCCGGAACAGTTAGCAGAGGTGATGCCCAGTGTCCATATCCTGATTGTAATCGAGTTGTTTCAGGTGATGAAATCAAAGCTCAAGCACAAGCAGGAGAAATGGGCGACCAGCTATTTGCTGTTGTCTATAAAGAAAGAGTTACAACCAAAACTAAAACAGGTAAAACAAGGGAGAAATGGCAAAGAGAATACCGTGCGCCTCTACCTAGCGATGATAATTCAGCAGAAATCAAAGCAAAGTTAGAAGAAAAGTTGATTGACTGGGAAGCTTTAGATATTGTCCCTAGTGAATCAGTGTTAGAAGGTTTTAATACTAATCAAGCTTTGCTTTATGGTTTATATAAATGGCAATATTTTTTCTCTCCCAGACAATTACTTTGTCATGGAACAAGTGTAGAAGTATTTCGAGAGCTATTGGATAAAGAAGAATTGCAAGGAGCATTAGATGAAGCGACAAAAGCAGCATTTGTTTACTTAAGCTTTGCTTTAGATAAACTGCGTGATTATAACTCTCGAATGACTCGATGGCACAACAAAAGAGAAGTAATGGTAAATACTTTTGATGACCATAACTTCTCTTTTAAATGGTCTTATGCTGAAATGTCACCTCTCATTAGTGGTTTAGGCTATGATTGGGCGATAAAACAAACTGGAAAATGTATTGAAGAATTAATTGAATTAAGCCGTCCAGATATCAATACCAAAAAAGCTAACAGCAAAAGTAAGCAACTTCAATTATTAAAATCTTCATCTTTTACCATACCTAACATTAAAACCACAAATGATTCAGGCGATAACCTATCTCATTTAGAAGATAAAAGCATAGATGCCATTGTCTTTGACCCTCCCTATTATGACAATGTAATGTATGCAGAACTTAGTGATTTCTTCTATGTTTGGTTAAAACGCACCGCAGGTTATGTCTACCCCGAATTTTTCACCCGCCAACTAACAGATAAAGAAAACGAAGCCGTAGCCAACCCTACTAAATTCCAAGGCGAAAAAGGCGCAAAAGCATTGGCAAGTAAAGACTATCAAGAACGCATGGCGAGCATCTTTAATGAATGTCGCCGTGTATTAAAAGATGATGGCATTCTCACCCTCATGTTTACTCATAAAGCCAAAGGTGCATGGGATGCTTTAGCTAGTGGTTTATTAGAAGCTGGATTTACCATTACTGCTTCTTGGCCTGTCAACACCGAAGCTGAAGGCAGCTTACGTATTAAAGACAAAGCCGCCGCTAAAAGTACCATTTTTCTCGTTTGTCGTCCCCGCCCTCCCAAAGCAGAAGAGGATACTGTCTATTGGGAAGATGTAGAAAGAGATGTTGCTAAAGCCGTCAGAAAGCGAGTCCAAGAATTTCAAAAATATGGCATTAAAGGGGTTGATTTATATCTCTCCTGTTTTGGTCCAGCCTTACAAGAATTATCCCAACATTGGCCCCTGACACGGGGTACTCCCAAAGCCAAACCACAAACCAAGAAAAGAAGTAAAAAAACCAGCTTAGATGAATTTGACCCCTACGCAGTCACCCCAGAAGATGCCCTAGACGCTGCTAGACGGGAAGTAAAACAATGGCGCATGGAACAACTTTTAGGTACAAAACGCCAAACAAATTTAGACCCCATCACCGAATGGTTTGTATTAGCTTGGGATGCCTTTGAAGCCCCTCGCTTCCCTTACGATGAAGCCTTGCGGTTAGCCAGAGTTGTTGGCGTAGATTTAGACCGAGAAATTGTCGGATATCTAGCACAAAAACAATCCAGCGATTTAATTTTATGGGATAGTAGCCAACGAGCTGCTAAAGCTAGTCTAGGTTCTCCAGATGGTAGTCGTGCCATGATTGATGCATTGCACCACGCCGCTAACCGTGCCCGTAGCAATGGTTTAGAAGCAGCCAAAAAACTACTAGAAAGCAATGAAGTTGATAAAAACCCAGATTTTCAAACCGCTTTATTAGCCCTATTAGAAGTATTACCTGTCTCCAGCACCTACACAGGTTTCATGGAAGAAGAAGGGATAGTTGCAGAAGCTGCTAAAGATTTTGATGTTTTAGAAAGCTTGCGCCGCTTGGCATTTAGTGAAAAAGTTCCTCAGCCCAAGCAATTAGAACTGTGGTTGAATATTCAAACTGCATAGGGAATTTACTTATGAAGAATCAAAAAGAAACCATTCGTAAAATAGTTACTTAAACTTACATCTAATTCCCCAAGACCGAGAGTTATGGAAGTTAGAAAATTATGAACATTTTATTGAAGCCAGACAAAAACTAATTTTAGAAAAATTTAGCTTTATGATTCAAGCGGATGGCTAGTTTTTATGGGTTTACTTACAGATTATACTTGGGCGACAAAGTACGACTCTGACACATTGAGTCTAATCAAAGAATTTTACACACCTGTCTTAAATTGTGCAGTCCGCTATGACCGTTCTACGGGTTTTTTTTCAGCCCGCATCCTGACCTTAGCTGCCATAGGAATAGAAGGTTTAATCCGCAATAACGGAACCATGCGTTTAATTATTGGCTGCACTCTAAAGGAAGAAGAGGTAGAAGCAATTAGACGAGGTGAAAAACTCAAAGAAGTAATAGATAGTTCCTTATCTAATTTTCCCTTGGTGCCAGAGAACATTGAAGAAGCAAACGCATTAGAACTTCTTGCTTGGATGGTTGCCCAAGGCTATTTAGAAGTTAAACTTGCTTTACCCTGTTCTTTAGAACGTCAACCAATTCCTATACAAGGTATTTTTCATGAAAAAGCCGGGATTATTGAAGATAAAGCTGGTAACAGATTAGCCTTTAATGGCAGCGTCAACGAAACAGGTAAAGGTTGGACAGGTAATTGGGAGAGTTTTCACGTCTTTACAGATTGGGGTGGGACAAAAACCTATGTAGATGATGAAGAACGTGGGTTTGCTAAACTGTGGACCAATCAAGCTAAACGCTGTTTAGTCATTGATGTTCCCACAGCAGTAAAAGAACAACTCCTCAGTTATCTCCCACCCAATGATCAAAAGCCAAAAAGAGTAGAGCAAATCCAAGAGTCAACACTTAGCACTCAAAATACTGTAGAACCTAGTTTTGTTCATGCTACAGATGAAAAAAATGAAAAAGCTGTTGATAAAAAGAATCAACCCCTGGATTTGCAAGAGCAGTTTAAACAAATTTGGAGGTTAATTCAATCCGGTGCAGCCATGCCCGGTAGAGGTGACAAGGTAGGGGAAGCAACCTGTGCAATTACGCCCTATCCCCATCAAATTAATGCTTTTCAACGTCTTTATCAAAACTGGCCTCCCAAACTTCTCATTGCAGACGAAGTTGGTTTAGGTAAAACTATTCAAGCTGGGTTATTAATACGTCAAGCTTGGTTAGCAGGTAAAGCCAAGCGAATTATTATTCTTGCACCTAAAGCAGTTCTCACCCAATGGCAAATTGAACTTAGAGAAAAGTTTAATCTTAATATTCCTATTTACAATGGTAAAACTTTGACTTGGTATGATTGCCCAGCTTTTAGAGTATTAGATAAACCCATTGTTAAACCCATTAGTCGTCAAGAATGGCATAAAGAGCCAATTGTAATTACCTCCAGCCACTTAATGCGTAGAGGAGATAGGGTTAGGGAATTAATTAATGAAGCTGCACCTTATGACTTAATTTTTCTTGATGAAGCCCACCATGCCCGCCGCCAAGGAGTTAGTGGTACTCAGCCTAAAGGACCAAATCAATTACTAAGATTAATGCAGCAATTAAAAGATAGAACCCAAGGTTTAGTTCTATTAACTGCAACTCCCATGCAGGTTAGCCCCATAGAGGTTTGGGACTTGCTGAATTTATTAGGTTTACCTCAATTGTGGGGTTTGCAAAACTTTCAAGATTTCTTCAATTATGCCAGCACTGCTAATCCAAGCCATCATCAATTTGAATTTATGGCGCGGTTGTTTCGTACAGTCGAAGCCCAATTTGGCGAAACATCTCTAGAAACTGCCCAAAGATTTGTATCGGGTGGCAGTAAATTAGCCACCAAGAAAGTATTGCAAGCCCTCAGAGATGAAGCCACATTACCTAGAAAACAACTCAATAGTGATAGAAGACGAGCAGCTATGGCAATTATGCGTGCCAATACTCCTGTCAATCGCATGATTTCCCGCCATACCCGCGAACTATTACGCCGCTATTACGAAGCGGGTAAAATCAGTAGTCGCATTGCTAACCGCCTTGTTAAAGATGAATTTGTATCTTTAACCCATTCGGAAAGACAAGTTTATGAAGCAGTTGAAGATTATATCTCCAGCACCTATAACAATGCCTCCCAAGCAGAGAAGAATGCTGTTGGTTTTGTCATGACTATCTATCGTCGCCGTCTTGCGAGTAGTTTTGCTGCTTTAGAACATACCCTTAGCCAACGAGTAAATATTCTTAAAAGTCGCAATTTTATTCAACTAGAACTGAATGAAGAGAATATCTCTGATGATGAAACATCGGATGAAACAATGGATAGCGAAGAAGCTAATGAATTAGAAACAGAAGCTCTACAAGCAGAAGAAGTACGCGAATTAGAATTTTTATTAGAACAAGTCCAACAATTACCAGCCGATACTAAGGCTCAAATTTTACGCCAACAACTCCAGCAACTCAAACACCAAGGCTACAAACAAATAATTATCTTTACACAATATACAGACACAATGGATTTCTTGCGTCAGTATTTGTTGGAAATAGAACAAACAGAACAATATAAAGTTATTTGCTTCTCAGGGCGCGGTGGAGAACTACTTGCGGGTAATGGTAATTGGCGGACTATTTCTAGAGATGAAACCAAAAGAATCTTCCGTGAAGGAAAAGCCGATATTCTTTTATGTACAGACGCAGCCGCCGAAGGTTTGAATTTTCAATTTTGTGGTGCATTAATCAACTATGATATGCCTTGGAATCCCATGCGGGTTGAACAGCGCATTGGCAGAATTGACCGTTTAGGTCAAGTTTATGAAAATATCAAAATCATTAACTTACACTATCAAGGCACTGTAGAAACAGATGTTTATTTGGCTTTAAGAGAAAGGATTGGTTTATTTTCTCAGTATGTAGGTAAGTTACAACCTATTTTAGCGACCTTACCCAGAAGTATTACCAATGCGGCTTTATCCAACCGTGCCGAACAAGAACAAAAAAGAGCGACCTTAGTTAGTGAATTGGATAGCAGTATTCGTAAAGCTCAAGCAGAGAGTTTTGATTTGGATACAATTACCGAAGCTGATTTAGAAGAACCTTCACGTCCAGAACCAGCCTATGACTTAAAAACTTTAGACCAATTACTACAAACTCCATCTCTACTACCTCCAGGGATTGAAGTTCAACTTATGCAGGATGGCGAATATAAATTCTCTATGCCTGGAATGAATGAAACCTTACGAGTTACTACTAAACCCGATTACTTTGACCAACATCCAGGTAGTACAGAATTATGGTCACCGGGTAGTCCTTTGTTTCCCGTTGTTGATGGCATCAGTGATTAACATTAGACTTAAACCCTGTACAAAAATTCGCTTTCACAGCAAGTTGTTAGACTAGCCCCCTGCTACGGAAACAATTCAAGCTTGACCCTGTACTGAAAAACTTGATAGTTATTCGTCATCCTCCCTACAAAGTAGGCACAAACATCGCACTACTGGCATCCGGTCTTACGTGCAAATACTTAGAAGTAGTAGCCACATTATCATGTCCAAGTGTCTGCTGCACTAACCCAATATCTGCGCCACTTTCTAATGCATGGGTAGCATGAGCGTGTCTTAACCAGTGTGGACTAACCTTCTTACCTAACCCAGCCCTTTGTGCCGCCTTCTCCACAATCCGGTTAACTTGACTCCTGTCTAAATGCCCTCCCCCCTTGCGACTGGGAAACACTGGGGAACCATCAACAGCACCACCCCGATACTCCATAAACTCATCCCACAAATACTGAGGCAACAGTACAGAACGAATTTTATCCCCCTTACCCCTAACAGTTACCTGTCCCCCATCTCTTCTGGGTGTCAAATTCCTCCAAGTCAACCCCACCAACTCCGATACCCGCAACCCAGCACAATACAACAACTTCAAAATCAACAAGTCCCTCTGCTTCTCACCCTTGTAGCGATAGTCAGCTTGTTCCGTTGTCTGTACCAACTTCTGTACTTCCTTCTGTACCAACAATCGCTCATTCAACCTATCCGCCGTCTTTTGCAACTTCATCGCACTGCCCACATTAAAGGGAATGAATCCAATTTTATGGGCAAAACTAATCAACGACTTAACAACGGAAAGATAAGTCTTTTGGGTATTGGGTGCTAAATCTGTCAAAGATTGAGCGAAATCATATAAGTCTTCCAACGTCACTTCTTTTAATGGCTTCCCCAAAAAACCCAAAAAGCGAGTAACATAACGACGGTATGCCGCCACCGATGAAGTAGCCTTCCCATGCAACCACATCTCAATCACCTTCAGTTGGGCATCTACAGGGGAAAGAGTAGCCAAAGTATGGCGTTCTCTAGCTTGAACAAGAGCGATGGGAGACATGATTCAACACAACAAAAGTGACATTTTGTTGTATTCAACATTAATCCTTTTCCACACACACAATCAATCCCAATTCATTTTTCTGGATGTCCATCAAGCGATCGCTTCTTTGAAAACATTTTCTACTAGATTTCATTTCTCACTGTTCCCCTCAGCAGCAATGACATCAGTTTTTTCGTTGTTCTTATCCTTTTTTGGTTTAGGCTTGGGCTTTCCTTTACTGTGTGCTGGTTTCTCCTTTCTCAGCTTCAAAAATCTAGGTGCTTCTTCCATAGGCACACCAAGCAGTGAATCAAACCCAAATACATTCCGATGGGGTAAAAATTTAGCTTTCACCGATACAAACATCGGCTTACCCTGCTGTTCCTTATCCAGCTTAGGATTGAATCGGAAGGGAGAAGCGATAGAGTCTTTCCATAACAGTGGTAGATGGGAAGCTTTGAGGAACCTGGCTTTTTTATCAGGTTCTAATTCCTTGAGATGTCGCGATCGCTGTTCTGTATAATTCCGCAGTACAGATATACAAGGAGTTCTACAAACAGGAATAAACTGCCACAGTCCTGACAACTTAAATTCAAAATCACCTAACTCTACAGCAGCCGAATTCTCAGGACTCGCACCATTATCAAACCCAACTAACTGGAATGAAACAATATATTGTTTATCTCTGCTAGGAAAATGAATAAACTTTGGATACACAACCAATCGCTTATTCTTACCACCGTTGTTTTTTACATCCAGTAGTAAGGCTTGGTAGGCTCTCCGACAACGCGGTGCAAATAGCAGGGGATAGGAGTTTTTATCAATTTTGATAAAAACCTTAGACTCATCATCAACAGATACATCACCCCGAAGAATCCCAATTGCTTGGAATATTTGCTGGTTTTCAGTTACATCATCATTTACATCAACTGATTCAGAGGTGCTTGCACTATCGCTCATTCACTACTACCCACAGGTTTTCTCATTTTTTGCGGAACTAACCCCACAGATATTGTATTCATTATTAGAACACTAAAAAGCTTATCAGTACTTCTATAAATAGCCAAGGGATATAACCCACGCTTACCCAGTCATACAATTGTGACTGGGTTTTTGGCTTGGAATGGTTTCAATAGTAAGTTGCTGGCTCTAGCCTAAGCATCAGCCAGTAAAATTAAATTCCATATTTCGCTGATAAGTAATCGATAAAAGCAGACACAACTTTTCTTTGGTTGCTTCGCTTTACTTGAAAAAGTTTTGAGTATGCCTCAGTTTTTTTAACCCGACCATCCATTGTTTTTGGCAACTTAAGCCATAGCTCTAATTCTTGATTCTCATCCAAATTTTGAAACTCAGATGGCAATTTAGACATATGTCCAAAAACGTTGTATTCCTTCCCTGGTAATTGTTGGATAGATTGGACATTTTGGACATTTGACCGTCCAACGTCCAAACTGGTGTCCAATTGGACGTTACTTTTAACGTTTTGGACATCCAATAATTTAGCATCCCATTGGTAATAATTTGGTGGTGGTAAAATACCAAAAAATGCTTTACCACGAATCGGGCAATATAGGGCTGAGTATTGCAATTGTTCGTCGGTTTCTGTAGCATCTTGAATTGTTTTATGATGACTAGTTATGCTATCAATTTGATATTGTTTTACCTTATATTTGGCACAATCTAAAATTGCTTCCCCAAAGGCTATATAAGCACAATTAGCCAAATCATTAATTTTAAAACCAAAGCTTGATGGCTTTAAGTTCTGCCCAGCAATCAAAGTTTTTACTTTCAATGACCTTCCAGTCTGCCAGCAAAATAATAATAGTCTTTTAGCTAACTGACTTTTATAATTAGCCAATTCTACTCTCATATGCTGAGTAAAGTATTCTAATTTTTCACCATTTAATGTCTGTTCAAATCTGTTGATTACATGATTAAAATCAGCTTCATTAATTGATGACCACCGACTAAAGATGAGATTTATTTCATCAATAAAGAACAATATCGGCTGAAAGTCTTTAACTACTTCACCACTGACAAAAGCTTGCTCATTTACCCATATTCGATACTGTATTTCTAGTGCGGCTTCTAATAACCCAAAGATAGAATTAGGAACCCCTAGCCAATGAACATGAGGGAAAATTTTAGCAGTATCAGCATCAATTTTGGGGATTGTGGTTTTAATCGTGGGAGTATCCCCCATTGCTTGAGTAATGCTACCAATAATGTTACTAATGGCTGTACTTTTACCTGCTCCAGTTTCAGCCCAAAGCCCTATATGATAAGATTCAGCAACGAATTGAGCCAGGGAATCAAAACCAGCTACAATACTTCTAGCCTGCTTTACACTATCGGCTAGTTGATAATGCTTAGGCAGTTTGTAACTTTGATGGTAGGGTATTTCAATTTGGATCAACCCTTCAGAATGCCGTGTGGTTATATAAGGTAGGTTAGACTGAATTTTGGCAGCTATCCAATTACGTAGGGTATCAGTAGCAAAAACAGCAACATCATTGTGACTTCTTGGCTTGAGCCAAAATACATAAGCCGTGCCATTATCAACTGGCTGTCTGTCACCACAATCAACAATTATTTGCGGGTCATATCCCAGTAAACCCAATATAAAATCTTTACATAGCCTACCTTCTGGGTTATTCCAATTAATTGGCAATCTTGGCTGATTTAATAGCCTCAACATCTGTTTAGATGCTGCAAGCCGTCGTTGTAATTCAACAACTTCCCTGTCTTTACGCTCTAATTCTCCATTACAAGCATCAATTATTTTTTGTTTCTCTTGTTCTAACTCTTCAACTAATAGCTCTCTATTAGCTTCTATTTGATTCTTAATATCTGCAACATAATTATTAAATTCCAGCCGTTTTTCTTCTAGCTGTAACTGAGCATGATTTAGCTGTATTTCTCTTGATTGTATGCCTAACTGTACCCGTGCTTCGATGGCATCATTAGCATCTTTTTCGGCTTCAACTAGGGCTTGTTTGTGTTGGTTAATTTCTTGCAGTTCAGATTTGACTTTAGCCTCAAGCTGTTCTTTTTTCTGCACTAAAAGTTTAACATCTGATTCCCATTGAATCATTTTTGACTTGTATTCATCTTCGAGCTTTAAACGCAATTCAAACAATGAATTTTCACTTTCATCCAGTGATTTCAGTCTACTTTTAATTTCTAGCTCCCACTGACTAGGTATGTGCTTTTGATTGAGGGCATAAGTGCTGGCAACCAAACCGCCACCAGTAAATAAAGCTAACTTGGCATAGTCGGGGATATTGGCAGCGGCAACTGGTAACGCCATTGCCGATATTCCTACGGTTAACCATCCAAGCAACGGATTTAAATCGCTTCGATAAGCAGTAGAATCTTTCATGTCAATTCCAGGGATACGTCCCCAAAGCGATACCAATCAAACCAGTGAAAGGCATTGCTAGTACATAAGTACGCTCTAGCAAAATCAGCCCTCTAATTGTCCTCTTACGCTGTTTTAGGGATTGAATGACATAATGGGTTCCTAAGGATAATTCGGCTTTCCTAGCAGCCCTAGAGAGGGTATGCAGTGCCCAAATACTCCAATAAACAAGTGCCACCAGTGCAATAGAAAAGCCAGTGAGATATCCGGCTTGACCAGCACCCAAGGAAAACACAAAAATCCGAACGCCACGAAACACCACTGCTAAGGCAAATAGCAAACAGCAGTGGTGGCTGAAATAAAAATTAACACTGTTATCCAAAACTGGCATCACAAACCCTCTAATGTCCGTTTTGCGTTTTTACCATTGACGCGCTCGGTCACTTCTGCACCAATGACATCAAGGGTTTGGCGTTTGGTTTCGTTACCAAAAATGAAAGCATCTACTTCTAGGGATACACCCCGAAGCCGTTCTATACCCTTCTGTAGACTTAGGTCACTTTCTACAGATTTAAGCCATCGCTGGTTTTGGGTATCTGCTAAATCAATTTTCTTGATATCTGTTCTAGAAGCTTCAATTTCAACATCAATTTGGCTGGCGGCTAACTGGTGTGTGGCGACTAGATATTGGTTGCCTTGTATTTGCACTTTGATATCACTGGCATCTGCTTTTAATTTTTCGATTTCAACATCGTTTCTCAGTTGCCGGGATGCCTGATAATTCTTCTGTTCCTCACACTCAACCTTGATTCGTTGAAATTCTCTCTCAGTCATTCTGGGATAACCAGAGGTATTGGCGTTATTGGATTTACCCTTGGCTTGTGTCATAAACTATTCCTACTTAATCAAAATTGATATCAACTGATGCTTGGCGGCTTCCCTCTAGGGAAGTCGTTATTTTTTGTGGCTATGCAACTGAGCTGCTACCTCCTATTTATTTTTGGACGCAAGAACCTGTCACGAAAACTCGGTCAAGTTCCCGTGTGGCATAGGTTTGAGTATTTTGACTTGAATGTTAATATAGCACGTAAGCACGCAAACATATCAACGTGCTTACAATTCAACAGGCAATAACAGTTACGTGTGAGAAAATAGGACTCAAGTGATTAGAAACCTTGACGATTTCGTGGCTAGACGAAAAGACCCAAATTACGCTCAGGTAAGCGGATACATAGATAAGGAAACTGCAATGCGATTTAAGATTGCTTGCACAGCTTTGGAGGTAAGTCAAACTGATGCATTAGAACAAGCTGTAAAACTTTGGCTCAAACAAAACGAACCAACCCAACTAACCAAAACAGAAAATAAAGATAAGGGTGCTGCATGAGTGGGGCTAATCAGCCAAGTGACGGCATAAAACGGTCGAAAGGCAAATTTGACCCTGTGACCGAAACACGAGATTGGTCGATGGCTGCATCTGAAGAATATTGCAAGCGAATTGCTAGAAACACAGGTAGGCGGCTAGTTGAAATAATCGATACACAAGAAGGTGTTTTACCGATAGTTTGTATTTTTGAGGATATTACTTATGACTGAAACAGCAACCAAAATACCCCTAAGTGCGGTAATGCCAATGTTTACTGCTATTTCAGACCGCGACTGGGAAGGCTTTAAGGTACTAGAGGCAGAGTTTGCTAATAAACACGGTGTAGAGACTTGGGCAGATGTTTTTAACTTCCGCATTTTGCCAGCATTAGACCAAGAATCAAAAAGATGGTTCCTAATCCAAAAGTGCAGTAAAGGATATTCGGTAAAGGAAGTAGCCTGACACAAAATATCGAGGGTGTGATGATGAGTGAAAGATGGATTATTTTTCATGCAGAACCAAACCAACCCGGCTGGGAAAATCGCAAACTGCCAATGGGGGGCTTAACAGGTATCCTTGACGAACAATGGGACTACACGGTCAGCGACAAGATTCCCCAAGTTGGGGAGCGATTTAGACAATTTTCGCAGGTCAAGGAATTTGTAGATCCTCATTTCCCAGAAAGCTCTACCCACTCACGGGAAGGGGATTGGGTTATTACCAGGGTTGAGCAATACCCGGCGGCGGATAGTAATTCTTCCAAGCAAGAAATTGTTGTTTGCTACTGCAAATTTGAACCTGTTTTATCAGAACTGAAGCCACTTGGCAGAGGACAAACCAGCCCCCAACTACAGGAATCGCAAAATTGAATCAAAGTAGAAACCGAACCAAGGAAAAGGTTCAAATGAACAGGTAAAATTAAACAGCATTGCCCCGACAAAAACCTCTAACAGCAAGAAATGCAAGGAAACTTAATACCCCGTTTCTTACTCAATTTCTTAACTAGAGTTTATTGACAATGAAGTTTTGTAAAGTATTGATTTTGACAAATGTTTCTGAAACATCCTGAGTATCAAGAATATTTTGCTCAAATCCATGAAAAGAGCAAATCAGACCCAAGCATCTTAGGAACTACCTTTGAAGCTTTCACAAAGCAAGTAGGATTTATGCCATTGAGGATGTTTATTGATGGATTCCGTCAATTGCCAGACGACATAATGAGAAGGCATGGAATTCTTATGCCTTTTGAAGAGAAAGACGATGAAAGTTGTTTTTTCTCCTCCGTGAGAAAAGGATACCGAGCCAGGGCAGATTGGTTGAAATACTACGAGCTAGAAGAATATCAGTTAATAGATGAACTGCGATTAACTCAAAAGGCATTTTACGAAAAAAATGCAATCATAGACCGAGCTTATTTATCCTTAGCCAAAGAATGCCTTTTACTGTCAGACCCTCTTAGAAATTATGCAAAAGGCAATGCAGGCTTTCTGTGGTACTTGATTCAGTCGGAGATGTGCGAAGAAATGATGAGAACCAGTGGGTTTACTGGAGAGCCATCACTTATAGGGAAAAAGACCCAATATGAACTGATACGCAAAGCAGTTAAAGAAATGGAAAATCCCAAAATACTAGAAGGGAAGAAGGCTGAGGCTTTGCACAGCCCTACCAGAATATTGCTGAACGAAGCAATGCTGATAGCTCAGATGCCTGAAAATCATTCGTTCAGAGCTAAATATAATAATTTTTTACAACAATTAAAACAATGTAGTCGAGACATTGAAAGAAGCGAATTAAACAATATTTACTTAGTAGACGGAAAAATTCAAATTATTGGACGTGGAAAACGAAACCAGGATAAGCAGGGTAGAAGAAAGCGACGCAAAAATTAAATGTAAAGATTGCCGCTAAAAATCCGCAGAACTTGAAGCTTTGATACAGCAAAGGATATTCTTTGAGCATCAGCTCAATAAAGTTGATAAATACCAATTTTTACTAAAAAAAGTCAGTATGCAGGTGGGTAGTCAATCCTTCCTAAGTATCTGAAAATAAGTAAAGGTTGATAACGCAACTTCTGGTTAACGCCAGAGAACCACCTCTAGACCCAAGAAGCTGGCTACCAACCAGAATCTTTGATTATAAAAACTAGTTATATCTTAAGTGGTTTTCTGTGTGGCGTAACCAGATATTTTGAATAATTTTCAAGATATCGATATGACAAAAGCCCACACCCCGCACGGACATAGGCTTTCAAACTCTATAAAGATTTTACCAGAAAGTCCACAGAAAAAGCAATACAATCATTCGAGACTATCGAAATATGTAGAACAGCATAGCCTCACCGATTGCCTGGATTACTTAGAGTGCAGGGGATACAGGGGAGATGTTGCAATTTTCATGCTTTCCTGGCTGCAATGGCTTGGAGGTGACGCATGAGCGGCTTTACCTACTTCAAGCGCGGTGAGTGCCCAATCTGCAATGGCTCCAGCAAGGGATGCCGGGAATCATTACAATCAAACTTAATATTTTGCAGGGAATCATCAGCATCCCCAAACGGATATGTATACCGAGGTCAAGACAAGAATGGCTTTGGTATGTGGCAGCGTAGTGACGATGCCGAAGCATTCCGCCAGATGTTTGTGGAGGAAAGAGAAACACGGCGGCAGGAATTTTTAGCGCGGGAAGCACGACGACGGGAAACACAGCTAAAAAATCAGCTTTCCGCAGTCGAGCGCGATACATGGTATCGCAAACTTTTAAACCAGTTGAAGCTTGATGACGATGACCACGATAGACTTTTAGATCGTGGATTAACCCCAGAGCAAATCGAGAAACATGGCTATAGGAGCGTCAAGAAGTTCCAATATATTCGTTGGGGATACCCGGAAAATCTACCAGGAGTCATCAAAAACAGCTTCGGCAATGGTCAGATATTGAATGTTTGGGATGATGGTATCATTTGCCCAATTTACAACCATGATGGGTTAATTATTGGTTGCCAGGTCAGATTAAATAACCCCACAGATGGAGGCAGATATCGCTGGCTGTCATCTAGCACCAAGAGAAATCCAGAGGGGGTAGCACCACACCTCGATGCTGAATTACCAATTGGTACTTTTGAACCAGAGGAATTTTTAGGGGATTCTATCTGGTTAACTGAAGGCACATCAATCAAGCCAAGTTTAACTCGGTATCGGTTAGGGGTTCCCGTCATTGGTGCTAGTAGCGGTCGTTTTGATAACAGTCCCAAAGCAACTAAGGAATCACTTAATTATTTATCACAAAAATACAACACAAAATTACTCACAGTTGCGATTGATGCTGGTGATGTTGTTAACCAAGCCGTAATTAATCGCTGGTATCAGCAATTTGATTTCTTGCAATCTTTGGGGTATAAATTACAGATTGCTTGGTGGAATCAGCTTACAAAAGATGATGATGATATTGACGAACTAGCTGATTATTCAATCATTAAATTTATCTCTGTTGACAATTTTAAAGCAATAGTAAATGAGGATAATTCAAAGCCAGAAAAGGAAGAGAAAGCACCCCCTGATTGGGCTTGGGAACAGTGGTTAAGGTCAAGAAAATTCACACCAGATATTGTCGTAAATCAGAAAGAGTTTGCACTTCCTAAATTACCTGATAGCGGTCACATTATTGCAGTTAAGTCTGGTCTAGGTACGGGTAAAACTTTAGCTATGTTGTATATGTTGGCGTATATGGCTGGACTAGGTGTAGGCTCTCACCTGATAGGTTACAGAAATAATTTATTGTTTCAAACAATTGATAGAGGAGATGCTTTTGGCGTTAAATTATATCATTTGCAAAAAGATGATGGCTTTGTATTAATGGCTGATGATGGCAGTAACTTAGCATATTGTTTGGATTCTATACACCATGTTGACGGTCGTTTTAAAGGTAGAAACATAATACTTGATGAGAGCTGTTCAGTACTACTGCACGCTGTGAATGGCGGTACTTTAGGGAACAACCAAGCCAAGGCAATAAAGATACTTACCAAAGCAATTCAAGACGCTAACAATGTCTACCTATTTGATGGTAATTTAAGTGATTTATTTGTAGATTTTATTGCAATTCTAGCACCAAATAAGAAGGTAATTAAAATTGAAAATCAGCAAAAAATACCACCACACCAAATAAAAATTGTTGATGCAATTGATGTTGATAACGAAATCAAAAAACGGGACAAAAGTCCATTAATAAAAATGTTGCTTGACCCGGATATTATTCCCTGGATATTTTGTGATTCTAAAGAAAGAACTAAGGTAATAGGGGAATTACTGCAACAAGCTGGTAGAACGGGAATAATATTAAACTCTGAAACCTGTGGTGATAATTGGGCTAAAGATTTCTTGAAAGATGCTAATGCATACATTAAGGAAAATAAGCCACAATTCGTAATAGTTTCGCCCACTGCTGAAAGTGGTGTTAGTGTCACGATTAACAACTACTTTACTCATAAATTTAGTTTCTTTGTTGGAGTACAAGGAACTAATAGCCAGCACCAAGCAATGTTTAGATTAAGGGATAATTCAATTCTTCATTATGTCTTCTGTCCCGAACGGTCAACAGTGCCAGATAGAAGTACCCCTCACAATTACTCAGTCAAAAAATACCAGGAAACAATCAATCAAAAAATACTACAATCTGGCTTACTAGCAACACAATCAGCCAACAATCCACAAAGAGCATTAGAAGTAATTACTAATGCAATTGCACGACAACAAGATGAATGGTGGGAATTATCTTGTAAGCTAGGGGCACTTGATAATTTTGAACAGGACAACCTTAGAAAATGCCTAATTCATGCATTAGAAGAAGCAGGTCACAATGTCGAATTAATTAATTTAAAATCAGATGAACCAACCAATAATTTAGAAAAAAAAGCACGGGAAGCTGTCAGAAGATTACACGCGCAAGAACTGTACACAGCATCTCCATTTGATTCAATAGAAGAAGCCAAAGAGAAAGCAAAGTCTAATCCCAGAAAGGATACACAGAGACGGATTGAAAAAACATTCTTACTAGATAAATTACCCAAAATTGAGGAATCGGAATTATGGGGTGATGAGTTTATTTATGAATTACATATTAAAAGGAAAGATTTTATTACTCAACAACAACGATATTTTTTAGTTAAAAACCTTGAAATGTCCCAAAAAATGCATGAATCATCATGGTTTTATCAAGCTACTGGTGAAGATTTTTTTAGCGCCAGAGTTAAAAAAAAGAGCCATGAAACAATTTGGGCATTAAAACAGTTAGATATACTACGCTTCGAGGAAATTGATTACTATCACAAAAACTCACCAGAAGTAGTAGAAGTTATTAGTCTACTAAGGCAAAGAAGCGATATACAACTAGCATTAAATATTAATGTTGAACCAGAAACAGCAACGGGTGATGAACGACTGAGAATTATAGATAAATTGCTTAATTATATTGGATTAAAAAATGGCAATATAGGTAAAAAGAATATAGGAAATATTCGGTCAAGGTGTTATAAATGCCAGCCAGCAATACCAAAAATAAAACCAGCAACAAATATTGAGGACAGCTTTGATTTTGCAGCAGCACGATTGCAAGTACTCAGTTGTATTGAGGAGAAGTTTACTAAGTGGATTCAAAGCGAAAAAGCACAAATTGACTGGAATCCAGAACCCGAAACAACAACAGAACTAATAACAGAACCAGTTACCAGCACAATAGAACCAATTAACCAGCTAGTAGAACAATTAAGACAAATAACCCACTGGAGTCAAGTAATTTTAAGCCAGCAAGAACTAGATGATGTTTGGCAACTACTAGAGCTAGGGGAACAAGCACGATTATCGAAGTTATGGGAGCAATACCAGCAAGAGTTAGCTAGTCAGCCAAAATCGGAAACCACAGAAATATACATACAACATTTGATAGATAGCAAAACGAACGTTAAAGCAAAAGACTTTGGAACCATACATTTTAGAAGCTATGTAATTAAGGCTGTGGAAGGGTGTATGGCACTAGTCCGTAAATGTTTTGGTGATAAAAATAACACTTATATTGAACTAGATAAACTACTAATATATGCATAAGGACTAGGATACAATGCTTTTCTCCGGCGCACGGCGGTTAATTCAAAAGTCAGTCATATCAAAAATACAAAAGCCAAAGCCCATCAAAGTTAATGAAAAGAACAAGATTGATTTTGATGCTTTACAAAAAGAGATGATTCAGTATCATCTTGAAATGTTCTGTTGTTTCAAGAACATGCACGACGCAGCACTGGGGACAGGATTGCTTGAAGTAGTAGAGCAAGCCAGTAGAGGCATGGTAAGGCATTCAGCAGAGTTAAGAATGCTTACAGGCATGAACTCCTACGCCGATATTAACGCAGCCATTGAAAAGGCATTAAGGGAGGGCTATTGGGTAATTAACCCGGAAAGCAACGAAAAAATACACAATTAATTCAGCAATCACACAATTTATCCTCTAATTCCCGCAAAGAATCATAAATCATCTCTGCATGTTTCATTGGGATAATTTGTTCTCTTACAAGCATTTCCATTGCAGCAAGTGTCGGAGTGTTAACAAAATCTAACCCCAACAATTTGGATCGACGTTCGCTTAACTTCAGAAGACGGTCTACAATCCTCAGATTACTTTTATCCTCATCAAATTGGGCTAACATTTTCTCTTCCAGTGAATTTAATAGACTCAGTTCTTTTTCCCGCAGTTCAGCCCTTGCAATCCAAGACCTAGCCAGATGATTAAGGTGGGGCGGTGATTGTAGGTTTCGTTCTGGCTGTGGTTGTGATGTAGCCATAGCAGAATCTAGAGCTTGCATTTGTTTATCATCCCAATGCTTGATAAATTCGGGGTCTTTCTGCCACCGTTGAGCTGTACGCACAGACACCCCAACAGCATCACAAGCATCAGCAAGTAATAACCCAGACTGCAAAAGAGCTATGCAATCACGCTGTTTTCTACTCAGCATGAAAATACGACAAAATACGACATTTTCAGGATACCAAAACGACAAAATACGACAAAATATACTGAGTTAATGTGGCGAATATAACTAAACGCGACAAAATATACTGACAAATGCGACATTCTACTAACAGTAAAATCTAGTTTGTAGATGATATTTTCACTTTAAAATATCTATTTAGATATTAGAAATAAAAACAAATATATTTTTGTAAATTCAGTAGAAACCAAATATTTTTGAATTTAAAAAATAATAACAGTTAGCGATTAAGTTAACCCTACACAATCTGGAAAGGTAACACGCTCAATAGAGGGAGACGCACACAGTAAACTAGAATCGCTTTTAAAGGGCTTCAAATTTAGTGAATGATGATTTATTAGATTTTGGGTATAAAGTGGCTTGTAAGCGAAAATAAATCAGAATCCGGTGTCCACACCCTATCACTAGGCAATCTCAAGGTAGGGCGTGTGGTCACTGGAAGCTCTTAAGAATTTTTTTCAATAAAAACAGCCATAAAAATAGCCTTAAAGCCAGTAAGGATAAGCTATACGGATGATGTCCACACCCTACCCTGTTCTTAAAGAATAGCGGGGGTGTGGACTGAGTATTTATACTCATTACTTAATTTACCCTAAAAATAGCCTTAAAGCCAGTAAGGATAAGCTATACAGATAGTGTCCACACCCTACCCTACTCTTAAAGAATAGCGGGGGTGTGGACTGAGTATAAATACTCAGTCATTTGTTGGGTGCTGTTATGGGTTACTGAGTAGAGTGTGAAGAAAAGCCAGGGAGACGGATGGGGGATTGCGATCGCGCTTTAAACTTACGCTTTGCTAATATCAATAAATGATTTTTTAGGATTTTTAACTAACTACAACCTATAACTTTATTCAATAAAATGATTTATTTTTATAGCCATTTGTAGGCTATAAAACTACCTATTACTCAAAGCCACAAGAAGCAGTTATCTAGTTAGTCTATCCAGCAAATATTAATAACCAGTTAATATAATTAGAGTTGCTTTAACCAGTTATTTACTAGTCAATTACAACTATATAACCAGTTCACTGATGAAACATTCTAGCGTATGAGTGTGGTGATGCTTCCGAGATACCGAAGCCTACAAGCTCTGTTATGTCTACATCCTAGCAATTGATGATGCTGCACATATAACCAGTTAATCCATGCACATATAACCAGTAACGCAACTATGTTAACCAGATAACCGCAGATACGAATAGTATAGCCAAATAACATCTAACCAGTTATGTCCGGGGATTATAATCC
>JAAUYH010156274.1_pt1 | contig 28509 bp, 27 predicted proteins | sample 7278061 | NCBI WGS metagenome assembly JAAUYH01 (sample SAMN14350203, study PRJNA611818) | marine sediment metagenome | isolation source: surface marine sediment (0.6m) | place: French Polynesia: Moorea | collected 2018-08
AAGCCACCTATCTTTTCAGCCATTAAAAAAGACGGTAAGCGATTGTATGAACTCGCACGCGAAGGCAAAGAAGCCGAAATAAAGCCAAGAAAAATACAAATCTATGAGTTCGAGATAACTGCTATTAAATTACCTCAAGTGAGTTTTAGGGTAGTTTGCAGCAAAGGCACATACATTAGATCCTTGGCGCATGATTTCGGAAAAAGGTTAAATTCAGGTGCCCACCTCTCTTCATTAAGACGCACCAAAATCGGCGATTTTTCGGTAAAAAATGCACATTCAATAGAAAGCTTCATTACTCAATTAAAAAGTAATTAATTTCAGCAAGTCATTTAAGATATTTTCACCTTTATTTTTATGATACCAAACCTGTAATTCTTTTTTGAAATCAGCATCTAAACTCCCTTTCTCTTCTTTATAATCTTGCACCATTTTCGTTGCAATTGAGGGTCTTGGACCCCAGGTGTGAACCACTTCATCTGTTTCAGCATCAATAGCGATCAATTTAGGAATAGATTTACTTCCATTGGTCAGGAATTGGTTCATCAGCGCTTCATTATCGTCCCGTAACACGATTTTCACGTCTATTTTTTTATCTGATGCATCTGAAATTTTATTGATAATGGGTAGTGCATGTGCCGCGTCACCACACCAGCCTTCAGTAAGTACAATCCAACTGAGTTTCTTTGAAGATCGGTTTATTTTAGTCTTTAGACCTTCGGTCAGTTTGAAGGTCTTATCCAATCGTTTCATCCTGGCATTGCCGAGCCTACTGTAATTTAAATAGTCTTCTGATTGTATGCTCCCTGTAGACTTTCCCTCCACTAGGAGTTCGGCAACTAAATCTCTGTATTCTTTATAGGTCATAGACCTGTCGATACTTTCCTTTATCAGTTCATTCATTTCAAAAAATAATTTCTGAAAATTAGACAGGAAAAAGCCAGAACCTTACATGCTTCATTTTATGACTTCAGGTTCAAGAACATATCTTTAGTCATTGATTCCAGATTGTAATCAGGCACCCAATTCCAATCCTTTCTAGCTTCCGAATCATCAATAGAATGCGGCCAGCTATCCGCTATAGCCTGGCGAAAATCAGGTTCAAAGCCAATTTCAAAGTTGGGCAGATGTTTTTTGATCTCAGTCGCTAATTCTTGTGGCGTAAAATTAATTGCAGCAATATTATAAGCTATGAAATTCTTAATCTTGTCAGACTGCATTAAATTTATAGTGGCCCTGATTGCATCATTCATATACATCATGGGTAAACGGGTATCTTCTTTTAGAAAACAGGTGTAGCTTCCTTGTGATAAAGCTTTGTGAAAAATTTCAACAGCATAATCTGTAGTTCCCCCTCCTGGCAAGGTCTTGTAACTTATAATACCAGGGTAGCGAATACTGCGAACATCTACGTTGTATTTTTGATGGTAGTAATTGCACCAATTCTCCCCCGCTAATTTGCTGATACCATAAACTGTTGAAGGCTCGGTGATCGTATGTTGTGGTGTATGCTCTTGTGGTGTATTTCGTCCGAAAATTGCTATCGAGCTGGGCCAAAATATTTTATCTATGAGTCCTTCTCTGGCGAAATCAAGCACATGAAACAAGGAGTTCATATTTAATTTCCATGCCTTATCAGGATATTTCTCAGCAGTACCTGATAGCATTGCGGCCATCAGATAAACCTCTTTGATAGTATATTTTTCAATAATTTCTCTAACTTCACCCTTATCAGTCGCATCCAGTATTTCGAATGAGCCTGACCACATTAAGTCAGCATTTCCTGCCACAATATCAGAAGCTACTACAGCATCATTACCGTAAATTTCGCGTAATTTCATCGTAAGCTCTGAACCAATTTGGCCGCATGCACCAATAACAAGTATTTTACTCTTCATTGACAATAAATTGCACGCAAATATAGAGAAATCAGCAAAAGAAGTATTCACATTATTTAACTAATAAATGGTATTTTTACCAGAAAATTACTGTCAATGTTGTTAAGACTTTCTATTGTTTTAATTTTATTTTACCTCGGATGTGAAAATTCTGACAATCAAAAAACAAAAAGCCAGTTAGATAGTATTTCTGAGAGTTCGTCGGAAAACATAATAAATAGCATTGGTGAAGTTTTATCTCCTGAAGCCAGAAAGATTGTCGACCCCTGGGAAGAATTTACAACTATTGAGGCTATTATCAACGAATATTATAATATTTCCCCTGCAAAAGCGCTGACGAATGCTCAAGAGCTTTCCACGGCTGCACAGCAACTTAAAGATTCGATACGGGTCGAACAGTTCGAAAAACCGGATCTTAAAATTCGTTTGAATGTTCTGTATAGTACTGCGTTGCGTTTGCATGATATGAATGATATACCCAAAATTAGTGATGAAGAGATAAAAATCGAGGTCAATAACTTGATAGGTGTATTTTCTTCGATGAATAAGAAACTCAATAATATCATTCAACAGGAAAATTTGGAAAAAGAGCTGAAGAGCTTTCCTAATTCATCAATATCTTACGAAAACTGAAGGATTATTTATAAATTAGCGCTCAATTATAATCTCTTTGAATATAAATAGTCGCTATGAAAAAACTACTTATACTATTAGTATGCTGCACTTCTCATGTAATCGCGCAGCAACTACCTCTATTTGAAGAAGCAAAACTGAATCAAAAAAGTCTAAAAAATAGAACCTCATTTGAAGCTATTACACACGAGGCAGAGGTCTATTTTTCTACAAGGGATGTCGATAAAAAAGGAAGTGGTTTCAAGCCTTTCAAACGCTGGGAATACCATTGGAAACATTATCTTCAAGAAGATGGCGCTATTGCACCTTCGTCGCATCTTTGGCAGGCATGGGAGCAAAAAAATAAAATGGCCAAATCATCTTCGGGTGTCAGTAATTGGACTGACAAAGGCCCTTTTGACCAAACCAGTAAAAGTGGGCAAGGCAGAATCAATGCGGTAATGGTGGACCCTAACAATTCCAATACTATTTATGTGGGAGCGCCTGCTGGTGGAATTTGGAAATCAACCGATAACGGTGTTAATTGGATTCCATTAACTGATGATCTTCCTCAAATAGGTGTTTCCGGTATTGCAATTGATCCTAACAATTCAAATATAATTTACATTTCTACAGGAGACGATGATGGAGGAGCATCGTACTCAATAGGTGTGTTAAAATCAACTGACGGTGGGTCCACATGGAATTCAACAGGAGCGATCGCCGGAAGTCCAACTTCGAGTAATGAAATTGTTATTGACCCTACAAATTCAAATAAAATATGGGTGGCTACGAGCAATGGTTTATTTTTATCAACAAATGCCGGTGTTAGTTGGGACCAAAAACAATCAGGCCATATCAGGGACTTTAAATTAAAGCCCGGAAATCCTAATACCATTTATGCCGTATCTAGCAATACATATTACAGATCTACGGATGGTGGAACTTCATTCCAAACTATTGCCACGGGTCTCCCTGCTTCCAATTCCTTAGGTAGGCTACGGGTTGAAGTGACACCTGCCTCGCCCAACAACGTATATATTCTGGCCGTGAAAACAAATTGGGGTTTTGAAGGAGTTTACACGTCAAGTAATAGTGGTACATCATTTTCCAAAACGCTCGAGGAAGACGATATTTTTGGAAGCACGCAAGCCTGGTTTGACCTTGCTTTTTGTATATCAGACTCGAATGCTAATGAGCTATTTGTAGGCGTATTAGATATCTGGAAATCAACCACCGCCGGTAATAATTTCACGAAGATCAATCAATGGTTTAATCCGGCTCACCCAGCCTACACCCACGCCGATATTCACTTTATGAGATATTTTAATGGTGTGCTATATGCAGGCACTGATGGTGGGGTTTACAGATCTACTGACAATGGGGCCACTTTTACCAGTCTCACAGAAAATTTATCTATAAGTCAGTTTTATAGAATATCTGTGTCAAAACAAAATTCGTCGAAATTAGCAGGTGGGCTGCAAGATAATGGAGGATTTTCCTTAAGTAGTACTACATGGAATAAATATCACGGCGGTGATGGTATGGATGCTGCTTCCGACCCCAATGATGAAAATACCTTTTATGGCTTCTCTCAGTTTGGAGGTACTCTGAACGTAACGAACGATGGAGGGCTGACGTCTACAACAATAGCTGAAGGCCCGACACAAGGTAATTGGGTTACGCCATTGGTCATTACTAAGAGTAGTGACATCTATGCAGGTTATACTCATCTGTATAAAATACAGAATGGCGAATGGCAGCAAATATCAAATACTTTTTTCGAGGGTAAGATCGACGCCATGGAAATTGACCCTAGCAATAACAATAATATTTTTGTTTCTAATGGGCTTACACTATATATAAGTAACGATAAAGGTGCAACTTTTACCTCAAGAAATTCTTCACAAACCGGACTATCTGGAGTAAATATCAGCTCGATAGAGGTTCATAATTCAAACAGTAATATTGTATGGGTGACCACCACGGGCGTATTCAATAACACCTCAGCTATAAGTAGCGGCCATTCCGGTGGAGGTGTCTATAAGTCTACCGATGGGGGTCAGACTTTTACAGATATCACCAGTGGCCTACCCCGAGAGTCTAAATTTGTGGTAAGACACCATCCTTTTTCTGGCAATAATTCAATTTATGTGGGAACCGCTTTAGGGGTTTATCACAGAAATGATGACACGAATTCATGGGAGGTATTTTCAACTAATTTACCGAATGTTGCAGTTACTGATCTTGAAATAAATCCTTATGATAATACCATCACAGCCGCTACGTACGGCAGGAGTGTATGGCAATCTCCAATACCCCAGGTGACACAACCCACTGATGAAGCAGAATTAATAGCTATTGCCTCACCAAAGTACAATGATGTTTGTGCCAATATAGTACCTGCTGTAAAAGTACTCAACAATGGTACGAATCCGATAACTTCGCTAACACTCAGTTATAATATAGATGGAAATGCTAATCAAATTTTTAATTGGACGGGTACTATAAACGCTAATACACAAGAAACCATTACCCTCCCCGCCATTGGGGCCTCTGAAGGTGCCCATACCTTAAATGTTGAATTGGCTCAAGCGAATGATGCAAATCTCTTCAATAATGCTTTTTCATCGACATTTGAAGTTGATCAGGCAAGTGGACTTATTACCTATACTTTTGGCGATTCAAATCCTACTGCTGATGAAAATAATGAGTCATGGAACGCTTCCAGCCTTTGGCAGATTGGAACACCAACGACAACCAACTTTAATAACCTGGTAAACTCAGGTTACGTAACAAATCCTTCAGGAAACTATTCAAATAATACCGTAGCCTACCTGACCTCTCCATGTTACAATATGACGACTATCGTCAATCCGGTATTAAAATTCGATATGGCTTTTGACATAGAGTTGAATTGGGATGTATTGTACATGGAATATTCTACAGATCAGGGAGCAACATGGAGTGTATTGGGTACAGCAGATGACCCGAATTGGTATAATAGTAGTTTTCAGGACCCGGGAAGAGTTCTGACAATAGGTAAACAGTGGACCGGAACGGATGCCAGTTTAAAAGAATATAGTTATGATCTTAATGATTTCAGCAATGAATCCAGCATAATGTTTCGATTTGTTTTCAAAAGTGATCCCGGGGTTAATCAAGAAGGTGTGTTAATTGATAATTTCATAATTGATGCTACTCAAGTTCTGGGAACCGATGAATTAGATGCATCAAACTTCGCCATCTACCCGAACCCTTCTGAGAATATTTTCAATATTATGAGAAATGGAATTCTTGGTGAAAAAATGGATATTCTAGTCTATGATCTCACAGGTAAGCTGATCCTAAATAGAACTAATATTTTTAAAAATGAGTACCCTCTGGATATGTCAACTATTAGTAAAGGGGTCTATTTTATGAAAATAAACATTGAGAATAAATCTTTAGTGAAGAAATTAATTTTAAAATAAAGAGAGTATTCCGTTGCTCAACCAATAAGCCTCCATGAACCCGGAGGTTTTTATTTTTTAAAATACCTATATTTACCGGCTAATTTAATGATCATGTCGTTGAATTTAACCCAAATTGATGTTGTTGATTCGATAACCAAAGACGATTTTGTCGAGTGCTACTTCAAACCTCAAAAACCCCTGGTTATCAAATCTTTTATTAACGATTGGCCTGCATTTTCAAAATGGAATTTGGATTATATGTCAGACATCGCCGGTGATAAAATCGTACCATTATACGATGACAGGCCCGTTGACTATAAAGATGGTTTTAACGAACCACATGCCCAAATGAAAATGAGCGCCTATATAGAATTGCTCAAAAAAGAACCCACTAAGTTTCGAATTTTTTTATGGAATATCCTAAAGGAAGTTCCCGAATTGCAGAAAGATTTTTATTATCCCGACTTCGGCTTACGACTAATGAAAGGATTACCGATGCTTTTCTTTGGAGGAAGCGATTCTTATACCTTCATGCATTACGATATTGACTTAGCAAATATCTTTCATTTTCATTTTCATGGAAAAAAGCAATGCATCCTTTTTGATCAAAAACAAAACGATTACCTGTATAAAATCCCTCATTCATTAATTACTCGGGAAGATATTGATTTCTCCAGTCCTGATTTCGATAAATGGCCAGCGCTCAAGAAAGCTAAAGGCTATATTGCCAACCTAGAGCATGGTTATACTTTGTATATGCCTGAAGGTTATTGGCATTATATGCGTTATATCACTCCGGGATTTTCCATGAGCTTGCGTGCCATCGCCAGAAATCCTAAAAACCTTTCAAAAGCCATCTATAATATTTTTGTTATGCGAAATTATGACAATCTCATGCGTAAACTAAAAGGACAAAAATGGATCGACTGGAAGAACGAACAAGCCATCATAAGAACCCATAAAGCATTGAGTATTAAGGTATAAGCTCTGTTACCTTCTTATAGACCAAATCTGACTCCCAACCTCGGTATAATAGATAATCGGCTAGTTTTTTTCTTTTTTTATATTTATTAGTATCGCTCAATTCTGCAAATTTCTTTTTCGCCAGCAGGTTAAAAACATCTTCATATTGTAAATCATCAATATCCTTCAGCGCAGAACGAATATTATAATCAGAAATACCCTTCATTTTAAGCTCTCTGGTTAGTCGTTGCTTTCCCCATTTTTTTATTCTAAACTTTCCTCCAACAAATGCCTTAGCATACCGTTCTTCATTTAAAAAACCATTCTCAATCAAATGAATAATGATCACTTCTCTCGCTGAAGCGATCATATTCATTTCGTTTAATTTTTTATCAATTTCTTTATGACATCGTTCTTGATACGAACAATAATATTCCAATTTTTTTCTTGCTTCTTCTACCGTAAATGATTTTCGCTGCATTATCGGTTAAAATTAGAATAAAAAAATTAATAGAAAAGCTAATATTTTACTAGGAATTACGTTAATAAAGTTGTTATTAACTAAAAGATTAAGTATAACTAATCATATATCTATAAGCTATATTTGATTGATCTTCCCGGTAACTATACCCTTTTGCCAGGTTGAATTAATAAGGGACATGAAAGGAGTTATCTGCATACTAGCATTGCTATGGGGGAGTTTATTGTCATATAGCCAAACTACAATCGCCGAACAAAGCTTTGAAACTTCAGGTGATACGTGGACCCCTCTGACATTTTCTACACCGCCTTGTAATGTTGATAATGATGTATGGGATTATGTTACCAGTTTACCAGGAATATCTTCGGCAAGCGACGGCACTCAATTCTGGGGCATACGTGATTTAAACGGTAATTGCGGTGGAAATGGCTTCGAAACAATCACATTCCCAAATATCGACATAAGTTCAAATTCTAACGTAACCTTTGCATTTGATTACTACACCGTTGGAATGGATAATAATGACGATTTAAAGTATGAGCTTTTTTATGACAATGTAAGTCAGGGAGAAGTAATTTTCTTTGATGGTATTGGCGGAAACAGCGACAATACCAACGGATGGATCACAGAAACAGTAAGCATACCCAATACAGTAAATCAGGTTAGTCTTATATTATCAGCAAGATCAAATCAGGGTAATGACAGAGCAGGTTTTGATCATGTGAGATTATTCGAATCTGTAGTTATAACTAATGATGATTGTGCCGGAGCACAGACATTAACTGTTCATGGTAACGGAGCTTCCTCAGGTAATGAAACAAATGCTGATACCTCATCTGCCACTCCAAGCAGCATGGCTGATAACAGTTGTGATAGCTTTACTTCAAATGAGAATCTTGACTTGTTTTATAATTTTACAGTTCCGGCAGGCCAAACCTCGATCAATGTTTTGACGGGTGGTGCGACCGGAAGTGATATCAATGTAGCAGTTTGGGATGCTTGTAATGGCAACGAAGTTTTTTGTGATAATACGGATGCTTCTTTCCATCAAATCACTGATCTTACTCCGGGTGTAACCTATATCTTACAGGTTTGGCATGACGACTTCAATGCAGGTCAATTTACCATTGCATTGGAAGAATCAGCCCCACCTCCGTCCAATACTGACTGCTCAAATGCTACGTCATTAATCGTGGGAACGACTAATACAGAAAATGTGGTTACAGGAACAAACGAAAATGCTACTTCATCTGGTGAACTTCCTAATCCTACCTGTGGCGCTTATAACGGTAGAGATGTTTGGTTTACAGCCCATGTCCCAGGATCTGGAATTTTAATCATCGAGACACAGGATGCCGGGTCAGGCATTGATACCGCCATTGCAGCCTACAGCGGAAGTTGTGGTAATTTATCACAGTTAAATTGTAATGATGATATTAGTTATCCCGGGAACCTTTTTTCACGAATTACGCTTTCAGGAATACCGAACACAACTGTTTATATTCGAGTTTGGGCATGGAATAACGCGTCTACAGGGAATTTTAATATTGTTGCTTACTCGCCCGAATGCCCTTTTTCAACTACATGGAACGGTAGTAATTGGAATAATGGTGCACCTAATGAATTTACTTCTGTAACTATTAATGGAGATTATACCACAGGAACCGACGGTAGTTTCGATTCCTGTAATTGTACTGTAAACAGCGGAGACATTTTAACGGTAAGTCCGAACACCCATATTCTGGTAGATAATGACCTAACAGTAAACGGGACTCTTGAGGTTGAACATGAAGGATCTTTAGTAATGGTTCAGGACGATGGCATTGTATCAGCGACGGGAACCATAAATATTAATAAGACCTCAACACCGTTTAACCAATTCGATTATATGTATTGGTCATCGCCCACCGAAAATGAAACTATCGGCAGTGCATTGGCCTCTTCTGAAGCCTCAAATATCTACAGGTTCGATATTATAAATGGGTGGGTTGCGGTCAATGGATCTACCACTATGGACCCAGGAGTTGGATATATAGCAATGGGAGATACTTCGGGCACATTTCCTAAAACACAATCGGTCGTATTTGACGGTGTGGTAAATACTGGAACGATAACGACTCCTTTAGCTGTTAATTCTGGATATGGTTATAATCTTATCGGAAATCCTTATCCATCCGCCATTAGGGCTGATCGCTTACTGATGGATTCAAGAAATACATCTGTAGTTAATGCTACCATCTATTTATGGACGCATAATACCGAGATCTCTGAATCGAACCCTGGCCCAGAAAAGTATAATTATACGACCAACGATTACGCCACATTCACAGCAGGAACAGGAGGCGTTGCTGCCAACTCAGGTGGAGCTATACCTAATGGGTTCATTGCATCAGGCCAAGGATTCTTTATCGAAGCTACTACAGCCGGTGACATCACATATGACAATTCAATGCGTGTGACCGGAAATAACAATCAACTGTTCAGAGGAACGACACAAAAAGCGACTGAGACTAAAGATAGAATCTGGTTGGATCTTGAAAATGACAATGGGGCTTTTAGTCAACTGCTCGTTGGATTCATAGATGGCGCAACAGATGGTATTGATCGTAATTATGATGGACTTCGACTTAATGGAGGGAGCTATATATCATTTTATTCTATTGCCGAAGATAAAACCCTGGCCGTGCAAGGCAAGAAACCTATTGCCGATGAAGAAGTTATTAAACTGGGGTTCTCTTCATATATTAACGAAAGAGACAGTTTAAGGATTTCAATTAACAACTTAGAAGGTCACTTAAACGAATATAATATTTACCTGAAAGATCATCTCTTAGGCCTGTCTCATGATCTGACCAACAGTGATTATCAATTTGTAATGGAGGAGAAAGGGGTATTCGATGATCGTTTTGAATTGTTGCTCATCAAGTCTTCAGTTCTAGGGACCGAAGATCTGAATGCCTCAAACGATGAATTGATCCTGATTAATCGAGAAGATCATTTAGAGATAAAAACAACAAATCATACGCTTATTACCTCATTAAAAGTTTTTGACATACTTGGTAAAACTATTGTGAATACGGTTCCAGATAATAACACCTATAATCTCGATACTAAAAACATGAGAAAAGGAACAATCTTGCTTGTTAATACCACGTTAGAGAACAATCAAAAGGTCACAAAAAAATTCTTGGTCAATTAAACTAAAAAAACCGCTTTGCGCATGAACAAAACGGTTTTAAAAATCCAAACTAACCAAACCTAAATCAATCTTTTATCTAAGACTTTAAAAGTCTAAAAAGGTTTAATTATTGAAATAAAAAAATCCCGTAGCGCTAATGCTACGGGATTTTCTAATATGATATATTCAATACCCTATTAATTTACAACTTTGTCTTTCGTTGTAAAGAAACGGTATTGTAAGTATTGGTAAGCATCTCGTGGGATCACTTTAACCCACTTCTTGTATTTAAAAAACCATTTGCTTTGCATTGAAGGAAAGCCTCCTTTAATGTAGGATGCCACAAAAGGATGTACATGCAATGTGATTCCTTTGGCATCATTCACAATTAGTTTTTCTAATTGGCTTTCAATTTTGTCAATCAGAATAATCGGAGCCTCGACTTCTCCATTTTTATTCGGATTTTCTTCTTTGGTTTTAATAATTCGCTCTGGGCGTACACGCTGTCTGGTAATCTGCACCAAACCAAACTTACTAGGAGGTAATACCTTATGCTTCGTACGTGTTAATTTCATTTCATTCTTTAAATGCTCAAACAGCTTTTGTCTGTGTTCTGCTGTGTGCATATCTATAAAATCAACTACTATAATACCACCCATATCTCTTAACTGCAATTGCCTGGCAATTTCAGAGGCAGCCATGATATTAACTTCTAAGGCTGTATCTGCTTGAGAATTAGCTCGATTCGAACGGTTACCACTGTTTACATCTATTACATGTAATGCCTCCGTATGTTCTATCACCAGATAGGCTCCTTTTGGCATAGAAACAGTTCTACCAAACGATGTTTTTATCTGTCGTTCGATACCATACCGTTCAAATATTGGAGTTTTCGATCTATGTAATTTCACAATAGATTCTTTTTCAGGAGCGATCCTTCTCAAATATTCTTTAAGCTCGGTCACTAATGTTTTATCGTTGGTTACTATGCTTGTAAAGGAATCGTTAAACACATCTCTTAAAATAGAAGATGCTCTATTCAATTCTGATAAAACTTTTGTGGGTGCCTGAGCCCTGGGCAACTGCTTACAAAGCTTCACCCATTGCTGCAAAGAGTTTTGCAAATCTCTATCTAAATCTGCTACTTTTATACCTTCTGCAACGGTACGTAAAATAACGCCAAATCCTTTTGGCTTAATGCTTTGCGCTAATCGCTTTAAACGTTCTTTTTCTTTTCGGCTTCCTATTTTTTGCGATACTGAAACCCTGTCTGAAAAAGGGACTAATACTAAATACCTACCGGCAATTGAAAGCTCTGAGCTTATGCGAGGACCCTTTGTAGATATTGGTTCTTTAACGATTTGTACCAGTAAATTTTGACCGGCTTTTAAAACGTCATCAATTTTTCCATGCTTATTGATGTCTTTTTCAAATCGAAAATTCTTTAAAGTGAATTCTTTTTGCTTACCTGTGCTTACGCGGTGGATGAATTTGCTTAAAGAGAGGAGTTGAGGCCCAAGGTCATGGTAATGTAAAAAAGCATCTTTTTCGCTTCCTACATTGACAAATGCCGCATTGAGACCTGATAATGTCTTTTTGATCTTGGCTAAAAATATATCGCCAACATTAAAGTTATTATCGCTTTCATCTTTATGTAATTCAACCAACCTACCACCTCTTAATAAGGCAAAATCTATATCAGAGGAACTTGATCTAATAATTAATTCTGTTTTCACTCTGTATATGTTTTATACCTACATGAACTTTTGGTTCAGTATGTAGATAGGTTAAAAAATCACAGGTCATATTTTTTATAACCCGACGAAATTTATTGTTTCAATAAATTTCTTTTTCAAAGAACGATTGTACTTCTTAAAAAAGAAGAAATAGTCTTTCGCTATTTCTTCTTTTTATGTCTGTTTTGTCTACTTCTTTTTTTACGCTTATGAGTAGATATTTTACTGCGTTTTCTTTTTTTACCACTTGGCATAATTCAAACGAATTTTATACTATTAATATTATTTTACAGGAACATTTTTCTTTACGCCCTCTACAAAAACTTTTGCCGGTTTAAACGCAGGAATATTATGTGCTGGAATTTTGATAGTGGTATTTTTAGATATATTTCTACCTGTCTTCTCTGCTCTTGTTTTTACAGTAAAACTTCCAAAACCTCTTAAATATACATTGTTTCCACTTTCTAAAGATCCTTTAATCTCTTTCATTAAATCTTCAACTACTCTCAACACATCTGCTTTCTCGATTCCAGATTTTTCTGAAATATTAGCAACGATTTCTGCTTTTGTCATTATTATTAATATTTATATTGTTATTTATTCTTTTTTCAGGGTGGCAAATATAAGACATTAAATCAATTTCAAAAAGCTAATCCATTAAAATTTAATGAGATAAAAACTGTAATATTGCCAAATCATATTAAAAAAATGCCCTTTTCTAACACATTAATTTACTGGTATTTACAAAATAAACGAGATTTACCTTGGCGGAAAACCAAAGATCCTTATGCCATTTGGTTATCAGAAATCATTTTGCAACAAACCAGAATCGAGCAAGGCCTTTCCTACTACCTAAATTTTTTAGAGAAATTCCCAACTATTTTTGATCTCGCTAAGGCAGACGAACAAACCGTTTTAAAACTTTGGCAAGGCTTAGGGTACTATTCCAGGGCGAGAAACCTACATTACTCAGCGAATTACGTAGTCAATAAATTAGACGGAAAATTCCCTAAAACTTACAGAGATCTTCTTGAATTAAAAGGTGTTGGTGATTATACCGCATCAGCCATAGCGTCCATTTGCTTTGATGAACCAACAGCCGTAGTAGATGGAAATGTATACCGAGTTTTAGCGCGTTATTTTGGTATTAAAACGCCTATTAATTCTACGAAAGGTGGTAAAGAATTCAAGAGACTTGCCCAAGAGTTAATTGATCATAAGCAACCCGGAACCTTCAATCAGGCTTTAATGGAATTCGGAGCTCGCCAGTGCAAACCTCAAAACCCAAATTGCAACATATGTCCCTTAAACGCCGGTTGTGCTGCACTGGAAAAAAGTATGGTGGATCAACTTCCCGTTAAGGAAAAAAAATTAAAAATTAGAAAACGCCATTTCAATTATTTAGTCGTAGATGGCGAGGCCACCCTTCTTCAAAAACGTGTCGGAAATGGCATCTGGCAAAATCTTTACGAGTTTCCATTACTGGAAAGTGACCGCGAAGTCGATGCAATTGAATTCGTGAAGTCATCATTCTTCAGCAACTTATTTCAGAACGAAAAAGTGTCCTTAAAACTTTTCAATCAGCAACCCATCATCCATAAACTGTCACACCAACATTTACATATAAAATTTTGGATTGTCACATCAAAAAAATCCTTTAAAAATGCCATTTCGTGGAACAGTTTTGAACTTTATCCTGTGCCGGTGGTCATCGCCAATTTTGTGGAAAATTTTAAGAACAGCAAATGATATTTTGGTTATCTTTGATTCTAAATTATACAGTCATGGCAGGCACATTGAACAAGGTAATGCTCATAGGGCATTTAGGTGATGAAGTAAAAATGCATTATTTTGAAGGTGGAAATTCTATTGGGCGGTTTCCTATTGCCACTAATGAAACTTACACAAACCGGCAAACCGGTGAAAAAGTAACAACTACTGAGTGGCATAACATCGTTGTTCGTAATAAACTAGCCGAAATTTGTGAAAAATACCTCACTAAAGGCGATAAAGTCTATGTGGAAGGACGTATCAAGACACGTCAATGGGAAGGACAAGATGGCGGAAAACGCTATTCTACAGAAATTCACGTTAGCGATATGACTTTCTTGACTACCAAAAAAGATCTGCAGCAAGGCCAACAAAGCACAGCACCTCCAGTTCAAAATGAACCGAGAATAACTGAGCAAAAAGTAAATGAACCTGCAGAAGAGCATGATGATGACCTACCATTTTAAGTCTAATTAAATTGATTTTCTTTGGATTCTGAACCTCCGAGTTTATTTTTACAAGTAGCCATAGATTGGCCATTGGCCATCGGTATATTCGTACTTTTGGTGTTGCTACTCTTTTCTGCATTGATCTCGGGTTCTGAGGTGGCATTTTTTTCACTCTCAAAGGCCCAACTAGACGAAGCTTCCGCTGACAAATCAAAAAAGAAAAATAGCGTTGCCACCCAACTCGATCGGCCTCAAAAATTATTGGCTACGATACTCATTGCCAACAACTTCATAAACATTCTAATCGTACTGTTATTCGCCTACATAGGCGATTATTTCTTTAACGATATCCAGTCTACAATACTTCGCTTTGTCATTGAAGTGATCATTATTACTTTTTTAATTTTACTCTTTGGTGAGGTATTACCAAAAATTTATGCGAATAGAAACGCCATGCGCTTTGCAACCATGATGGCGCGCCCTATTCGTTTTTTAAATTCATTACTTACTTTCGTGAGTCTTCCATTAATGCGGTTAACCACAATAGTTGAGAGACGTTTGGGTAAAAAACCGACTGATTTTTCAGTCGAAAAATTATCTCAGGCGCTGGAATTGACCTCAGAAGAAGCCACTACTAAAGATGAACAAAAAATTTTGGAAGGCATCGTAAGTTTTGGAAATACCGAAACCGTTCAGGTGATGTGCCCACGTACCGATGTGTTTGCTATAGCTGATAACGAAAACTTTACGGATGTGCTAGCTAAAATCATAGAAAATGGGCATTCACGTATTCCAGTCTATGAAGAAAATATAGACCAGATCATCGGTATTCTTTACACCAAAGATGTTTTACCCCACCTCTCAAAAACCAGTTTTCAATGGAAAAAATTAGTGCGTGAGCCTTTCTTTGTGCCTGAAAACAAAAAGTTAGATGACCTTCTTAAAGAATTTCAGGAAAAGAAGAACCACCTGGCTGTAGTCGTTGATGAATATGGAGGTACCTCGGGCATTGTAACATTAGAAGACGTAATCGAAGAAATTGTCGGTGATATTAGCGATGAATTCGATGATGATGACCTGTCGTATTCCAAACTTGATGCCCATAACTACGTTTTTGAAGGAAAAATCGTCTTAAAAGATTTTTATAAGGTTTTAGAAATAGATGAAACCGATTTTGAAGAACATAAAGGTGAAGCTGAGACCCTAGCCGGTTTCATATTGGAGATTTCGGGTAAATTCCCAAAGAAAAACGAACTGCTGAAGTTTAAAGAATATCAGTTTAAAATAGAAGCTTTAGATAAAAAGCGAATTAAACAAATAAAAGTGACCTTACCTGATGACTAAAAGAACATTTATCCCGTCAAATCTGTTTAGAAAGGAATTCCTTATATTGACAACTGCATTATGTTTTTTAATCACTTCATGCAATGAAGAAACCCTGCCTAAACCCAACGCTTTTTTACGTTTGACGTACGACGAGGCAAACTATCAAAAAGTGACTTCAAATTGTCCTTATAGTTTTGACTTTTCAGATATCGCTAAGGCAAATCTTAATGATAAGTGCTGGATCAATATTGAATACCCAAGTTTAAAAGCATCTTTGAATATCACCTATCGCCCTATTGAAGACAACTTAAAGGAATTATTACAAGAGTCTGAAAAACTTACCTATAAACATTCTATAAAAGCTGACGGTATTAGCGCTCAGCCCTATGAGAATGTCATTAAAAAGGTATATGGCTCATTATTGGAGGTTACTGGAAATGCCGCCTCCCCTTTACAATTCCATTTGACCGATAGTGTTAAACACTTTATTACCGGAGCACTGTATTTCGAGGTACAACCAAATTACGATTCTATTTTACCGGCCATTAAATATGTTGAAAAAGACATGAAGCATTTGATGGAAACTTTGGAATGGAAGAATTAAACTACCGTTTTTTGGGTCGTATTCTCTAAGATTAAATAAAATTGCACCCCAAACAATAACGCAGCAAATAGCATGTGTATGACTTGCGTACCGAAAGGAAAGTCAAAATAAGACATTAAAACACCGGCGAGTACTTCCACAAACAGAATTCCCAAAATCCAGAAAGGTAGCCGATGACCCAGGTTTAGTGTTCTATTTCGTATAAACACCCAGATATTTACAAGAACTACGAGAATTGAGAACGAACGATGGACTAAAAACTTAGTATTTTCTTCCAATGCTATTAAATCTTTGTTAGCAATACCCAAACTCTTCAATTGTTCGTCTACGAACTCGCGAATATCTATACCCAAAACAATTTGAATAATAGTCAACCCAAATGCAATAAAAAGTAGGTTCCTAAAAAGATTATCTGTGTTAAACTCTTTTTTTGATTTTGTATTAAATCGTAAAATTAGCAATACGGCAACTATTAATAGGGCCACCAGCATGTGTATGGTAATCTTGGACACTGCAAGGTTAGAATCAACAACCGTTTTACCCAGCCAGGCTTCGAATAACATTAAAAAAAGCGCCAAAAACGATAAAAAAACTAGTTTTTTGTTTTCCCGCCAATATCCGAACGAAGCTATGATTAATAGTAAGAAGAAAATGCCCGCAATGACTGTGGTCAAGCGGTTAATATATTCAACCCAGGTATGGGTGACATTGAACTCAGCATAATCATGTTTGGTATAGTTGTCCCAGTTTTGGGGATTGAATTCAGTGCCAGAGGTGAATTTATCGCTTGCAACCAGTAGGGCTTCATCCTTAATGATAATCAGTCCCTTTTTAAACTCGGTATTGGGTTTCCACAATAATTCTTCCGCACTTGTTGGAGGGATCAAATGTCCAAAACACTTCGGCCAATCCGGGCATCCCATACCGCTTCCGGTCATTCGAACCGTAGCTCCGGCAAAAATAATTACGTAAACAGAAATAAGGCATATTTTGACGAGCAGCGGAAAGTATTTCTTCATTAAAAAAGTTTGTGCAAAGATATGAAAAGCACAAAAAAAGGCCTCCGAAATCGGAGGCCTTTATAAGCTTTATATGGAAAGGAATTAGTTCTTTACAGCTTCCTTTACTTCTTCAACTTTTTCAGCAGCAGCGTCAGCAGCTTTTTCGGCACCTTCTTTAACACCTTCTACAGCCTCTTCAGCTTTTGCTTTTACAGAATCTACAGCTTCTTCAACGCCTTCTTTTACGTCTTTAGCAGCCTCTTCTGCACCTTCTTTAACATCAGTAGCAACTTCTTCTACAGCATCTGTAGCTTCACCTGCTTTTTCTTTAGCTTCTTTACATGATACTGCTACTAAAGCTACGATAGCAAGCATCAATAATCCTTTTAATAATTTCATTTGTTTGATAATTTTAGTTTTATACGTTAACGAAACGCAAATTAATTAATTATATTTTATATGAACAAGGCTTTTTTGCTTTATTTTACTCTTTTTCAGAAGTATTAGTTACTTTATACAAATCACCATCAGCAATCTTTTCAACAGTAGCTATGATTTCTTTTTCTGTAATGATATTCGCATCATACTCTACCAGACCTCTCTTTTTAGAAAAATTTACTTCAGCCAATTTAACCCCTTCTGTTTTAGCAAGTTTAGATTGAATTGTGCGTGCACAGCCTATTTCACAAGTCATACCTTCTATATCTAAGGATACCTTCTTAAAGTCTGCAGTTACCTCTTGCGCTAAAATTTCACTTTTATGGACTTTTTTATCTTCAGTTTTAGCACACGACAAGTATAAGGCCGCTATCAAGGTGAGAACTCCTATTTTGTTCAAAAGCTTCATATTCCAAAATTTTGATTCCAGCGCAAAAATAAAAATAAAAACCAATAGGTCATGATATCTTAACATTTCGTAACGAAATTTTAACTTTTACATGTAAACCTCCTTGAAATTGAATTTATATGCGACATTTGTAGCTACTTATTTCAATAGATGAGCAATAAGCAAATTCGTTGGTTGTATTTGGCAATTCTTGCCCTAGTCTGGGGTAGCTCATTTATTCTCATTAAAAAAGCACTTATAGGATTAACACCAATACAGGTAGGCGCTTTACGGATTTTAATTACTGCCATAGTGCTTCTTTTGGTAGGTTTTAAAAGCCTTTTTACTATAAAAAAACAACATTGGTGGCCTATTATATTAACAGCCGTTTTAGGAACATTTTTTCCTGCCTTTTTATTCGCCTATGCCATTACAGGTATTGACAGCTCAATTGCCTCTATTCTGAACTCATTAACGCCTCTAAACACCTTGATTATCGGATTTCTAGTGTTCGGATTTGCTTTTAGGCGTCATCAGTTATTGGGCGTTATAATCGGTTTGGCCGGTACCATAGTTTTAATATTAAAAGGCGCTGACATGAACCCTGACCAAGATTATTTCTTTGCTTTATTTCCTATCATCTCTTCATTAGGCTATGCCTTCAACGTAAATATTCTAAAAAAAAGCCTTTCTGATTTAAGTGCCATAGCGATCACAACCGGTAATTTTCTTGTTATCATTTTACCCACACTTATCGTACTGTGGTATTCAGGGTTTTTCTCTTCTTTTGAGTATACTGAAACATCTGGGATATCATTACTCTATGTCACTATTTTGGCGGTTTTTGGAACTGCATTTGCTAAGACATTATTTAATAAACTCGTTCAAATATCATCACCAATATTTTCAACATCGGTGACTTATTTGATTCCAATAGTAGCCATCTTCTGGGGGATTTTAGACGGAGAAAATTTAAGTGTCATTCAATTATTTGCAGGTGGAATTATCTTATTAGGTGTTTATTTGGCAAGTAAGAATTAAAAAGCCGGACTTAAATGTCCGGCTTTTTTTTAGAAGTTAAATATGCTTATTTAAAGTCTTCTTCTGAAACTCCTTTATTAATTAGCACCTCTTTTAATACCGAGTCTACTTTTTGTGGGCCCAGTGATCCGGTTTTCTTTGAAGCGAACTTTATTCCGTCGTACTCCTTATAATCTGAATATGTCGCCTCCTGAGTTTGAGTTCTACCACCCATATTTATTACAGAAATTTCTTTTACTTTCAATCCTGATTCTGTATCATAAAACATGGAGGCGGAAACAGTTTCCCCTGGCATCTCAATTTTGTAGGCGTCTCTTCCATTGACCGATTCAATCCCTGCCAATTTAACTTTATCGCTGTTCAAATAATTTAATTCTACAAAAGTGCCAAATGAATTTTTAAGATCATTTAACATTTCTGCCGGCATAGGCATTTTATTTGCTCCTTGCTTCATATACATCTCAGAATCAGTAGCTACTACAGACATCATAGCGGCTCCGTTCATATACGTCGTATTTTTATACTTATCAGCGACTCTTTTCTCTTCAACTAGAACTTTAGACCCCATTGCTTCAGCCTCATATTTCGTTACAACAGAAGTTACCGCTTTCAGCTTATCCTCGCCACCAATAGCCTTAATATAATTTTCAAGTACTGATTTTGCCGATACACCTTCTGGTATAGGTTTAGAAAACTTAGGTTTTTCTATGGCATTTCCATACTTGTCAAAGTAATTTACCTTGTACCCTAGTTGTTCTAACTTATCAGCGACATCTGCTCCTTTACCTGTTACTATAATGCGTGAATTGTCAATTTGAAAATATTTATTCGCAGCTTTCTGAACATCTTCTAAGGTAACCGCTTCAAAATTCTTTAAGTAATTTTCATAATAATCTTCCGGTAGACCCAGTGTTTGAATATTTAAAGCATAATTTGCAATCGTCGTTGGGCGCTCTAAAGCACGCACAAAGCTTCCAACATATTTTGCTTTCACCAATTTCAGTTCTTCACTGCTTATGGGTTTAGAGCGTATATCCTTAATCTCTTTGACAAATTCAACAACAGCACTATCGGTGACCGCATTTCTTACGGCTGCCGAGGCTTTAAATCTTGAGGCATATCTGCTGGCCCCAATTCCCGAATAGGCACCATAGGTGTAGCCTTTATCCTCTCTTAAATTTTTATACAAGCGGGCCGTTCCACCACCTCCCAGAATTTGATTAGCCAGTAATGCAGCATAATAATCATCATCATTCATATGCAATTTAACAGTATTGATTATTGAAATTTCGGACTGTACCGCATTGGGTACATCAATAAAATCGACTTCAGTTGTTTCTGGGTTGGTTACAGAGGGGAGCTCCTTATTTGGTAATTCGGCTTTTTCCCATTTACCAAACAACTTCTTTACCTGTTTTTTAACATCTTTAAAATTAATGTCACCTATTATGACCAAATAAGCGTTATTAGGTTTGTAATAGGTAGTATATAATTTTTGAACGTCTTCAAGTTTTATATTTTCTAAAGTTTCTTTAGTGGTGAATTCACCAAATGGATGGTCTTTGCCATATGTCAAAAGATTCTCGACTCTGCCGGCAATTGCCTTAACACTACTTTCATTACTTTTAATGGCATCTAAACTTTGCTTGAGTTGTTTATCGAATTCATCCTGAGTGAAAACAGGGTTTAAGGCGGCATCTGCCATTAACTCCAAAACTCTAGTGAAATATTTTGACAAGCCGTTTGCTCTGGCTCCCTCATCCCAAAATGAAATAGTAGCACCTAAATAATCTACTTCCTCATCAAATTTACTTTTTGCAAGGGTAGTAGACCCGGTACCTAACATACCTCCAAGTAGGCCTTCGACGCCTTTCTTATTTCCAAAGGCCTTGGGTAAATTATCTATGGTCAATGTGGCACTCACTCTAGGCAGTTTATGATTTTCTACTACCAAAACTTTTAGCCCGTTCTTTAACTCAAATGTTTCTGGGGTTCCAAGGTTAATTTTTGGTGCAGGACCAGGCGTTGGCTGTTTACTTCTATCAATCTGTGCAGACAGACTAATTGACAGAAGAAATATGGTTATGATCGAAACTATTGTATTTTTCATTGTTCTACTTTTAGCTAGTTTATTTTTCTTTTTGAGATTCTGGTAAATAATCAATTATTACACGACGGTTCTTGTTTAAATACTTATTCGCCACTTCCCTGATCTCCTCTTTTGTTATCGAGTTAATGATCTCTAATTCTTTATTAATCATTTCGGTATTTCCAACAAGCATATAATATCTTGCTAGAGAATTGGCAATACCTTGCACACTGGAATTAGAACTTACGTACTGGTTCTCGAATTTATTTCTAACCTTCTGTAAATCTTTATCTGAAATCAATTCGGTTTGCAGTTTGACAATTTCTTCATCGATTTCCTGAATCAGATCATCTAATGAGGTATCACCTAAGGGAATCGCTGCGATTACATATACGCTGTAATCCTTTAGGGCGCGAGAAAATGAAAATGCCTGCAAAGCTTTCTTTTTGTCATCTACTAATTTTTTATACAATCTGGAACTTTTTCCATCACTTAATACAGTTGAGATAACGTTCAATACCCGTGCATCACGTTCTTTCATTGATGCGGTTTTGTACGATAATACCAAAGCTGGTAATTGTATATTGGCATCGTACTCCTTCACCCTCTTCTCCTGGGTTCTTTCGGGCTCAATTATTTTGGTGCGCTCAGCTAAATTTCCTTTAGGAATAGGGCCAAAATAGTCTTGAATCATTTTTTTGGTTGGTTCAATTTGTATATCACCGGCAACCACCAATACAGCATTGTTAGGCATATACCATTTCTTATAAAAATCTTTGAACTCTTCGAGTTTAGCGGCATCAAGATCTTTAATATAGCCTATCATAGGCCTACCGTAGGGATGTTTATCAAATAGATGATTATAGATATCGCCATAAATTATCTTGCCATATGGGGCATTATCCATACGCTGTCTCTTTTCTTCCTTTACTACCTCATTTTGAGTATCTACAGCTTTCTGGTCAATTATTGGATGCATTAAACGTTCTGATTCCATCCATAGACCTAATTCAAGATTATTCGAAGGGAATACTTCGTAATAGTAGGTTCTATCCCAGTTGGTATTGGCATTTCCTGTACCACCATTCGCAGCCTCAATATTATTCCATTCCCCTCTGGGAATATTCTTGGTACCGGTGAACAAAAGATGCTCATAAAAATGTGCCATTCCAGTTTTTCCATCTTCCTCATCCATCGCACCCACATTATACATTACGGCTGTAGTGACTACTGGTGCATTATTGTCTTGATGTAGGATAACATGTAATCCATTATCTAGATCGTACTCTATAAAATCTACCTTTTGAGCATAAGTCAATGTCAATGCGCCAAAAAATAACGCAAGAGTCAAATTCCATTTTTTCATTTAATAAAGTTTTTAAATTGTTGTTTGGGTATCTGACGCCAACATTGCCGATTTGTTACCCATTTTTACGAAAATTCTAAGGAAAGCAAATTTAAGAAAATCTTAATTTGTAAAACCTCCTTATCACTCAACAAATTTCCATGAATCTTATTGCAAATCTGTAAAATAAGCGTATATTTGCACCCGCCTAAATAAAAAGGTGTTAGTAAATTAGATTAAGCGAAGAAAATTTTAAATTATGTACGCAATTGTAGAGATAGCAGGGCAGCAATTTAAAGTAGCGAAAGACCAAAAGGTATTTGTACATCGTTTACAAGAAAAAGAAGGCTCAAAAGTGACTTTTGATAATGTTCTTTTAGTAGATGATGGAAAAGTAACCATTGGCGCCCCGGCTATAGACGGCGCAGCAGTGACTGCCAAAATACTGAAACACCTTAAAGGTGATAAAGTAATTGTTTTTAAGAAAAAACGTAGAAAAGGATACAAGGTAAAGAATGGACACCGTCAATTCTTATCTGAGATCCAAATTGAAAGTATTGCAGCTAGCGGCGCCAAGAAAACCGTGAAAAAAGCTGAACCTCAAAAAGACACAGCTGCTAAAAAAGAAGAAAAAACTGCAGTAAAAACTGAAGATTCAGGAGATTTAAGCAAGAAGACAGTAGCTGAATTAAAAGAATTAGCAAAAGCAAAGGGAATTGAAGGAATTTCTTCAATGAAAAAGGCTGACCTAATAGCTGCCTTAAGTAAATAATAACAACTTAAAACTATAGATCATGGCACATAAAAAAGGTGTAGGTAGTTCTAAAAACGGTAGAGAATCAGAATCGAAACGTTTAGGTGTTAAGATTTTTGGCGGACAAGCTGCTATTGCAGGTAATATTTTAGTGCGCCAAAGAGGTACAAAACACCACCCAGGTGAAAACGTCTACATGGGTAAAGACCATACATTACATGCGCAAGTTGATGGTGTTGTAAAATTCACCAAAAAGAAGGATAACAAATCTTATGTTTCAATTGATCCTTTTGAAGCTTAAGAATTGAACCATACTAATTGTAAAACCCTCGCCTTTTCGGTGAGGGTTTTTCTTTTATATTTGTGAAAGCTAATTCTCTTCCCTCAATGGGATAATCACTAAGCCAAATTCGACTTGAGTTCGTTAAAAGGATTTTTTAAAGACACTATCATCTATGGAATTGCTGCAGTACTACCACGGGCAATTAATATTCTTTTAACCAGATTACATACTGATAAACTTGAGACCGAAAAATTTGCAGAAAATACATGGTATTTTGTTTTTGCAGCGTACTTTATAGGGTTTTTGACTTTTGGTCTGGAAACAGCTTTCTTTCGCTTTTTCACAAAAGAAAAAGAAAAGGGAAAAGTCGTATCAACGGCTTTCTTAACTCTGGTTGCCACAATTACGATATTCTTAACAGTACTGCTCATTTTTAACGATCAGTTCGCTTATTGGCTCGGTTTTAATAATCCGCAACACTTAAAAATACTCACCCTTGTCACTGCTTTCGACACTTTTGTAGTCATACCATACGCTTATTTACGTGTGACTAACAGGCCCATAAAATTTGCATCTTTTAAAATTGCCAATATTTTAATTTATGCCTTTTTTAACCTGTTCTTTTTGTGGTTTATTCCTTATGCCATAAAAAACACCATTACTTTACCAGAGTTTATGCTCGAGCACTATCGAGTAACACCAACAGTAGTTTATATTTTCATCGCCAACTTAATTGCGAGTTTTGCAACTTTCCTGATGTTGCTACCGTACATGTTTAAGTTCAAGTTCCAATTTGATAGTTTGCTACTGCGTAAAATGTTGAACTATGGTATTCCTATTATGATAGGTACTCTAGCTTATGTTACCAACGAGAATTTGGACAAATTACTATTGAGGGATGAAATTGGAGAGAGCCAAATGGGTATTTACGCAGCCTGTTATAAATTGGGTGTATTTATGACCTTATATGTCATGGCTTTCAGGCTTGGGGCTGAACCTTTCTTTTTTAATGAAGCCAGTAAAGAAAATGCCAAGGAAACCTATGCCACCATCATGAAATGGTTCAGCATAATAGGTGCCCTTTTTATGTTAATCGTAGTTGCTTATATAAATATTCCGGCTAATATTTTATTAGCAAGGCCAGAATATTTTGAAGCTTTAGCGATAGTACCTATTATATTATTGGCCAACTTGTTTTTAGGTGTGTATAACAATCTGTCAGTTTGGTATAAATTGACAGACCGAACAAAATATGGCATGTACTTCTCGGTTTTTGGTGCAGTGCTCACCATAATATTAAATTTAGTTTTAATCAAAAAATATGGATATATGGCTTCGGCATGGGCGACCTTAGTGGCCTACGGCAGCATGTGCCTGATTTCCTATTTTTATGGGAAAAGGTACTATAAAGTTCCCTATAAATTTAATAGTATATTCCTGTATCTTGGGCTGGCTACTATGCTATCGTATATCTCATTTTTACTATACAGAGACAACTATATTGTTTCTACCTTATTTGTCCTGGCTTTTACAGGTTTTATATTATTTATTGAAAGAAAAGAACTTAAAACTATTCTAAAAAAATGACAGTAGAGATCATTAATAGATCAAAGCATGCTTTACCTCATTATGAAACAGAGGCTTCCGCCGGAATGGATTTGCGGGCAAACTTAGACGAATCAATTGTATTGAAACCATTAGAGCGAACCATCGTTAAAACGGGATTATTCATCGCCTTACCATCAGAATATGAAGCCCAGGTACGTCCGAGAAGCGGACTCGCAGCCAAAAAAGGAATTACAGTTTTAAACGCTCCCGGGACCATTGATGCTGATTACCGTGGTGAAATAGGTGTGATTTTGGTAAATCTGTCTAATGAAGACTTTGAAATTAATGACGGCGAGCGTATTGCCCAGTTAGTCATTGCAAAATATGAACAAGCGCATTGGATAGAAGTAAAAACTTTAGATGAAACCGATCGTGGCGCCGGTGGATTCGGCAGTACCGGACTTTAATTCAGTTCTTTATAAACAGCATACATGGTGCGATATTTTTTATAGAGCAGTTCTTTTTGATAACTATAACTATCGACTAGTACAAAACCTAAGTTTTCATAAAAATGGAGTGCCTGCGGTTGTTTTTGCATCACTTCCAGCCATAAGACCTCATAGTGCTTTTGTTTGACGATAGACTCAATATGCATTATTAATTGTTTACCTATACCCTTTCCTTGCATCTTTTGATGTAAATAAATACGGTGTAACTTCACGGCTTTTTTAGTATGCAGTGCGTCTAAAGATATATCAAAGAGTAAGCGAAGAATACCTATGATCTCATTGTTATAAAGCACAAAATAATAAGCTTGGTTGGGTTCAGAAAGCTCTTTGATTAAATTTTCTTTTGAGTATTGAGAATTAATATACCAAGCGCCGCCATCTTCCCAGAAATGTTTGTATTCCGGTGGGTAAATCTCTAACATCAAATTGAACAATGTGTTATGATCTTCTAAAGAAATCGGCTGTAATTTTAAAGTATCGGAGATTTTAAGAAGCATGTTATTACCGGTCGTCTGGTAAGTTTACCTTATCTTCGATTACCGTATCAATTCTATCCTGAGCCTCTTTAGGTAATAGTCCTTTACCCGCCAATACTAAACCAAATACCATCAATGCGATACCCATTCCTCGTTTGATCTTTCTAATTACAAAGGGAGTCAATTTGCTTTTTAATTGTTTGGCCAATAAGATCTTCACCAGGTCAGTTAAAAAATATGCGATAATGATGGTGGTAAAATATTTAAAAATACGCGCATCATCCATTCCTAAATTTGGACTAATAACAACAACCATCCCTAACCAAAATGCCAAGACACCAATGTTGATGAAGTTGAGGAAAAAACCCTTTGCAAACAATCCCAAATAGTTGGTTTTCTCAACTACCACCAATTCTTCATCGGTTATAATTGGCTTGCGTCGTTTGTAAAAAGTGAATAATCCATAAATAAAAAGAATGCCTCCACCGAGGATAAACAACCTGGGGTCATCTTTGATTTTCTCTAACAAAGTTCTACTGCCATAATAAGCAAAAAGTACAAAGATCACATCAGCCACGATTACACCTAAGTCGAATACCATTGCGGCTCGAAATCCTTTGATAGCACTGGTTTCCAACAATACGAAAAACACCGGTCCGATCATAAAGGCCAGAGCAATTCCAAGTGGTATGGCATTAATAATATCTTGCATTATAGCAAATTACACATTATCATAATCAACTTCAATCGTATCTGTAACCGGATGTGCCTGGCACGTCAAGATCAGGCCTTCCTCGACCTCTTCATCACTCAAAATCGAATTCTTTTCCATAACTGCCCTGCCCTCAACGACCTGGGCGATACAGGTACTGCAAATCCCACCTTGGCACGAATAAGGCGCATCCAATCCTTGCAATAAGACCCGTTCTAAAATAGTACTTTCTTTGGGCATGGTAAATGTTTCCTCCTCGTCATCCAAGTGCACCGTTATTACTGTTTCACCGGATAGATTTTCTATTCGATCAACTTCTGCATTTACAGCTGTTGAAACGGTAAACAATTCGAAATGTATATTGGATTCACTAATACCCTTACTTTTGAGTGTATCCTTCACCGTATTAATCATTGGTTCTGGCCCGCATAAAAAGTAATCATCAAATTGTACGCCATCATGTTTTTCATCCAGGATTAGATTTGCAATAGACCCGTCTATTCTTCCTTTTAAATGATTATCATATGATGATCGACTAAAAATATAATAGATAAAGAATCGCTCAGTATAGCGTTCGCTTAAGGAATCTAATTCTTTTTTAAACATCACATCTTCTAAGGTTTGATTACCATATACCAACACAAAAGTACTTTGAGGTTCAATTTCTAAAGCCGAATAAATCATAGACATGATGGGTGTAATACCGCTTCCAGCTGCAAAAGCCAAATAATTTTTTCTGTTTTCAGAATGTGTTTTGAGCTGAAACCTGCCTTGTGGAGCCGATACTTCCAATGCATCGCCTACTTTTAACTGAGACGTCGCAAATTGAGAAAAGGTTCCATCTTCAACAGCTTTTACACCTATTTTTATTTCACCGGAGTTTTGCGAAGCGCATATAGAATAATCACGCCTGACCTGTTCACCATTCAATTGTTTCTGAACGGTAACATATTGACCCGGAACAAAAGAAAAAACTGAGTTTAAACTTTTAGGAATTGTAAATAAAATGGAAACAGAGTTGTGGGTTTCTTGAATGAGCTCTTTGATGGTGAGCATATAGAATTTTGCCATCTAGTCAGAAAAATTTATGGCGTCAAAAATACAAAAAATGAAGTTTGAAACTGGTCAAAATTGTCCTAAAGAAATTTCATCAGATAGCTCATTGGAGTCTCGTGATTGATGCGGAAAGAATTCTTTTAATTTTTCGCCAGTCTGGGTGATGGCTAATTGCAGCCCTTTGACATAATTACCCGAAGAAAAATGTTGAATGACGATATCTTTAATGCTGTTCCAGAAACCTTCCGGAACAGCTTTGTTAATACCCGTATCTCCTAAAACAGAAAATTTATGATCATCCACTGCGATATAAAACAGGATGCCATTTTGCTGTTCGGTCTCATCCATTTTCAAAAAATAAAATACTTCTTTGGCGCGCTCTAAAGCATTTTTTTCA